>JADHED010000423.1_pt1 | contig 51650 bp, 54 predicted proteins | sample 8952041 | NCBI WGS metagenome assembly JADHED01 (sample SAMN16124423, study PRJNA663239) | bioreactor sludge metagenome | isolation source: sludge (control) | place: India:Bengaluru | collected 2018-09-08 | reverse complement strand
TCGCAAGGACGCCGCCGCCTGCGTTTCTCTTTCCAATTCAACAATGTCAAAGACCATTGCCCGGAAACCCGGACCCAACGCTTACTCAGCGAAGTCATGTTTTGGTGGCGCTTGCACGAGGCAGAACACCGTGGCGGAAACCGCCCGCCGCGACACCAGCACATGAACGCTGGACACCGCAGGAAGCCGTCTCAGACCGTTCGTTTGGACCGAACCGCGGAGACCGCTCTCGTCGGCTGCGGCGAGGTGTGAACCCCGTTGCGTCCGGCGAGGCGCGGTTTCTATGAGAGGCTGCGGCAGGCGTCAAGCGGGTTCCGAAGAAAAAAGAAAAGAACGCCATTCGGTCGCACGCCCGGGCGCCGACAGCGGTTGTAGGGGCGCCCGCTGGCCTCCCGCGCTCGCGCCTATTTTCCCTTGAGCAACCGCGTCGTCACCGGGTCGGGCTCGCCGCCGTAGTAGAGCTCCAGGGCCTGCGTGAAACCGCGCTCCGCCGGCGCCGCCGCCGCGAACAAGGTGAGACACGAACGGAACTTCATGTCGTCCGGGCTGCCCAGCACCTCGTGAGCGGTGACGCCCGCGAGCCCGTTCAGGGCGGCCACGCAAGCCAGCAGCCGCGGGCCGAGAATTGGATGAGCCAAGTAGGCGCGGCCCTCGTCGAGGGAGGCGAGGGCGTAGCGCTGGGCCATGGCGCTGGATCCCAGGCCGGCGAGCTGGGGCAGCACGAACCACATCCAGTGAGTGCGCTTACGCCCCGCGCGGAGCTCGGCCAGGGCGTGGGCGTAGGTGTCGCCCTGGTCCTGGGCCTCGACGAACCGTTGGAGGTCGTAGGGGTCGTGCATGGCGCGAGCATGCCACAGCGGGCGGCGGACTCCATCCAGGGGTGACAATCGCCACGGGGTCGTCTTTGCTGCGCCGCCCGGTGATTTCCGGGCCAAGAGCAAACCGATATTTCGAAGGGACGGATTACCTCATGCCGCCACGCATACTGCCGGAGCCGACGCCGGAGACACGCCACTTCTGGGACGGGTGCAAAGACGGCGAACTGCGCCTCCAGCGCTGCGTCGCCTGCACCGAGAGCTACTTCCCGCCGCGGCCGTTCTGCCCCAAGTGCGGGAACCGCGAGGTCGAGGTCTACAAGGCCAGCGGCCGGGGCGTGTTGTGGAGCTACGTCATCAACCACCGCCCGCGTCCCGACATGGGGACAGAACCCTACGCCATCGCCGTGGTGAAGCTGGACGAGGGCCCGACCATGATGACCAACATCGTGGACTGCCCGCAGACGCCCGAGGCGCTGCAGCTCGACATGCCGCTGACGGTCAGCTTCGCCAAGCAGACCGACGACATCACCCTGCCCCTGTTCGCGCCGGTCAAGGGGTGAGCCACATGAAGCCGAAATCCGTCGCGGTCGTCGGGGCCGCCGAAACCACCCGCATGGGCAAGATCCCGGACCAGTCGGTGATCGCCCTCCACGCCGACGCTGCGCTGAACGCCATGGCCGACGCAGGCCTGAAGCCGTCGGACATCGACGGCGTCGCCACCGCCGGGATCAGCCCGGTGGAGCTGGCCCACTACCTGGGCATCAAGCCCACCTACGCCGACGGCACGTCGGTCGGCGGCTGCTCGTTCATGCTGCACGTCCGCCACGCGGCGGCGGCGATCAACGCGGGCCTGGCCAAGACCATCCTGATCACCCACGGCGAGAGCGGCCGCAGCCGCGTGGGCGCCGGCGGCTTCGCCCGCTCGCCCTCCAGCCTGATGGGCCAGTTCGAGCTGCCCTACGGCGTCACCACCCCGCCGACCATGTTCACCGTGCCGGTGCTGCGCTACCTCAAGACCTATGGCCTCACCGAAGAGGACCTGGCCTGGGTGGCGGTGATCCAGCGCGAGTGGGCGGCCAAGAACCCGCGCGCCAGCATGAAGGACCCGATCACGGTCGACGACGTGCTCAACTCGCCGATGATCGCCTGGCCGTTCCGCCTGCTGATGTGCTGCCTCGTCACCGATGGCGGCGGCGCGCTGATCCTGACCTCGGCCGACCGGGCGAAGGACTTCCCGCAGAAGCCGGTCTATGTGCTCGGCGCCGGCGAGAGCGTCGAGACGCCGATGGTGTCGCAGATGTACGACTTCACCTCGTCGACCGCGTTCAAGATCTCGGGAAAGAAGGCGTTCGAAACCGCCGGCATCAGCCACGCCGACGTGGACCACCTGATGATCTATGACGCCTTCGCCCACCTGCCGCTGTACGGCCTGGAGGACCTGGGATTCTGCAAGCCGGGCGAGGCCGCGGCCTTCATCCGGGAGCGGAACACCGCCATCGGGGGGAAGCTGCCGCTGAACACCAACGGCGGCGGCCTCTCGTACATGCACTCCGGGATGTACGGCATGTACGCCCTGCAGGAGAGCGTTCGGCAGATGCGCGGGATCGCCCCCGCCCAGGTGCCGGACGCGAAGATCAGCGTCTGCCATGGCGTCGGCGGCATGTTCGCCGCGTCGGGCACGATCATCTTCTCGAACGAGGCGCCCTGATGCGGGCGGCGTGGCTGGCGGCGCTCGCCGCGCTGTCGGCCACGCCCGCCTTCGCCGGAACCCTGACGCTGACCGGGGTGATGACCGGCGCCGACCATCAGACCTATCGCGAGGTCCCGTTCCGCGTGCCGGCCGGGACCACCGCTGTCACCGTGGAATTCGCCTACACTGGCAAGGACGAGAAGTCGGCTATCGACCTCGGCCTGCGCGACCCACAGCGGTTCCGGGGCTGGAGCGGCGGGAACAAGGCGCGGTTCACCGTGACCGAGACCTGGGCCACGCCGTCCTACCTGCCCGGTCCGCTGCCAGCCGGCGAATGGCGGCTGATCCTGGGCGTGCCCAACCTGCGGAAGGATGGGCGCGCGGAATACACGGCGAAGATCACCCTAAGCGACAGCCCCGTCTTCCATGGATTCGCCGAGGCGCCGCTGAAGTCCGGCCCCGGCTGGTACCGCGGCGACCTGCACCTGCACACGGGTCACTCGGACGGGTCCTGCGCCGGACGGACGGGCCAGCGCGTCCCCTGCCCGCTGTTCCGCACGCTGGAGGCGGCCGCCGGACGCGGTCTCGATTTCGTGGCGGTGACCGAGCACAACACCACCTCGCACCACCAGGCCCTGGCCGAGCTGCAGCCCCTCTTTGGCGACCTGCTTCTGATCCCCGGGCGCGAGATCACCACCTTCCGGGGCCACATGAACGTGCTCAGCGTGACCGCCCCGCTGGACTTCCAGCTCGGAGCCCCCCGGGCGCCGAGCCTTGACACCATCCTCGACCAGGTGGCGGCCGCCGGCGGGTTGGCTTCGGTCAACCACCCCGGCCTGCCTTCGGGCGAGGTCTGCATGGGCTGCGGCTGGACGGCCCCGACGGGCGACAGCCGGATCCAGGCGGTCGAGGTGGTCAACGGCGCCATCAGTTCCGGTCCGCTCTCCGGGATCGGCTTCTGGGAGGCCAGGCTGAACGAGGGACGGCGGATCACAGCGGTCGGCGGCTCGGACAATCACGACCCAGCCCTGGCGGGCGACCGCGCCGTCGGCGTGCCCACGACGGTCGTCCATGCCGAGAACCTCAGCCAGGACGCCATCCTGGCGGGGCTGCGGGCCGGCCACGCCTTCGTCGACGTCCAGGGCTCGCCCGACCGCCTGCTGGACATGACGGCCGAAGCCAACGGCGTCACCGCGCGGATGGGCGATGTCCTGAGCCTCGGGCCCGGCAAGGACGCGCGGCTTCGCCTCCGCGTGAAGGGCGCGGCGGGCGGACGGCTGGTCTTCCGCGCCGACGCGGCGACCCGGGTGCTGGAGCCACGGACGCTGGCCGGGGACGACGAGACCGTGGACCTGGCGGTGGCCGGGGCGGCGGGCCGTCACTGGCTCCGGGCTGTAGTCGTCGACGCCGATGGCCGGCCGTGGCTGATCGGAAACCCGATCTACCTCGACGGGGATCAGGCGGCCGCTTCGGCCCCCTGAGCGCGCCCGGCCATCGCCTGCACGATCGCCGCGATCAGCGCATCCGCGCGGATCGGCTTGGAGAGGTGGGCGTCGGCCCCGGCCTCGTGGCTGGCCCGTACGTGCTCGTCCAGGGCGTTGGCGGTCAGCATGATCACCGGCGTGCGCGGACGGTCCTCGGCCGCTTCCCACGCCCGGAGCTTCGCCGTCGCCGACAGGCCGTCCAGCTCGGGCATCTGCATGTCCATCAGCACCACGTCGAACGACGCCGCCCGAAGGGCGTCCAGGGCCTGGAAGCCGTTCTCGACGACCACCGGCTGGATACCCACGGCGCCCAGCACGAGCTGCACGACCTGCTGGTTGGTCGGATGGTCCTCAGCCAGCAGCACCCGCGCGCCCGCGATGTCGACCGCCTCGAACGGATCCTCGGCCGCCTCCACCGCCTCGCCCTCCACGACTTTCAGCGGAACCGTGACGGTGAACACCGAGCCCGCGCCAGGCGTGGACGTCACGTCCACCACCCCGCCCATCAGCTCCACGAGCGAGCGGCTGATCGCCAAGCCCAGGCCCGTGCCGCCGAACCGCCGGCGGATGGAATCGTCGGCCTGTTCGAACCGACGGAAGAGCCGCTGGCGGACCTCCTCGTCGAAGCCGATGCCGGTGTCGCGGACGCTGAACCTCACCTCGTCGTCCGCGAGATCGACCGACAGCCGCACCTCGCCCGCTTCGGTGAACTTCACCGCGTTGGAGAGGAGGTTCGAGAGCACCTGGGTCAGGCGCACAGTGTCCCCGGCGAAGCGCCGGTCGGCGCCCGGTGCGACGCTCCACCCGAAATCCAGCCCCTTGGCCTCGGCCGACGCCCGGTGCAGCTCGGCGATCCGGCCGACGAGCGTCGACATGTCGAAAGCGTCGTGGGTCAGCTTGATCTCGCCGGCCTCGATCTTCGAGAAGTCGAGGATGTCGGTGAGCACGCGCTCAAGCAGCCGGCCCGACGAGACGATCAGCTCGGCCAGCTCGCGCCCGCGCGGCGTCGCCTGCTCGCGCGAAAGCGTTTCGGAGACGGCGATGACGCCGTTCAGCGGTGTCCGCAGCTCATGGCTCATGTTGGCCAGGAAGCGCGACTTCTCGGCGTTGGCGCGCTCGAGCTGGGCGGTGCGCTCGGCGACGCGGTCCTCCAGCGACGCCATCACCCCGTCGACCTTTTCGCGCTCGGACACCAGGGCGCGCGCCAGCACGCCGATCTCGTCCTGGCGGCCGGCCTCGGCGCCAAGGTCCGGCCGGGCGATCTCGCCTGGCGCAGCCGGTTCGCAGGAGGCGGCCAGGCGCTGCAGCGGCCAGGTGATCGTCCGGCGGGCCACGAAGATGAAGACCAGGATCTGGACCACGGTAGCGACAGCGCCGAGCAGCAGGACCCAGGAGGCCGATCTGACCGCGGACTTCGCCACCGCGGCCTTGGGATAGGCCAGCATCAGGTACCAGTCGGGCCCATGCAGCCGCCCGTAGGCGACGATCTGCTGGCCGTCGGGGCTGTCGACCACGCCGCTCGCGCGACCGTCCCGTGCGATGACCGCCGCCAGCGATTTCAGTCCGAGCCGCTTCTCGTAGGCGGCCAGGACGCTCTCCTTTGCCTGACCGGGTGTGCGGAAGCCTGGGTACGAGATGAGCTCGCCCTTGCTGGTGACGATCAGCCCGGTAGCGCCGGGCAGCGACGTCTTGACCGCGTTCGCCAGGAAGCCCGTCAACTCAATCGACGACCCGAAGGCCCCCACATGACGACCGTCCACATAGACCGGCGTCAAACAGCCCGTCGCCAGCCGATCGCCCACCGTGTCCTGGACTAGCCGCTGCAGGCTGGTGCAGCGGGTGCGGCGCTGGGGATCGTTCGCCGGCTGGGTCAAGGAGGAAATCTCCTCCTGGGAGATGTCCAGGTCGGCGGGCGCGTCGTGCCGATAGAACATCAGCTTGTCGGGCCGCTGAGGCCCGAACATCACCAGCCGCGTCTTCGGCGGGGTGAAGAAGTAGAAGTTGTCGTAGTCCTTCTGAGCCGCCTGGCCGAAGTTGGCCACCAGCTCGAACGCCGCAACCAGCGTCCGTTTCTCGTCACGGGTCATCTCGTCGGGCTGGGTCAGAAGCGCGCCCATTCCGTAGATGTAGCTGCCGTTCTTCTGGACCCCGTCGAACCAGGCGTCCGCGCTCCGGCGCGAGCCGTCCGGACGCTTCGGGAAGTATTCGTCGGCGAGCCGGTCCACCTCGGCGTCAGACAGCCGCGCCATGCGTCGCGCCAGCTCCTCGCCGGCCGCCTCGTGCAGGGCGGCCAGGTTCGAGAACCGTCGTTCGACGTTGCTGGTGCGCTCTGCGACGTAGTCCTGAAGGTAGGCCACCTGTCGGTTCGACAGTTCGCGCTGAAACACCAGGAAACCGGCCAGCGTGGTCAGGAGGGTCAGGATCAGGGACGTCAGGCCGATGCTGACCAGGAACCTGCGCGACAGTGATTTCATGGCCCGGCCGGGATTCCCAAGTCACGGGCATTCTTGAACCTTTTTGGTTGAGACGGCGTAACCGAGCTTGGCCTTGCGCGTTGTGGCGGCCATGGACCATGCGACGGACCTCGACTGCATCATTATCGGCGCCGGCCCGGCGGGACTGACCGCCGCGATCTACCTCGCCCGCTTCCGGCGCCGCTTCAGGGTGATCGAGACCGGAGAAAGCCGCGCCGGCTGGATTCCTCGCACCCGGAACCACCCCGGATTTCCGGACGGCGTGCGCGGCCGGACGTTGCTGGAGCGGATGCGACGACAGGCCGAGGCCTATGGCGCTGAGGTCGTGCGCGGCCGCGCGCAATCGCTACGGAAGGTCCGAGACGGATTCCGGCTGACCACCGACGCGGGCGAAATCTCCGCAGCGACGGTCATCCTCGCCACCGGCGTGCAGGACAATGCCCCGCCGATCCCCGGTCTGGACGAAGGCGTCTCCCGGGGCCTCGTGCGCATCTGCCCGATCTGCGACGGCTACGAGGTGATGAGTAAGAGCGTCGGCGTCATCGGCCGCGACGACCATGGCGCCCAGGAGGCCATCTTCCTGCGCACCTGGTCGGACCAGGTGGCGTTCCTCCACGTGGGCAAGGCGCCCCTGCCGCCGGCCACGGTCCGCAAGCTGAAGAGCGCCGGCGTGGAGATCGTCCGCAGCGCCATCCGGGCCGTCCGTATCGAGCGACGGCGCATAGTCGCCTTCGACCTCGGCGCGGGGGAATCCCGGTCGTTCGACTCCGTCTATTCGGCCCTCGGCGTCACGCCGCGCGTCCGGCTGGCCGAGGACGCCGGCGCAAAGCTCGACAGCAGCGGCAGGCTCGTGGTCGGGGACCACCAGGAGACCTCGGTGCCGGGCCTCTACGCCGCCGGCGACGTGGTCCGCGGCCTCAACCAGATTTCCACCGCCTGCGGGGAGGGCGCAATCGCGGCCACCGACGTGCACAATCGCCTGCGGCTGGCGCGGTCCGCCCGAAGCTGATCACATGGCCCGGGGGAGGCGGCGCCATGACGTATCGGATCGGGGTGATCGGGCTGGGGCAGCGGATCGCGCACGTGATCGCGGCCATGCAGGAGGTCGGCTGGAACCTCCGCCTCGACGCCTATGTCGACCCGGCGCCCGTCGGCGCGCCGGTCCTGGCGGCGGCGGGCGTATCCCAGGGCCGCGCCTGCGCCGATCCGGCCGAACTGTTCGCGCGCGGTCCCTACGACCTGCTGATGCTGGGCGCCCCGAACCACCTGCACCTCGAGCACCTGCTGGCGGCGATGGAGACGGGTGCGCCCATCTTCGCCGAGAAACCGATCGTGCGGACGGAGGACGAGACCGAGGTGCTGGCGCGCCGGCTCGCCGACCCGACCGCCCCACCGGTGTACGTCGGGCTGGTGATGCGCTCCCTGCCCATCGTGCGCGACGTGCTGGCGCGCGTGGACGCCGGCGAACTGGGCGAGGTGATCTCCATCGACGCCACCGAGCATCTGCCGCCCGAGCACGGCGGCTACCTGGCCCGCAACTGGCGGCGGCGTCAGGCCTGGGGTGGCTCGTACTTCCTCGACAAGGTGGTCCACGACTTCGACATCTTCGCCCGCATCGTCGGGGCCCGACCCGAGCGGGTGGCCAGCTTCGGCGGCCGGCGGATCTTCACGCCGGACCGAAAGGCCCCGCCCCGCGCCTATGAGGATGGCTCGGCCGCCTATGCCCTGCGCGAGGCCGGCTGGTCAGGCGCGGAGGACGCTTTTGCCTCGGACATGGACGTCGCCGACCATCAGGTGGCGCTGGTGGAATATGCCAACGACGTGCGCCTGTCGTTCCACGCCAACAGCCACACCTCGCTCACCGAGCGGCGCTGGTACGTGGCCGGGACCGAGGGCACGCTGATCGCCGACCTGGTGCGCAACCGGCTGATGGTCCGCAGGGCCCTGTACCGCGGCAAGCCCGAGCGGATCGACTACGGCGAGCGCACCGCCGACGCCCACAACGGCGCCGACCAGGCCATGGCGCGTGACCTGCTGGCCGCCCTGGAGGGCCGCACCGCCTTCCCGGTGACCCCCTACGATTCCATGGAGGCAGGCCTCACCGTGATGGCCATCGACCGCGCGATGGCCGAGCGCCAGGTGGTGGACTGCACGCCGATGTGGGCGCGGTACGACGCGGCGGCGCGAGGGCCTTTCCGCGATCGGGACGGATAGTCAGCGGTCGAACTTGGTCGACAGCACCAGCGAGGTATTGGTCCGTTCCACGCCCTTCACCGCCCCGATCTCGTCGATGACCGCGTCCATCTCGGCGACGCCAGCGGCCTCCACCGTGGCGATCATGTCGAAGGGGCCGCTCACCGACTGCAGGCGCCGCACGCCCGGCATCCGCTTCAGCGCCGCAGTGACGGCGGCCGCCTGCTTGGGCTCCACCGTGAGCATGACGAAGGCGTGGACGCGGCCCGCCTCGTAGGTCGGCGCAACCTTCACCGCGTAGCCGGCGATGATCCCGGACCGCTCGAGCTTGGCGAGGCGGCTCTGCACCGTGGTGCGCGACAGCCCCAGGACCCGGGCCAGTTCAGCGACCGGCGCGCGGGCGTTGTCGCGCAGGCGGGCCAGCAGGTGCTCGTCCAGGTCGTCCATTCGGCGTTCCGTACATTGGTGTCGGCGATCCGCCCAGATTACCTCTGCATTTCGACCAAGCGCCAGTTGAAAGCGGCGTCGGCCCCGCCGAATCTGGCCTCAAGTCGGAGGAGCTTCACATGATGCGCAAGGTCGCCGTTGTCGGCGCGGGCAAGATCGGATCCACGGTTGTCGACCTGCTGGTCGGCGTAGGCGACTACGAGGTCGTGCTGATCGACCAGTCCGCGAACGCCCTGGCCCATTTCGTCGGCCGGGCGAACGTGACGACCGCCGCCATGGCCATCGACGATCCCGAGGCCCTGGCTCGCCGCCTGGCCGGCTGCTTCGCCGCGGTGAACTGCGCGCCGTTCCACCTGACCACCGCCGTGGCCCGCGCCGCCAAGGCCGCCGGCGCCCACTACCTGGACCTGACCGAGGACGTCGCCTCCAGCCGCATCGTGCGCGAGCTGGCCGCCGACTCGAAAACCGCCTTCATCCCGCAGTGCGGCCTGGCCCCCGGCTTCATCACCATCGCCGCCTGGGACCTGATCAAGCACTTCGACGAGCTGCATGACGTGCGCCTGCGCGTCGGCGCCCTGCCGCGCTATCCGTCGAATGCGCTGAACTACAACCTCACCTGGTCCACTGACGGCGTGATCAACGAATACTGCGAGCCGTGCGAGGCCATCGTGAACGGCAAGCTGCGCGAGACGCCGGCCATGGAAGAGCGCGAGGAATTCGCCCTCGACGGCGTCACCTACGAAGCGTTCAACACGTCGGGCGGCCTGGGCACCCTGTGCCACACTCTCGACGGCCAGGTGCGGAACCTGAACTACAAGACCATCCGCTATCCGGGCCACGCGGCGATCATCAAGGCGCTGCTCAACGACCTGAACCTGCGCAACCGCCGCGACGTCCTGAAGGACATCCTGGAGAACTCCGTCCCCGCCACCATGCAGGACGTGGTCATCGTCTTCGTCACCGTCTCGGGGATGAAGGAGGGCCGCCTGATGCAGGAGACCTACGTCAACAAGGTCTACGCCCAGCCGGTGAACGGCGAGGTGAAGAGCGCCATCCAGATCACCACCGCCGGCGCCATCTGTGCGGTGCTGGACATGCTGGCCGACGGCTCGCTTCCAGCCACGGGCTTCATCCGGCAGGAAGACATTCCGCTGCCGGCCTTCCTCGCCAACCGCTTCGGGCGCTACTACGCGCCGGAAGAGGCGTCCTTTCGCGCCGCCGCCGAGTAAGATCCCGTCATGACCGTGCAATCCAAGATCACTTCCGCCGCGGCGGAAGCCACCGCCGTCCTCGGCCGCCTCGGCGTGGCCGAGTCCCTCTGGACCGGCGGGAACCGTCCCGTCCGCTCGCCCGTGACCGGCGAGGTCATGGCCCATGTCCATGACGCCTCGGTCGCCCAGGTGAACGCCGCCATCGAGGCGGCCCACGGCGCCTTCCTCGCCTGGCGCAACGTGCCCGCGCCCCGCCGCGGCGAGCTGGTCCGCCTGTTCGGCGAAGAGCTGCGCGCGGCCAAGGCCGACCTCGGCGCCCTCGTCACCCTCGAGGCTGGCAAGGTCACCTCCGAGGCCCTCGGCGAGGTGCAGGAGATGATCGACATCTGCGACTACGCCGTCGGCCTCTCCCGCCAGCTCTTCGGCCTGACCCTCGCGACCGAGCGTCCGGACCACCGGATGATGGAGACCTGGCACCCGCTGGGCGTGGTCGGCATCATCTCGGCCTTCAACTTCCCCGTGGCCGTCTGGTCGTGGAACTCGGCCCTGGCCTTCGTCTGCGGCGACGCGTGCGTCTGGAAGCCGTCCGAGAAGACCCCGCTGACCGCCCTCGCCGTCCAGGCCCTGTTCGAGCGCGCCGCGGCGAAGTTCGGCGACGTGCCCGCCGGCCTGTCGTCGGTGGTCATCGGCGCCCGCGAGGTCGGCGAGGCCCTGGTCGATCACCCGAAGGTCCCGCTGGTCAGCGCCACCGGCTCCACCGCCATGGGCCGCGCCGTCGGCCCACGCCTCGCGCAACGGTTCGCCCGCGCCCTGCTGGAGCTGGGCGGCAACAACGCAGCGATCATCGCGCCGTCGGCCGACCTCGACCTCGCCATCCGCGGCGTCGCCTTCGCCGCCATGGGCACCGCCGGCCAGCGCTGCACCACCCTGCGCCGCCTGTTCGTGCACGAGAGCGTCTATGACGCCTTCGTCCCGCGCCTGAAGGCCGCCTACGGCTCGGTGAAGGTGGGCGACCCCCGCGAGGCCGGCACGCTGGTCGGCCCGCTGATCGACGCCCAGGGATTTGACCTGATGCAGAAGGCCCTGGCCGACGCCCAGGCGGCCGGCGGCGCCGTCACCGGCGGCCAGCGGGTCGAGATGGGCGAGGCTTTCTACGCCCGCCCGGCGCTCGTGGAGATCGCCCGCCAGGCCGACGTGGTGAAGCGCGAGACCTTCGCCCCGATCCTCTACGTCATGAAGTACCGCGACCTCGAAGAGGCCATCGCCCTGCAGAACGACGTGCCCCAGGGCCTGTCGTCCTCGATCTTCACCAACGACATGCGCGAAGCCGAGCTGTTCATCTCCGCCCGTGGCTCGGACTGCGGCATCGCCAACGTCAACATCGGCCCCTCGGGCGCCGAGATCGGCGGGGCGTTCGGCGGCGAAAAGGAAACCGGCGGCGGCCGCGAGGCGGGGTCCGACTCCTGGAAGGCCTACATGCGCCGGGCCACGAACACCCTGAACTACGGCAAGACCCTGCCGCTTGCCCAGGGCGTGACGTTCGACGTCTGACCCTGAACCGTCATGGCCCGGCTCGTCCGGGCCATGACGATCACAGGTGAGGACTCAAACACCTGTTTGCACCGCGCCGTCCTGCACGGCACAATCGGGCTTTCATCGTTCGATTTCGAAAGCCTGAGACTTTGACCATTTCCCAGACGGCGGCGAACGCGCCCGCCGATCCGCTCTCCTCGGTCGAGGCCCTGATCGAAGGGCTGGCCAGTGTCGGTTACATCGCGTCCCGCCGGATCGCCACGGCGCTCTACATGGCGGTCAAGCTGGAGAAGCCGATCCTCGTCGAAGGCTCTGCCGGCGTCGGCAAGACCGAATTGGCCCTCTCCACCGCCAAACTGCTCGGCCTGCCGCTGATCCGGATGCAGTGCTACGAGGGCCTCGACGAGTCCAAGGCGCTGTACGAGTGGAAGTACGGCAAGCAGCTCCTCTACACCCAGATCCTCAAGGACCGGATGGGCGAGGCCCTGGCCGACGCCGCCGACATGGACGAGGCTATGGTCCGCCTGCACGGCATGGGCGACCTCTTCTATTCCGAGCCGTTCCTCGAGCCGCGCCCGCTGATGCGCGCCCTGAAGGAAGACGACGGCTGCGTCCTGCTGATCGACGAGATCGACAAGTCGGACGAGGCGTTCGAGGCCTTCCTGCTGGAAGTGCTCTCGGCCTACCAGGTCTCGGTGCCCGAACTGGGCGTGCTGAAGGCCAAGACCCCGCCGCTGGTGTTCCTGACCTCGAACAATGTCCGCGATCTGGGCGACGCCCTGAAGCGCCGCTGCCTGCACCTGCACATCCCGCTGCCCGAGGCGGCGCTGGAGGAGCGGATCGTCGCCAGCCGCGTGCCGGGCATCGAGGCCAAGCTGACCCGGGAGCTGGTGGCGTTCGTCCAGTCCCTGCGCACCATGGACCTGCGCAAGGCGCCCTCGATCTCCGAGACCGTGGACTGGGCCCGCGCGCTCGTCCTGCTGCATGCCGACAGCCTGGGCGCGGACGTGGTCCGCGACACGCTCAACGTGATCCTGAAGTTCGAGCAGGACATCGCCGCGGTCGAGCCCCAGGTGGTCGAGCTGCTGCACAAGCGCTGAGGCTTGCGGCCATGATGCAGCACACCCTCGAGGAGTTCTTCCGGGCGCTCCGCGCCGCGGACGTCCGCGTCTCGCCGGCCGAGGCGATCGACGCCTCGCGGGCGGTGGCGATCACCGGCTATGCCGACCGCTCCCTGTTCAAGGACGGCCTTTGCGCCGCCTTGGCCAAGTCGGAGGACGAGGTCGGCCGGTTCGACCAGGTATTCGAGACCTTCTTCACCCGCGACGCCGTCCAGCTCCAGCCGCCTCCCGAGGAGGGCCAGCGGGAACTCTCGGACGAGGACCGCGCCCAGGTGGCCGACAGCCCTCTCGCCAAGGCGGTGCTGGAGGGCGACGCCAACCAGGTGCAGCAGGCGATGGAGCAGGCCGCCACGCGCGCCGGCGTCGCCGAGATCCGCCTCACCACCCAGCGCAGCCGCATGACCCGCCGCCTGCTGGAGGAGATGGGGCTGGAGGAGATCGAGCGGATCATCGCCAACGCGCGGCGGATGCCCGACGGCAAGGGCGAGGGCCTGGCCGAGCGGCTGGAGGGCGCGCGCCGCAACCTGTTCGAACAGGCCCAGCTCTACGTCGCCCGCCAGCATGAGCTCTACGCGGCCGGCTCGGCCCAGGCCCTGCGCGAGGAGCGCCTGGCCCGCAAGCAGCTCAACGCCGACGGCGGGGTCGACCCCGTCGACTACCAGCTCATGCAGGGCCTGGTGCGGAAGATGGCCAAGCGGCTGGCCGCCAAATATTCCCGCCGCCGCCACGTGGCCAACAAGGGCCACCTCGATGTCCGCAAGACCCTGCGCAAGTCGCTGGCCTACGGCGGCGTGCCGTTCGACATCGAGTTCAAGACCAAGAAGATCGACAAGCCGTCGATCGTGGCGATCTGCGACGTCTCCAAGTCGGTGGCCGCCGCCGCCCAGTTCCTGCTGACGTTCCTCTATTCGCTGAACGAGGTGGTCGACCGGATGGAGGCCTTCGCCTTCTCAGGTCGGATGATCAGCGTGAACGACATCCTCGACGACCACGGCGTCGAGCAGGCGATCTTCAAGGTGCTGCAGGAGATCGGCTTCCAGCAGACCGACTACGGCCGCTCGCTGCAGGACTTCGCCGACCAGCACCTCGACAGCCTGGACCGCCGGACCACGGTGATCTTCCTGGGCGACGGCCGCTCGAACTTCGCCGATCCTCGCCTCGACATCATGAAGCAGATCCACGACCGCTCCCGCGCCGTGATCTGGCTGAACCCCGAGCCCGAGAGCTACTGGGGCCAGGGCGACAGCGTCATGAACCGCTACGCCCGCTTCTGCCACGTGGCCAAGCAGTGCGGCACCATCGAGCAGCTCGAGCGCATCATCGAGGACGTGCTCCGGAGCTACGTTCCGCACTGAACGCCAGGGAGGGGTGCGGCTTAAGGCCCGAGCCCCGGCCGCAGAGCCGCCGCCCGCCTTGTCCGCAGGTCGGCGGCGATCTGTTCGTGGCGGGCGCGGCTGATGGCGTAGGGCGCGAAGATCACCGCCCCAAGCACGCACAGCAGCGCCGGCAGCGGCCCCCAACCGATGACGAGGCCTCGCAGCACGTCCTCGGCGATGGTGGCGTCCACCTGTCGGCCGACGTCGCGCGGGAAGCGCAGCAGATCGAGAGCGAAGCCGCCGACCAGGGTGCCGACCCCGCCCGCCGCCTTGCCCGCGAAGCCGAGCCCCGAGAAGAACAGCCCCTCGCGCCGGACGCCGAAGATGTGCTCATGCTCGTCCGCTGCGTCGGCCATCATCGAGGGATAGGCGATCAGGATCAGGCCCGACGCCACCCCGATGAAGAAGGTGGTGGCGCAGAGCCACGGGAGCGCCGCGACGCCGGTCAGCATGAAGATCCCCATGACCCGCAGAACCGGCAGCACCACGAAGGCGGCCACGACCCCGGCCAGCCCCAGGCCCACCACCGCCTTCTTCTCCAGCCCGCGCAGCAATAGCGGCGTCAGCGGGATGCCGATCAGGATCCCGAACAGGTAGGCGTAGGTGGTGAACTGGATGCTCTCCGGCCGAAGCTTCCACACGAAGACGTAGTTGTGGGATTGCAGTGCGCTGTGCAGGCCGACGGCGCTGGTGAACAGCACCATGGAGAGAAAGAGGATCCGGAACGAGCGGTTGCGGGCCATCTCCATGATCTCGCCCATGAACCGGCGGCCCATGGGCTCGGGCGCGTGGACCGGCTGCGGGAGCCGCGAGGCGTAGCGCCAGACCCCCGCGCAGCAGATGAGGCCGCCCGCCAACACGATGGCGGCGATCGCCCAGCCGAACCCGGGATAGCTCTCAGGCCGCTGCAGCCCGCCCTCGCCGGCGAAGAACACCGAATAGGCCAGGGCGTTGATCAGCACTGTCACCAGCACGCCGGCGAGCAGCCGCCAGGCGACGATCCGCGCCCGCTCGGCGTAGTCGTCGCTCATCTCCCCGGCCAGGGCGAAGTAGGGGATGTTGTAGACGGAGGCGAAGGCCCGCACGGCCATCTTGGTGACGGTCAGCCACGCGAACAGCAGCAAGGGTGTCAGCCCGCTGGGCGGCGAGAACAGCAGCCCCATGGTCACCATGGTCAGCGGCGCGCCGATCAGCATCACCGGCAGGCGGCGGCCGAAGCGCGAGCGCACGCTGTCCGACCACGACCCGATCAGGGGGTCGGCCACGGCGTCCAGCACCAGGCTGATCGCCAGGGCGGCGCCCACCAGGCTCCCCGAAAGGCCCAAGACGGCCGTGTAGTAGAAAAAGATGAAGCCGTTCACGGCCAGATAGCCGGACTCGACCATCTGACCGATGCTGTAGAAGAACTTCACCGACCCCGGAGGCTTCACGTCTCCTGACGGGGCCGCTCCGTCGACGGACGTTGGAATACTGTCGCCTACGCCATCCACGACCGCCACACTGGTTCCTCCCGAGCGGTTCTTGTTGGAAACGACGGTATCTGGACGTGACGGCGTGGCAACCGTCACGTCACGTCAGCTTCGTCAGGGTTCGGGCGAAACCTGGATCAGCAGCTTGCCGTCGTGATTGCCGGTGAACAGGCGCTGCAGCGAGTCCATGGCGCCCTCCAGGCCCTGGTCGACGTGCACCTTCCACTTCAGCCTGCCCTCGGTCACCCAGGGGATCAGTTCGGCCATCGCCTCGCCCGCGCGCGGCAGGAAGTCGGTGACGATGAAGCCGCGGATGGTCAGCCGGTGCATCAGCACCCGCACGAAGTCTGTCGGCCCGGCCGGGCGGCGGTCGTCGTTGTAGGTCGAGATCATCCCGCACAGCGGCATGCGGCCGAAGTTGTTCATCCGCGAGACCACGGCGTCCATGATGTCGCCGCCCACATTCTCGAAGTTCACATCGATCCCGTTCGGGCACAGGCGCTCCAGGGCCGCGCCGACGTCTTCGTGCTTGTAGTCGATGGCCCCGTCGAACCCGAGTTCGCCCGTCAGCCAGTCGCACTTGGCCTTGCCGCCGGCGATGCCGATGACCCGCGCGCCCTTGAGCTTCGCGATCTGCCCAGCCACCGAGCCGACCGCGCCCGCGGCGGCCGAGACCACCACCGTCTCTCCGGGCTGGGGTTTGCCGATGTCGCACATGCCGAACCAGGCCGTCAGGCCCGTGGCGCCCAGCACGCTCATGTAGGCCGTCAGCGGCACGCCCGGCAGCTGCGGCGCAGGCATCAGGAACGCCCCGTTGGCGATGGTGTGGGTGCTCCAGCCGCCCAGGCCGGTGTTGACCACGTCGCCTTGCTTGAACCGGTCGGAGCGCGACCGCTCCACGACGCCCAGCGAACCGCCGCGCATGGTCTCGCCGATCTGCACCGGCGGCATGTACTGGTCCTGGTCGCTCATCCAGATGCGGTTGGTCGGGTCGAGCGACAGGTACAGCGTGCGCACCAGCACCTCGCCGTCGGCCAGGTCGCGGATCGGCTCCTCGACCAGCTCCAGGTCGCCCGGCTTGATCTCGCCCGCCGGCCGGTTGCGCAGCACCCAGCGCTTCAGGTTCGCCATCTCTCGTTCCTCCCGTTGACCCTACCCTGCCCGCTGCGGCGGCGCTGGCAATGGTGACCCCGCGTCAGACCTGTCACCAGGTGTCGATGAACGGCCGCTTCTTGCCCGGGGCGCGCGGCGGGACCGGGCAGGCCTTCAGGCCGCGCACCAGCCAGGCGCGGGTCTCCGCCGGGTCGATCACCGCGTCGATCTCCACCACCGAGGCCACCGAGAGCGCCTTGCCGGTCTCGTACATCCGGCCGACCAGCTTCTCGAACAGGGCCTTCTTCGCCGCCTCGTCGGGCTGGGCGTCCAGCTCCTTCCTGTAGCCGAGCCGAACGGCCCCCTCGAGGCCCATGGGCCCGAACTCGGCGGTCGGCCAAGCGATGGTCATGGCCGGCGCCGAGAAGTCGCCGCCCGACATCGCCTGCGCCCCGAGGCCATAGCCCTTGCGCAGGACCACCGTGAACAGCGGCACGGTCAGGCTGGTGGCGGTGACCATCAGGCGCGAGCCGCGCCGGACCGCCGCGGTCGTCTCGCTGGCCGGGCCGACCATGAACCCTGGCGTGTCGCACAGCGACAGCACCGGCACGTCGAAGGCGTCGCAGAGCTGCAGGAACCGCCCGGCCTTTTCCGCGCCCTCGGAGTCGATCGCCCCGCCCAGGTGGCGCGGGTCGTTGGCGAACAGGCCCATCGGCCGGCCCTCGATCCGCAGGAAGCCGGTGATCATCCCCTTGCCGTAGCCGCCGCGCAGCTCGATCCACGACCCGGTGTCCGCCAAGGTGCGGATCACCTCGCGCACCTCGTAGGCCCGCACCCGGTTCTCCGGGATCAGGTGGCGAAGGCGCCGCTGGTCCTCGCAGTCCCAGTCGCGCACCGCGCCCTGGAACATGCCCAGGATGTGCTTGGCCGCCGCCGTCGCCTCGGCCTCGTCCTCGGCCAGCACGTCGATGGCGCCGTTGGCGTACATGACATCCGACGGCCCGATCTCGTCGGGGGTGAAGACGCCCAGGCCGCCGCCCTCGATCATCGCCGGACCGCCCAGGCCGATGTTCGAGTAGCGGGTGGCGATGGTCACGTCCGCGCAGCCGAAGAAGATGGCGTTGCCTGCGAAGCAGCGGCCCGAGTTGATCGAGATCCGCGGCGCCAGGCCCGACAGCCGGGCGAAGGTGGTGAAGCTGGTGGTGTCCAGCGACGAGGCCGAGAGCTGGCCGCCGTCCACGTCGCCGGGCCGCCCGCCGCCGCCCTCGGTGTACCAGATGATCGGCGCCTTCCAGTGCTCCGCGAACTCGAGGATCCGGTCCGTCTTCTTGTGGTTGAAGTGACCCTGCGTCCCGGCCAGCACGGTGAAGTCATAGGCCAGGCCCACGCAGCGCGCCCTGTCCTCGCCGAACAGATGGCCGTTCACCTCGCCGACGCCCGTGACGATGCCGTCAGCCGGGGTGTTCACCTGCAGGTCGGCCAGCTCGCGCCGCCGCCGCTGGGCGGCGATGGCCATGGCCCCGTACTCCTGGAAGCTGCCGGGGTCGAACAGGTCGTCCAGGTTCTCCCGCGCGGTCCGCTGGCCCGTCTTGCGACGCCGCGCCACGGCGTCGGGCCGGGCGGCGTCCAGGGTGATCCGGTGGCGCTCGATCACCTCGGCGAGGTCGGGGCGGATGTGGTCCAGGTCGATGGCCGCCTCGGCGTCGTCCACAGCCGCGCCCGCCTCGTCGACCTCCAGGAACGCCAGCGGGTTTCCCTCGAAAACGGTCTCGCCGATCTCCACCGCCAGGGCGCGGACCACGCCGGCGGCCTCGGCCGCGATGACGTGCTCCATCTTCATGGCTTCCAGGATCACCAGCGCCTGGCCCTTGCGGACCGTCTCGCCCGCCTCCGCCGCGAGGCCGATGACCGTGCCCTGGAGCGGCGAGCGCAGCGCCGTCGTCCCGGCCGGGGCCTGGGGCTCGGCCCGCGCGCCACCCGCCGCCTCGCCCCGCGCCGCCGCGTCGAAGTAGAGCCGCGGATGGGCTTCGGGCTCGCCGGACAGCTCGGCCATATGCTGCTCGATGAAGCGGGTGTGGACCTCGCCCGCCGCCACGGCCGGGTGGGCCAGCAGGTTCTGCAGGAAGGCGATGTTGGTCGGGCTGCCCTCGATACGGAATTCCGACAGCGCCCGGTACGCCTTGGCCACCGCGCGGCTGAGGCCGCCCGCCCCCGCGTGCACGATCACCTTCGCCATCAGGCTGTCGAACCGCGTACTGGTGGGATAGCCGGCATAGCCGAAGCCGTCGACCCGGACGCCGGGCCCAGACGGTGGCTCGAACACCGCGAGCGTGCCGCCCGCCGGCCGGGCAGAGCCGTCGGCGGCCATGGTCTCCAGGTTCACCCGGGCCTGCACCGCATGGCCACGCGGCTCGGGGATCCGGTCCTGGGTGACCGCCAGTTCGGCCAGGGTATGGCCGGCGGCGATCTGGAGCTGCAGCCGCACCAGGTCGAGGCCGGTGACCTCCTCGGTGACCGTGTGCTCGACCTGCAGGCGGGCGTTGCCCTCGATGAAGACCGCCTCCTCGCCGTCCACGAGGAACTCCAGGGTGCAGAGGCCACGGTAGCCGGCGGCCCGGCCCAGGGCCACGCCATAGCCGAACAGCCGCTCGCGCAGGGCCGCCGCCAGCATGTCGGCCGGGGCGATCTCCACCACCTTCTGGCGCTGACGCTGAAGCGAGCACTCTCGATCGTAGAGGTGGCTCACCGCGCTGCCGTCGCCGACGATCTGCACCTCGATATGCCGCGCGTGCGGCAGGAAGCGCTCGACGTACAGGTCGCCGTTGCCGAACGCGGCCTTGGCTTCCGAGGCGCAGCGCTCGAACGCCGCCTCCAGCTCCTCCGCCGTGGTGGCTAGCCGCATCCCGCGCCCGCCGCCGCCCGCCACGGCCTTGACCATCACGGGGCCGTTCGCCGCGAAGAAGGCCTTAGCCGCGTCCAGGCTCGTCGGGCCGTCCGTCCCGGTCAGCACGGGCACGCCGCAGTGCTGGGCCAGCGTCCGCGCGCGGCCCTTGTCGCCGAACAGTTCCAGGGTCTCGGGCGTCGGGCCCACGAAGACCAAGCCGGCCTCGGCGCACGCCCGCGCGAACGCGGCGTTCTCGGCCAGGAAGCCGTAGCCGGGATGCACCGCGTCGGCCCCCGCCGCCTTCGCGGCCGCGACCACCTGGGCGATGTCGAGGTAGGCCGCCGGCCCGGCGCCCTTCAACGCCACCGCCTGGTCGGTCTTGCGGACGTGCAGGGACGCGGCGTCGTCCTCCGAGAAGACCGCCACGGTCGCCAGGCCCATCTCGGCCGCCGTCCGCGCGATCCGCACCGCGATCTCGCCCCGGTTCGCGATCAGAAGCGTCTTCACTGGCGTCCCCTCAAACACTTGTTTGGGACGCATCATGCAAAGGCCGCCGCGAAGGTCGAGGAGTTTCCGCCTCTCCCTTCGCCCTACGCGCTTAGGCCTTCAGCATATCCGGCGTGATCGGCAGGCTCCGCACGCGCTTGCCGGTCGCCGCGAAGATGGCGTTGGTCAGCGCGGGGATCGCCGGCGGCAGGGCCGGCTCGCCCAGGCCCGTCGGATTGAAGTCCGTCTTCAGGAACTTCACCTCCACCGGGCACGCCTCCGAAATCCGCATCAGCGGATAGTCGGTGAAGTTGCTCTGCTCGGCCGCCCCGCCCGCGATGGTGATCTGCTGGTGCAACGCCTCCGAAAGGCCATCGAGCACCGAGCCCTGCACCTGGTTCAGCGCGCCCGCCGGGTTGATGATCTGGCGCCCCACGTCGGCGGCGACCCAGACCTTCTTCACCTTCACCGCGCCCTCCGGCGAGACGGCCACGTGGCAGACCTCGGCGAAGTAGCCCAGGTGGCTGTAGTAGCAGCCGACCCCCATGCCCTCGCCCTTCGGCAGCTTGCCGCGGTCGGCCCACCCCGACATCTCGCCGACAGCCTTCAGCACGCCGCGCATGCGACCGGCGGCGTAGGCGGCCGGCGCCTCCCCGACCACGTCCTTGTCGCCCAGCAGCTTGAGCTGGAACGCCAACGGGTCCTGGCCGGCCGCGTGAGCCAGCTCGTCGATGAACGACTGGAAGACGAAGGCCAGGGCGTTGGAGCCCGGCGCCCGCAGCGGCCCGGTGGGCACGCCCATCGGGATCGGCGAGACCTCGTAGCGGACGTTGGGCACGAACCGCGCCGGGAATTCCGCCGCCGACATGCCCGCGCTCGGGGCCGGGCCTTCGCCGTGGCTGGGCGTGACGAAGTGGTCCGACAGCGCGACCAGGTTGCCCTGCGCGTCCAGCCCGCCCTTCAGGAAGTGCCAGCCGGCCGGGCGGTAGTGGTCGTGCTGCATGTCGTCTTCGCGCGTCCACACCAGCTTGACCGGCGCCTTGGCCTCGCGGGCGATCCAGGCCGCCTCGACCATGTAGTCGTTGGCCAGCCGCCGGCCGAAGCCGCCCCCGCCGCGGACCATGTTCACGGTGATGTCCTCGGGCTTCAGGCCCAGGGTCTTGGCGCAGAGCTGGCGGCCCGGCTCAGGGTTCTGGGTCGGCGCCCAGACCTCCAGCTTGCCGTCCTTGAACTCGGCCGTGCAGTTCTGCGGCTCGAGGTTCGCGTGGCTGAGGAACGGGTACGCATAGGCGGCCTCAACCGTCTTGGCGGCGCCCTTCAGGGCCGCGTCCACGTCGCCGTCGTTGCGGGTCTGGCGCACGCCCTTTCCGGCGGCCACTTCCTTGGCCTTGGCCGCGAAGCCGGCGCTGGACTGGCCGGCGCTCGGATGGTCGGCCCACTTCACGTTCAGCCGGTCACGTCCCTTGCGCGCCGCCCACCAGGTGTCGGCCACCACCGCCACGCCCGGCATCAGGCCCTGGCCGATCTGGCCCGGCCCGGGGGTGAAGGCATTGGGGTCGCCCTCGACGATGAAGGCGGCCTTCACGCCCTTTACCGCCTTGGCGGCCTCCAGGTCGGCGCTCGCCACCTTGGCCCCGAACACCGGCGCCTTCACATAGGTGGCGTACAGCATCCCCGGCCGGCGCTGGTCGATGCCGAACAGCGGCTGGCCGGTGACGATCTTCTGGGTGTCGTACTGGCCGTGCGGCTTGCCGACGATGCGGTAGTCCTTGGTGTCCTTCAGCGGCACGGTCTTCGGATCGGGCGGGGTGACGCTGGCGCAGGCCAGGGCCAGCGAGCCATAGGTCCGCTTCTTGCCCGAGGGCTTGTGCACCACGCTGCCGGGCACGGTCGTGCAGTCGCCGGGCGCGCAGTTCCAGGCCGTCGCCGCGGCCTGCACCAGCATGGCGCGCGCCACCGCGCCGACCCGGCGCAGGTCGTCCCAGTGCATCGGGGTGGCCATGCTGCCGCCGGCGAACTGGCGGCCGTAGGTCTTGGGATCGTTCGGCGCCATCTCGATGCGGACGTCCTCCCACGCCACGTCGAGCTCCTCGGCGATCAGCATGGGCAGCATGGTCTTCACGCCCTGGCCCACGTCCGGGCTCTTGGCGAGGATCGTCACCTGGCCGTTCGGCGCCACGGTCACATAGGCGTTCAGCGGCCGGACGGCGGCGTCCTGGGCGTCGGCCTTGCCGGCCATGGCGAAGCCGAGGGTCAGCCCGCCGGCCCCCACCGACACCAGCACCTCGCGGCGGTTGGCCCCGCCCTCCGGCAGCGTCCTGTCGTGATAGGTCATGGCTCAGGCCTCCTTCTGGCCGGAGGCGCGCTTGATGGCGGCGCGGATGCGGACATAGGTGGCGCAGCGGCAGATGTTGCCGTTCATGGCCTCGTCGATCTGGGCGTCGGTGGGCTTCGGCGTCTTCGCCAGCAGGGCGGTGGCGCTCATGATCTGGCCCGCCTGGCAGTAGCCGCACTGGGCCACGTCCAGCTCGGTCCAGGCGGCCTGCACCTTCTTGCCGACGGGATGGTTCGCCATCCCCTCGATCGTGCTGATCTTCGCCTTGCCGACGCTCTCCACGGGGATCTGGCAAGAGCGCATCGGCTCGCCGTCCACGTGCACCGTGCAGGCGCCGCAGGCCGCGACGCCGCAGCCGTACTTGGTCCCGACCATGTCGAGGCTGTCGCGCAGCACCCACAGCAGCGGCGTGTCGCCGTCCACGTCGGCGCTGAGCGCCTTGCCGTTCACATTGAGGGTATAGGCCATCGCCCGTCGTCTCCCGCTTTGCGGCGATGCTAGCGCGCAGCCGGCGCCCGGCAAAGCGCGGGCGCGTGTCAGATCGGAAACCTTCGTCGCAGCTTGGTCGCGCGAGCCGCCTCAGACGCCGGGCAGCACCACGACCGAATCCGACAGCTCGTTCGGATTGTCGTCAGGCCGCGACGGGAATTTCTCGGCCAGCACTTCGCCGCACAGCGTCACCGCGGTCGCGAAACCGGCCCCCGCCTGCCCGCGCCGCAGGCCATCGGTCAGCGCGGCCATCGCGCGGTCCCAGGTCCCGGGCGGAGCCTGGGCGTGGATGCCCTCGTCGGCGATCAGCTCGGCCATTCGTTCGGCCGCCGAGACATAGATCAGCACGCCGGTGCGCTCGCGGGTGGCGTGGAGGTTCTTCGACAGGAACTGCTCCTCGGCTCGCTGGCGCACCCGTTCGCGCTTGAGCCCCCGAGGCGTCAGGGCGCGGCGCACCGGCCCGATCGCCACCAGCAGCACGGTCGCGACGAACAGCACCGCCTGCAGCAGCAGCGTGCCGACCAGGGCGGCGCGGACCGAGGCCTCGCCGATGTCCTCGACCTGGGTCGCGCTCCAGCCGCCGAACTCGCTGACGTCGGGCACGGTCACCTGGATGCCGCCCATGAGCAGCAGCGCCGGCGCCAGCAACGCCACGCCTGCCGCCCAGGCCACGGGGGTCGCGTGGTAGTCCGAGCTCTCCTCGGCCACGACGCAGTAGATTTCGCCGGACGTCCGCGCCTCGGCCGCGCGCACGGCCGCCTCGATGGCGGCGAGTTCGTCCGCGCTCAGCAGGGCCTTGCCGCTCACCAGCGTCCCGAGGCGCCGCCGCCCCCTCCCGATCCGCCGCCGCCGGAGAACCCGCCGCCGCCGAAGCCGCCTCCACCGCTCCAGCCACCGCCGCGGTCCCGGCCCGAGCTCGACAGGATCAGCGGCAGCAGCCACCAGAGCCCGCCGTCGCCGCCGCGGCGCCGGCCGCCGCCGAACGCCCGCATGATCCCGCTCAGCACCCAGAACACCACCAGCGCGGCGATGATCACCGGCACGATGCCGCCGCCGCCCTCGGACTCTCGCGCCGCCGCCGCGCGCTGGGCCTCGGCCTGGGCGACGGCCGCCTTGGCCTGGTCCTCGGGCAGGCCGATCTGGCGCACGATCGCCCGCGTGCCGTCGACTATCCCCTTCTCGTAGTCACCGGCCTTGAAGGCCGGCAGCACCGCCCGCTGCAGGATCAGGCTGGACATGGCGTCGGTCATCACCGGCTCCAGGCCGTAGCCCACCTCGATCCGCACCGCGCGCTCGTTGGGCGCGACGATCAGGATGACGCCGTCGTCCTGGTCCTTGCGGCCGATGCCCCAGGTCCGAAGGAGTTGGTAGCCGTAGTCCTCGATCTCGTAGCCCTGCAGGCTGGGCAGGGTGGCGACCACCACCTGATGGCCAGTCTGCTGCTCCAGCGCCGCGAGCTCGTCGGTGAGCTGCTGTTCGGCGGCGGGCGACAGGACCTTGGCGTCGTCCACCACCCTCCCGGTCAACGGCGGGAACTTCGGCGCCGCCAGGGCGAGCGCCGGCAGCAGCAGCCCCAGGAGGACCGCCAGCCAGATCCCGCCGCGGTTCACGCGGGACCGCCTCACTTCGGCGGGGCCGATCCGGGCGCGGCGCCGGGCGGCGGGGCGCCGAAGTCGACGGTCGGGGCGCTCTGCGCGGTGGCCGTGGCTTCGAAAAGCTGCATGGGTTTGGAGCCGCTGTGCACGGTCTTGGCCCAGATGATCTGCGGGAAGGTCCGCAGCGTCGTGTTGTAGTCGCGGACGGCCTCGTTGTAGTCGCGCCGGGCGATGGCGATGCGGTTTTCCGTGCCCTCGAGCTGGCTCTGCAGCGCCATGAAGTTCTCGTTCGACTTCAGGTCGGGGTACTGCTCCTGCAGCACGCGAAGCGGGGCGATGGCCAGCGACAGCTGCTGCTGGGCCGCGGCATAGCGGGCGAAGGCCTCGGGGTCGGTGGTGATGCCGGCGTCCGAGCGCACCTGCAGCGCCCCGGCGCGGGCCTGCGACACGCCGATCAGTACGCTGGATTCCTGGGCCGCATAGCCCTTCACCGTCGCCACGAGGTTGGGGATCAGGTCGGACCGGCGCTGGTACTGATTCTGCACCTCCGCCCACTGGGCCTTGGCCCGCTCTTCCTGGGTCGGGATGGTGTTCACCCCGCAGGCGGCCAGCACGAGCGGCGCGGCGAGGAGCAGCATCAGGCGCGAGAACTGACGGGACAGGCTCTTCATCGGTCTCCCCAAGGATGTACAGGGCGCAGCTAGGCGCCGACTGTGGGCTGTGCATTGATCGCACGCAACGCCAACCGCGTAACGCACATATGGCCAAGTCGGCGCCGTACTACACGACCGGCAGTCTCAGCGCCGCGCACTACGACGTAGTGACGGGCGCCGATGCCCGTCTGTCCGGCGACGAGGAGGTCTACGCCGGCCTCGCCGCGCCCGGCGCGCGGGTGCTGGAGCTGGGGGCGGGCACCGGGCGACTGACGGCGGCGCTGGCGCAGCGTGGCTTCGCGGTCACCGGTGTCGATATCGCCCCCGCCATGCTGGATCAGGCGCAGGCCCGCATCGCCGGCCTGGAGCCCGAAGCCCGCGCGCGGGTGACGCTCCGACGCGGCGACATGACGGCGCTCGACCTGAAGCAGACCTTCGATCTCGTCATCTGTCCCTACTTCACCCTGGCCCACGTCCCCGCCGGAACGGCCTGGCGCAACACCTTCGGCGTGGCGGCCCGCCACCTGCCCGGCGCAGGACTGGCGGCCTTCCACCTGCCGCGGCTGGACATCATGCGCGCGCCCGGCCCCGCCGATCCCAGCCTGCCCGTGTTCAGCCAGGCGCTCGACGACGGCGGCCGCCTGCTGATGTACCTCCGCGAGCGGACATTCCGCGACGGGATCAACCGGCTGGACCAGGTGCTGGAATATGTGGTCGCCGACTCCGCCGGCCGGCCGCTGCGCCGCTCGCAGGAGCGGCTGACGTTCTACATGACCGACCCCGAGCCCCTGGCCGCCGCCGCGGGCCTGGCGCTGGACCGCCCACCGGTGGAGCTGGGGGGCGTCGGCGACATCTGGGTGTTCCGGCCCGCCTAGAGCCTTTCCCGCTCAAACGGAGTCGTTTGAGCGGGATAAAAAGGCTCTAAATCAAGAGCTTGAGCGCGCTCTGATCGCAAAACCGGTTCCCACTTTTGCGGAACGCGCTCTAGCCGGCCAGCGTCGCCGGGGTCACCACCGTCACCGACCATTTCGGCTTCGGCGGCCGCTGACGGATCTTCTCGCCCTTCAGCCAGATGAACAGCGCCTCCCAGTGGATGGCGGCGACGACGCCAAGGGTCATCCAGGGATGGGTCATCCAGGCCGCCAGCAGGTTGCGGTCGGTCAGCTCACGCCGACGGCCCGTGAAGCCGGCCGCCAGCACCCGACCCTCGGCGTCGTCCACGTCAACGAACACCTGCACTTCGTCGCCCGGCGGCCGCATCCGGAACGCGTACGACAGGTCCATGTCCATGAAGGGTGAGACGTAGAAGCCCTTGTCGCACGCCTGCTTCACCACCGGCGCGTTGTCGGCGGGGATCAGGTAGCTGTGCCGCTCCCCGAAGGTGTTGTTCACCTCGTAGAGGATGGCGCTCAGCGCCCCGTCCGGGCGATGGCAGTAGTAGACCGTCAGCGGGTTGAACCCCGTGCCCAGGATGCGCGGCATGGCCAGCATCCGCACCGGCCCGCCATGCGCTATTCCGGCGGCGGCGAGCTGGGCCTCCACCTGCGCCTTCAGCGGCGTCTCCGAGCCATCGCCATGCCGGCGCGGATCGAAGCCGACCAGGTTGAACCGCCGCCGCGAGAACAGCTTCAGGTCCCGGTCGAGCGCGTCCAGCTCGTCCAGGTCCAGCAGCAGCATGAAGATGCGGTAGCGCAGCTTGTGGACGCGGGGTTTCAGCCGGGCGTGGGTGACGATCCCGGGGTAGAGCCCGGAGGCGACCATTATGCAGCGGCCTCCGACAGCGCCGGCTCGCGCACGTGGATGCGGCCGTTCGGGTCCGGCACGGTCCAGGGTCGGGCGACCCCGCCCAGTTGCTCGGCCACCGCCAGGCCCGCCTGCAGCGCGTCCTCGTGGAAGCCGTGGCCGAAGTACGAACCGCAGAACCAGGTCCGCCGCACGCCCTGCAGGTCCCAGATCTCCTTCTGGGCGGCGATCGCCTCGCCGTCGAACAGCGGGTGGTCGTAGATCTCGGTCCGGATCAGCTTGTCGGCCGCGATCTCCTTGTTCGGATTCAGCGTCACGAACAGGTCCGGCGCGTCCTTCAGGCTCTGCAGGCGCGTCATCCAGTAGCTGACCGCTCCCTCGCCCGGCTTGTCGCGATAGCCGATGTGGTTCCAGCTCGACCACGCCCGCCGCCGCTTGGGCATCAGGCAGGTGTCGGTGTGCAGCGCCACAAGGTTCCGGCTGTAGCGGAAGCAGCCCAGGATGCGCTGTTCCTCAGGCGTCGGATCCTCCAGCAGCGACAGCGCCGTGTCGCCGTGGGTGGCGATCACGACCTCGTCGAACCGCTCGCGCCCTCCCGCCGCCAGCCGCAGCTCCACGCCGTTGGCGTCGCGCTTGACGCCCGCGACGCGCGCGCCCTTGCGCTGCTCGCCGGGGAAATCGGCCAGCAGCTTCTCGACATAGGCCCTCGAGCCGCCCTGCACTGTGCGCCACAGGCCGCGGCCGAAGATGCTCATCATCCCGTGGTTCAGGAAGAAGCGGATCAGCGAAGCAGCCGGGTACTGGCCGATCTCCTTCAGCGGCGTCGACCAGATCGCCGCCGCCTGCGGCAGCAGGTGGTCGTCGCGGAACGCCTGGCAGTAGCCGTTCGCCTCCAGATAGTCCTCCAGCGAGGTCATCGGGGTGTCGAGGCTCGCCAGGTCCTTCGGCGCCCGCCGGTAGAAGCGGGTGATGTCGCGCAGCATCCCCCAGAACCGGGCCGAGAACAGGTTGCGCTTCTGGGCGAAGACGCCGAGCGCGCCATAGCTGGAATATTCGAAGTCGCCGTCGTCCAGCGAGACGCTCAGCGACATGTCCGCGTTCACGCTGGGCACGCCCAGGTGCGCCAGCAGCGCGGTGAAGTTGGGGTAGTTCGCTTCGTTGAACACGATGAAGCCGGTATCCACCGGGACCGTTCCGTTCAGGCCGGGCGCCTCCGCGGTGTTCGCATGGCCTCCCAGGCGGGGATCGGCTTCGAACAGGGTCACGTCATGTCGCTTCGCCAGGAGCCATGCGGCCGACAGGCCCGCGACACCACTCCCGACCACGGCCACCCGCAGGCGGTCACCACCACTCATGTCGACTATCACCCTCAGGATGCACGCGAGCGCCTGGTGCGTGCGGTATTTCCCCCGCCCAGGTGCTTAGCAAATGCTACGCGCGCATCACAGCGCCGGATGCGTCTGGCGGCGGATCGTGGTCGTATGGCGACGGTGGAGGGCAGATGCTGCTGAACCTGGTCCTGGGCGTGCTGGTCGCCATGCTGGCGGTGATGGTCGCGGCGTGGGCGTTCGGCCTCGCACGCCACAACGGCGGCTGGACCGACGTCTTCTGGACCTGGGGGTCGGGCGCGGTCCTGGCCGTCGCCGCCTTCTGGCCGGCCGTCGGCCACGTGGAGCCGGCCCGCCAGACCCTGGTCGCCGGCATGGCCGCGCTCTGGGCCGTGCGCCTCGGCCTCTACCTGACACCTCGCGTGGCCGGCCATCCCGAGGACGCCCGCTATGCCAAGTTCCGCCAGGACTTCGGCGCCCGCTATCCGATGGGCATGCTGTTCGTCACCCTGCCGCAGGCGCCGGCGACGGCCCTGCTCTCGCTGTCGGTGATCCTCGCCGCACACCGGCAGGGCCCCGCCCCCGACCTGCGGGACGGCCTGGCCCTCGCCCTCTTCCTGGCCGCCATCGCCGGCGAGGCCGCCGCCGACGGTCAGATGAAGCGCTTCCGGGCCGACCCGGCCAACAAAGGCAAGGTGATCGACACCGGCCTCTGGGGTTGGTCGCGGCATCCGAACTACCTCTTCCAGTGGCTGGGCTGGCTCGCCTACCCGGTCATGGCGCTCGACCCGGCCCGGCCGCTCACCTGGCTCAGCCTCACCGCGCCGGCGGTGATGTACGGCCTGCTGCGCTACGTCTCGGGCGTGCCGCCGCTGGAGGCCGCCATGCTGGAATCCCGCGGCGAGGCCTTCCGCGACTACCAGCGCCGCGTTCCGGTCTTCTTCCCGTTTCCTCCCCCCAAGAAAGCCTGAGTCCCGAATGAGCCTGACCGCCGCCATCATCGACACCTTCGAAGGCGCGCCCCTGCCCGACGTGGTCCGCAAGACCGCGATCCACCTGCTCGTCGCCAATGCCCGCCGCCAGCTCTCGGCCGCCGGGCCGGACGCCGACGCCGCCTTCGCCCGCGAAATGGCCGAGCGCCCGATCGCAGAGCACACCGACGCGGCCAACGCCCAGCACTACGAGGTGCCGGCCGCCTTCTTCCTGAACTGCCTCGGCCCACAGCTGAAGTATTCCTGCGCCCTCTACGCGAACCCGGGCGACACCCTGGCCCAGGCCGAGGAACACGGTCTCGCCGAAACCGCCGCCCACGCCGACCTCAAGGACGGCCAGCGCATCCTGGAGCTGGGCTGTGGCTGGGGCTCGCTCTCGCTCTGGATGGCCAAGGCCTATCCGAACGCCCGCATCACCTCGGTGTCCAATTCGTCCAGCCAGCGGGAATTCATCCTGGCGCGGGCGAAGGAACGCGGCCTCGCCAATCTCGAGGTCATCACCTGCGACATGAACGACTTCCAGGCCGAGGGCGAATTCGATCGCGTCGTGTCCGTCGAGATGTTCGAGCACATGGCGAACTGGCGGGCCCTGCTGACCCGCGTGAAGGGCTGGCTGAAGCCCGACGGGCGGCTCTTCATCCACATCTTCACCCATCGCACGACGCCCTACCGCTTCAGCGTCGACGACGAGGCGGACTGGATCGGCAAGTACTTCTTCTCGGGCGGCGTGATGCCCAGCCACGGCCTCATCACCCAGTTCCCGGACCTGTTCACCCTGGAGCAGGACTGGCGGTGGAGCGGAACCCACTACGAGAAGACGGCCCTCCACTGGCTCGAGCTCTACGACCGCAACATCGCGAAGATCCGTCCGGTGCTGGAAGAGGTCTACGGCGACCAGGCGACGCTCTGGCATCGCCGCTGGCGGCTGTTCTTCCTGGCCACCGCCGGCCTCTTCGGCCACCGTGGCGGCGCGGAATGGGGCGTCAGCCACTACCGGCTCAGGCCGGCGTGACCTGACAGAGACGAGGGGCGAGACACCACCGATGATCCGACTGATCGCGACCTACCTGGCGACGGCCTTCGCCATCGCCGTCCTGGACTACATCTGGCTCACCCAGGCGGGCCCGAAGGTCTATTTCCCGACGCTCGACCCGGTGGCGCTGCGCGAGGCCCGCATGGGCCCCGCGGTGGTGTTCTATTTCGTCTACATCGCCGGCGTCCTGGCGCTCGCCATCTGGCCGACCCGCGACAAGCCCCTCGCGAAGACCACCCTCACCGGGGCGATGCTGGGCGCCCTCTGCTACGCCACCTACGACCTCACCAACCAGGCGACGCTGAAGGTCTGGTCCACCCACATCACCCTCATCGACATCACCTGGGGCACGTTCCTCACGGCGGTGGGCGCCACCGTCGGCGGCTGGACGATCCGCAAGCTGTCGCGCTGAGCCGCCGCGGACGTCGTTCCGCCCCGCGCCGTTCACATGTCGCCGCCGCAACGCACTCGGCGTTGTCCGGCCGGCTTCCGCCGTGTCATGGTCATTTTCGAAGAACGGGAATGACGCCGCCTCAAGACGGCGCATGGAGGAAGACGGGATGAACGCGGTGATGGAACGGGCCGGCCTGACCGAACGGCTGGAGGCGGCCTCGCTCAACGGCATGACCATGGCGGTCTGGGCCGAGACGCAGCCGAACAAGGCGGCGGTGATCGACCCCGACGGGGCGACGCGATCGTTTGCAGAGGTGAACGCCAACGCCAACCGCCTCGTGCGGCTGATGCGCAAGGCGGGGCTCAAGGCCGGCGACTCCGTCGCCCTGATCCTCTCCAACCGGCACGAGTTCCTCGAGATCCAGTCCGCCACCCTGCGGGCAGGCTTCCGGATCACCCCGGTGAACTGGCACCTGACCGCCGAGGAGGTCGCCTACATCCTCAACGACTGCGAGGCCCAGGCCCTGTTCGGCGAGGCGCGCATCTCGACCGTCGCCCCGGCCGCCGCCCAGGCGCCGAACCTGCGGCTGAAGATCGCCGTCGGCGGCGGTCTGGACGGCTTCCTGAACTATGACCAGGCGCTGGCCGGCCTCGACCCGTCCGACATCGACGATCCGGTGCTGGGCAACCAGATGCTCTACACCTCGGGCACCACCGGTCGCCCCAAGGGCGTCTTCCGCCCCACCCCCGTGGTCACGCCGCAGGCGATGTACGCCCTGCGCGGCTACGACGAGCATTCGGTCCAGCTCTGCGCCGGCCCGGCCTACCACGCCGCGCCGCTGGCGTTCGACGTCCGCGCCGCCATGGGCGCCGGCGCGACGCTGGTGTTCCTCGACAAGTGGGACTCCGAACACACCCTGCGGACGATCGCCGAGCGCAAGGTGACGCACATGCACCTGGTGCCGATCATGTTCCAGCGCCTGCTGGCGCTGCCGGCCGAGGTCAAGGCGAAGTACGACGTCTCCAGCGTCAAATACATCGTCCACGGCGCGGCGCCCTGCCCGCCCGAAGTGAAGTACGCGATGATCGAGTGGTTCGGTCCGGTGCTGAGCGAGTACTACGCCGGCTCCGAGGGCGGCGCGGGCTTCATGATCAACTCCGAGGAGTGGCTGAAGAAGCCGGGCTCGGTCGGAAAGCGGCCCGAACTGCTCGGCTCCAAGATCCTCGACGAGGCCGGGAACGAGTGCCCGCCGAACGTCTCGGGCACCATCTACCACCAGCTCCCGCCCGGCGGCGGCTTCACCTACTACAAGGACGAGAAGAAGACCCAGGCGTCCCGCGTCGGCGACTACTTCACCATGGGCGACATGGGCTACTTCGACGAGGACGGGTACCTCTTCCTCACCGGCCGCAGCGCCGAGACGATCATCTCGGGCGGGGTGAACATCTACCCGCAGGAGATCGACAACGAGCTCATCAAGCACGAGGCGGTCGCCGACAGCGCCACCGTGGGCGTCCCCCACGACGAGTGGGGCGAGCAGGTCAAGGCCGTCATCCTGCTGAAGCCGGGCTACCAGCCGTCCGACCTGCTAGCCCAGGAGATCCTGGCCTTCGCCCGCGACAGCCTGCCCAGCTTCAAGGTCCCCCGCAGCCTGGACTTCGTCACCGAGCTACCCCGCTCGGAAGCCGGCAAGATCCAGCGCGGGAAGGTGCGGGCGCCCTACTGGGAAGGCCGGTCGCGGCAGATCTGATCCGCCCGCCCCTGGCGCTTTCCGGACCTCGCATCTAGGGTCCCCCAAACCTGCTTTTCGGGGGACTTTCAGTGAAACCGTTCGCCCTGGCCGCGCTCTGCGCCGCCGTTCTCGCCGCCGCGCCCGCCTTGGCGCAGACGCCGCCCGCCGTCACCACCTTTGTCCAGGCTGGGCGGGTGCTGGTGGACCCGGCCACCGGCAAGGTCGAGACGCAGAAGACCCTGGTGATCCAGGGCGGCAAGGTGGTGCGCGTCGCCGACGGCTACGTCTCCGAGCCCGGCGGCAAGGTCGTCGACCTGAAGGACCGCTTCGTCCTGCCCGGCCTGATCGACAGCCACGTCCACATCACCAGCCAGCAGGGCCCGACCTCGCGCCTCGACGAGGTGACCCAGTCTTCGGCCGAGCAGGCGATGGTCGGCGCGCGCTACGCCCGCCGCACGCTGATGGCCGGCTTCACCACCGTCGCCGACCTCGGCGGGGACAACGAGGCCGTCTTCGCCCTGCGCAAGGCGACCGCCCTCGGCGACGTGCCCGGCCCGCGCATCGTCGCCGCCGGCTCGGCGATCTCGATCCACGGCGGCCACGGCGACGTGAACGGCTACCGCGAGGACGTGATGCACGTGCTGCGGCCTGAGTCGGTCTGCTCGGGCCCCGCCGACTGCTCGCGCGCCGTCCGCGAACAGGTCTGGAAGGGCGCCGACGTCATCAAGATCACCGCCACCGGCGGCGTGCTCTCCAACACCGCCGCGGGCCTCGCCCAGCAGTTCTCGGACGAGGAGCTAAAGGCCATCGTGGAGTCCGCGCATCGCATGGGCCGGCGGGTGACCGCCCACGCGCACGGCGGCGACGGCATCAACAGCTTCCTCAAGGCGGGCGGCGACTCCATCGAGCACGGCACCTGGCTCGACGCCGACGGCATGGCGATGCTCAAGAAGAACGGCGGCTATCTCGTGCCGACCCTGATGGCCGGCGACTTCGTGGTCGGAATCGCCAAGGGCCCGAACAACTTCTTCACCCCCGCGCAGACGGCCAAGGCCCTGCAGGCGGGGCCGATGATGCTGGACATGACCCGCCGCGCCCACCAGGCCGGGGTGAAGATCGCCTTCGGCACCGACACCGGCGTCTCGGCCCACGGCGACAACGCCGGCGAGTTCGCCCTGCTGATGAAGGCTGGGCTGACCTCGCTGGAGACGATCCAGGCCGCCACGGTCAGCGCCGCCGACCACCTGCAGCTCGACAAGGTCGCCGGCCGCCTCAGCCCCGGCTACAGCGCCGACCTGATCGCCGTTGACGGCGATCCGACCCGCGACGCCACGATCCTCACCAAGGTCGGCTTCGTCATGAAGGAAGGCGTCGTCTACAAGGCCGAGTGAGCGCTGCGGGAAATCATCCGACACCAAGCGTGTTTGGCCGCGGCGGGCGACGCAGGGCATAAGCCGCGGCCATGATCCCGTTCATCGACCTGCAGGCCCAGCGGGCCCGTCTCGGCCAGCCGCTGGAGGACGCGATCCTCCAGGTGGTCCGCTCGGGCGCCTACGTCATGGGGCCCGAGATCGCCCGGTTCGAGGCCGAACTGGCCGCCTTCGGCCAGGCCCCCTTCGCCCTCTCGTGCGGCTCGGGCACCGAGGCGCTCGTCCTGCCCCTGATGGCCTGGGAGATCGGTCCCGGCGACGCGGTCTTCTGCCCCTCCTTCACCTTTGCCGCGACGGCCGAGGCGATGCCGCTGGTCGGCGCCTCGCCGGTGTTCGTGGACGTTCTGCCCGACACCTACAACCTCGACCCGGCAAAGCTCGACGCCGCCGTCCAGGCGGTGAAGGCCGAGGGCAAGCTCATCCCCCGCGCCGTCATCGCCGTCGACCTGTTCGGCCAGCCGGCGGACTACCCGGCCATCGCCGCGGTCTGCGCCAGGCACGGGCTGAAGCTGATCGCCGACAGCGCCCAGGGCTTCGGATGCACCCTGGGAGGCCGACATCCGATCCACTGGGCGGACGTGACCACCACCTCGTTCTTCCCGGCCAAGCCGCTGGGCTGCTACGGCGACGGCGGGGCGGTGCTCTGCAAGGACGCGCGCCTGCACGACCTGCTGGTCTCCCTGCGGGTCCACGGCCAGGCGGTGAAGTCGGACCTCGAAGGCCGCACCTTCGAGCATGACCCCAAGTACCTGAACATGCGCGTGGGGATGAACAGCCGCATGGACACCATCCAGGCCGCCGTCCTGCTGCAGAAGCTGACCATCTTCGCCGACGAGATCGAGGCCCGGAACAACGTCGCCGCCCGCTACGCCGAGGGGCTCGGCGACGTGGTCCGCACGCCGCAGGTCATCGACGGCGCAGTCTCGGTCTGGGCCCAGTACACGATCGAGACCGGCGACCGCGACGGCCTGGCGGCCCATCTGCGGGGCGAAGGCGTCCCGACCGCGGTGTACTATCCGATCCCGCTGCACCGGCAGGCGCCCTACGCCGGCTATCCGCAACCCGGCGGGCTGCCCGTGACCGAGGCGGCGGCGGGCAAGGTGCTGAGCCTGCCCATGCACGCCTACCTCCAGCCCGAGACCCAGGACGTCATCATCTCGGCGATCCGCAACTGGGTGAAGCGGAACGCCTAGAGCGTACGATCTGCGCGTTCACGCCTGTGACAGTTCCCCTGGCCGGAGAATTGCATGGCGTCGGGCTCGGAAATCATTTCTGAACACGCCGCCGGCCGCTGGGGACCGGCAAGCCGAGGGTTGGGGAACCTGATGAAATTGAAGATCGCCGCCGCGTTCGCGGCCCTGTCCATGCTGTCCGTCGCCGGCGCCGCGCAGGCGGGCGTCATCTACGACAACTTCACGAGCGAAGACGCCAGTGTGGACATCGGCGGTCACGGCTACACCGCCGTGTTCCAGTCCGACATCGACCAGACGATCAACCAGATCGGCGCCCGGCTCCGCGGCGGCGAGGCCGACGTCAAGTTCGTGATCATCGACCTGGGCAACGGGGCCAATCCGACGAACACGGGCCAGACGCTGTTCAGCGACGTGACCCACATCACCGCCGACCAGACCTTCGACTGGGAATACTCCGACCTCTTCTCGTTCGCGCTCAGCGCGGGCCGCTGGTACGCCGTCGGCGCCATCGCCGCGCCGGGCTCCACGCTCTTCACCAGCTATGACTATGCGGGCGCGGTGAACCCGGGTCCGACCTTCACGGCGTTCGCCAACAACAACGTGAACATCTTCAGCTTCGACAATCCGAACGACAACTACGGTTTCGGATGCTGCAACATCCACGTCCAGCTGCTCAGCGGCGGCGCGACCGGCGCGGTGCCTGAGCCGGCGGCGTGGGCGCTGATGATCCTCGGTTTCGGCAGCGCGGGCGTCATGCTCCGCCGGACCCGCTTGGCCGCGGCCTGAGGCCCGGCGCGGACACGTTCGACCAAGGGGCTCCGGCGGCGACGCCGGAGCCCCTTTCGCATGGGGATCGGTGGTCAGGCGTCCAGCGACCCGGTGATCGAGGCGCGCTGGGACAGCTCGATCCAATTGCCGTCCGGGTCGCGCACCATCGAGATGCGCGCCGTGCTCCCGAGCGTGACCGGCGCCAGCGCCTCGCGCCCGCCCCCGGCCAGCACGCGCGCGTGCTCGGCGTCGACCTTGAACACCTGGAAGGTGATGTAGCGCCAGCCCGGCCCCTGCATCTGGGCGTCGGCCGGAGCCTCCGGATCGGCCTTCAGAAGGATCAGGCTCTCGCCGGCGCGGAACACGCCCGGTCGCGCCTCAGGCAGCCCCAGCGCCTCGCCATAGAAGCGGCGGTGCGCGTCGACGTCCCGCACCCCGACCCGCACACCGATCTGGGTGACGCCCTCGAACCCGGGCGGAACCAGCCGGACCCGATTGCCCTCGGGATCGGCCATGGCCTTCGGGGCCGCCAGCCCATCCCGCGCGATCAGAAGCTCGCGGTAGCCGCTCGGCGGATTGGCTGGCAGGGGCGCGTCGTGGTGGTTGATCTTCAGCACGCTGCCCAGCACGTCGTGCCGGTGCTGGTCCTGTCCGCGGCGGATCGGCAGCACATGATCCAGCGGAACGCCGACCTCGCCCTGCCAGAAGGCCAGCATGGGCTGCAGGTCGTTGGTGGCGAGCCCGATGTCGATCCGTGGCTTGGCCAGTTCCATGGCGCCCTCCCCTTGCGTCAGCACCTTCGGCATGGAAAGGGTTCTGTCAAACAGATGTTTGAGGGGACGAAACGATGAAGGCGGCGGTCTACTACGAGAACGGTGGTCCCGAGGTCCTGCGCTACGAGGACGTCCCCGATCCGCAGTGCCATCCCAAGGGCGTGGTGGTTCGGGTCGAGGCGATCTCGATCGAGGGCGGCGATACCCTGAACCGCTTCCGCGGCCCCCTGATCACCCATCCGCACGTGGTCGGCTACCAGGCCGCCGGCGAGGTGGTCGAGGTCGGCGCCGAGGTCACCACCCTGAAGGTCGGCGACCGGGTCTGCACGACCGGCGCCTTCGGCAGCCACGCCGAGCTGCGCGCCGTGCCGGCCCGCACCGCGTGGAAGATTCCCGATGGCCTCAGCACGCGGGAGGCGGCGGTCATCCCGGTCACCTTCGGCACCGCCGACGACTGCCTGTTCGAATTCGGCCGCATGAAGAAGGGCGAGATCGTGCTGGTCCAGGCCGGGGCCTCGGGCGTCGGTGTGGCGGCGATTCAGCTCGCCGCCCGGGCCGGCGCTTCCATGGTGCTGGCCACGGCCTCGTCGGACGAGCGGCTGGAGAAGCTGAAGGCCTACGGCCTGACCCACGGGATCAACTACCGGACCCAGGACGTGGTGCAGGAGGTCATGCGCCTCACCGACAAGAAGGGCGCGGACGTGATCGTCGACAGCGTCGGCGGCCCCACCCTTCAGTCCTCCATCCTCAGCCTGGCCTACCGCGGCCGCGTCTCGATGGTCGGCCAGGCCGGGCGTGAGCCGATGACGGTGGACGTGGGTTCGATGATGGGCGGCAACCGCACGCTTTCGGGCGTCTTCCTCGGCGCCGAGATCAACACCGACCGGGTGCAGGCCAACATCCAGCGCCTGATCGACGACGTGGCGAAAGGCGAACTGAAGGTGGTGATCGACCGGGAGTTCCCGTTGTCCCAGGCCGCGGACGCGCACCGCTACATCGAGAGCCGACAGGCGGTGGGCCGGGTCCTGCTGATCCCGTGATCGGCCGTCAGCCGAAGATCTTCAGCCACAGGCCCGCGAGGCCAAGCAGGATGAACGCCCACATCGCCAGCGACAGCAACAGGGGAACGATCACACGCATGCTTCGGCTCGGCCCCTCCCCCTGGGCGATTCTGGGGCACATGATTGGCGCACAAGATTTCGGAAGACCAGCCGATTCACGTGCAGGGATTGTCGCAGCACCCCGGACACAACTTTCAAGGTGCGCGTCAGGGAGGAACAATGATGCCTAGAGCGCGCAACGGCGCCGTCGAGATCGAGTACCAGACCTTCGGCGACGGGCAGCCGGAGACGGTCCTGCTGGTGAACGGACTGGGTTCGCAGATGACCCGTTGGCCCGAGGCCTTCTGCGAGAAAATGGTGGCGAAAGGCTATCGCGTTATCCGGTTCGACAACCGGGACACGGGCCTTTCGACCTGGTTCAAGTCCGGCGATCGCTACACCCTAAAGGACATGGCCGCCGACGCCATGGCGGTGCTCGACGCGGCGGGCGTGAAGCAGGCGCACATCGCCGGCGTCTCCATGGGCGGGATGATCGTCCAGCGCATCGCCATCGACTATCCGGATCGGGTGCTGTCGCTGACCTCGATCATGTCGGCCCCGTCGGGCGATGTCGTCGCCACGCCCGAGGCCATGGCGGTGATCAGCAACCCCCCGCCCGATCCGGCCGCGGACTACGAGGCCTTCGTGGCCCACGGCGTGAAGAACGCCCGCGTCATCGGCAGCCCGGCCTATCCCTGGACCGACGCCGAACTGCGCGAGCGCGTGGTCGCCGAGCACGCACGGGCCTTCAATCCGGCCGGGGTGGGCCGTCAGCGCCAGGCCATTGGCGCCGACGGCGACCGGACCGAGGAGCTGCGCAAGCTCAACGTCCCGACCGTCGTCCTCCATGGCGAGGACGATCCGCTCGTCCAGCCGGTCGGTGGGCGCGAGACGGCGGCGGCCATCCCCGGCGCCGAATTGCGGATGATCCCCGGCATGGGCCACGACGTGCCGCCGGCTCTCTACGACACCTTCGTCGACGCCATCTGCGCCGCAGCCAGCCGCGCCAAGACCAACGCTTGAGTCATCAGAGGAACACCATGGGACGTCTTTCCGGCCGCTCGGCCGTCATCACCGGCGCGGCCAGCGGCATCGGCCGGGCCTCGGCCAAGCTGTTCGCGGCCGAGGGCGCGCGCCTGATCATCGCCGACAAGGCCGAGGCGGTCGCCGAGACCGCCGAGGCGATCAAGGCCGCCGGCGGCCAGGCGGTCCCGGTCGTGGGCGACGCCGGCGACGACGCCTTCGTGAAGGGCCTGGTGGAGCGGGCCAAGGCCGACTACGGCGCGCTCGACATCTTCTGGGCCAACGCCGGCATCTCCGGCGGCTTCGCGCCGCTGCACGAGCAGACCGCCGACTACTGGGCCGAGATCCTGCGGGTGAACCTGATCGGCGCGTTCCTGGGCGTGAAGTACGCGTCCGAAGCCATGATCCCGCAGGGCAAGGGCTCGATCATCTGCACCGCGTCGGTGGCGGGCATCCGCTCGGGCGCCGGCGGTCCGGCCTATTCCGCGTCGAAGGCGGGGGTCATCAGCCTCGTCCAGACCGCCTGCAACGAGCTGTACGGCACGGGGATCCGGGTGAACGCGGTGGCCCCCGGCCTGATCGAGACCGGCATGACCAAGCCCATCTTCGACGGGGCCCGTGCCCGCGGCAACGAGGACAAGATCGGCCAGCTCAACCCGACCACCCGCTATGGCCACCCGGAGGAGATCGCCGCGGCCGCGCTGTTCCTGGCCTCGGACGACGCCTCCTACGTGAACGGCCAGACCCTGGCGGTGGACGGCGGCCTGTCGACCTCGCACCCGGTCGTCCGCCGCAAGAAATGATCGTCCTCCTGCGCCATGGCGAGACCTTCTGGAATCGTGAGCGGCGGATCCAGGGTCACACCGAGAGCGACCTCACGCCGCTGGGCGTCAGGCAGGCGGAAGCCATGGCGCGGCTCGCCGCCGAGCTCGTCGCCCGCGAGGGCGGCGGCTGGCGGCTGGTGGCCAGCCCGATCGGCCGGGCCCAGCGCACGGCCGAGGCGGTGGCCCGCGCCACCGGCCTCGCCGTCGAGACCGACCCCCGGCTCGCCGAGGTGTGCTGCGGCGAGTGGGAAGGGCGGCTTCGCGCCGAGGTCGCGGAGATCCACCCCGAACGGTTCGCCACCGGCGAGTGGTTCTTCGGCGCGCCGGGCGGCGAGACCTTCGAGGATGTCCACGCCCGCGCCGCGAGCTGGCTGAACGACCTGCCGCCCGAGGGCGAGCGCCGCGTGATCGCCGTCAGCCACGGTGTCTGGGGCAGGCTGCTGCGCGGCGCCTACGCGGGGCTGGACCGCCAGGCCACGCTCGACCAGGAGGTGCCGCAGGACGCCATCTACCGCCTTCAAAACGGCCAGATCGACCGCTTCGACTGCGAGCCCGTCGAACCGGTCTAAGAAGGCCCGATGCGCCGCCTCGCCCTCACCGCCGCCGCTGTCCTCCTGATGGGGGCGGGCAAACCCGAGACCGTGGACTATCGGCTCAGGATCTCTCCTGGCGGAGACCTGGACGTCGACCTGCGGTTTCGTGGCGACGCCGACGGAGAGACGAAACTCCGGCTGCCGCCGCGCCTGGCCTCAGGGCTGGCCGTGTCCGGCGCACAACTGGTCAAGCCGGACACGCTGCGCCACCGGCCGGGCGCGCGGATCACGGTGCGATATCGGGCCATGACCCCTCCCGGCGGCCTTTCTGGGCTCGGCCCTTCGCTCTTCGTGACTCCCGAAGGCTCCGACACCGACCCGGCGACCCTCCGCTGGTCCGGCCCTCCGAAGACCTGGCGTCTCGCCAGCGACCTCGACCCGGGCCGTCCCATGACGGTGGCGGACGTACGACGCTCGGTGGTCCTCGCCGGACCGGACGTCCAGATCGCCGAGCGGGCTCTGCCCGGGGGAACGCTGCGGGTCGCGGTGAGGGCGCGGGACGCCGGGCCGGCCGACCAGCTCGCGGACGCCGCCGCGCCGGTGATCGGCGCCTTCCGCACCTATTTCGGCTCCGGCCAGGGTCCGGTGCTGGTCGTCAGGACCGCGGCGGCGGACCGGCCGCTGGACCTCGACGACGCGCTGGCCCTGCCGGTCGCCGGCATCCCCGAGCGCGGCCTGCCGCAAGCGGTTGCGACCGGCCATGTGCAGGCGTGGGTTCCACGGCAGTTGGGCCGCGCGCCCGCCACCGACGTGGAGCAACGCCTGGCCGACGGGCTGGCCGGCGTCCTTGCCGAGCGCATCCTGCTGCGGTCGGGGCGGTCGACGACGGACGCGGCGGTCGGGCGCTTCGCCGAGGCGGACGGCGCCCGCGACCCGGCCTCGCGAGCCACGATCCTCGCCCTCAAGTGGGACGAGGACATCCGGCGCAAGACGGGCGGCAAGGCCGACCTCGACGACGTGATCCTGCGGATGCGGAACCATTACCGGCAATTCCCCGCCGGACAGGGACCCGACGTTGTCACCGGTCTCGTCTCCGCCGCCTGGGTCGTCGCCCAGATCGATCTTCGGCCCGACATCGCCCGCTATGCCGAGGGCGGGGCGGTGTTCCCGCTGCCCGAGCAGATGTTCGACGGCTGCCTCGACGCCCGGGTGACGGTGACCCCCGGTTTCGACTCGGGCTTCGACCACGCAGCCTCGCAGGCCACCAAGGTCGTGAAGGGCGTGCGCCGCCGGGGCCCGGCATGGAACAGCGGCCTGCGCGACGGAATGAGGATCGACCGGATCGACGTGGTTCCGGGCGACACCACGCGCGAGGTCGTCCTGGTGGTTCGACCGGCCCGGGGCGGCAAGGCCCGCACCCTCCGGTACTGGCCCTACGGAGATGTCGATGTGGAGACGCGGCGGCTGCAGCTCGCCCATGGCCTGTCCGGCGAGGCCCTGGCCGTCTGCGGCCGCAAGATCGCCGGGCTCTGACCTCTGAGACTGCCCGTCAGTGCACGGGGCCGCGACGCCACTTCCATGGGGGTAGGCCCTCGCGGCGCGGCGCGAGCCACCGCAAGGCCATCACCGCACCAACCGCCGCGACCGCGCCGAGCGCGAAGGCGGCGGCCAGGCCAGCCGCGCCGACCCTCAGCTCTCCCGGTTCCATCCAGTGAACCAGTTCGCCCGCGGGCGGCGTCGCCTCGGCCAGGTCTTCCGTTTCCAGGGTCATGACGTTCGCTCCCGGTTGCGCCCAAGCTAACCCGCCGCCGCCTCGGGGGTTCCGCCGGCCCGCGCCGCCGGGTAGAAGCGCAGCCTGCATCCACGCCTGAACTCCAGGGACCATGGCCGGACACTCAAAGTTCAAGAACATCATGCACCGCAAGGGCCGCGCCGACTCGGCCCGGTCCAAGCTGTTCTCCAAGCTCTCGCGCGAGATCACTGTGGCGGCCAAGGCCGGCCTGCCCGATCCGAATATGAACGCGCGCCTGCGCCTGGCCGTGGCGAACGCCAAGGCCGAGTCGATGCCCAAGGACGTTATCGACCGGGCGATCAAGAAGGCCGCGGGTGGCGACGCGGAGACCTATGAGGAGATCCGCTACGAGGGGTTCGGCCCGGGCGGCGTCGGCGTGATCGTCGAGGCCCTGACCGACAACCGCAACCGATCGGCCTCCACCGTGCGCTCCACCTTCACCAAGTGCGGCGGGAACCTTGGCGAGACCGGCTCGGTCTCGTTCATGTGGGACCGGGTCGGCCAGATCGTCTACGGGCCCGAGGCGGGCTCGGAAGACAAGGTCATGGAGGCGGCGATCGAAGCCGGCGCCGATGACGTGGAATCCGACGAGGACGGCCACACCATCTACACCGCGTTCGAACAGCTCTCCGAAGTCTCGTCCGCGCTGGAAGCGGCGCTGGGCCCGGCCAAGTCCACCCAGCTCGCCTGGAAGCCCAAGGCGCTGACCCCGCTGTCGGGCGACGCCGTGGCGACGCTCATGAAGCTGATCGAGACGCTCGAGGACGACGACGACGTCCAGAACGTCTACTCCAACGCCGACATCTCGGCCGAGGACCTGGAGAAGCTCGCCGGCTGATGGCCAAGCCCCCGCCCGAGGACGATCGCCGGGTCACCGACCTCAACCGGTACCGCAAGGCGAAGGAGGCCGAGCGCCGGCGTCCGCCCGCCAAGCCCAGGCCGCCGGGGCAGAGCTTCCTCGGCTCGAACCCGAGGGCGGGGCTGATCCTGGCGATCGCCGTGGCGGTGCTTCTGGCGCTCTACGTCGTACCGATGTTTCTACGCTGATAGGCGCCGCCGCGGCGCCTTCGCTATGGTGGCCTCGTACACTTGGGGGAACACCATGAAGACAGTTGTTATGGCCGCCTGCGCGGCCGCCTTCGCGATCGCCGCGCCGGCCCGGGCCGCGGGCGACTATGTCTCGATCGTGCAGGAAACCGCGATCGCAGCGCCGGCCGCGACGGCCTGGAACAAGCTCAAGGGCTATTGCGACATCGGCGCCTGGCTGAAGGCGCCCTGCGAGATCACCTCCGGCAAGGACGGCGAACTCGGCGCGGTCCGCAAGATCGCCGGCCGGATCGAGGAGGTCATCGTGGCCACGGGCCCGATGTCCTACACCTACGCCGACGTCGATCCGAAGATCCTCTATCACGGCACGGTCGAGATCCGGCCGGCCGGCAAGTCCAGTTCCACGCTCGTCTACACCCTGTTCTACGACCAGGCCTCGATCCCGGCCGAACAGCGCGAGGCGAACCGGACCCGGCGCCAGCAGATGTTCGCCGGCGTCATGGCCACCATGAAGGGGGTCGCCGAGGCGAAGTAGGCGTCAGAACGGGAAGAAGGCGGGGATCGCGAGCACCCCCGCCACCCAGGTGATCAGGTTGAGCGGCAAGCCTACCCGCAGGAAGTCCAGGTAGCTGTACCGCCCCATCTCGTAGACCAGCACATTGGTCTGGTAGCCGAAGGGCGTCGCGAAGGCGGCGCTTGCGGCCAGCATGATGGCGATCAGGAAGGGCTGCGGGCTCACGCCCAGGCTTTCGGCCAGCGCAACCGCCACCGGCGTCGCCAGGACAGCCACGGCGGCGTTGGAAAGAACCTCGGTTGCGAAGAGCGTCACGCCGTAGAGGAGCCCAAGGGCGACCAATGGGTGCAGACCCTGAACGGCCGCGATCAGGCCGTTCGTGGCGGCGGTGGCGAGCCCCGAGACCTCCAGGGAAAGTCCGACGACGACCATGCCGGCGATGAGGAGGAGAATCTCTGGCCGCAGGCCCCGATAGGCTTCGTCAGCGCTGATGACCCGCATCAGGATGAGACCCACCGCACCGGTGAAGGCGGCGGCGGCGATCGGCGCGTAGCCCAGCGCCGCGACCGCCACCACCGTGACAAAGACCGCCAGCGATATGAGCCCTTTCCTGACATCGAGCGGTCTCGGCTGGGCGAAGAGGCTCGGATCGCCCACCGACCCAGTCTGGGCGTGAGAGGCCTCGACCAGGGCGTTCCCCTCCTCGTCATTCTCGCCGGACGGGCCGCTGCCTTTCAGGAGGCTGGGCGCCGCGAGGAGGAGGTACGCGCCGCCAGCCAGCGCCACCACCAGAGCCACGGGCGTGATGTCGAACATGCCGAACCCCGGCTGGCCCGCGCTCCTCGCCATATCGTTGACCAGCAAGTTGGTCGAGGTGCCGATCAGCGTGCAAGCGCCGCCCAGTATGGTCACGTAGGAGAGCGGAATCAGGAATCGCCTCGGCGACAGACCCTGAGCGTTGGCCACGTCACGGACAACGGGCGCCGCCAGGACGACGATCGGCGTGTTGTTGAGAAAGGCGGAAGCCCCGCCACACAAGCCGATGACCAGCCAGATCCCCAACGCCCCGAGACGCCGGCAAAGGCGGATGGCGAGCGAGATGAGCGCGTCGAGCACACCGGACAGTTCAAGTGCGTAGGCGATGACGAACAGCGACGCCAAGGCGATCAGCGCCGGGCTCGCAAAGGCGCCCTGCGCCTCGACTGGACGGACCACCCCTAGACCAAGCAGCGCCGCGGCGCCGGCGAGGGCCACGACGTCCGAGCGCACGCGCCCCCATATCAAAGCCGCCACCACGACCATCAGAACGGCCAGCGCAGCAGTTTGGTCGAAGGTCATGGGGCGAACCGTAGGCCATCGAGCAGTCGGCTGCTATCGTCCGGCCATGCACCATGTGCCGACCCGCTCGGCAGGCCGGCTGGCCGCCATAGCGTTTGCGTCTCTCCTGGCCGCCTGCTCTCGCCCGGAGGTGGAGCCTGCGGCGTCGAGCCCGGCGGCGCCGCCACAGGCGACGCTCGCACCGCCGACTCCCGCGCCTCCACCCGCCCTCTCAAGGGCCGATCTCATCGCCGCGGCGGCGGCCGCCGCGGACGCACATGCGACAGGCGCGGCGTATCCGGAGAAGGTGGCTGCCCTCGCCGGAAAGCGGTTCGAGACGCGGCAGCCATTCGGCTGCGTCGGCCCCGGCGCGTCCGAGACCGAAGACGGCTATGTCATCGACGAGAACCGCCGGGCGATGACGATCCAGATGGCGGCGACCTCCTGGTCCGACGAGGCATGGCGGCAGGTCTTCTCCGATCCCGGAGCGCCCGCGGAAGCCCTGGAGGGATTCTGGCTGCGCCGGCCGTGGATCACCTCGGCGAAATGCCCAGCCTCCCACGGCGTCGAGGGCCCCACGACCGGCGAGAGCATCGGCCTGGTCCGCGTCTTTGCAGCGGGCGGCTCCAGGATACCCCGGCGAGGCGACCGCCCCTATCGCGCGACGGTGAAACTCGAGCCGAACGCCCCGCCCCCGCCCGGCCCTCTGCAGCTCGTCTTGCGCGGCAAGATCGCCGACGCTGCGGGGCGGCCCATACGCTGCCGCTCTGACGGCCCGGATCAGCGTCCCGTGTGCCTCGTGAGCATCACGCTCGAAGGCGTCTCCTTCGAGACGTCCGACGGCGCGACCGCCGCGGAGTGGAAGGAGTAGGCTTACCGGCGCACCATATTCTTGCGAAGCACGGCGGCGATAATCAGGACGAAGGCGGCCAGTCGCAGCAGGTAGATATAGCCCTGATGCTCGTCGGGTATGTCGAGCACCACCGGCGCAGCCTGGTTGACCGCCAGCAGGGCGAAGGCCACCGCGAAGGCCGCGAACAGCCCGTCGCCCGTCCGCCGCCAGAACCTCATGAAGAAGAGCCCCACGGCCAGGAATCCCAGGCAGAGGCCGCCGGCGGCGAAGGCCGCGAGAGTCGGATCCGGCTCGATCATCGCTCGGCCTCCCAGACGAAGCCGTAGAGCAGCACGCCGACGGCCAGCGCCGAAGCGGCCTGCCGGAGAGGCCAGAGGAACATGCCCGGGAACAGCACCAGGTCCGCGACAAGGAACAGGTTGTTGAACGCCAGGAAGACGAAGCCCAGCGCCGTCCAGAACAGCAGTCGCGACCGCGTCTGGCGCCAGGCGGCGAGCAGGAGAAAGGCGCAGAGCGCGCTGGCGGCCAGGCAAAGGCCGTAGACCAGGGAAGGACCGAGATCGGTCATCACTTGTCCCCTCGCCACTTGAACGCGTCCGCCAGACCCTGAACCGGATCCGGCCGCGCGATGAGGTTGATGATCGCCACAGGACGCTCGCGATAGGCCGCTTCCAGGCGGCCCGCGAGCGCGTCCAGCACGGGGCTCGCCGGCGCGTAGCGCCAGCGCGCGTCTTCGTCGCGCACCGCAAGGCCGCTGCGCTCAAAGGCGGCCAGGTTGTCCTGCACCAGATTCGTGGAGGCCCGCAGTTCGGCGACCAGCGCTTCCGGCGGCCAGGCGCGATCCTGGTCTCGGCGCAGGACGAGCAGCAGCTCGACCGCCCACACCGAGCGCAGGTGCTCCCGGACGAAGCTGGCCAGCTCCGCGCTATCCGGCAATTCGAGGCCCCCCGTCAGAACGACGCTGCACGACAAGGCGCGGCGCACGCTCGGCCCACAACGCGCGCTCGCCGCACATGGTTCCGGATTCGACCCGGCCGGGCCGGGTGGGCTAGAACAGCGGCCGGTCCGGGGAATGGGAAGACATGCAGCGACGGAAGGTCGATCGCGCCCAGCGCATGCGCGCACGGCGGATCTGGTGGGAGCGGAACGGCGCCTTCGTCCGCGGCCTCTTGGTGGGCGCGGCGCTGACGGCGTTTGTCGCCTGGCTGCTGCAGTTGCCGGTGTTCCGATAACCCGCGCCACGCCGCCCGTCGGTCTGACTGACGACGCCTATGAGCGATGGGCGGCCGCCGAGGTCGACCGCTGGCGCGCCGCGGTGCTGAAGCCGCCTGGCCCGCTGGACCGGGCCGCGCGCGGCGTTCAGGGGCGGATCAACCGGATCATCCCGGAAAAGGTCCACGCCACGGTCACCACGGTGATCGAAGGCATGACCCGCAGCATCCTCACCGGCGCCGACCTGACCTCCGCGTCGCCTGTGATCGGCGCGTCCCTGGCCGAGCGCGACCGCCGCGCCCTCGCGGCCATCGAGGCCTATCGCGCCACGGCCGCGGTGGAGGGGGGCGTTACTGGCGCCGGCGGGTTCTGGATGGCGCTGGCGGACTTCCCCGCTCTGCTGGTGATCAAGATCAAGCTCCTGTTCGACCTCAGCACCATCTATGGCCACGAGGCCGACCGCTTCGAGGAGCGGCTGTTCATCCTGGCGCTGTTCCAGCTCGCCTTCTCGGGGGCCGAGCATCGCGCCCGGGTGTTCCACGGCCTGGAGGACTGGGACGCCCGCGAGCATCCGGCCGACTTCGAACACTTCGACTGGCGCGCCTTCCAGCAGGAGTACCGCGACTACATCGACCTGGCGAAGCTGGCCCAGATGATCCCGGTGGTGGGCGCACCGATCGGCGCCATCGTCAACTGGCGGCTGCTGGAACGGCTGGGCGAGACGGCGATGAACGGCTATCGGATGCGCTGGCTCGAAGGCTGATCCCGATGCGCTGGCTTCCGCTCGTCCTTGCCCTGGCCGCCACGCCCGCCGCCGCCCAGGTGCGGGACGCCGATGCCCGCGCCTTTGCTGCGCGCCAGGAAGCGGCCTGGAACGGCGGTCGGCTCGAGTCCTATTTCGCCGCCTTCACGCCCGACGCCACCTTCACCGACCAGGCCTATGTCGGCGACAAGCCGCCCGTGCCCTACGGGACCAGCACCCTGGCCGAGGCGCGGGCCAACGCCCGCAAAGCCTTCGCCCGCAAACCCTGGCCGCGCGAGGCCGGCCGGGTCCTGCGGGTGGAGACCACCTCCGACGGTGGCGCGCGGGTGGTCTCAGTGGTCGGCTCCACAGTGTGGGAAGCCGGGCGCCCGCGACGGCTGTGCGCGACCCGGGTCCAGGTGCTGGCGACCGTGCGCGGCGAACTGCGGGCCCGCAGCCAGACCGACACCTATGTGAAGTGCCGCGGAGGATGACGCCGCGCGGCGGGCGGGGCTAACCTGCCGCCATGCGCGTCGCCCTCATCCCTGCACTCTCTGCCCTGGCATTGGCCACCGCCGCCCAGGCCCAGTCGCCCGCCGCCCCGCCGAGCCCCGCGCCTCCGAGCGTGACCGCTCCCGCCCCACCGGCGAACCCGCGCGTGAAGGTGGAGACCTCCGCCGGCGCCTTCGTGGTCGAGCTCTATCGCGACAAGGCCCCGATCACGGTGGCCAACTACCTGAAGTACGTCGACCGCGGCCTGTTCAGCGGCGCGGCCTGCTACCGGGCGAGCAAACCCAAGGACTACAAGGGCGATGACTACGGCCTCGTCCAGTGCGGCCTCCAGAATGATCCGAAGAAGGTGCTGCCGCCGATCGCGCACGAGCCCACCACCAGGACCGGCCTGACCCACGGCAAGGATGGGGTGATCTCCATGGGCCGCCACGCGCCCGGCACCGCCCAGGCCGACTGGTCGATCATGCTGGGCGACATGAGCTACCTCGACGCAGATCCCAAGAACCCCAAGGCCAACCCTGGCTTCGCCGCCTTCGGCCAGGTGGTCGAGGGGCTTGAGGTCATCCGCAAGATCATCGTCATGCCGACCGACCCCAACAAGGGCGAGGGCGCGATGCATGGGGAGATGCTGGTGAAGCCCGTACGGATCCTGCGGGTCACCCGCGTCACGGCGCCGCCGCCCGCGCCGGTCCCGGCCGCCGCGCCCGCCTCTCCTCCAACAGCGGCCCCAGCGACGGAGCCTCCGAAATGAGATTTCCGTCTTGATTTGAGACCAATGTCTCGATTATAGACGTCTCCGCAACGACGGAGACGCGCCATGCCGCTCACCCGCGCCCAGATGGACGCCAGGATCGACGAACACTTCGGCTTCGAGCAGGCCGACGACGTGGAAGGGGTCCTCGCGACCCTCACCCCCGACGCCGAGCACGACATCGTGGGCTCACCCACCGGCCCGACCATCGGCCCCGAAGGCGCGCGCGGCTTCTACGAGACCCTGTTCGCCGACCTGGCGGACGGAAAGATCAGGACGGTCCGCCGCCTGTACGGGGACGACTTCCTCGTCGACGAGAGCATCTGGAGCGGCCGCGCGCCGGGCCGGCCCTTCGGGGTCGAGGGACGGGACAGGCCGCTTGAGTTTCGCCTGCTGCACGTCGTCGAGTACGCCGACGACGGCCGGATGAAACGGGAGAACGTCTGGGTCGACCTCGCGGCGATCCTGCAGCAGTTGCCGCAATGAGCCCGGCCGCCAGCAATCGGGCGCTGCGCACCCGTCGCGACCTGCTGGACGCCGCCAGCCGCCTGATGCGGGAGGGCCGCGCCAACAGCTTCGAGGAGATCGCCGAGGCGGCTGGAGTCTCACGCGCAACCGCCTACCGCTACTTCCCGGGGCTCGACGCCCTGCTGTTCGAGACCGGCCTGCACGTGGCGGTGCCGAGCGCCGAGGAGGTGTTCGCCGGCGCCTCCACCGATCCCGTGGAACGGCTGGAACGGCTGGACGAGGCCCTGTTCGCCATGCTGCACGCCAACGAGCCGGCGATGCGCGCCCTGCTCGCCAACTCGCTGCAGGCGGCGGGCGATCCTGCCGCGCCGGTACGCCAGAACCGCCGATCCCCCCTGATCGACGCCGCACTGGACCCGGTGCGGGACCAGTTCTCGCCGGAAAGCCTGGCGCGGCTGAAGATGGCGCTGGTCCCGCTCCTGGGCATAGAGGCGCTGGTGGCGTTCAAGGACGTTCTGGGCCTGGGCGCGGACGAGGCGCGCGAAGTCCGTCGCTGGACCATCCAGGCGCTGGTGGATGCCGCCCGCCGGGGGTAGCCTTTCGGCATGAGCGACGAAATCCCGGAAGACGGCTGGAAGCACAGCGGCGTGCGGGTGATCCCGGGCGACCAGCTCGACCCCAACACCGCGCAGACGCCGGGCATGAACCGCGCCACGGCGATCGACCGTGCGCGCGTGGGCGCCCAGAAGCTTTGGGCAGGCACAGTCCACATCCACGCCGGAGCCAAGACCGGCGCCCACCACCATGGTCCGCTCGAGAGCGTCATCTACATCGTCTCCCAAGACCGGCGCCCACCACCATGGTCCGCTCGAGAGCGTCATCTACATCGTCTCGGGCCGCGCGCGGATGCGCTGGGGCGAGCGGCTGGAGTATGTGGCCGAGGCCGGGCCTGGCGACTTCATCTACGTGCCGCCCTTCGTGCCCCACCAGGAGATCAACGCCTCATCCGATGAGCCGCTGAGCTGCGTGCTGGTGCGCTCGGACTCCGACGCGGTGGTTGTGAACCTGGAAATCGAGCCGGCCGAGCCGCCCGAGGGCGTGGCCTGGATCGACCCGATCCACCGGAGCTGAGCGGCCTCACGCCAGGGCGTGGTAGACCAGGGTCAGCCCCGAGATGCTGGCCCGCTCCTCGGTGGTGGCGACCGCGGCGTCCAGCTCGGTTCGCGCCGCATCCGTCAACAGGATCATCCCGCCCTGGGCGACGTCCTCGCCCAGCTTGGACGCAAGATTCACCTCGTCGCCGAACAGGTCGTGGCCGCCCAGCACCAGCAGGTCGCCGAAGCCGATGCCGATGGAGGCGTAGAGCCGCCGGGTCGCCGGCAGCAGGACGTTGACGGTGGTGAGCTGGCGGATGATTTCGCGCGCCGCCGCGACCGCCTGCTCCACCCGCTCGAACAGGCAGTAGAGATTGTCGGCCTCGGCCTTCACCAGCGTGCCGCCGCAGGCCTCGATGGTCGGAACGGCCAGCAGGCGCATCTGGTGGATCATCAGCAGGAACGAGACGATCCCGTGCACTTGGGTCGTCCGTGAGAAGCCGCTCATGTCCAGCACCATCACCGCCCGGCGCTGGGTGAAGTCGCGCTCAATCTCCTCCGAGATCTGCACGCGGAGTTCCGGATGGTCGATAATCCGCGACAGCAACTCATCAAGGCGAGCGCGGGTGTCAGCGGCGGGGGCGGGCAGGAGATCCTGGCTCATGCGGCCATGATGGCGCTTACGGCAGAGCTCCGGCAACAGTCACGCTTGCTAGGTCGGCTTGCACTAGCCAGGCGAACGCGGGAAGGCTCGCGCCATGACCGCTGACGCCGAAGCCCGACCGCCCGAGATGGCGGGCCGCCCGCCGAACAACCTCATCGGCGTCGCACTCCTCGGCCTGTTCCTGGCTCTGGGCCTGGGTCTTGCGTTCGGCCCGGCGGCCAAGACGCCGCTGACATTCGGCTTCGTCCTGGCGGGCTGGATCCTGGCGGTGATGGCGCATGAGTTCGCCCATGCGGGCGTCGCCTACCTCGCCGGCGATCATACCGTGGCGGCCAAGGGCTATCTGTCGTTCGACCCGCGGCGGTACGGCGACATCGGGACCAGCCTGGTCATTCCGGTGATCGCCCTGGCCATGGGCGGCATCGGGTTTCCGGGTGGCGCGGTCTATCTGCGCAACGACCTGATGC
>JADHED010000422.1_pt1 | contig 51868 bp, 51 predicted proteins | sample 8952041 | NCBI WGS metagenome assembly JADHED01 (sample SAMN16124423, study PRJNA663239) | bioreactor sludge metagenome | isolation source: sludge (control) | place: India:Bengaluru | collected 2018-09-08 | reverse complement strand
TTCATAATTATGATAATAATAAGCGGCTGTCTTATGTGAGGCGGTCGTACAAATGTGATAGTTATAAATGCAACCTCACCGTTTATTCTCTTTATTTGCTTGAATCTTTTGGTGAGTCTGCTTTCTGATAAAATGACAATTAGATTACAAATTTATAAAATCAAAATCAATATCTACAAACCCGAGTTCGATATAATTTAAAATGGAATATACAATTGTGCAACCGGTTCAAATTCTATATTAATAGATGGCTTATTTGGTTAAAATGTATTACATGAAATCCAAGAAAGTCTTTATCTGTTATATTGTCTGTCCACATATTATTTTGTATTATTATTTGATTTCAAATACTCTCCCTAACGAATAAATAACTGTTTGTTCGGTAAAGTTATATACGGCATCAGTGATTTCGACCAAGGCACTTTCGCGGTCTTTGTGGTAGCCGACAAAGAAACGTATAGCATCGTATTTTTTGAGCCAGCGTTTGCCTTCATCCTGATAGGTGTATTTGTTGATTGTGGAAGGTTTGAGTAAGCGGTATTCTTCTTTTTTTGTGCCGGCAACAATTTCTTTAAAGTAGTTTTCCTTGATATTAAGCGTTAGGATTTTCCACCCAGTTGTATCTATGGTTTTGTTTTCAGGCGTTTCAGCAACAGTGTGTTCAATGATAATATGGCTTGCTGCATCGTAACTTATCGGAATTTCATTCATGATACACTGAATTGCTTTTTCAATGGCTGAATAGGGCACCACAAACCATTCTTCGGGTACATGACTTCCGATTTTTACCTGTAAACGAACATCTTTGAATACGCGGTGTATCAGCGATTCAAACAGCGATACATTCATATTGAAGGTTTTCCACGAAGCTACTACTTCTACCTTTGCATTCAGATAAGTAGGCTCATTTTCAGCATTGGCAATACGCTCGGCTACCGTAGTGGTGCTGAATCCTATTTTATAAAGATTTTCGATAGACTTTATTTCTGGATTTTCGGACAGTGATTTCAGTACATAGATATACCCGGAAGGTTTATCTTCAGTTGTTGCATTAAAATGAGAGTTGAAATACTCACTTGCTGTTTCGCTGTTTTCACGTACTGTATATCCGTTTTCATAAAGAGCCTTACGTAATGTGTCTAATTTCACATCCGACATGGTTCCATTTTCAAAAATACAAATACTACGTCCCATCAATCGGCCTTTGCGATCCCGATTTCGGTCAAGAACTTCGGCCAAATAAACTAACATACCATCCAATACGAAATAGCATCCGGGGCTTTCCAACTGACTGGAAGTGAACTTCACAAAACTCCGCTTCCCTGCTTTTAATTCCTCATGCACTTTTATAAATTCATCGCGATACAAATGGAAATCATTGCATTTGCGTCGTTGTGCAATATAGTCGGAAGCATCTGTTTTAGGTGATTTTTTCAGGTGTTCAGGCACAGTCAGTATATCGGAAGCATCTTCTACTAAATCCAATAATGGGTCATTGAGAAAGGCTTCAATATCAGTTTCGGTTATTGGTTGTTTGGGACGCAGGAGTTCAAACCTGTCGTACGGCAAAAGTTGATTTAATTTGTCTGTGTCATTCAGAAAGCCCTGCAGGCGGCTAAACAGCAGCCGTTCTTTCATACCCTTCGTTTTGCCCGGCAAACGTTGGTGTTGTTCGTAGAAAGTATTTATTTCTTCGAACGACTGTAGTAAGCGGTCATCAGAAGTTGGTTTCAGCTCCGTTGGTTTTACATCGGCAAACAAAGGATCGTTGAAAATATCCTGTAATTCTTTTTCTATGTCCATCATATTATTCAACGATTTTTATCCACAAACTTTTGTTTTTCATTCCGAATCACGACAATGGCCTGCGCCAACCTTCGGTTATATGGATTTGGGTCGGTAAGCTCAGGAAGTGCTCCGCTGTTTTCTTCTTTGAATTGAGGAAGATATTTTTTGAAAAGAATAACAGCTTCCTCAAGCGTCATGTCTATTTTACTTTCTTCTATCACATTCTGAACCACTTTGAGTACAGGTGCAGTAACCGACTTGGAAAGAATCTCGTAACCACGCTGAAACGGATTAATGGTATCAATCAAATTAATGCTCAAATTATCGATATTGATAAAGCGTTTGCCTATCACCATAAAGGTGTTACCTGCGTTTTGCTCCATGCTTGCACCTTTGGTTACGGCATCGAGTACTAAATGTTGTCGCACCTCTTCTACTTCGTCGGGTGAAAGTTCCGGGTATTTTTCCTGAATGATTTTTGGAATAAGTACCTGGTTTATCACTTCGGGAGCAACGCCACCACCCATTGAACGAACAACCATATCGTCCTGCAAAATGGTTGCTTTAAGGTCGGTGAGATCACCGGCTACAATTTCTTTAGTACGCACGGACGAAAGCGATTTTAGTCCTTCCACGAAAATGCGGGGTGTATCATCATCGCCAGATTCTTCATCCTTTTTGGTTTTAAAATTCCACGAAGGAGCCATTACCTGTTCCATTAGCAGCGAAACGGTAATTGCTTTTAGCATATCGTTGACGGCAGTTTCCACTTTTTGCTGTACTGCATCGGGGCAGGCTATCAGGTTGGTGAACTGGGCGTGTGATTTGCCTTCGCAGTCGCGGGTACAACGCCCGATAATCTGAACCACTTCGGTCAAACTGCCACGCACTCCAATAGTCAAACAATGGTCGCACCATTGCCAGTCGAAACCTTCTTTGGCCGTACCCAAGGCAACAATAATATCCACCGCATCAGGCTTATGCATTCTTTGCAAAAATGCTTGTAATTGCAATCGTTCACGCGGATTATCTTCCACCAAATCGGCGATCTTCAACAACTGCCCATTCGGAGTTCGTACGGTGTAAATACGAGTTTCGTAGTTGATTTCTACTGTTTCACCAATTTTATCAATGATCTGTTTTACTTCGTCGTATTTATCACCTGTTGAAGCACGGGAATTGACCGAAGGAATATGAATAATTGTTTTCTTACTCAGGTCTAACACTTCCATAATGGCGGTAAGATAGGCTCCCTGATAAAAGTGATAACCGATACCCAGACTTTTCAGGTATTTGTACCCGTTGAGCTGTTCGTAGTAATTATAAGTTACCGGGTGAAAGCGGTTTTCGTCGTCGGGGCGAAGTACCGGCACACCATCGCCACGGAAGTAAGAACCAGTCATGGCAATTACGTGGGCATTGGTTTGTGTCATTAATCGGTGAACCAAATCGCCCAAGCCGCTATTGGCATCGGCTGAAACATGGTGAAATTCGTCAATAGCCAGCAAGCAATCGGTAAATGCCTCATCGCTTAGTTCTTTTGCCGCAAAACGCAAAGTGGCATGAGTACAAACCAAAATTTCAGCCTGAGCGTCGGTAGTAAATTCTTTAAATCGTTTTACCTTGCTTTGCTCATTCTCGGCATCGCACAAGTTGTAATACTTTGCCACTTTCCAATCGGTAAAGAAACCGTGTTTTTCCAAATCGGTATTGGCAAACGATCGACCAATTGTTTTTTCGGGTACCGCCACTATTGCTTTCTTTAAGCCCTGATAGCGGAGCTTATCCAATGCCAGGAACATGAGCGCACGGCTTTTGCCCGAAGCCGGAGGAGCTTTCAGCAGAATATACTGTTTGGCGCGTGCTTCATAAGCCTTTGCCTGCATTTCGCGCATACCCAAACTATTTGTATTTGTGGCTTTGCCTGTTTGGGCATAGTTTATATTGACGATATTTTCCATAAGCTCCCTCCAGCTCCCCCAAGGGGGAGAGATTGCGGAGTGCAATTTTATGTTGTTTATATGTGTGAGATCAGATTTTTCAGCTCCGTACATTTTTGGTCTCAGCTGGGTACCTGATTTGTTTTTGCTGTGTATAAGTTGCTTATTATCAGTTTAATGATTTTTAATGAGCTGGATACTTCAAAAGTTCAACTTCGGCAACTTCGGCATCAATCAGACAAAAAGAATTTATCCGCCATTTACCCGCCATATCCGCCATTTACCCGCCATTTACGAGTCATACCTGCCAGTTTTTATAACATAAGAAGTCGATTTACTTTCTCCGACTCTATCTAAAATATATAGTTTGTACAACTCTTCTAAATCCCGGGAAGCCGTTCTTTCAGAAGTTTCGTTCAATTTCTGATATTCACTATTTGTAATTCTACCTTTTTCTTTTACATAAATTACAGCTTTGACTTGACGGCTATTTAGCCCAAGTTTTACTAACTGTTCTGCTGTCAGATTATCTTTGAAAAGTGTAACCACGAATCCGCCATCACGCTCGGTAAGTTCGGGTTCGGGTAATTCAGCAGCTTTGCAAGTATCAATGATTTTGAGTGTTCCACGTCCCCAGCTATCAATAAGACCACCTTTGAAACATACATCAGCAATAACAGGATTTCTCGGCTTTGAAGAATGGGTACGTTTAAGAGCATCTAAACTAATGCCTTCCGGCAACTGCCCATCGTTCCACACACTCATTTTATCGTCGTACACTCTTATTTGCGTTTGTGCACCCATATAGTTTCGGTGTACCAATGCATTCAATAACATTTCACGAATAGCCGGAACGGGATATTCGCCTTTTTCTACCCGGTACATTCCCTCAAATTCAACAGGGCGAGTAAGGAATTTGTGGTTTAATTGCTCCAATACATTTCTTAGCTGCACCACAAGGTTTCCTTCTTCTACTTCCTGAAAACGCAAATCTACATCATCCTTAGCAAATCGCCCAATTTTTACGGACGTATTAGGATAAAACCTTCCGGGATCTTTGCCAAAGAGAATAATAGCAGCCCGTTTGAGCTGTCCATTTTCGGTCAGTCGGAGTTTTTCCAGAATATCTTCGGTAGATAAACCATCCACATCGGGTAAGCGTCCTTTTTCTTTGGAAATCTGTAAAAAGTATCTGAATGATTTTTCATCAATATCATCGATAGTTGCCCGTGGTTCAATTACATCATCCCAGGTTCTTCCCGATTTACGCAATAGAAATTCATTAAGAGAAGCACCAGTCAATTCGTGTTTTGTACTTCCACTCCTGTAATAATACTTTCCCCGCAAGGAAATAGGCACTGCGTAGGACGGAGTGATTATTTCAATTAAATAATGCTCTCCTTCCTGCAGAAGATTTACTTCGGCAGTAATTCCCATTGTATCTCTTATTTTATTGGGAATATCATCCATCAAACGTTTGTAATTTTCGACACCCACTACATTGCCAAGGTCATCTTTACCTATGTAAATAACTCCGCCTTGAGCATTGGCAAAGCCGCAAATCCATTTGAGGTATTCATCGTGCCAACTTTCTTTGTATTCTACGTTTTGAGTTTCGGGCATAATATGATAGTTTGTTAAAGTAAATTTCTATTTTTAGCCACCTCTATCTCCTGAATAATATATTGCTGCATAAATGACAATACTTCACTTTTACAGTCCAATAATTCCAATATTTCTGTATTATAATCAAATACTTGAGGTTGTGACAGAGCTTGCGGATTATTAATGGCCAAAAAATCAGTCATATATTTGTTGTAGTTGATTAAGAGTTTATGCAATCGCAGCATTTTATTGAATAATTCGGAATTTTCTTCAATGGGAAATAATGAATGTTTGGTTCTCATGAATGATTCTATGTAAACATCGGCCGCAACAATAGGTGTAATTATATTGCTACTCATCAGATTGGCTTCGAGCAGCAATGCTTTATTCAGAATATTTGTGAGTGTATTTAACTCCTCTTGTCTAATCTGTGTTACTATCAATGATTTCTGATAATCCAGTTCTTTGTTCTTTCTTCTTTCATCGCTTTTATCAATGGCATTTGTCAGGCGGATAAATACGGCAATATTCAGAACTGTAAAAACAGGTGCCAAGATACCCCCAATGTAACCTCCAAAGTTTGCCCAATCCTGGGTAGAGTGAGATATGCCCTGATTAAAAATCAAGAAGTAAGCCCCAACTGTCAATACAATTGACATGGCTATAACAGTACCTACGGTTTTACTCATTCTATTCATTTCTTCGTCATTTTTTCGTACAACGCAAACAAATGTACCAGCCGTTCTTCGTCCGAAGTGAAGGGAGCCGAGCGGTAGCAGCTTTCTACTACGCGGTCCAGGTGGGTGTGGCCCTCGCGGAGGTTGGCGGGCATTTTGTCAGGGTCGTACATCTGTGCCAGCGTTTTTTCGGTGTGCATCTCGCGGGCTATCAGCACCGCTTCGGCGGCTTGCTCTATTTCTGACCGCTTGACTTCGGTGATTTTTGGAAAAGGGAAAGTGTTGTAACACAGCGTGGCCGAGTAGCGGTAATCCGTTTTCAATCTTCCACCCACTGCCTTTACCCAAGCCATGTGCATTTTGGAAGTAAGTATGCCGAAAAGCCAAAGTTGCGCATCGTAAATGGCAAAGGCAGAATTAGAAATTACTGTGTTTTCATCTAAAAAGCCCATTGGGATATATTCACGACTTTCGGAGGAAACAGCAGGAACAATGATTGTCTCTGTCATATTCTCAATAAACTCACGAAATTGGTGTGGGCGTTCGGCTAATTTTCGACCTGCAATATCTGAACTTTTCAAGCGAATATCGCGAGTTTTATTCATTCTTTCTGCAATAAATGAATTAGATGCTGCCCTTTTCAAGTTCTCATCCGAAATCCAGAAACAATACCTTTCTTCACCTCTGATAAATTCCTGCGACCCCATAATTCTTTTTATCAAATCGGAATCTTTAGGAAAATCAGAAATAAATTTGTCCTTATCTGTTTTTGAGAGTAAAAGATTACCATTGTCATAAGGCATACAGCCGAAACATATTTTTGGTAAACCTTTCGGAATAGCATTGTTTTTAAACACAATTGTATTTCCACCAGCTGTGAGATATGGGTTTATATTACTCACCAATTCAAATGTTTCGTCTCTGTAGAGTTTTCTTTTACCCGAAAATTCATTAGATAAACCTATGATAGCCACAGTTACTCCAGCATTGTATTTGGCATTGTTTGACCATTTGAAAGAAGTATAAGCAAAATAAACAGTGAGATTGAGGTTATAAATGTATGGCCAAAGCATACTTACTTGCTCCCCCTGACAAATTGAGTTTGTTGTTACAAATGCGCATTTGATATTTTGATTGTGAATGAATTTTGCTGATTTCCAGAACCAGGCTGCAATATAATCAAGTGTTTTATTATCTGTAAGTTCAGATAATGCAAAAGCCATATCCGCTTTTTGTTTTTCATCCTGTATTTTACTCCCCAAATATGGCGGATTCCCCATTACATAGACTTCCTCCTCAGGCGTATGCGGACAAACGGTGTTCCAGTCTATGCGGCAGGCATTGCCATGTACAATATTGCCACTGCGGCGTAGGGGCAGTGCATCCACGTGGGTTTGGAATCGGCCTTCGAAAGCCTTGTTCATTTGGTGTTCGGCCAGCCACAGCGAGAGCGTGGCGGTTTCGTGGGCAAACTCATCCAGCTCAATGCCGTGAAATTGCGTAAGCGAAATATTGGAAAAAGGAATCTCCAACAGGCCGTGGTTCAGGCTTTCTATTTGCTCCCAAATCTGCATTTCGAGTTTGCGGAGTTCCTTGTAGGTAATAATCAGAAAATTACCGCTACCGCAGGCGGGGTCTAAGAATTTTATCTTCGAAATGCGGATAAGCAGCTGGCGCAGTTTCTTTTCGTTGGTACGGGAGTCAGCAAATTCAGTATAAAGTTCGTCTAAGAATAGCGGCTGAATGAGCTTCATAATATTGCTTACCGAAGTATAGTGCAAACCCAGCGAACTGCGCAGTTCAGGCGAGATAACCGCCTGAATCATACTGCCGAAAATGTCGGGATTGATTTCCGCCCAGTTCAGGTCGCCACACTCCAACAACAGTCGGCGGGCTTTCCAACTCAACGTGGGCACATCGTAATGTTCGGCAAAAAGTCCACCGTTTACATACGGAAACCGGCTGATATGTGCAGGTTTCGAAGCCCGGAGCGTGGCATCGTTGGTACTCATCATATCGAATGCCTCGCTGATAATGGCACTCAGGTCGCTGCCATCAGCCAGCGTGAAATCGTTGAGCGTACCGGTAAAGATATTGCTGGGGAAAATACCTGTGTCTTCGGCAAAAAAGCAGAACAGGAGCCTCGACATAAACACGTTGAGCGACTGTATGGCGCGTGTGTCGGTAAAGTCTATTTCATTGTAGCGGCGTATCTCGTCGAAAATGCGTGCCATTTTATACGCTGCCTTTACATCGGCATCGCGTTCTTCGGGTGCATGGTAACGTTCTACGCCTGCCAGTGGCATAAAGAACTGGTAGTCGTAGCGCAGGCGTTCCACCGTGTTTTCGTAGCTTTCTTCCTCTACCGGGTCGTAGCCCAGCAGGGTTTCACCATCGCTCACCACCAACAGACGTACGGCCTTCAGCACTTTGGCTTCCTGTTTCAGGGCTTCGAGGGCTTCCACCATATTTTCGGTAGTTGTGTGGGTATAAGCCAGGAGTTTCTTTACTATAACACTGTTAGGTACTTTCGAGAGGTTATCTTTTCCGTCCTTAATGCGGTTGATACGGGTTTCGGACATGCCGTTGAAAATGCGCAGCAGGTCATAGCCCAACTCGGGAGCGGAGGTATTTTCGTATAGTTCGTATAAGCGGGATTCTATGGTTTGATAGGATATGGTGGTGGACATGGGTATGCTATTACTTAGTTGAGTTATTTGCAGCTAACAGGTTTCAAAACCTATTAGCTGTAATGTGTTATTGAAGTTCTTTCTAATTGCATTCTTTTTCCTTGATCGTAAATTATACTCTTTTTATCAATAAGATTGCTACTTAAAATTCATTTGTGTCTGCTGGTAAAGTTCCATTCCTGGTACATCATCATACATAGAGGCTAGTTTTTGCCTCAATCCGAAAAGTCTTTTTTCTGCGGTGTCTACTAATTGAGAAAAAGTTACAACATAAACTTTTCCTGCATCATGTTCTCCCACTTTTGCAACTCTTTGCAAATTATCATCTATAGTATCGCCAACAACATAAGCGTTTATTCTCGCAGATGGAAACGAAGCTAATAAATCTTCAGAGTATCCTTCTGCTTGATTTCTTTCGTTTCTTGTTATATTGAAACCTCCTCGTTTTAATTCAATAATCAATATCTTATTAATAGTTGACAACTCGGTTTCTGTTGCAAACTCCTCTGTTCCTGTAATAGCCATTGTTGAATGATCCAGACATACAATATCAGGTCGTTTTTTGTAATTTATGTCTTGCCGTTGAATAGCTTTGCCTTTAAATAGTGCACCAAGGACAGTTTGCAATTGCCGATTTGACATGTATTCTGCGGAATCATATTCTGCCCCAAATAGCCATCTTGCTTCTGTTACCAAAGGGTGTAATATGTGTAATTCATCAATATTAACATCTTTAGAAAGTTTTCTAATAGCCTCAATAACGGTCAACCGCCTATCAATTTCATTCAAAACAATTAAAGCATCTTTCACTGTCCATTTGTTCAACAATAAATTCAAACCTTCTATATCATTTTCATTCAGCAAAGACAGCTTTGCCAAAAGCTCCCTTCCTCCTTTACTTTTTTCTAAATTTATTATTGCATCAACCGCAACAATTACGGACTCTTGTCGAGCCTTTGGAGAAGAAAAAGAGATACTTTCAATCACTTCATCTATTTCATATAACATTAACGGCGAAGCATCTCTTAATTTTTCTTTAAACTCTTGTTTAATAATGGCTTTTGTTTCATTAATTGAAGATCGAGATAATTCTAGAATTTTGGTATTCACATAAATAGAAGTGGCATCATAAACTTTTTGCATTACTACACTTTGTTTAAAACCAGACCAATCTTCTTTTACTTCTTCTGACAAATCATTTGTTGATATTACAACAGTATATCGCTTTGCTAAAGTTGTTCTTCCATCTAAAATACTCTCTTGTCCCAATATCCACGAAGGTTCTCCAACCAAGCGTCCTCCTTGCCAGAAAGCTATTCCTTGATAAATTGATTTACGCATAGCTTTCTGAGAATCTATAAAATAAGCTATTACGGTAATTTCTGTTTCTGGGACTCTAATCGTTGTCTGATCTAAAAAACCTTTTAAGTCTTCTAAATGCAGACTAACTCGATTGATTTCTATTTTAAATTGAGGATCGTGTAAAAATTTTGCTGCAATAACATCCCTAATACGATCAATATTAGGCAAATTTTGCACTACAACAACTTCTAATTTTGTACCATGGGCTGTGTTATCCGCCTTACTCTCTTCTTCATTAGTTATCGCAATGGGCTCTCCTTCAATTTGAGTAGTAAGAGTAAGGGCAAGTGTATTGCCATCTTTAATTGTTTGAATATTATATTCATTATCATTAAAACATAACAGTCCATGCCTACCTACACCATTTCTTCCATAGGCAAATCGTGTACCTTGAATGCCATTAGGGAAAGCAACTTTTTTACCTTGGTGCTTTAATCGATTATAACGTAATTTCATCCATCTGCCATGAAAATCTTCTTTAGACATACCAATGCCATTATCCTCCACAATCAAAGTCTGCCCTTTTTCGCTAGGAATAAAAATTTTCACTTCAGTTGCACCAGCATCCCATGCATTAGCAACCAGCTCTGTTAATGCCGTCTCCGGTTGCGTCACAATACCACCTAAAGAACGTATTAAATAGTCATCTTCAAAAAGGGAACCACAAATAACATTTCCGTTTTCCATAATTTGAATCATTACATGATTTGCCAAATCTTTTTTAGTATAGATGCTTGCAGACAAGACTTAACGTTTTCCCTGCTAACTCTTTTTCGCCTTCCAATACTTCAATCACTTTATCCGCCAGCCACAGTGTAAGCAATTCGGTTTCGTCGGTAGAGAACAATTTTGCAAGGACAATCACCTGTGAACGCTTTGCCGAACGGTCGCTGCGTTCGATTTTGCAATACAAGGCATTGTCTATTTCAAGAGCTGCAGAAACTTGTCTCTGCAATAACTGTTTTTCTTCTCTTAGCTGACGGATTTTCTTTGCAAACAACATTATTGAAAGTATTTGACTTGACATAATTGGACAAATGTAGCAAATAATTAAAAAACAAAGAGAATATCATCCAAAAAGTTGTCAACATGAGTAAACTACTGAATACACCTTTGTTTTCAAAATGAAATAAGGGCATTCTTGAGCTTATCCATTTACGCCGTTTCTTCTTTTTCTTGGACTTTCTTAGCGATTGCTCGTCTTCGGGGGTGGCTATAATATCTGCGGAAGAAGGCAAAAAATAAAACAACCCACTCAGTTCGCTTGATTGATTAATTGAATTATCTGTCACATGATTAGCCGACTGTCTATTTGATTGATCAAACGTATTTGCGTTAGTATGTACGACTGTACGCACAGTTTGCTGTGGCTCACTTGTGATTACGGATGCAAGTGACTTCACTGAGGTTTTCCATATATTTATGTTTTTTACTTGTATAGTTACTTGTATGGTTTCGCTATTTAATTGACTGTTATTTAGCTATTTGTTTTCTTATTTACTTGATCACTAACATGTTCACTATTTATCCCTTTTTTAATCGTTCCCCCTTTTCCGTTAGTCGATATTTTTGAGTTGGGCTATTGTAGATATCTGGGTAAAGTCTTCTTTATTTTTTTTGCCTTTTGCTTATTGTCTTTCGTGATAGTACTGATGTCTTTACTTGTTTTTGTTCTGTGTTTGTTGTATTTTTGCTATACTCTTTTGAATGGCTAACATTAGTGAATAATAAGGTTGGCATTAGTAAATAAATATATTTACTATAGTTGGCAAATTTGCTAACAATAGTAAACTTTTGATAAATATAAGGACTTTACACATTTCACATAGACTCTTTATCTGTATGACATGTATATTTTAAAACTTAAAAGTAGTATGGCAATATTATTTGATTGGTACGAAAATCCGAAGCCTACGGATATAGAGCAGGGAGAGAAAACATTGCATCCGCGCATCAAGTACAACGGTTCAACTAGTACTGCAGCATTGCGTCATCGCATTCAAGAACGCTGTTCATTGACCGAAACAGACGTGACAGCTGTGCTTGATGCTCTTTCGCACATTTTGAGCGAAGAATTGGCTGATGGTCGACAAGTACATTTAGACGGCATTGGTTACTTTCATCCTTGTTTGACTTGTACTGAACCGGTGACTGTAGACACGAAGCGGAAAATCACAAAAGTGAAACTGAAGGGCATCAAGTTTCGCGCAGATCAAACGTTAAAAAACGCATTAGGTACTCTGAAAGTGAAATGCTTGAAAGGCAGTTTAGAATTTAAGCGGTTGAGCAATGAAGAAATTGACCGGCGTTTGGAGGAGTATTTTAAAACACATCAGTTTCTTAGACGAACGGACTTTCAGAGTCTGTGTGGAATGACAAGGAGTACGGCGATGAGCCATCTGCGGCGCTTGCGTAGTGAAGGAAAGTTAGAAAATCTGGGTGGTCCTATGCAACCCATTTATGTGCCTGCTAAAAAGTAGTATTAAGATATATAGCTAATATTACCTGAAAGATACTTATGAGGGTAACAGTTTACTCTCATAGTATCTCTCACTGTTACTATCATCTTTAGATAGCCTATGAATAGGGCAATGTAGCGCATTTATGAGGGCATGATAGCAAAATAGTGCATAACTTTTATTTGCTAAATAAGTTCAAGTCATAAATGCGGCACTTTAGCCTCAACTTTATGATGAGGGGCTATCAAGCGCAGCGAACCTTTCGTTCGCAGTAACGCTTGCATTGTGCCGAGATATCATAGCCCAGCATTGCTCCGAGAATAAAATCTTCCTCCGGTGTCAACTTATTCAAAGGTTGGGTCACTAGAAGACGGATGGCATTGATACATTCTTTACTGCCGAAAAATAAGTTTATCCTGTCATTTCCTATCGGCTGAATGATATAGCTTATCTTTTGAGTATTCAGTCGCTTGATGGCGAAGTCTTCATATTTTTTGTTCGTAGTGTAGAGAATCATCTGACGCACCCCTTTCTTGAATTCATAAATGTGATTCAAAAAGACTTTAAGTTCTATCGGATTAATTGCTGAGGTTATCATAAAGCATTATGGAATTAGGAAATTATTATGCCAGGTGGTTTTTGATGTCATCTACCCAGGCATCAATGCGCTCATCGGTTTTATCACTTTCGTTTACATCATCAAGGGCAAGTCCGATAAATGAACCGTCTATTACCGAGATGGAGGAAGAGAAAGAATATTCGCTTGCTGATACTTTACCCACGAAGGTGGCACCCGAGTCCTTGATATCTTCGTAGATCACTCCCATCCCGTCACAGAAAGTGTCACCGTAAGAGTCGGAATCTCCGCAACCGAAGAAGGCAATTGTTTTATCTTTCAGATCGACCGATTTCAATATTTTAATGCCGTCGTACCAATCGTCTTGAACTTCACCGTCACCCCAGGTGGAAGTACCCAAAAGCAAGACTTCGTATCCATTCACTTTATCGGCGGTCATCTTTGCTACATCAATAATATCCGACGTTGGAACGCCTAGCTTTGAAGCAATAGCTTCTGCGATGCTTTGTGTGGTTCCTGTAGATGAACCGTAAAAAATACCAATCTTTTTCATTCGACAAAAATCATTTTAGTGTTATACAATTAAGTTTGATGCAAAGTAAGGTGATGGATGTTAATCTTGAAATACCTATAAATGACGATTTTAAACAGTGATGCTACTCTGTTATAGGTATTCCGTAATTTATATGTATTTAGCTTTGATTCAGTCTGCGTGATAAAGATTGTATACCTACTTAGTGTAAAAATTATGTGATTATACCTGCTTTTAGGTATTGCATCGACTTTTAACCTCTCATAACTTTGCTTCGATTTAATTTTATAAAAAATACAAAATAAATGAAAGAGAAGATTCTAGGACTTTCTTTGTGTCTGGCTCTTTTCGGAGGAACTGCTTCAGCCGAAAACAATCCCGATGTAAAGCCTGACAACACGAACAAAACCGAGCAAAAAGTAGCGGAGGTTACAAAGCCCCGCTTGACTATAGGTGGCTATGGTGAGGCGGTTATGACGCGCAATTTTTATAGTGATAACTATTTGCGCTATACCAGTGCGGAGAATTACAAGAATGCCAAAAGTAATGGACGTTTTGATTTGCCTCATGTTGTTATCTTTCTTGGTTATGACTTTGGTAAGGGCTGGACTTTTTCCAGTGAGATAGAGTTTGAGCATGGTGGAACGGAAAGTGCCGTGGAGATGGAAGAAGAAGAAGGAGGAGAATATGAATCAGAAATAGAACGTGGAGGAGAAGTTGCTCTGGAGCAATTCTGGATTCAAAAATCATTTTGCCCGCAGCTCAATTTGCGAATGGGACATATCATCGTACCTATTGGCATGACCAACCAACACCACATGCCAACGGAATTCTTTGGAGTATATCGCCCCGAAGGGGAAAATACCATTATGCCGTGTACGTGGCATGAAACGGGAATCAGTCTTTGGGGACGTGCCGGTGATTGGCGCTATGAAGCGATGTTACTTCCCGGTTTGGACTCCGATCGCTTTGGTCGTCAGAATTGGATTAAGGGTGGGGCAGGAAGTCCTTATGAATTTAAAATAGCGAACTCTTATGCAGGTGCATTTCGTGTAGATAACTATTCCGTTCGCGGTCTTCGTATGGCTTTGAGTGGATATATTGGTAATTCATTTAGTAATACGCTTAGTGTGAATGAATCTACCAATTATAAAGATGTGAAAGGTACCGTAATGATTGGTGCATTTGATTTCCATTACGATGCCCACAATTGGATTGTGAGGGGGAATGCCGATTACGGACATTTGACAGATTCCAAGAAAATCACCCAATATAACATGAGCATGCGCAATGATTCCCCTTCTCTCAAACAGGCGATTGCTTCTGATGCCATTGCTATAGGTGTGGAAGCTGGGTATAATATCTTCTCCCAATTCAATAAACTCAATGAAGACGGCAAGAAGCTTTATTTGTACGGCAGATATGATTACTATGATTCAATGTATAAGACTGATAAGGAAATATTAAAAGCAGATTGGTGTGGTCGTCAGCGTATCGCTGCAGGTGTTAATTATTGCCCCATGAAAGAAATTGTGATTAAGGGTGAGTACTCTATCGGTTTATTGAAAAGAGCATATAATAATGAGCCTTCTATATCATTGGGAGTCGCTTATGCAGGGTTCTTCACAAAATAAAACAGACTAATTTTTATCTAACTATAAAAAATAAAGAAATGAGAAAGTTTTTCAGATTTCCATTGTATCTGGCAATGGGTGTTCTATTGGCTGCAAGTGCGATGGCTTGTAGCGACGACAATGACGATGATGGCTCTGATGCCGTAAGAGAGGCTGGATTGAAAGCTGCTGTTTCGCCTTATGTGAATAACACGGTTATTGGTACTTATACAAAAATGGCTGATGCTTCAATTGAATTATATGAAAAGTGTGTGGCAATAAAAAATGCTTTTAGCCAGAATAAGTTAACGTCGACTATGATTGTAGATGCTGGAAAGTCATGGAATAATGCCCGTCAATATTGGGAGTTGAGTGAAGCTTTTCTTTTTGGACCGGCAGGGGATAGTGGCGCGGGTATAGATGGACATATTGATACTTGGCCTGTAGCGAAAGTGACAGTGACTGCCATATTAAACAATGCAGATTTGATGAAAGCTATTCAAGAGAAAGGAGCTACCGGTTTACCTGCTGAAGAGGGAGTATTGGGTTTTCATGCTACGGAAGCTTTATTATTCCAATTAGATGCTACTGAGACTAAGTCAGAGCCTCACAGCGTTCAATATACATCTAATGAGTTAATTTATCTTGTTGCTATAGCTGAAGATTTAATGAATCAATGTGTTTTATTGGAAGCTTATTGGGCTGGATCTGATAAAATAACGGTTGCTAAACAAACTATTTTGAATAAGGCCGGTTTGACATTCAAATCAGGATTAGCGAATTATGGGTCTAGGATGATAAACCCAGGTGTGAATGATCAGACATATAAAAATTATTTAGGCGTTGCCCAAGATATAATTCAAGGCTGCATTGATATTGCAGACGAGGTGGGCAATCAAAAGATAGGCAGACCTGTCAATGGTTCTTCGGAAGATGATAAAAACTACATAGAATCTCCTTATAGTTTGAATTCTATTGTGGACTTTACCGATAATATAATCAGTATTAAAAACTCTTACGAAGGCATTAACTCTGGTGATGCTTCGATAAGTGATTATATCAAATCGGTTGATCCTACACTGGATGCAAAGGTGAAAGCCAGTATTCAGGCGGCAATAGATATCATAGGAAAAATCCCGGAACCTTTTGCTAAAAATGCTTCCACAAATGCTGATGCAAAAAAAGCCGTAACGGTGGTTGGTACGGATTTGGTGAAGACTTTAGAAGAAGTGGCTCAAGCTTTATCTAAATATTGATTTTAATAATCAGCCTTAAAGGCGGGTGTACCCTTAAAGTATGCCCGCTTATTGGCGTTTTTAATTTAACTAATATTGTTTAATATATGAAGAGCTTTTATTATTTGTTGGGATTCCTTTCTCTGGGTATAATGTCTTGTAGTGATGAGGATACGAAGAAGGATGATGGGAAAACAGAGGAACTTCCTGAATGGTATTATACCGGTGGTGAACTTGGTACGGCATATTTAACGACTTATAACGCTTATGAGCAACCTACTCCCGCTGTGGAAAATGCCGGATTGTACCAGGCGTTCAAAAATGGTGAACAATTGTTTGAAAAGCCGTTCGTATCCAATATGGAAGGTGTGCGTAAAGGATTAGGTCCTGCTTACGTCCGTAGCTCGTGCATTCATTGTCATCCCGGATATGGGCATGGCAAACGTATTCCTGCCGGAACATTCAATACGAATGAAATAGGCAACGGATGTCTGCTTGTGGTTTATACGCCTGATAATAACAATTATGTCTCTTGGCTGGCAGGTATGCCGCAATCTCATGCTGTTGCCCCCTTTAAAGCACCACTTGATGAGAGTAAGATTACGGTGGCATGGAAAGATTACACGGATCAATGGGGAAATAAGTTCCCTGATGGAGAGAGTTATTCATTGCAATATCCTGAAGTCACGCTTCCTAAAGAAGCTGTCTATGTGTATAATCAAGGCTATCAAATACCTAAAGATTATGAGGTGCGTCTTGAGTCGACTATTGGCATATATGGAGCAGGGTTATTGGATGCCATTACTGACGAGGATATAAAGGCTCAATACGCTAAGGAAGAGAAGGCTGGCGCATCGGTTAATCCTGCTATTTTTAAAGATGGAGAATGGGTGAAACAATATGCCAATTCTCTTCAGGGTAATGGAGAAAAGCACCCTTTACGTTATACTTACGCGTTGAGTCGCGGTCCCTTGCTTGATGGTCCCGGTTCCAATGCCATGTGGAATATCACAAATGTAACCCGTAATAACAGGAAGTATCACTATTTGGATGCAGCCGGCACTTATGCGGAATATTCATCGAAAGACCCCGAGGTTCAAGCCGGATTTCCCGACTATATAGCCAAGGTTGATCCTAAAAAAGAACATCCCGAATGGTGGACAGGCAGCATGGCGGATAATATCAAAAGCTATCTGACTTCTAAAACTTTGCCGACGGAAATGAGTGATGATGATTTTGTTGATTTTATGGTATGGCATAGAGGCTTGGCAGTTCCTGCCGCCCGTAATGTGGATGATGAGGAAGTGCTGAAAGGTAAGGAGCTGTTTGAACAGATTGGTTGTACGCGCTGTCATCGCCCTACCTGGACAACCGGTAGTGATAATTTCACTGATCCGAATTTATTCTTTTCTAATGGTGACAGCCGTTTGCCACGATATCCCAACCAAAAGATATGGCCTTATACCGATATGGTGCAGCACCAACTTCACATGGTGAATGATATCCACGGGGGATGGTGTCGCACAACTCCGTTATGGGGCCGTGGGCTGCATCAGAAATGTACCGGTTCGGCTACTTCCGATCGTTTACACGACTGTCGCGCACGTACTGTGGTTGAGGCTATAATGTGGCATGCCACGTCTGAACAGAGTGCCGCCTACAATGTCGTAAGTAAATTCCGTACTTTATCTAAAGCGGATCGTAATGCTATTGTTAAATTCATTGATTCTATCTAATAGAATTGTATTTTTGTGGCTGTAACATTGTAATTGCATCGTTGTCATTCCGAATATTCCGGTCGGGTATTGGGAATGGCAATGCTGCCTTTTGCAAATATTGATAAATAGTATATCTTAGAAATAATTATGGGAATCAGTGTGAAACCTGCTTTGTTGAAATATCTTTCTTTTGGAGCCGTTGCTTTTCTTGTTTTGATAATGGGCGTGGCTACGGTACTCGAAAAACTGTACGATACTTCTTTTGTCTCCAAATTCATATATGGTTCTCCATATTTTATTGCGCTATGGGGTATTTGTGCCTTGGCGGGATTATGCTATTTGATTGCTCAGAAACGGCATAAACATTTAGTTGCATTTATGCTGCACTTATCTTTTGTTCTTATTTTGTTTGGAGCTTTAGTCACTCATATTGCCGGTCGGCAAGGACGGATTCATCTGCGTCAGGATGAAGGTCACGAAACGACTTATGTGACTAGCGATATGAAAACGGAAGTGCTTCCATTTGAAGTTTCCCTGAAGAACTTTAAGTTAGAGTATTATCCGGGAACATTTGCCCCGATGGATTTTGTGAGTACAATTCTTATTCGCGATGGAGAAGTAGAAGAAGAAGGTGTGGTTGCAATGAATCATATCTACACATACCGCCATTATCGGTTTTATCAATCTCAATATGATATGGACGGTAAAGGAGCTACTCTCTTTATCGCACACGATCCGTACGGCATTGCTATCACTTATTCCGGATATGCTTTGTTGTTGGTTTCGATAATCCTCTTCATGTTACAGAAAGACAGCCGTTTCCGTCAGTTACTACGCCATCCTTTATTACAGCGTAGTGGAGTGATCTGCTTTCTGTTGCTCATGACTTTTCCTACGATAAAGGCCGGGGAAGTACCTCGGGCTTTGCCTAAAGATGTAGCCACGAAGTTTTGCGATCTTTATATTTATTATAATGATAGAATTTGCCCCATACAGACTCTCGCCAAAGATTTCACCATAAAATTGTGTGGACATTCTACTTACAAGGGACTTTCTTCGGAACAGGTTCTGTCAGGATGGCTCTTTTATTATGATGAGTGGAAAGAAGAGCCGGTGATTAGAATAAAGAATAAGGAAGTACAGCATTTATTGGGAATAAAAGGTTCTTATGCACGGCTGACTGATTTTGCCGATGTGAATGGCTATAAGATTGAAATAGGTCTTCAATCAGGTTCAGTTGGCGATATGAGGGCACTTGAAGAGGCAAATGAAAAGTTTAATCTTATAAGTATGGTGTCTACGGGTAGCTTATTGAAGATATATCCGTATTCCTCTCCATCACAGCCTGTTGAATGGCACTCTCTTGCAGATGAGTTACCTCGTGATCTTCCGGCCGATTTAGCAATGTTTATCCATAACAGTATGGGGTATGTGGCTGAGATGGTTGCTAAAAAGGATTATGCGCAAGTATCCGTTTTACTTGATAAAATAAAGAAGTTCCAACAGAAGGAGGCTGCCGGTGTGTTACCGTCGGAAAGCAGATTCACTGCCGAAAAATTTTATAACGTAATGGATTATACTAAGCCGGTTGCCATGGGATGTGTGCTACTGGGTTTGGTGAGTTTCGTGTTGTATTGCCGGCGAAATTTTTATGGAAAGCGGGATGACTGCCAAACTTTAGACAATGATAATGTGACTCCTAAACCATCTGAGCATTCTGGCACTGATAAGTATTGGTTATGGTTCGGCATTCTTTGTAAGGCGCTGATGATAATCTTGTTTGCCTATTTATTGATCTTGATTGGTTTACGCGGTTACGTTGGCAATCACCTTCCTTTGTCCAATGGCTTTGAAACGATGCAGTTTATGGCTTGGTGCACGTTGTTGTTTACTTTTATATTGCAACGGAAGTTTCAGATGATGTTGCCTTTCGGCTTTCTAGTCTGCGGGCTGGCATTAATGGTCTCCATGTTTGGAGAGTCTAACCCGCAAATCACCCAGTTGATGCCTGTCTTGCAATCACCTTTGCTCTCGGTTCATGTAGTGGTAATTATGCTGGCTTATTCACTGTTGGCATTTATAATGCTCAACGGAGTGACGGCGGTTATCTTGCATTATTCCCGCCGTGACTGCCGCCTTGAGATAGAACGCCTTCTGGTTATTAGCCAGATCTTGCTCTATCCGGCAGTATTTTTGCTAACGATTGGCATTTTCATCGGTGCAATTTGGGCTAATGTCTCATGGGGACGTTATTGGGGATGGGATCCGAAGGAAGTCTGGGCGCTCATCACAATGTTGGTATACGCTTTGGCGCTACATCCCGATTCATTACCTTGGTTCCGCCGCCCGATGTTTTTCCATCTGTTCTCCATTGCAGCTTTCTTTTTAGTCTTGATTACTTACTTTGGAGTGAATTTTCTTTTAGGCGGCATGCACAGTTACGCAGGATAAGATCTTTTGTTACTTCCCGCTCCAACGTTTGAGTGTGGGAAAATATTTTCTCATTTCAATGATTGCTTCCTCTTTTGAATAAGAAGAGCCTGAGTCTTTATTGAATTCATCGACAAATTGAGCACAATGCTGGATCATTTCCTCCATGGTGTAATTTGAGGTATATTCCCCTTTTTGATAACAATAGTTGCAATATTCCTCATTTTTACTACCATCGTGGTTTGTACCGAAATCTTGTTCGTTTTGTAGCGGCATACCGCAACTTTGACAATACTTTATTTCCATTTTTCTTCTATTTTATAGTGATATTATATAAGTATTTTAAATTGGGAAATGTCTTATTCCAGCATGTGCTCATCAACACCGAATTTCTCACCGACTTGCGATTTACCGGCGGGTTCTACGTGCACAATGATGTCATAGACATCTTTTACGGAATCTTTGATACTTTTCTCTACAGCTTCAGCTATTTCGTGCCCTTGAATGACGGTGATATGGGGATCAACTTCAATGTCCAATGCGATCATATATAGGTTACCGATCATACGGGATCTTACCCGGTGTGGATGACCTGCTCCGGGGACTTTTTGAACAGCATTAAAAATGGTATGGTATATTTCCATGTCTTTAACCCCATCCATCAAGCCGACGCTTGAGTCAAGAAATATTTTAATGGACGAGCGCAAAATGAACAGGCTGATGATCAGACCGGTGATCGTATCAAGTACCGGCACTTTGAAAACGAATGTGAAGGTAAGTCCGACTAATACACCTGCTGAAATGATCACATCATTACGCATGTTTATGGCATTGGCTTTGAGTAGAGAACTATTTATTTTTTTCCCCTGACGGTATTGATAAGTTGCCAGTAATAATTTACCTATAATAGAGAATACCGTCACATAAATAGCGATGTTAGTAGGGAGTTCCTTCGCTTCGGTCGCGAAAAGACCTCGAAATGAAGAAATGAGCATTTGTAATCCGGCATAGAATATAATGATTGATAGGACTTTTGCAGCAATGCCTTCAGCCTTCTCATAACCGAATGCGTATTTCTTGCTTGGAGGACGATTTATTATTTTTGCAGTGAAGATCATGACGATGGAGATCACTACATCTGTGGCTGAATCTATCCCATCACTAAGAACGGCAAAACTTCCGGAAGTGAATCCAATGGTAATTTTTGCTGCTGATAAAAGACTGTTCCCTATGGTACTTATCCATGATGCTCTGATCAACAGGTTTTCATTTGACCCCATTCGTTCTTGTTTTAGTTTATCCAATTCCCTGCGTTGTTATGTATCGTTTATCTTTCTTGTAGATCTACTTCCTTGATACAAAAACTTCTTGATGCCGGGTTGGCAAACTTATATAAAAATATTGGAATAAGCAGTCTTTTACACTAAAATGAAGAGGTTAATAATTATGTTTTTATACGGTTTGTTTCCAAAACCGACTTGTGATATCAATCATTTCACGGTCAATAATTTTGTATAAGCGCTGATTGGTAAGCTCCGATTTCAATCCTCCTCGTGTTGCAATATAAGGACCTAGCTTGATATAGTTGAATGAACTAATGTCGAAACCCGATGGTAAGTTTTGTTTTCCCGAATACCAACCTGTTTTGACCGGGGCGGGTTGACACTGCAAATATAATGCAAGTTGTTCCACTTCGAAAGGAGAGGCGTCGCCCCCCATAAAACAAACGCATGTAATTCCGCTTTTGTATTTTTGGAGCAGCATGGACAGACTCTCAATTGTTAACGGTTCGCCTATATCTTCCATTAGATAGGGGCTATGACATCCCTCGCACTTATTGGGACAGTTGGAAATATTAATCGCCAGCGTGACTTCATCCGGGATTTCTTGGAAAACGATATCGTAGTCGGTGTATTTTAGCATAGTCTTTGTTCTGTGATTTTGTAATTTGCCTGTATTCCCTTTCCTGTGAAGAGAGGGAATACAGGTAATTTTTGTGGCAATCTAATGCTCGTTAGTTTGAAGTGCTTTTCACACTCTCCAATTCTTTCTCAGTGTAAGCGAGAGATGTACCATTAGCGTAAAAACGTTGCCCGGCTTCTTTCTGACGGGCTTGAGAGAAATTGCTGACACGCTTCATATAACCGATTACTCTGGTTAGATAATCTACATTTTTACTATGGCATACCGGACACTCATTGAGGTAGCGCTTGTCTATATGATTACAGTCGTTACAAACCGTATTCGGAATATTAAACGTAAAATAATTGCACCCTTCTTTGGCTGCAACACGAAGCAATTGCCGGTATTGCTCTTTGCTTAAATGCTCTTCCAAATTCATGTGTAATGCCGATCCACCGGTGAGGTGATCGATATACCGATGTCCATGTAACTTGAATCTGTCTATAACATTCAGTGACTTATCTTCTACAATGTAGAAATAACTGTTGTAACATTCGCGGAAAGTTTGGTAACCTGCTTCTTTATCCCATTTGGCATGTTTTACACCTACATTTTCAGCCGGAATCATTTCACAGTTGAATAAAACTTCTTTAGTCCGATATTTTTTATTGTATTTTTCAATGATGCCCAAAACTTCCTGAACAAATGTTTCGTACTTCGGATTGTCATTGATCTCTATGCCTAGAAATTGAGCGGCTTCTACCAGTCCGTTTACCCCGATAGTGAGGTATTGTCTCCCCATACTAATATAACCGGCGTCGAACAATGGCAGCATGCCTTTAGATTGTAATAATTTTAAATTCTCATTGTATGCTAGCTGTACTTTATGAGCCAGGTCGATGACTTCTTCGAGAAAGAATGGATATAGAATTCCTGATTTAACGGCATGTTGAATGCAACGGTTCAGATTAATGGTCAGTACACTTTTTGAGCCGGTTGATACTCCTCCGGCGCCGAGCGTATAGCTAAATCCATTATCTTGTATCTCGTTGCGCAGCCTGCAACAACTGCTTAATGAATCGGCATTATCGCTCATATATGTGAAGAAGGAATGACCTTCGGCATACATCTCAGCTGTAAAGTCGCCATATTCCTTATCCATTACGTCACCATCTTTGCTAAGTAATGCCATGGTTTCTACCGGGAAGGTTAATATGGCTTTGGTGCGTTCTTTGTTGAACCACTTCATAAAGCGTTGTTGCAACCAGCTTAAAGATTCCCAATCCGGCTGACTGCCATCGGGGAAAACGAAATGTTCAAATAGACTGTTGAAATAATACTTATCATAATAGGCTATGTTCCAGAAAACGGCTTGGAAGTTTCTTGCTCCTGTAGGCTGATTGATAGAGTAGACTATCTGTTCGAAACAGTCGGTGATTACTTTGTCTATACTTCTGTGTTTCAAAGATAAATCGCCCATTTTTTCGGGATCCTTATAATAGTCTTTTCCGTATTCTTTCCCAATGAAATAATTCATGTACATCAAGAATTCGGGTGTGGCACATGCTCCGCTTAGCATGCTCGACACAATAAATACCATATTGATAAAGCCTCCGCAAAATGATTTTAAATTCGTGGGAGCTATAGAGTTACCTCCTATTGCAGTGGTACCATTGATGAGCCATGGATACATGGTGATACTGGCACAGTAATTAGCAAGGTTGGTTTCGTCATTCTTATAGATATAATGATGGTTTAACAGTTCAATATACCTGTCTGCAAGTTCTTTACCATACATATCCTTTAAGCGGTCGGTTAAAAGACGTCGGTTTAAGCGGATAAAGTTTGCTTTAGGAAGTTCGCCGATTAGTGTGGCGATATTTTTATTTTCCACATTGGCATTGGCGTCGTATTTACTGCCACTTGCCGGATTTGAAGCATCGCAATAGTCAATTAGAAAACGCAACTTATCGCGTACTTCACGATCTTCTAAATGTTTCTGGCGGTAAAGCATGAATGACTTGGCTACGGCATAATAGTGCTCTGCCATTAAAGCTATTTCCACTTGATTTTGAATGTCTTCCACACTACTTCCATCGCTTATGCTCACCCGGCTGAGAATGTGAGTAATAACTTCTTGAGTTGCAAAACTACCGACAGATAAAAAAGCTTTACTAATAGCATTTCTGATTTTGTCTAAAGAAAAAAGTTCTTTTTTCCCGTCTCTTTTTACAATAAATACCTCTGAATTGATCATACTAATAAACTTAAGATTCGACAATTAAAATTATTAACATTGAACAAACCAATAAATGACAACTCGTGCAACAGAGTAATAAAATGGATCAAACGGATACATCCTATTGCTTTTCACCCGAAAGCCATGAATGAGTGTAATGTTATAGGCAGGTCTTCTGACTCGTTTCTGTTACTATGCCTTCCCGATCTATTTATAATCAGTGGTTTATGAGTGTAGTAACATGCGCTTTGCACATTGTGCATGAGGAAACTTACAGCTACGGGGATAGTTCTTGATTTTCACAAGATTCCCTTTTAATTCCGTATCATACTGGTGATGATCGTGAAACCTATATGCTGACAAAGTTAGAAATAAAATTTATATTCCTACGGTTAAGTGGAAAAAAGAATATCAAAAGATAAATTCAATTCCAAAGAAGGATTTTAAATTAATTATTGTGTATTTTGTTTGTTGGTAAGTGTATTTTGCCGAGCTTGAATGATAGAATGATTCACTTGAATATTAGCTGAGATCTGTACTTAATTATAAAAAGCAATTTGATAAACTGAAAAAGATTGGACTCTGTTAATACTGTTTTAAAAAGTATTATCACAAGAACTTATTTCATGCACTATACGTTCATTAATAACACTAAAAATTAAATAGTTATGGCACATTCTGAAATAGTACAATTGTTAGGTGATCAGAGCGATTATCTTTTGAAACATGTGAGCAAAACGATTGATAAGTCGTTAATTCACGCTCCCGGAGCTGATGTGATTGATCGGTTGTGGATTGATTCAGATAGGAATATTCCGACATTGAATAATCTTCAACGGATTTTTGGCCATGGTCGGCTTGCCAATACCGGGTATGTCTCCATATTACCGGTAGATCAGGGTATTGAGCATACAGCTGGTGCTTCTTTTGCACCGAATCCTCTATATTTTGATCCTGAGAATATTATTAAGTTGGGAATCGAAGCTGAATGTAATGCAGTGGCCACTACTTATGGTGTTCTGGCTTCCGTGGCTAGAAAATATGCTCATAAGATTCCATTTGTAGTGAAGATCAATCATAATGAGTTATTGACTTATCCGAATTCTTATAATCAAATAATGTTCGGAACGATTAAAGAAGCATGGAATCTGGGTGCTGCGGCGGTAGGTGCTACGATTTACTTTGGTTCGGAAGATAGCCGTAGGCAGATTGTTGAAGTTGCCGAAGCTTTTGAATATGCTCATGAGTTAGGTATGGCAACAATTCTTTGGTGTTACCTGCGTAATGATGGTTTCAAAAAAGATGGCGTCGATTATCATAGTGCCGCCGATTTGACCGGTCAGGCAAATCATTTGGGAGTAACGATAAAAGCAGATATAGTGAAGCAGAAACTGCCGACTAATAACGGTGGATTTACAGCGATTAAGTTTGCTAAGAGCAGTCCGGCAATGTATGATAAATTGGCTTCTAATCATCCTATTGACCTTTGTCGCTATCAGGTTGCAAATGGTTATATGGGTAGAGTTGGTTTGATTAATTCGGGAGGAGAGTCCCATGGTGAAAGCGATTTGAAAGATGCTGTATATACTGCTGTGGTAAATAAGCGTGCCGGTGGTATGGGATTGATTTGTGGTCGTAAAGCTTTCCAAAAACCAATGAATGAAGGTGTTGAACTGATTCAGGCTATTCAAGACGTCTACTTAGACCAAGATATAACGCTTGCTTAATATACTCTTGTTTCGGCTTAATCATACTTTGCAAGAAAAATAGAGGTGCGGCAGGAAAATTGGACGCTAGGTTTATCTCACATATTTTATCCATGGTTGAGATAATTCTTCGGACGTTTTTTTGCCACACCTTCTTTTTTGTTTTAAAATAGTTGTTATTTTCAAGCTTCTCTTTATTTGCTTTTATACTTTGTTCCATTTTATTCTTATCTTTGCCACGAATTGGTTTTGAATGATTATTCCATCATTTAAATTAAAAGGGAATCGGGTGTAAATCCCGTACAGTCCCGCTGCTGTGAAGCTCCATCATTTAAACTCTTCATTAACGACTTTTTCCACTGGTTGAATTTATGCCGGGAAGGATTTGGAGAGGGAGTCAGTCAGAAGACCTGCCATTCACAAAAAGAACTATTTCTGCTCGTGGGATAGGGAAATAGCTGTAAAATCTTTGTTTAATCTAAAAAAGAGAAGGTATGCCTAAAAGAAAGGTATGTCCACGTTGTGGTGCGACATTTGAATGCTTACATGATCAAATTGCATTATGTCATTGTGCGACTGTGCGACTTGATAAAAATTCGCTTAATTATGTGAAAGCTAATTATTCGGACTGTTTATGTCATGACTGTTTGCTGGAGATTAAAAAAACTTTGTCTGAAGAACGAATAAATGATACTAAAATATTATGATGGATTTTATTAGTAATATGTTTCAAGGCTACCCCGATCTTTGGGGTGGGGGAGTTGCCCATTCCGTACTTATCCTTTCTCTTGTGATAGCTTTTGGTATTATCCTGGCTAAAATAAAAATAGCGGGAATATCGTTGGGCGTAACATGGATACTTTTTGTTGGCATTGTATTTGGACATTTTGATTTGAATCTGGATGAACACCTGCTTCATTTTATGAAAGAATTCGGGTTGATATTATTTGTATACTCTATAGGCTTACAAGTTGGACCCGGTTTTTTTTCCGCTTTTAAGAAAGGGGGACTCACGCTAAATGTTATTGCAATGATGGTGGTTTTTTTAGGTGTTTCCATTACGGTAATGCTTCACTTTATCACGGGGATTCCGATAACGACAATGGTTGGTATTTTATCGGGAGCAGTGACTAATACTCCCGGACTTGGCGCCGCTCAACAGGCTAATAGTGATTTGAATGGAGTGGATGCTCCGGAAATAGCTTTGGGATATGCAGTTGCTTATCCTCTTGGGGTGGTGGGTATTATATTGTCTTTGTTACTTTTAAAGTTCGTTTTCCGTGTTAATACTAAGAAAGAGGAAGATGAAGCGGAGAGCGGATTAGGGCATCTGCAAGAACTAACGGTTCGCCCTATATCACTGGAGATTCGTAATGAAGCGATTGACGGTAAGCGGGTAAAAGACATACGTCCCTTGGTAAACCGGCAGTTTGTCATTTCGCGTATACGTCATCATAGCGGCGATCAAACGGCTGAGCTGGTCAATTCGGATACGGTGTTACATTTGGATGATCAGATCTTGCTCATTTCGAACCCGAAAGATATAGAGGCTATTGCTGTGTTTTTTGGAAAACAGGTTAATGTGGAATGGGAGCAACTCAATAAAGAACTTATTTCCCGTCGCATATTGATTACTAAACCGGAACTTAATGGAAAGACTTTATCGCAATTGAAAATTCGCAATAATTTTGGAGCCAGTGTAACCCGCGTCAATCGTTCAGGAGTGGATTTGGTTGCTTCCCCTCAATTGCAACTTCAAATGGGAGACCGTGTTACCGTAGTTGGCAGCGAGCTTGCCGTGGGGCATGCTGAGAAGGTTTTGGGAAATTCAATGAAGCGTTTGGATCATCCTAATCTTATTCCTATTTTTCTTGGTATTGCATTGGGTTGCATCCTTGGAAGCTTACCTTTTGCTTTTCCCGGCATTCCCCAACCTGTAAAACTAGGGTTAGCAGGTGGTCCTCTGATTGTATCCATTCTTATAAGTAGATTTGGTCCGAAATATAAGCTCATCACCTATACTACAATGAGTGCTAATTTAATGCTGCGTGAAATAGGTATTGCTATTTTTCTTGCATGCGTGGGGCTAGGAGCCGGTGAAGGTTTTATTGATACGATTATTTATAAGGGTGGGTATGTTTGGATTGGCTACGGTGTTGTCATTACCATGGTTCCATTGCTTATAGCCGGTATTGTAGGACGCTATCTTTTCAAGCTTAATTATTATACTTTGGCAGGTGTCTTGTCCGGTTCAATGACCGATCCCCCTGCTTTGGCTTATTCGAATGATCTCACTTCCACAGATGCTCCTGCGGTAGGTTATGCTACTGTATATCCACTGACAATGTTTTTGAGGGTGTTAACGGCGCAATTATTAATAATTTTATTAGCATAATTTCATTCTGAATGATTACTTTTGAATTGATTATTTAGAATATGTAGGTATTTGCATTGATGTAAAGCTCTGTTATTCTAAAAAGCTTATTAAAGAAAAAATGAAGTTAGCTGCATTTAAGAATGCAGCTGATGCTTAATCATTATATGAATGGATAAAATGCAAGAACAGAATTATAGCCCGAGTTTACTAAAGCAGTTGTTAATCTTTCAGAAAGATGAAGCTACTTCCGAAATAATATACCGGAAGCTTGCTGAGATAGAAAAAGATCCTGCTAACAAAGAAATTTTGCATCGGATTGCAGCTGATGAGAAGAAACACTATATAGCGTTACGAAGCCATACAAAGCGAGATGTATCTCCGAATAAATTCAGGATATCTCTCTATGTTTGGCTGGCTCGCATTTTCGGTTTGACTTTTGCCGTCCGTCAGATGGAAATCACAGAAAAGGATGCAAGCGCTACTTATACCCAACATGAAGACTTGGAGCATTTGTCTGAAATGGCCCGTGACGAGGAATTGCACGAGCAGCAATTGATTGGATTGATAAATGAAGAGCGGCTGGAATATATGAGCTCCGTAGTACTGGGATTAAATGATGCGTTGGTCGAATTTACGGGCGCATTGGCAGGCTTTACCCTAGCTCTGAATGATACGAAATTGATAGCATTGACCGGTAGTATAACCGGTATTGCCGCTGCCTTGTCTATGGCTTCATCTGAATATTTGTCGACTAAATCGGATAAAGACCCTTCTAAACATCCGGTCAAAGCAGCTATTTACACGGGTATAGCCTATATTATAACAGTAGTGGCTTTGGTTATGCCTTTCATTTTACTTTCTAGTACAATGTTGGCACTTGGTATCATGCTGATAATGGCTTTGCTTATTATTGCGTTCTTCAATTTCTATTATTCAGTCGCACGCAATGAAAACTTCAAACGGCGTTTTTTGGAAATGGCTGTTTTAAGTTTCTCTGTTGCCGCCCTGAGTTTTTTGATCGGTTATTTACTGAAGACGGTGACTGGCATAGAAGCATAATTTTTAGCGATAATAGAAATTTATCTGCATAATAATAGAGGGAGCCAAGCATTTCATATCGATCATGTGAAAATCGAAAATCTTATACGCTCCCTCGATCATATTATAGTGAAAAAAGCGATTAGTATTATTGCTGCATTTTATACTGATTTGTCTTATATCCTAAGCTAAGTTATTTCTTATCAGTATTGGCTGAAGAATTTGCTTTCTTTGCCAATTCAAACAGGGAGGGATCAAGATGACAATATCCTCCGGGGTTTTTGTCTAAATAATCTTGATGATACTCTTCGGCTTTGTAGAAGTTCTCAAGTTCTTTCACCTCTACAACGAGAGGCTTGGTATATTTCTTTGCAATGTCTTCGATGATGGAATGGATTATTGCAAGGTCTGATTTATCCGTATAATATATACCTGTACGATATTGTGTGCCGACATCATGCCCTTGTTGGTTGAGTATTGTGGGATCTATAGTTTTGAAATAAAGCTCTAGAATTTGCTTTAATGCTACCTTCTGAGGATCATATTGTACTTTAACCGTTTCGGCAAAGTTTGTTGTCCCAGTGCATACTTGTTGGTAGGTTGGGTTTGCGATATTTCCGTTAGCGTACCCCACTTGTGTACTTTCTACTCCATTTATAAATTTCAAGAAGTGTTCTGTTCCCCAGAAACAGCCTCCGGCTAGGTAAATTTCTTTATTCATTTTATTTTTCTTTATTGATTTTCCTTTTTGTCCCATGCTTGTTGAGAGGGTAAATGTACATAAAGCACATAAAATACCGAGTATTCCCAAATAAGTATTCCTTTTCATTTTTATTTTGTTTTCTACTATTAACAATCAAAACGCCAAAAATATTGTTTAATAACAAAAATCTATGTTTCTGTAGAATGAATGTACACGGAATATATATGCAGAAAAATAAACTGAATGAGCGTTGCCGAATTTGTTCTTATGGTATAATATTAGCACTTAAAGGTGGTAGTTCTTTTAACTATTAAGCGTTCAAACTATCTTGTGTTATGTTAGTATTACACATATATCACATTTTTGCGCAATACGGAATTAACAAATTCTGGATAATGCAACCTCCATGTGGCAAAATCAAAGTTCTTTATATCGAATTTGAATAAAAATGATTTTGAACTGTGTTTTATGATGTTTGTATGTTCGCTTTTTCCTAATTTTGCAGAACAAAACAGATTACAATAGGTATTATAAAAAGCATGTAGATATGAGTCTTAACATTGCAAAAAACGAAAAAAAACGTGTAGTTATTGTAGGTGGTGGTTTTGGTGGCTTAACTCTAGCTAACAAGTTAAAGAAGTCTGGTTTTCAAGTCGTATTATTCGATAAGAATAATTATCATCAATTTCCACCTCTTATTTACCAAGTGGCATCGGCAGGTATAGAGCCGAGCTCAATTTCTTTTCCTTTCCGCAAAAATTTTCAAAGAAGAAAAAATTTCTTCTTTCGTATGGCGGAAGTACGGGCAGTCTTTCCGGAACGTAAAATGATTCAAACGTCCATAGGTAAGGCTGAATATGATTATTTAGTATTTGCAGCGGGAACAACTAGTAATTTCTTCGGTAACAAGCATATTGAAGCTGAAGCGATGCCTATGAAAACCGTTTCCGAAGCAATGGGGTTGCGGAATGCTATTCTTGCCAATCTTGAACGGGCACTTACTTGTGCCACAAAACTGGAACAGCAGGAATTACTCAATGTGGTTATTGTGGGTGGCGGCGCAACGGGTGTGGAAATTGCCGGCGTGCTATCCGAGATGAAGCGCTTTGTGCTTCCAAATGACTATCCGGACTTGCCAACCAGCTTAATGCACATTTATTTGGTTGAGGCAGGACCGCGTTTACTTTCCGCTATGTCTGAAGAGTCTTCTCGGCATGCCGAGCAATTCCTTCGTGAAATGGGTGTGAATATTTTACTCAATAAGATGGTAGTTGACTATCGAGATCACAAAGTTATGCTGGGTGATGGTAGTGAAATAGCCACTCGTACTTTCATCTGGGTAAGTGGTGTGAAGGGTGTGACTATCGGAAATATTCCTAAAGAAGTAATGGGTAGAGGTAATCGTATAAAAGTGGATGCTTACAATCGTGTAGAAGGTTACGATAATATTTTTGCGATTGGTGATCAGTGTATTCAATTTGCCGATGAAGATTATCCTAATGGCCATCCACAATTGGCACAAGTCGCTATTCAGCAAGGAAAGCTGTTGGCAAAGAATTTGGTTCGCATATCTAAAGGTAAGGAACCTAAAGCATTCAGCTACGTTAACTTAGGTGCAATGGCCACCGTTGGACGAAATCGTGCTGTTGCTGAGTTTAGTAAAATAAAAATGCATGGTTGGTTTGCATGGGTGGTGTGGCTTGTAGTACATTTACGCTCTATTCTGGGTGTCCGCAATAAACTAGTCGTTTTCCTTAATTGGGTTTGGAATTACTTTACTTATGATCAATCATTGCGTATGGTTGTTTATTCTCGCAAGGCCAAAGAAATACGTGAACGTGAGAGAATAGAAGCTAACACCCATTGGGCGGAAGATATTTTAAAAGAAGAAAGTGAAGACACGGCTGCTTCCATTATGGCTTTGAAAAATGAAGCATTGGAAGAACTGGATCGCTTAAAATAATATATTTTCGGGCTTTGTGAAAAGCCTCTAAATATTTTTTAATACCTCATTCTAACTTTATGGACCGGACAACGATAGTATTAGATTGTTGTCCGGATTCTTTTTATAAGCTTCTCCTTCCTTTGCTTATTTTAAAGATGATTGATTTAAAAGTTTATATGAAATAAATTAATAGGCCTATTTTTAACATTTTAAAGAATCTAATATATTGTTACATATCAATAATAAATTCCCTTGTAACAGAAGATTTATGTATGTTTGTAAAACTAACGTTGGGAATACTGCGTTATTAGCAAAGAATGAGATTATATTAACCAAAATATAAGTAAGTATGAAACGTTATATTTTTTCAGTATCTCTCTTAGTGGGTTGTTTTTTGTTTACAAGTTGTGTAAGCAAGAAGCAGTTTGTTGGGCTGCAAGATGATTATAAGAAGTTGCAAATAGAGAATGGTAAATTGAACCAATCTTATCAGGATGCGCAGGTTCAGTTGGCAGAATGCCGCGCAAGTGGCAAGAGCCTTGACGACCGTTTGGCTGAAGCTAAAAAAAGTAATCAGGAATTACGCTCGGCTTATTCCGCTCTACAGGGCTCATTAGACAAGAGTTTGTTGCAGAACTCTCAAGGAAATATAAATATTTCCAAGTTAGTGGATGAGATTAACGCATCTAATCGCTTTATTAAGCAATTGGTTGAAACAAAATCCAAATCCGATTCTTTGAACATGGTGTTATCTAACAATCTTACTCGTTCGTTAAGTCGTGATGAACTTAAGGAGGTGGATGTCCAAGTGTTGAAAGGTGTGGTATACATTTCTCTTGCGGATAACATGCTTTATAAATCCGGAGGATACGAAGTGAATGATAGAGCAGGTCAAACATTAAGTAAAATTGCTAAGATAATAATGGACTATAAGGATTATGATGTACTTGTTGAAGGCAATACCGATACAGATCCTATTATCCGTCCTAATATTCGTAACAATTGGGACTTGAGTTCATTGCGTGCTTCTTCTGTAGTACAGATGCTTCAAAATAGCTATGGTGTTGATCCTAAACGCTTGACTGTAGCTGGACGTGGAGAGTATAATCCGATAGCTGATAATAATACAGCATTAGGAAAGCAGCGTAATCGTAGAACACAAATTATTATTACTCCTAAGTTGGATCAGTTTATGGAACTCATAGACAAGGCTCCGGAATCTTCTGACAAGAAATAACAGCGTGTTTGTCGTAGATTATATTGCATATAAAAGAGCTATCGGAAATACCGATAGCTCTTTTTATTACTCATAACGTACTTTTACACCGTGTTTCTTTAAATTCTCTCCTAAATCTTTCCACTGCTTTTGTGAAAGTGTTCCGGCGGGATATATGGAATATTTAAAATCTTTAGTAATCAGTTTTAAGCTGAATCGGCGATTATTGATGAAGCCTTTATCAAATCCTACTTCACGAATGTTTTGCAGGGAGTATGTTTCTTTCTTCCAAAATAAAATATGATTTTTAGCCGTGATATAGTTATCGGATAGTTCAAAAAAATGCATAGTGCAGCTTATTGCCCAAAAAAGCAACATTAATATAGCTGTAATACATATCAAGAGGATTGTTCCGGCTAGTGTGCAATCCGATAAATAATAAATGTGGCAAAATTCAAGACCTAGTATAATCAAAATAGCTACAGTACCCCAGTATAATATGCTATAAGCTGAAAAGAAACAGTCTCCTTTATAAAAGATCTTCCTACTGTAAATAGAATCATCTTGAGGAGATTCTGGTTGTAGAAATTCCATCTTCTTTTTTTGCTCTATAACAATTTGCTGAACAAATAATTTTAATTTCCAAAGGTCTGAGTACACGTAATCTAGTAAATAAACTGGTTTTTCATTACCAAATTGCAACATCATTCCTTCCATTGAATACCTAAAGATACATTTGCATGGCTTTTTCCCGGTGAAAGATGCTTTTTTAAAATCGGTCCAGTAATAAGCATTGGAACCAATTAGAAGTATATCATCATTAAACAAGACACTTGGCGAATTTTTAATGCTGGTTGTTATGGAATAGATGGCGAAGCTAATGAGGACAATAGCAATAGTCAAAAGAGCGAAGTGTGCTGAGGCATCTATTGCCCAAATACGGGTTAATACAATCTGAATACTTCCTACTAAAAGGCAGATGAGTGAACTTATATAGGAAGGTTGATCTACTTTTAGATAGCTCTTTTTTAACTGAATGTCTTCCATCGCTTCTTACTCTTAGTTTTTGTGGCATTTACTCTAATCTAACATCCTGTATTATTCAATTGTAAATGTACGCAAAGATAATATTATTTTTATAGAAGCGATTGTTGCTGTCTGATATCAGATAAAAGATAATGTTTTTTAATAAAAAAATCCCTGTATCCATTATGGATACAGGGATTCTGTTTATCTTGAAGCTCGAATTACTTATTCAAAGCCTGAGCAATATCAACAGCACAAGCAACAGTGCAACCTACCATCGGATTGTTACCAATTCCTAAGAATCCCATCATTTCTACGTGAGCAGGAACAGATGAAGAACCGGCAAACTGAGCATCAGAGTGCATACGGCCCATAGTATCTGTCATACTATGGTATAATTATTGGCAGACTTTAAATCCCTTTACTTTTTTTATTGTGTCTCCATCGGAAGAGCTTATATATCAATGTTATAACTTTAGTTATTGTCTTATAATTCTAATACTGTTAGTTAATAATTAAATTGTTGATATGTAAAATGGTTGTGAATAGCTTGTGGTGAGGTTTATTCTTCATTTATTCTGAGTCTGATTTGAGTATCTATAAAGTATAGTTTATCATCTATTCCATAAAGAACATTGTTGGGGACAGCATCAAAGATTTCATAATCATTGTTATGAAACTCATCTATGTAATCTATCACAAATCCTAATGCTTTCATGTAAGCTGCAATCTCTTCTTCTGTAGCCTCTCTTTTGCCCTAACATAAGGTTGGACTAATGCAGCACAAAATTCGTTTTGGCTGTTATGGGAAAACCCTATCATGTCATAAGGAATATTACTGAAAAAGTGATTGTGTGCTTCTATTCTAATAAAGAAGTTGGTAAGGTCATCACCTGCATTCAAAGTTGTTCAGCTTGAACACTATATCTTCATCACTTGTAAAGACTTCATTTTCTCCACCTTTGTTGAGATAAGATATGGGGAGAGTGTTAAAGTCAATCCATAGGTGGTTAAGAGTCGCAAATTGCTTTAACTTTTCAATTTGCCTTCTCTTATAGCCCTCTGTTGGTTCAACATCTCTTGCTGCTTCTTTTTCTCTTCTAATGAGATGGGCTGCTTCTGCCAAGAGATTATTGATTGCAAAGTGCTCTCTATCCATTGTTTATGAAATTCATTAATATAGGTTCTTTCCATGCTTTAACAAGTTTAAAGTGGTTGATACAAATGTAATGATTCTATCTGAGATATAAAAGTGATGCAGGATATTCTATTCATATACACAGAACTTAGGTTTACATATTTGGCATTCAAATATGTGAAAGGTAGAAGATCCATATCTACACCTTACACATGGAAATTACAACCTAATATGGCTGCAACAGTCAACTCCTTATCAATATAGAATAATTCGGAATAAGATTGTCCTTCATATTCAAAATTAAGTTTTACAGCCTTACATCTTCTGAATTTATTATCATTGCACCTAACAACCTTATTACCGACTTCTTTATATACATCTTTGAAGAGGTATAACTTCAAATGATTTGGAAGGATAAAGGTTGTGGGGTTCTGTCTCATAAACTCTTCTGCAGCCTCCATATTGGCTTGATATTCTTCCTCTGTTGGAGGATAGTCCTCTTTAAATAGATTCAATAAGGTAGGATTGATCAAACTGTATTTAAATCTACTATCTAAAAGGAATGTAAAGCCAGCTCCTTTTATTTGGATAAAGATTTTTTTTATTTTAATATTATTCATAGACACTAACTATTTATAGTTTAACCAGGCTCTAGGTATATATCCTATATAGTCTTCATATTTAACCTTTATCAAAACTTCATTGTCCTTTTTTTCCAATATAATAATTGTAACATCTTTTGGTAATTCAATAATTTTATCAGAACTAGGATTGTTATATCGTAACAATGGAATAGTAATACTATTATTTAGTCTAATTGGAGTGTTTAGGTCTTTTTGATTTTCCATTTGTTGAACATATGAAATATATGAATTTAATTTCTTTTGATCACAAATATTATAATTAAATCTTGCATTAATTCTAGAACACTTTTCAAAGTAAAACAATGCCATTTTATAATTAGAGTTCTCTATTTCATAGGTTGCTTTTATGTAGGCTTCCTCCACATCTTCTTCAGCTTCTTTATAGGCTTCCGTTGCCATCTGTACTGGTCTAAGCAATTCTTCGTAAGTGAAGCCTTTAAATTTAGAGGTTATGTTTACTTGAGATTTAATCTCTACTGTGGTAAATAACATTATAAAAATAGTGCCTGTTCTTAATAATTGTTGTAAATAATTTTTCATTATAACATTAATTATGTATTTGATATTTTTTAAAATCAATAATCCATTTATTCTCCAATAAGAAGTCAGTACCTAATAAGCCTTGTACCTGTATTCCACTTTCATCCTCAATACTTTTAAAAGCATCCAGTAGAGGCTTCACACAGAACTTAGGTTTGTATATCTGATCTTCAAAATTGAAAGGTAGAGTAATCATATCTACCTTATGCTTAGCTCCATCTATTCCACTGATACAGTAGTCACCGATAGGTTCTACTATATCCTTGAAATATTCTGCTACAGTGCTGTCTATCAGACTACAGGTACTTCCAGTATCTAAGATGAAGCAGAGGTACTTGTTCTTTACTTCAACTATGACTAAAGGTAATCGCACCTTATTTATGGATAACAATAGACTATGCTCCATACGATTTTAGGGTAGAACACATTGCGTATGCGTTTTTTCCATCTTGATAATTATAGTATAGAATGGCTTCTATGTTATCGGGCATCTGATAGATGTCTTTATTGTCTTTTGTCTGATGTGATATGCATCCTTCAAGTAGTGAATTTTGTACTTCATAATAATTGTCCTGTACAAACTTTATGCATTGAGGTATAGCGTGCTTTGCTTCTATTCCAAATGTGTATTGTAAAATGATATTGTGTTGTACACTTATAGTCTGTAGACCTGTAAAATAAGGATGAGTATTTTCCCAGCATTCATATCTTTTAATATCACCTGAGATAGTTTCTTTATACGTATAGCTAGAGAACTTTGGATATTCATTTATATGTTTACCCACAATCTGGGCATTAATAGAGCTTGTGAGTATCCATAGGAAGCTTGTCGCTAAAAATAATTTGATGTATCTCATAATTTTGCTTTTTATAGTTTTTAATTAAAGTTTTGTTACTAATGTTGGTCTATATTGACAATTAAGCTATTTATTCTAAAATACATTTATGCTATGAACTTCTTATGAAATATTTTGGAGTGTTTGTAATTAAACATTGTCTTTCATTGAAATAATCTCCTTTTCTCATTTGGTATCTGGCTATCTATTCTATAAAACCATTCTCCTTTTTCAAGTATGTTTTGTATAGCGTCCTTCACTTTATCATCACTTAATGTACCGATTTTTATAGACACTCTCCCTACTGACATTAAAAAAGCTTCATGGAGTGTCATTCTTGTATGGTATCCATTGATGGGCACAAACAGTTTGTAAGTCATAGGCCAATTGTTCTTTTCTATTACATCAATAATCCCAATTCTACATATCCATGCTACAATTAAGTAATTTTCTACATCAAGATTTAATTCACTTTCGTCTAATAGGGCTTTAACATTGGCTACAGCGTTAGCTATTTTGGCATAGTCCTTACTGTCACTAAATATTTTCTTAAAGAATCCCATGCCATTATCTGAATTTCTGTATCATATTAGCTTGATACGCAGTTAAATCATTTGTTATTTTTTCCATCATTTTGGTTTGCTCAAGGAACTCGTCAAAGTACCATTCCAACTGGTGTTTGCCAAATACATGGCTATTTACTTTCCATTGAATATGGACACTTCCATAGGCTTGAGTAATAAAGAATACAGTGGAACCACTCATCCCTGAGAGACCAATAGAAATAAGGGTATTAGTCTCTTGAATTATCTTGGCATTAGGATCTTGGTTTAGGATGTAGTTAACCAAAATCCTGTATTTCACCCTCATTCCACCTTGTCGGATAACTGCTTTTCCTTGTTTATTAGTGTCATTAGCAAACTTGATTAACGTAATGACTACTATTCCTATAATTATTATCCACCACATGACTTATTCCTCCAGATATTTATGTAGTGCATTCTGGCATTCTTCATCAAGTATATCTTGAAAATTAACTCCAGTTTCTAGGCAAATGTTCCTAAGCTCACTAGACTTCATTCTTTGATAGAAGTTGGCAATAGCTGTTTTGACAATTAATCCACCTATTGGAGATTCTGCTGCCCCTTCCCTAATGACTTCCATGACTGAATCATCAAACCCTTGTCTAATTTTGTCTCTCAAAGCTTTTTCTCTAGACTGCTTTCTAAACAAATCCATTAGTTCCATAATTTTAAATTTTAATAGTTCATAATCTTGTTGATAGTCTCTTCATCAAACCTCATCCTTAATATATTAGGGGTATCATCAATAAGGGCTAGGAATGTCCAATTCTTACCTTTATTATGTGATACACCTATATTAGTTTCTGGGTTGTCATGGATGCGCTTCTCTCCTTGAGTAAGTACACTTACCGCTTCAAATGTGATAATGATATACTCTCTATCTTCTACTCGGTTTGTTATGTTACTAACTATAATGTTGTAATCAATACCTTTCTTGTCATAGGTGGTCTTTAAAGTCTGGTACATTTCTGATACATCTTTATATATAGTCTGTATAATTGCTTTGTCAGAGATCTCTGGGTAGTACTTCCTATAGTATTTTATACCATCAGGATATATGTATAAGGAAGCATTATCTATGTCTCCTCTAAACAAAGCATTATTGTAGGTATTCATTTGGCTAATCATATTCTTTTCAGCTTTATCTTTACCTGTATAGGGGGTAAGTGTCTCATTATACCATCCTTCTGACACTGAATCTTGAACTGTGGAAAATAAGGTTGCTCCCTTATCAGATGAAGAGGAGTTGTGTTGGTTGTTATTACAAGAAAAAATGACTAGTGTCAGTAATAGTACATAACAAATTCTCATAACATTACTTTTTGTAGCCATACCACAAAAAGAAGGTGTGAACTAAACTTTATTGGAATCCACGGTATTACCACACACCTACAATCACACAATAAAGGAAGCCCACACCTAATGATATGAGCATTCACTTACTTACTGCTGTGATTGTTGTCTTTAAAGTGGTAATTTTAGGACTTTCACAAGTAAGAAGTAAACACTTCTTTTTCTAATATGTCTTGATTAAACTTCTATTTCATTAGTTCTCATTTAATTGTTCATGTTGCAAAGTTAAGACTTTCCACAAATAAACAATTATTTGAAAGCTGTTTTTTATAGGTTCTCAATCCATATCAGCACATAGGTATGAGCTTATTTCTCTATTTATTAAATTGTATTGTTTAGAATGGAAAAATACTTCTGTTCCATGTCTTCAATGGCAAATGTACCATAAAATATATTACATATCTCTGATTCTCATAAATTTCAATTAAGAGCCCCAATTCTTATACAAAGAACTGAGGCTTACAACAACAATAAACAACATAGAATGATGACTTTCTAGCCTTCATAAATACATCTAATTATGCCTTTATCTCTCATGGCTACTTTCCTTCTTATGATTATGATATAATAAGAGAGTAAGAATTAAATGTAGATTTTTTCATATTGTACTTTATAGGGAGATCTTTTATTTTTTCGACACTATAATTTTTCCTATCATAATGGATAAAATAGAGAGATTAAGATAGTTAGAGAATATATTAGGTGTAGAGAGTACTAAATGAACAATAGTATTCATTTCTATACTAAGCTTTATCTATCCTTCAGTTAACTATAATATACTCAAATTTGATAGTAATGATTATTTTTTTCTCAAATCCTATTATATTTACGGTTGAATAATTATGAGTTATGAGAAAAATAAATACAGTAGCAAAAGGAGATGGTTTTGAGAATATAGTCTTCACAAAAATGAAAGAACTTTTGCAATCTGAGATGTTAGGCCTTTCGCCTAAATATAGCAAGATATTCCGAAAAAAAGCTTACTTTGGAAAAACTGGCAATAAAATAATCTTTGATATTGCTATTGAGTCATATCCCCCAGATAGTGATGAATATTCTACTTTAACTCTTATAGAATGTAAAGATTATAAATATCCTATTGAGGTTGATAAAGTTAGAAATTTTGCATCCAGTATTGATGATGTGGGAGCTCATAAAGGCTACTTTATTACAACAAGTTATTTTCAAGTAGGAGCTATAAATCATGCAAAGAGTTGTAAAATAGGACTTGCAAAATTTAATATTAATAATTTAGATATTGAAAAATGGGTTTTAAGAAGGGTTGGCTATCAGAGTTACCCAAAAAGACAGGCTATTTTTGAAGAACTAAGCACTCCAACTATAGATATCCCAAATAATTTTATAGCTATCTGTGAATTTGATTATTACTCTAATTTTCTAGATTTTGTTTCTGAGCAACTTATAGGTACGCCATGCAAAATTAATGTAGACTACCTTTCAAATGAAGATATAGAATCAAATGTAACTAACTTGTTGACTAAAATGCAATATCAATCAGATATTCCAAGAAGCACAGATTTACTCATTGATATTATTTCAAAAGAGCTAAATCTGAAGTTAATCTTTGACCAACATTTACCTCATGATGAATTGGGGATATGCAATTTTTCTCAAAGGACTATTAACATATCCCCTACACTACAATATGACTCACCAAGATGGAGATTTACTCTTGCTCATGAAATAGGGCATTATATATTGCATGAACCTATGTGTTCTAAAAATATGGTAAACTCAATATATGATGATGAGGTAAGTCTAAATTCTGTTATTAGTGACAATGATCTTTCGAGACTTGAGATACAAGCAAATAAATATGCTGTGTATTTGCTAATACCAGAAAAACTATTTGTTGCTCATTATGCTTTAAGACACAAACAATTAAGCATTCCTAGATTCCCTTATCTATATTTAGATAATCAACCTTGCAATATTAAAGATTGTTTAAGAATATTCTCTTATCTTGGAAATATGTTTAATATTTCAAATGAGATGATTAAAATTAAACTCAAAGATATGGGCTATCTGACCATTAATGAATCTACAAAGAGTATACAAGACTTTATTTAATAAGCCACTCATAGTCCCCTTGTTTTTTTATAGCTTGACATATTCCAGATGCAAGCTGTGTAGCATTTAGTGACCTGTCTAAGAAGTTGTCAATATAGCTGCTCTTATTAGCCCCTGTGAGAAGATTATACACATTCCACATTGATATAGTATTTTGACTATCAGGAAGAGCAAAGTTATTATCATAGTAGTATGATTTAGCTATAAGTCCTATTTGTGTATCAGTCATCAGCATTTGAGGTAGTCTTTTCTTCTGTTCTACTGGAAGAAACTGATATAGCCTACTTTTACCCAGAAACTGGGCAAACTGTTGTTCAGTCATATAGCTATCCTTATAAGCATTCATGTAGTATAGGTGCTTGGAGATATTATATTCCTGAAATAGCCTGATCACTGAATTAAATAAATCTGTTGTACTCATTACCTTTAATTCAGACTTGTACCCATCACTTGAAACACACATATTGCAACATACCATGTTTTTAAAGCCAATGAAAACCTTGAACTTCTCCACACCTTTTTTACTGTATAAGTTCTCATGGTTATAAGCTCTTACTCCACCTATTGTAAGATTCAATCTATTACCTTCAATATCTTCATGGATAGTAGGTATTTCAAAGCAGAACATCATTCTTTCATAATAGACGGTCTTGTCTTCATCCAATAAATCCTTCACTTGTTTATGAATAGCCTCAGGAGTTCTCCCTTTAATCACATGGCTAACTCTTATTGCAGGTTCTTCAATCCTTTCATTAGGGAATATTTGATTAGCTGCTTCCCAAACAGCCTCAATAAAGGAAGGATGAGAAATTGTAATCTCATTATCCTTACTGAATACAGGTACTACACAGTCACTCCTCAGATGTTCAATAGTTACCTCTTTAGTATTAGCCTCTATGAATGGTAACTTATTGACTCTTCGAGTAGTAAGAGGCTCATTTTTTAATACCTCAATAGGTATTACAGTTTCAATATTGTTTTTTTCATTAGCCAATACTGACATATTAGTTCTGTGTATTGGCATTAGTTGCATTGTTGCTTCCATATCTTACAAAGTTTGGATTATAATTGATAATAGGTTTATTAATCTCTTCTTGCAGTTGCATTTTTTTCTGCATAAAGTCTGATGTAAGTTGCTGATACCATTCAGGGTATTGGTGATAGATAGAGGTCAGTTCTTCAACAGTCTTAGCTTGATTTATCTTCTCTCTTATCATCTCCAAATTAATCCCATTATTGCACCAATCAAGTATTATTTGTCCTGTAGTTGGTGCAATTGTAAAGTCTGGTTTACCCATAAATAGGCTTGTTCTGTCTTTCGATGCAATAGCCTGATGCTTCATGTTAATGTCAAGAACTATAGTAAATTCATAGTCTATTCCATCTCTCATGACAGCCTTTAATCCTATTTTCTCAGGAACCATTTTACCGTTCTTTTCACTTAATACATAGTCTTGTTTGCATCTCATTGTACAAATGACATGACTATTAGACCGTAGAATTTTCTGCATAAAAGCATTCATTCTTGGTGTTATCTTCTGCCAATTAGTGAATGAATTACCTTGCAAATTAGCATGATATTCCAAAAGGTTATCCCAACACTGTGATATACTGTCAATGATTATCACCTCTATTTTAGCATCCTCACATATCTTTATTGCCTCAATATAGGTTTCAGGTGTAAAGTTGTCTTGAAGGGGTAATACATTGTAATTACCCAAATGTGCATATAAATCAGCACTTCCATTTTCACTGTCTATGATAGCTATTTTAGTCCAGTCATTAGTCAAACCATAGGCTAATAATAGTGCAGACATGGTTTTACCACTACCTGCACATCCTTGTAGAGCAAGCTTTATTTTAGCTTGCTTCTTTGATGATACTCTTAAATTCATCATAACTATATGTAGTTCGTTAATTATTAGAAAAAAAAGCAACCAAATTGTCTCTGATTGCCCTTTTTGAATAAACCGACAAGCTGTTATAAGGTAGCTAATGTAGTGGCTCCTCCTTCTCCTTTTTGATGCAATAAGAAGAATATATCTCCTGTATCAGCAGAACATACTTCTGAAATCACGGGGTTTGTCAGTTCTCCGGTTTCTACCTTTCTGGAACAAGCTCCAGTCTCAAAGCCATAGACAAAGAAACATTTGCCTGTGTGCTCATTTCTTTTTACCTCAATCTTTTCAACATTGTGCTGTGCTTTGAATTCAGCTACACTCATTGCTTTTAAGAATTTTAAATTTCTTTCCATAACTGTAAATTTATCATTGTTGTGCAGGGGAATATCCCCAAGCCAAAAGAAGGGGGAGGAGGGAAAGAGGTGTATTATGTGTTTATGTTAATCTAAAGAATTAGAAAAAATAAAAATTTTCGGTAAAAACAGTTATATATTATATATTTCGATATATTTTAATCTCCTACTTTTATGTTAAAAACAGGAGATATTTGATACAAGTCTGTGTCTAAGGTAACATATCTTTATTCTCTACTTTAGAAAGATTCCAATGTTCAATACTTAATGTTGGTAATATTCCTATTGCCTTGAATAGTTCTTCTTCCATTACTTTTTTGACATACTCCACATGTTCAATAGTTGTTGCTATGGAATCATGTATTGTAAACACTGGTATTTGATGACTACCTTCTTCCCATATTCTTTTACAACATCTATGTAAGATGATTTCACTTTCAATAGATTGTAATAAGCAAGCTAATCTATTATGTTGTTTTCCATTGTCTACATCCTTGTATTTATGCTTGATAAGCTTAAATAGTTCTGCTACTTTGGGAAATAATTCAGAACTGAAAATTCTCTTCATTTGATTGATGATAACATCATCATGCTGCCCTTGGTTACTGGAGAACAATAAATAAAACATTAGTATTTTAGCTTCTTTTCTATTAATAGGCTTTTGGAGTGAGTTTTGGCATATTTTAGCCATAGTTTCATACATTCCTCCATCAGCAGCTATATCTTTGTATTGATTGAAGTCTCCATCTGTACACTTTTGAAAAAATCTCTCTACTTCTAATGGTATGGCTACTGTGGTTATAATTCTTTGTATGCCTTCTGGTAATGAATACAAACTTAGTGATAGTTTATTATTAATATGCCAAAACATAGGATTAAGCAATGCACATGCAAGGTAGGGCTGACTGTTCTTTATATCAATACTAACTAATTCTTGCCTATTGTAAATAAGGAAATTCCTATAATCCTTTTGTAAGTTTGTTATTACAGAATGTAATCTGTGAACTGTATTATCTATATGAATCTCATACCTATTCTGGCTTATCTTAGTTATGTTTATTAATGCTGCCATATATTGAACAAGAGGATTTTTCAACTTATTTGTATGAGTATTTACAGTCCATTTACTCTTGTCACCCATTTTATAATTAAGAATAGTCTCTGCATATTGTTGGACAATAGGATTAATGCTCAATTTCTCATCATTATACCAATGATAAAGATAAGGCAGATTAGTAAGTTTCTTATTTGCTTCGTATTGCATAAAATAAGCATCTTCTTCATGATTGCAAATAACATTATATATTTGAAATCCTGATTGGAAATAGTTCCTACCCCATCTATAGCATAGAGATTTTTCTTGTGGAATGTAGATATTATCACACTCTAAAACTCCTGTATTAAGCAAATAGTCTTTGTATAATTTGATGTCTTTTATATTGTTTCTGACAATCCTTGCGTTAATGGGAATCCATCCCTCTTCATCTATTAAATCCTTATTCCTTGCAGGTATAGTAGATAACAAGGATAAAAAGTAATAGATTTTATCCTTACTGAATTTTAAATTAGAGTTTGCAAAGCCATACTTTTTAGGAGGATATAAGTCTAAATGAGAGTCAAGATTAAAGTTTTTAGGTAGTACTATGTTTCTTCTATGCCCTTTGAAGGCAAGAGCCATAAATGAAAATCCCACAAACTTATTTCTAGACTTACATAGAAATAATTTAATCTTATTTCGTAAATATACCATTTTCCACATAGTAATTATGAATTATATTATAATATGTAAATGTATTATATATTTCATTATGATATGAAATATTATACTACAGAATCTCTATGATTTGTTCAATCATGGAGATTCTTTTGGTCATATACTATTCCGATGTCATATCATCATAGATATTCATTAACTTATCCATCTCTTCACCAATGTAGTTATCTACAATTTTTGCATAATGGGATGTCATTCTTGTATTAGTGTGTCCCATCATCTTACTTACTACTTCAAGTGATATTCTATTGGTGATAGTGACTGTTGTTGCAAATGTGAATCTTGCTGTATGGTAACTAATCCTCTTTTTAATGCCACATAAATCAGCAATTTCTTTTAAGTAAGAGTCAGTAGAAGAAATATCAATCACTGGGAGTAGTTTGTCTCCACCTTTATACTTCTCCAATATCAACTTGGGAATAGGAAGTAATGGGATTCTCGATAGTACACCTGTTTTTACTCTGTGTTTCTTTATCCATATTCTACCTTCTTCATCTTGAATAAAATGAGATTCATTGAGGGTTTTAACATCACTATATGAGAGCCCTGTGAAGCAGCTAAAGATGAAAATATCTCTGACTCTTTCAAGTCTTAGAAATGAGAAATCTTTATTGATAATTATCCTTAGTTCTTCTTCTGTAAGGAAATCTTTTTCAACGATTTCTCTTTCTACTTTATAATTGAGGAAAGGGTCTATTTGTAGATACTTATTTGATAGGGCTATGTTTATTACTCTTTTCAGACATTTCAAGTGCTTAACTGTGGTGTTCTTCTTCTGTTTGTATTCAGTCTTTAAGAAAACATTAAAGTCTGCCATGAATGAATAATTGAGCTCTAAAAGAAACATATCATCTCTTTTGTATTTTTTCTTTATATACTCTTTTAAGAGATCAAAGGTTCTGCTGTAGTTGTAATAAGTTGCTTCTGATGTTCCATTACCTACTACTTTGCTGAGACTGTCTAAAAACTCTTGATAGATTTGATTGAGAGTTTTAGTCTGTATGGCATCTATTTTGTCTTGGTAGGCATCTCTTAATAAGTCTGCTGTCAGAATGTAACCTCTTTCTAATAGCTCAATCTCCTTCTTATATATCTTATTTTTGATTTGAAGAAGGGATTCATTAATTAATTTGGCTGTTTCATTAGTTCCCTTTACCCTCTGTCTTGTAGCATCCCAATCGTTAGGATTTACTTTCTTGTTAGAAGAAAATGAGGCTCTTTGACCATTTAAGGTTATGGTCACATTGATGGGGGCAGTACCATTCTTTCTAGTATTGCTTGGACTGACCCAATAATTAATTGTGTATGTATGTCTTTCCATACTGTAAAATGATGTTTTATACAGTATAGAATATAAGATTTAACTATCTGAAATATAGATTGATATAAGCTTAATCACAACCGTTTTTTATTTTAGCCAAAACAGTTGTGATTTAGTTGTGAATAACAGTGTTTTTCATCTATATAAGCTACTTCTAACATACCTTTCGCATTTCTTCTTTTATCTGTTAAAAACAGGGGTAAAATAAGATTTAAAGAGTAGTTAGATCAGTTACTAATGGATGGATAAAAGGGAAAGTAAGGAGAGTAGGCTCTGCTTAAAGTATCTAGTTGTCTTGAAATAAAAATCCCTATAACCTTTTAAGTTACAGGGATTCAGTTTATCTTGAAGCTCGAATTACTTATTCAAAGCCTGAGCAATATCAACAGCACAAGCAACAGTGCAACCTACCATCGGATTGTTACCAATTCCTAAGAATCCCATCATTTCTACGTGAGCAGGAACAGATGAAGAACCGGCAAACTGAGCATCAGAGTGCATACGGCCCATAGTATCTGTCATACCATAAGAAGCAGGTCCTGCAGCCATGTTATCCGGGTGAAGAGTACGGCCTGTACCACCACCTGATGCTACAGAAAAGTAAGGTTTACCTGCCAATACGCGTTCTTTTTTATAAGTTCCGGCAACCGGGTGCTGGAAGCGTGTTGGATTTGTAGAGTTACCTGTAATAGAAACGTCTACACCTTCTTTCCACATGATAGCTACACCTTCACGAACATCATCAGCACCATAGCATTTTACTTTAGCGCGAGGACCATCGCTATAAGCAATTTCCTGAACGACTTTTAACTCGCCAGTATAGTAATCGAATTGAGTTTGAACGTAAGTAAAGCCATTGATACGTGAGATGATCATAGCTGCATCTTTACCTAAACCATTCAAAATACAGCGCAAAGGTTCTTTGCGAACTTTATCTGCTTTTGCTGCAATTTTAATTGCACCTTCTGCTGCAGCGAAAGATTCGTGTCCTGCGAGGAAGCAGAAGCACTTTGTTTCTTCGCGAAGTAACATTGCAGCAAGGTTACCATGTCCAATACCTACTTTGCGATCGTCAGCAACAGAACCGGGAATGCAAAATGCTTGTAAACCGATGCCGATAGCTTCAGCAGCTTCAGCAGCATTTTTACAATCTTTTTTCACAGCAATAGCAGCGCCTACTACATAAGCCCACTTTGCATTTTCAAAACAGATAGGCTGAGTTTCTTCACACGTCTTATAAGGATCGAGACCATGAGCTTCGCAGATAGCGTTAGCTTCTTCGATGTCTTTGATGCCGTTAGCGTTCAAAGCGGCAATGATTTGCTTGATACGACGGTCTTGACTTTCAAATTTTACTTCTCTAATCATAATTCCTTTCCTCCTTATTCGTTACGTGGGTCAATGTATTTAACTGCACCGGCTTCTTTTGTAAAGCGTCCGTAATTACCGGTTACTTTCTTCAATGCTTCGTTGGCGTCGGTACCTTTCTTTATTTCATCCATGAACTTGCCCAAGTGAACGAATTCATAGCCGCATACTTGATCGTCTTTGTCCAGTGCCAAAGTCTTGATGTAGCCTTCTGCCATTTCCAAGTAGCGAGTTCCTTTCGCCAAAGTACCGTAAAGAGTACCAACTTGGCTGCGTAAGCCTTTGCCAAGATCTTCCAAACCGGCACCGATCAATAATCCACCTTCTGAGAAAGCTGATTGTGTACGTCCGTAAACGATCTGAAGGAATAATTCGCGCATTGCAGTATTGATTGCATCACAAACAAGGTCGGTATTCAAAGCTTCCAAGATTGTTTTTCCCGGAAGAATTTCTGATGCCATAGCAGCAGAGTGAGTCATACCGGAACAACCGATAGTCTCAATAAGAGCTTCCTGAATGATGCCTTCTTTAACGTTCAGTGTAAGTTTGCACGCACCTTGCTGAGGAGCACACCAACCCACACCGTGTGTCAAACCTGAGATATCTGCAATCTCTTTCGCTTTTACCCATTTACCTTCTTCGGGGATAGGAGCCGGTCCATGATTAGGCCCCTTCTTAACAACACACATGTGTTCCACTTCGTGTGAATAAGTCATAATTCCACTTGTTTTAATAATATAATAATAAAAGATGTCGTATTTTTATCAGATCGGGCGCAAAGGTACTTTTTTTCTTCGTTTATACAACTTGACTTTTCCTGCTTTTTTATGAAAAAACAAAGATTGTAACGTCCCCTTGATGGTATTGTAATCTCTACTTTACAATCTCCAAAATGTGCAAGTATTGATGATCCATTGGAACTTCCGCTTCTATATCGTAATACTTTCATAATTATCTTTCCGCTTTGCGAGCCTTGATGTTATTATTTCTTTAATGAGTGTGGCATCGATATTATAAATTTGTAACTTTGTACTGCATTAATAAAAAATAACTATGGTAGAAATTACAGATGACGTACTGCGTAAAGGCGCGAGTGATGGCATGGATGCTTTTATAAAGGTGTTTACAGACAAATATAAAGAGATAATCGGTGGTGAACTGACTGCAGATTCAATGCCCTTGTTGACTGGTGAACAGCATTCTCTGCTGGCTTATCAACTACTTCGTGACGAATTGATGGAAGGTGGTTTCTGTCAATTGATACAGAATGGATATGGAGGATATATTTTTGCCAATCCTTTTGCCAAAGTTATGCGTCTATGGGGAGTTGGGGAGCTCAGTAAATTGATTTATAAGGCTAAAGAAATATATGATGCTCATCGGGAAGATCTCGAACGTGAACGTACGGATGACGAATTTATGGCTATGTATGAGCAATATGAGATTTTTGATGAATTGGAAGAAGAATTTTTGGAGAAAGAGGAAGAAATAACTTCGCTGATTGCTGCGTATGTTGATGATCATTTGGAATTATTTGCGAAAATAATAGCTTAGTTGCTTTCATCAAAACATTTAATTTCTAAATATTCGGGGGATGATTTGAGTGCTTTGTCCATTAATTATAGGATTTTGTCGCTAATATTATCATGCATCGTTTTTAATTCATTTATTTGCGTATGAAAAAATGGGATGCAATGTTTATGGTGAATGAAAGTTAAATGAAGAAATTAAGTGCAGTATTTTATATCATATACCGTTTTTTCTAAAAAACCGTGAAAAAAAGGATGGGGTTAGGTGTAACTCAATTCTTTTGTTTATTTTTGCAAACATAACATCTAATTGAAAATGAAAACTAAAAAAATTAAATTTCTCACGATTGCTTTCACCTTAATACTTGGCATCTCTTTTGTATCTTGCTTGAATTCTGATAATGATACGACAGCAACCCGCCAATATTTTGCAAAAGTTTATTCGTCCTATGGTTATTATTATTTCAAAACAGCAGATGGCGTTACTATAACTCCAACAACAACTTCTATTGCAAATTGGGAGGCTACAAATAAAGTGCAACTGAGTTCTTATATGAATCAATTTGTGTTCATTGTAGTGACATGGGATACTTCGTTAGTTACGGTACCTGATAATTCCACATCTATAACTAATGTTGATTTTGGAGGATTACTTCCTTTTGATGGTACTCCTGAGGTTGTAGAAAATAAGGGGGCTTCTAATGATTCAATCTCAAATGCACCTATAATATCATTGGAATCATCCGCTTCCGGTATGAAACCATATTTCTTTGATGCTACAACATTGATTCTTCCTGTAAACTACTATATGAATGCAAAATATCACTATTTTACATTAGTTTACTATCCGGACGAACAAGTTAATGGTGGTCCTTTAACTTTATATTTGCGTCATAACAATAAGGGTGATTCGGGAACTTCCACTTCTTCTTTGGATTATGCTAACCAATCATATTATAATTATGGGTATTTGCGATTATTGTATAAGGACTTTGATTTAACTCGTGTTTTTCAGGCTTATAAAGAAAAAACAGGAGTGTCTGTTGCTCCGACAAAAGTTAATGTTGTGACTACCGAGAATCCTAATAGTATAAGTTTAAGCGATTCTCAAACTGCTCAAAAAACATATACAGTAGAGTATAAACCTACTTCTAACTAATTTATAAAATTTCACTTGGAATATAAAGCTTTATTTCACATAGCTATGTTATTGATTTCCTCTCCGGCTCGCGCCTGGGAGGAAATTCGTTTGCATGAGGATCAGCAAAAGGTGTTTTCAACCTTTGTTTATCCTATGATCGGTTTCTGCGGTTTATCTGTTTTCATTGGTGCAATATTGTCAATGGGATGGGAAGGCGCAGTTAGTTTTCAATACGCTATGACCCGATGTTGTGCCATAGCGGTCTCTCTCTTCGGTGGATATTTTCTAGCGGCATATCTTATTAATGCAATGGGGGTGCAGCTTTTTAAAATGGAGAGTGATATGATTCTTTCGCATCAATTTGCGGGATATTCTTTGGTCGTATTGTTTTTATTACAAATGATTATTGGTTTATTGCCGGATTTTGGTATTATAGGACTATTATTACAATTTTATACTGTATTTGTTGTTTGGGAAGGAGCTTCTATTTTGATGGAGGTGCAAGAAAAACAACGTT
>JADHED010000421.1_pt1 | contig 51877 bp, 45 predicted proteins | sample 8952041 | NCBI WGS metagenome assembly JADHED01 (sample SAMN16124423, study PRJNA663239) | bioreactor sludge metagenome | isolation source: sludge (control) | place: India:Bengaluru | collected 2018-09-08 | reverse complement strand
CCAGGAAACCCTGCGCACCGCCATGGCCATCGGCGCCGACCGCGCCATCCTGGTGCAGACCGACGCCGAACTGCAGCCCCTGGCCGTGGCCAAGCTGCTCAAGGCGCTGGTGGACAAGGAACAGCCCGGCCTGGTCATCCTGGGCAAGCAGGCGATCGACGACGACTGCAACCAGACCGGCCAGATGCTGGCCGCGCTGGCCGACCTGCCGCAAGGCACCTTCGCCAGCAAGGTCGAGGTCGAGGGCGCCGCCGTGAAGGTCACCCGTGAAATCGATGGCGGCCTGGAAACCGTGTCGCTGAACCTGCCGGCCGTCATCACCGCCGACCTGCGCCTCAACGAGCCGCGCTACGTCACCCTGCCCAACATCATGAAGGCCAAGAAAAAGCCGCTGGACACCGTCACGCCGGCCGATCTGGGCGTCGATGTCGCCCCTCGCCTGAAGACGCTCAAGGTCTCCGAGCCGCCCAAGCGTGGCGCAGGCATCAAGGTGCCCGACGTCGCCACCCTGGTCGACAAGCTTCGCAATGAAGCCAAAGTGATCTGAACCCCGCGAAGAAAAAAGGAGAAATACGCATGACCTCTCTTGTTATTGCCGAACACGACAACGCCTCCATCAAGGGTGCCACCCTCAATACCGTGACCGCGGCGCTGGCCTGCGGCGGTGACGTGCACGTGCTGGTGGCCGGCTCGGGCGCCGGTGCCGCCGCGGCGCAGGCCGCGCAGATCGCCGGCGTGGCCAAGGTGCTGCACGCCGACGGTGCACAGTTCGCCCACGGCCTGGCCGAGAACGTCGCCGCGCAGGTGCTGGCCGTGGCCGGTGCCTACTCGCACATCCTGTTCCCCGCCACCGCCGGCGGCAAGAACGTGGCCCCACGCGTGGCTGCCAAGCTCGACGTGGCCCAGATCAGCGACATCACCAAGGTCGAAGCGGCCGACACCTTCGAGCGTCCGATCTACGCCGGCAACGCCATGGCCGTCGTGCAAAGCGCGGACGCCACCAAGGTCATCACCGTGCGCACCACCGGTTTCGATGCCGCCGCCGCCACCGGTGGCAGCGCCGCCGTGGAATCCGTGGCCGCTGCCGCCGATGCCGGCAAGAGCAGCTTCGTGGGCAGCGAGATCGCCAAGAACGACCGCCCGGACCTCACCGCCGCCAAGATCGTCGTCTCCGGCGGCCGTGCCCTGGGCAGCGCCGAGAAGTTCAACGAGGTGATGACCCCGCTGGCCGACAAGCTGGGCGCCGCCATCGGCGCCAGCCGCGCCGCGGTGGACGCCGGCTACGCCGCCAACGACCTGCAGGTCGGCCAGACCGGCAAGATCGTGGCCCCGCAGCTGTACGTGGCCGCCGGCATCAGCGGCGCCATCCAGCACCTCGCCGGCATGAAGGACTCCAAGGTGATCGTCGCGATCAACAAGGACCCCGAGGCACCGATCTTCTCGGTGGCCGACTACGGCCTGGAGGCCGATCTGTTCACGGCCGTGCCGGAACTGGTCAAGGCGCTGTAAGCGCCGGCACCACGACCGGGCGTCCTGCGGGACGCCCTTTTTTTCTTGTTCCCTGTTCAACGCTGAACGCAAACCGCCCAACCTACCCGGCAGACCCACCATGAGCTACACCGCACCCGTCAAGGACATGCTGTTCAACATCGAGCATCTGGCGCGCATCGACCAGGTTGCCCAGATTCCCGGCTTCGAGGATGCCGGGCTGGAGACGGCCCAGGCCGTGCTGGAGGAATGCGCCAAGCTCAACGAAAGCGTGATCGCCCCGCTGAACTGGGAGGGTGACAAATACCCGTCCAGCTTCCACGACGGAAAGGTCAGCACCACGCCCGGCTTCAAGGAGGCCTACCAGCAGTACACCGAAGGTGGTTGGCAAGGCCTGCAGCATCCGGTGGATTACGGCGGCCAGGGCCTGCCCAAGGTCATCGGTGCCTCGTGCGGCGAAATGCTGCAGTCGGCCAACATGAGCTTTGCGCTCTGTCCGCTGCTGACCGACGGCGCCATCGAGGCGCTGCTCACCGCTGGCAGCGATGAACTCAAGGCCATCTACCTGGAGAAACTCGTCTCCGGCCACTGGACCGGCACCATGAACCTGACCGAGCCGCAGGCCGGCAGCGATCTGGCCGCAGTGCGCACCCGCGCCGAGCCGCAGCCCGACGGCACCTACAAGATCTTCGGCACCAAGATCTTCATCACCTACGGCGAGCACGACATGGCCGAGAACATCGTGCACCTGGTGCTCGCGCGGGTGGTCGGCGCACCCGAAGGCGTCAAGGGCATCTCGCTGTTCGTCGTGCCCAAGTTCATGGTCAAGCCCGACGGCAGCCTGGGCGCGCGTAACGACGCGCACTGCGTGAGCATCGAGCACAAGATGGGTATCAAGGCTTCGCCCACCGCCGTGCTGCAGTTCGGCGACCATGGTGGGGCGGTCGGCTTCCTGGTGGGCCAGGAAAACCGCGGCCTCGAATACATGTTCATCATGATGAACGCCGCCCGCTACGGCGTGGGCGTGCAGGGCATCGGGATTTCGGAGCGCGCCTACCAGAAAGCCGTGGCCTATGCGCGCGACCGCGTGCAGAGTCGCCCGGTGGACGGCAGCCTGAGCAGCGCCGGCCCCATCATCCACCACCCCGACGTTCGCCGCATGCTGATGACGATGCGCGCCGCCACCGAAGGCTGCCGCGCCATGGCCTGCGTGGCCGCCGCGGCCTTCGACGCCGCGCACCACCATCCCGACGCCGAGGTGCGCAAGCAGAACGCCACCTTCTACGAATTCCTGGTGCCGCTGATCAAGGGCTACAGCACCGAGATGAGCCTGGAAGTGACCTCGCTGGGCGTGCAGGTGCACGGCGGCATGGGTTTCATCGAGGAGACGGGGGCCGCGCAGTACTACCGCGACGCCAAGATCCTGACCATTTACGAAGGCACCACCGCGATCCAGGCCAACGACCTCGTGGGCCGCAAGACCGGCCGCGATGGCGGCCAGACCGCCAAGGCCATCGCTGCCCAGATCGAAGCCACCGAGACACAGCTGGTCAACAACGGCAGCGCCGACGCGACAGCCGTGGCCAAGCGGTTGCGCGCCGCGCGCCTGGCCTTCCTGGACGTGGTGGACTTCATCGCGGGGCAGGGCAAGTCCAGCCCGAACGCGGTGTACGCCGGCAGCGTTCCCTACCTGATGCTGTCGGGCAACCTGGTGGCCGGCTGGCAACTGGCGCGTGCGCTGCTGATCGCGCAGGAACAGATCGCCGAGGGCAAGGACGTGAGCTTCATGAACGCCAAGATCGCCACCGCGCGCTTCTACGCCGAGCACATCCTGACGCGTGTGCCGGGCCAGCGTGACGCGGTGGTCGAGGGCGCCGAAAGCGTCACCGCGCTGCCGCTCGAAGGCTTCTGAGGCGCCGCGGACATTCCTTTTTCGATAGCAGGCCATGACCGGTTGATGCTGGGTTGGCCTGTTTTTATTCATTTTTCCGGTTCCAAGGTGCCTGACATGTCGAAGTTGCCCCCGTCGCTGGCCCGCCTGCCGTTTCCGGTGATCGGCTCGCCCCTGTTCATCATCAGCAACCCGCAGCTCGTGATCGAGCAGTGCAAGGCCGGCGTCGTGGGCTCGATGCCCGCGCTCAATGCCCGCCCGGCCGCGCAGCTCGACGACTGGCTGGCCGAGATCACCGAAACCCTGGCCGCGTACGACGCCGCGCACCCCGATGCGCTCTCGGCCCCGTTTGCGATCAACCAGATCGTGCACAAGAGCAACGACCGGCTGGAGCAGGACATGGCCTTGTGCGCCAAGTACAAGGTGCCCGTCATCATCACCAGCCTGGGCGCGCGCGAGGACGTGAACCGCGCGGTGCAGGCCTGGGGTGGCGTGGTGCTGCACGACGTGATCAACAACGTGTTTGCGCACAAGGCCATTGAAAAAGGCGCCGACGGCCTGATCGTGGTGGCCGCGGGTGCCGGTGGCCACGCCAGCGTCAAGAGCCCGTTTGCGATGGTGCAGGAGGTGCGCCAGTGGTTCGACGGGCCGCTGGCGCTTTCGGGCTCGATCGCGAGCGGCGGTGCCATCCTGGCCGCGCAGGCCATGGGCGCGGACTTCGCCTACATCGGCTCGGCATTCATCGCCACCCATGAGGCGCGGGCGGTCGAGGGCTACAAGCGCATGATCTGCGACAGCGACTCCGACGACATCGTCTACTCCAACTTCTACACCGGCGTGCACGGCAACTACCTCAAGGGCAGCATCCGCAACGCCGGCATGGACCCCGACAACCTGCCGGTCAGCGACCCGAGCAAGATGAACTTCTCGACCGGCGAAAGCGGACGCGCCGCCAAGGCGTGGAAGGACATCTGGGGCTGCGGCCAGGGCATCGGCGCGATCACCGAGGTGGTGAGCACCGCCGAACTCGTGGCGCGCTTCAAGCGCGAGTACCGCGAGGCGCGCGAGCGCCTGCTGGCCATGCCGGTTCCGGTCTGACCCGCGCCCCGCTTCCACCAAAAAAAGCCGCCCGACAGGGCGGCTTTTTTCTTTGGGCGGCCGGATCAGTGGGCGCAGCCGCAGTCCGTGGCCGTGGCACAGGTGGCCTCGTTGGCGGCCTGAGGCTCGAAGCGCGGGAACAGCACGTTGTTTTCCAGGTGGATGTGGTTGATCAGGTCGTCGTGCAGCTGGGCGATGCCGGCGTACAGCGCGCGCCAGGTGTTGCAGGCGCCGGCGGGCGGGCGGCTGTCGTGCGTGAGGGCCATCAGGTGCTCGAGCATCGCACCGTGGCTGGTGTGCTCCATGCGCATCATGGTGATGGGGTAGACCACCATCGCCGAGCCGCCGGCCTTGAGGATGGGGAACAGGATCTGTTCCTCCTTGGCCATGTGGTCCAGCAACTCCTGCTCGGCCTGCTCCAGCAACGCGGCCAGGCCGGTGGGTACGTCGGGGTGGTCGCGGTGCACGGCCTCCACCCGCCGCGCCATGCGGATCAGCTCCGGCAACTGTTCACGGTGCACCGCGTGGTAGCGCGTCAGGATGTGGTCGATCAGTTCGGGCGCGCTGGCTGCCGGCGGGGCTTCGTCGCTGCGGTCCAGCGCGGCCAACTCAGCTTGCACGGCGCCGAGGTCCAGCCCCTTGTCGGCCACGGCCTGGCGCAGACTGATCTGGCCGCCGCAGCAGAAATCGAGCTTGGCGCGGCGGAACACCGCCGTGGCGCCGGGCAGGTTCACGGCGATCTGCCCGATCGGCTGGTCGGCCAGTGCGGCAGACTGGGCGAGGGTGGTGGGGTCGGCGGGGGCATTCATGGGGTGTCCTTTATTTAACATGCATTTGAAGTGCATCTATTATTCAATAAAATGCATCTGCCGTGAACATTTGACCCTTCTGCGATGGAGGGCATGCGCCATACCCGCCGCCTTCACGTCCCGGAGAACCCCATGCGCCTGACCAACTGGACCGACTACACCCTGCGCGTGCTGATGTACTGCGCCGCCAGCGCGGGGCGTGCCCAGCCGGTCACCATCGGCGAGATCGCGCAGGCGCATGGCATCTCGCACAGCCACCTGACCAAGGTGGTCATGGACCTGGCCGCCCAAGGCCTGCTGGAGACCACGCGCGGCCGTGGCGGCGGGCTGCGCCTGCTCAAGCCCGCGCACGACATCCGGCTCGGCGACGTGGTGCGCGCCAGCGAGAGCGATTTCACGATGGTGGAATGCTTCGACAGCGCCACCAACCAGTGTCGCCTGGACGGCCGGTGCCGCCTCAAGGGTCTGCTCGGCAGCGCGCTGCAGGCGTATCTGCAGGTGCTAGACGGCGCCACGCTGGCCGACCTGGTCGGCGCGCCCGACGCGCTGGTGCCGCAACCGCTTGCCCTGGCCGCCAGGGGCTCGCCGGGCCTGCCGCCGGCTCCCGGGCCGGTTTGAAGGCCCGGACCCGGCGTTTTGGGCCTGTTTTTGAAGCCAAATCGGCCACCACCCATCGCCAACTGGCCACAAGCAGCTATCAATTTGGAAGTTCCTTGGGCGCTCTGGTCAGAGCCCCGGCAGGCGCCGCGCGGCGGCTTCGGGTAATCCCCCGGTCTGGATCGGCCAGAGACCCCGCCAAACGGGTGGATACTTGCTGCGTCGTGCGTCCGGCGGCTTGCTCTCAAGGCCGCTGCGCCCGCCTTCCATCAACCGAGGAGAAGCGTCCATGAGCATGCAAACCAAATACCTGCTGAACGAAAGCCAGATGCCCAAGTTCTGGTACAACATCCAGGCCGACCTGCCCAAGGCCCTGCCGCCGGTGCTGCACCCCGGCACCATGCAACCGGTGGGCCCGGCCGACCTGGCGCCGCTGTTCCCCATGGAGCTGATCCTGCAGGAGGTCAGCACCGAGCGCGAGATCGAAATTCCCGAGCCCGTGCGCGACATCTACAAGCTCTGGCGCCCCGCGCCGCTGTACCGCGCCCACCGCCTGGAGAAGGCCCTGGGCACGCCGGCCAAGATCTTTTACAAGTACGAAGGCGTCAGCCCCGCCGGCAGCCACAAGCCCAACACCGCCGTGCCGCAGGCCTTCTACAACGCGGCCGCCGGCGTCAAGCGCCTGACCACCGAGACCGGTGCCGGCCAGTGGGGCACCTCGTTGTCCTTCGCGGGCAACATCTTCGGGCTGGAGGTGCTGGTGTTCCAGGTGCGCGTTTCCTACGACCAAAAGCCCTACCGACGCGCCGTGATGGAAACCTACGGCGCGCGCTGCCTGCCGTCGCCCAGCACCGAAACCGCCTACGGGCGCAGCGTGCTGGCCCAGCGGCCCGATCACCCCGGCAGCCTGGGCATTGCGATTTCCGAAGCGGTGGAACTGGCCGTGCAGCGCGAGGACACCAAGTACGCGCTGGGTTCGGTGCTGAACCACGTGCTGCTGCACCAGACCATCATCGGCCTCGAAGCCATGGAGCAGCTGCAGATGGCCGACGTCTGGCCCGACGTGGTGGTGGGCTGCACCGGTGGCGGCTCCAACTTTGCCGGCATCGCTTTCCCGTTCATCGGCCACGGCCTGCGCGGCGGTGCCAAGCCGCGCATCGTCGCGGTCGAGCCGGCCGCCTGCCCGTCGCTCACGCGCGGCAAGTACGCGTATGACTTCGGCGACACCGGCCACATGACGCCGCTGACCAAGATGCACACGCTGGGCAGCACCTTCACGCCGCCGGGCTTCCACGCCGGCGGCCTGCGCTACCACGGCATGGCGCCGCTGGTGTCGCACCTGAAGGAGCTGAACCTGCTGGAGGCCACGGCCTACACCCAGGGCCAGTGCTTCGAGGCTGGCGTGCTGTTTGCCCGTGCCGAGGGCATCGTGCCCGCGCCCGAGGCCAACCACGCCGTCAAGGGCGCCATCGAGGAAGCCCTGCGCTGCAAGCGCGAAGGCAAGAGCGAGACCATCCTGTTCAACCTCTGCGGCCACGGCCACTTCGATATGACGGCGTACCAGAAGTACTTCGCCGGCGAGCTCAAGGACGAGCAGTACGACGAGAAGGAACTGGCGATGGCCTTGTCGGGCCTGCCCAGCGTGCCGGAACCCGCCTGAAGGGCGACAACCCCCTGAGGCGCTTCGCGCCTTCCCCCTTCTCTCGCATCGCTGCGCGATGTGGGAAGGGGCACGCCGCCAGCGCGGCGGGGCGGCCCTTGCGCGGCGGCCCTGGCTTTGGCCGCGCCCGTTTCATGCGCCGCAGGCGGTGCAACGCGCCATGAACGACGGATACGAATCCGTGGCGTCTTCCTGGTCAGTTCGGGCTCAGGCCCGGAAGACTTCGAGCAGCCGGTCCAGCCCGCCCATGTCGATGGCCACCTTGGCCTGGGCACGCACCTTGGGCTTGGCGCGGTAGGCCACCGACAGGCCCGCCACGCCCATCATCTCCAGGTCGTTGGCGCCGTCACCCATGGCGATCGCCTGCGCGGGGTCGCAGCCGATCAGGCTGCAGGTGCGCAGCAGGGTTTCCTTCTTCATGGCGCCGTCGCAGATGTCACCCCAGCTCTGGTCGAGCATGCGGCCGGTGAGCATGCCATCGACGATTTCCAGCCGGTTGCTGCGCGCAAAGTCCAGTGCCAGGCGGTCGCGCAGGCGTTCGGCGAACCAGGTGAACCCGCCGCTAACCAGCAGCACCTTGAGCCCCGCGGCCTTGCAGGCCAGCACCAGCTCGGCCGCGCCGGGGTTCAGCCGCAGCCGCGAGCGGTAGACGTGGGCCAGGTGCGCCTCGGTCACGCCCTTGAGCAGCGCGACGCGTCGGCGCAAGCTCTCTTTGTAGTCGGTGATCTCGCCGCGCATCGCCGCTTCGGTGATGGCCGCCACCTCCGCCTTGCGTCCGGCCGCGTCGGCGATCTCGTCCACGCACTCGATGTTGATGAGCGTGGAGTCCATGTCGAACGCGATCAGCTTGAAATCCCGCAGTCTCAGCGGCGGGGTGAAACCCTGGATCACGAGGCCGGGTGCGAATTCGATGCGGGCAGGCATGGTGCGTGGTGACTTCAAAGTTGATAGCGGCAGATGACCAATTGGTGCTGGTAAGCTTCCAATTGGCCTTGAATTTTATCGGTTTCGGCCCCCGCAGGGGCCGTCAGCTCGCCTTGGGTTTGAGACTGGATGGCAGGTCCTGGTAGTCGTCCGTGCGCGGAAGCGACTGGTAGATGGCAAGCAAGGATTGCGGCGGAGCGGTGAGCCTGCGTGTGTCGAGGTTCAAGAAGCCGCCGGTGCTGGTGACCCGGGCCGCGAGTTCGCCGTCAGCGCGCAGGAACTCGTTGCGGACGCGGAAGCGGCTGCCGTCCGTGGCGAAGCCGGCCAGCGCCACGGTGATGGAGAACTCCTCCATCCACATGATTTCGCGGCGGTACTCGATTTCGTCCTTCATCACCACCCAGGACACGCGCAGCCGCAGCATTTCATGCAGGGGCAGCCCATGCGCGGTGAAGAACGCCATGCGCGCATCCACCGAGCGGTTGAGGTAGGCCGTGTTCGCCATGTGCGAATTCCAGTCCATGTCAGCCCAGGTGGCGACGGTCTTGTAGGGCGTTGTCATGGCATGCTCTTGAAATGGCCGGCGTAACGGCATTGTGCCGAACCCGCCCTATTCTGCACTGGGGCGCGCGAGAAGCGAACCCGTCACAACCCGTTCAGCAGCGGTGATGCACGCAGGCAGGCGATGCCGAAACCGGCCATCGCGTAGAAGGTGAGCACCATCGCCACGATGCGCGGCAGCCCCCAGCCCCGCGGATGGAGCGCGGCCCACACGTGAATCGCGCGGCCCAGCACCAGGCAGATGCCTCCGCGCCAGAGCGCGTCGGTGGCATGGCCGGACAGCTCCGCGCAAGCCATGGCCAGCAGCGTGATCGGCACCGTCTCCACAAAGTTGCCGTGCGCCCGGATGCGCCGCAGCAAGGTCTCGTTGCCGCCGTCCAGAAACTGGATGCCCGTCTTGCCGCGCAGGTAGCTCACCAGCACCGTGAGCGGCACCTGGGCAATGGCGAGCAGGCCGGTGATGACCGAGGTGATCGGAAGGGGATTGGCCATGGCGTTCCGAAAACAGTGTTTACGTGGGCCGGTACAGCGCGCAGAGCTTGTTGCCGTCCGGGTCGCGCACGTAGGCCAGGAACAGGGCGCCGAGCTTGCCCTCGCGCAGGCCCGGCGGCTCTTCGATCGAGCTGCCGCCGTGGGCGACCGCCACGTCGTGAAAGCGCTTCACCTGCTCGGGCGAGCCGCACTTGAAGCCCACCGTGCCGCCGTTGGCAAAGGTGGCCGGTTCGCCGTTGATGGGCTCGCTGACGCAGAAGGTGCCGCCGTCATGGCGGTAGAACAGGCGCGTCTGCCCGGTCTTGTTTTCATTGCGCAGGGGCGCGCCGGCCCCGAGCACGCCGAGCACGGCGTCGTAAAAGCGCTGCGAACGGTCGATGTCGTTGGTGCCGAGCATGATGTGGCTGAACATGGTGGTGTCTCCGGTTGGGGTGGGTGAATCGGTGGGTGGTTGGCGGTCCAGGCCGGTCGGTTGCCGTGCTTCGTAGGGTTTGTGGCGGGTGTGCGTTGGGGGGTCGGGTTGGCGCGGGCGCTGGGCAGGGCGCTACGGGCGTTGCGCCAAGGCCTGCAGGTCGTCCAGGAGCTGTTTCTCGTCCGACGCAGTGCCGATGAAGTGCACCCGCTTGGCCGGGCGATGCGCGCGCAGGCGCTCTTTCAGCTCGTCCGTCCAGAACCGGGGCGAGCGGCGCAGGTAGCGGTAGCTGGCCAGCGTCGAGGCCAGCATCGGGCTGTTCCGGGGCCAGCCCAAGGGCGCGCGCAACGGGCTCAGGATGAAGCGCTTGGTCACCCACCAGTAGTGGACCAGGGCCGGCCGCTCGACGTAGACCAGCACCGTGGCCTGATCCAGCGTGGCCTGAAAGGTGGCGGGCGACGCGAACCCGTCCAGCACCCAGTTCGGCCGCGCCAGCACCTCCTCGTACCGGGCCATGAAGGGCTCCGCCGCGACTTCTGCGCCACCTTCTTCGTACCGCAGCAGGTCGATCTGGACCAGCGGCAGACCGGTTGCGCGCGCAACCCGCGCGGCCAGGGTCGACTTGCCGCCACCGGGCTTTCCGAATACGGCAACTCTCATGGGCGGCGGCTGCGGTGGTGTGCTGGCTTTTCGCATGAAGACCGCCCTGATGCAGGCGGTTACCGGTTGGGTCGGCCAGTATAGACGGCGCCGGCGCCGGCCTCAGATCACTCCTGAATCAATAGCACCTTGTGGCCACTCCACGCTGGGGACCGGCCCATTCGTCGCCGAAATTGGCCCTCAGCCGCCGAAATTGCGCCAGCTGCCCGCGTTGTATACCTCGGCGTAGCCGTTTTTCTTGAGCAGCATCTTGGCCATGCCGCTGCGCGAACCGCTGGCGCAGGCCACGACGACGGGGGCGGACTTGGGGATCTCGGCCAGCCGGCTGCCCAGCTCCTGCAGCGGGATGTTCACCGTGCCCGGGGCATGCCCGCTGGCGTATTCGCCCGCGCTGCGCACGTCCACCAGGGTGGCGCCGCGTTGTTTGAGCTCGGGCAGCAGGCCGGCCACCTGGCGGGCGCTCCACCATTTGTAGCCGAACCAGAGCGCCAGCAGCAGAAACGGCCAGTATTGTTTGAGGATGTTCGAGAGGTCCATGGTGATTCCTGAAGCGGGGTTGTGAGTCGGGGAAGGGTGCGGGACGCCAGGGCGGATCCGGCTTACGCCACCGCCAGGGGCTGCCCCAGCGATCGCAGCACGTCGCGCACCATCTGCGCGCGGGCCTTGGGCTCCGGCAGCTCGCGTTCGATGCGCAGCTTTTCGTTGCCCACCAGCTTGATGTGGCGGTTCTTCTGGATCAGTTCGATGATGCGCATCGAATCGACCGGCGGGTTGGGCTTGAAGCTGATGTGGATCAGGCCCGGTGCCGCGTCCACCTTCACCACGCCGTAGGGCTGGCTCAGCACGCGCAGGCGGTGCACGTCGATCAGCGTCTGCGCCTGCGCCGGCAGCTTGCCGAAGCGGTCGACGATTTCTTCGAGCAGCGCGTCGATCTGGTCGGCGGTCTTGGCGGTGGCCAGCTTCTTGTAGAACGACAGGCGCAGGTGCACGTCGCCGCAGTAGTCGTCGGGCAGCAGGGCGGGGGCGTGCAGGTTGATGTCGGTCGTGACGGCGAGCGGCGCCAGCAGGTCGGGCTCCTTGCCGGCCTTCAGGCAGCGAACGGCCTCGGCCAGCATCTCGTTGTAGAGCTGGAAGCCCACTTCGAGCATGTTACCGCTCTGGTTCTCGCCCAGCACCTCGCCGGCGCCGCGGATTTCCAGGTCGTGCATGGCCAGGTAAAAGCCCGAGCCCAGCTCTTCCATCGACTGGATCGCGTCCAGCCGCTGCGCGGCCTGCTTGGTCAGGCCCTCGGTGTCGGGCACCATGAGGTAGGCGTAGGCCTGGTGGTGGCTTCGGCCCACGCGCCCGCGCAACTGGTGCAGCTGCGCCAGGCCGAACTTGTCGGCGCGGCTGATGACGATGGTGTTGGCGGTGGGCACGTCGATGCCGGTTTCGATGATGGTGGAGCACAGCAGCAGGTTGCTGCGCTGGGCGACGAAGTCGCGCATCACGCGCTCCAGCTCGCGCTCGGGCATCTGGCCGTGGGCCACGGCGATGCGCGCCTCGGGCAGGATTTCCTCCAGCTTCTGACGCCGGTTCTCGATGGTTTCCACCTCGTTGTGCAGGAAGTACACCTGCCCGCCGCGCTTGAGCTCGCGCAGCACGGCTTCGCGGATCACGCCATGGCCTTCGTTGCGCACAAAGGTCTTGATCGCCAGTCGCCGCTGCGGCGCGGTGGCAATGACCGACAGGTCGCGCAAGCCCTCCAGCGCCATGCCCAGCGTGCGGGGGATGGGTGTGGCGGTGAGGGTGAGCACGTCCACCTCGGCGCGCAGGGCCTTCATCTGCTCCTTGTGGCGCACACCGAATCGATGTTCCTCGTCGATGATGAGCAGGCCCAGATTCTTGAAGTGGGTCGATTCGCTGAGCAGCTTGTGGGTGCCCACCACGATGTCCACGCTGCCGTCGGCCAGGCCTTTGAGCGCGACGTTGACCTCTTTGCCGGATCGAAAGCGCGACACCTCGGCCACCTTGACCGGCCATTTGGCGAAACGGTCCACCAGCGTCTGGTAGTGCTGCTCGGCCAGCAGCGTGGTGGGGGCCAGCAGCGCCACCTGCTTGCCGCCGGTCACGGCGACGAAGGCGGCGCGCAGGGCCACCTCGGTCTTGCCGAAGCCCACGTCGCCGCAGACCAGGCGGTCCATCGGGCGCGGGCTGATCATGTCCTGGATCACGGCGTGGATCGTGGCGTTCTGGTCGGCGGTTTCCTCGAAGCCGAAATCGGCGGCGAAGGCCTCGTAGTCGTGCGGCGAGTAGCGGAAGGCATGGCCCTCGCGCGCGGCGCGCCGGGCGTAGATGTTCAGCAGCTCGGCGGCGGCGTCGCGCACCTGCTCGGCGGCCTTGCGCCGGGCTTTTTCCCACTGGCCGCTGCCGAGCTTGTGCAGCGGCGCCTCGTCCGCGCTGACGCCCGTGTAGCGGCTGATCTGCTGCAGCTGGCTCACCGGCACGTAGAGCACGGCGTGGTCGGCGTACTCGAGGTGCAGGAATTCCTGCAGCGCGGGCGAGCCATCGGCGTCCTTCTCGCCGAGGTCCAGGTTCACCAGGCCCCGGTAGCGGCCGATGCCGTGAGCGCTGTGCACCACCGGGTCGCCGACGTTGAGCTCGGCCAGGTCCTTGATCAGCGCCTCGACGTCGCTGACCTGTTCCTGCTTCTTGCGCCGGCGCGTGGTGGGGCCGGCGGCGAAGAGCTCGGTCTCGGTGACGAGGTCGATGCCGTCTTCGATCCAGGCGAAGCCGGTGCTCAGCGCGGCGGTGGCAATGCCGACCTTCTCGCTGCTGGCCTGGAATTCGGCGAGCGAGTCGAAGGCCGGCGGGCTGACGCCGCTGGCGCGCAGGAAGTCGAGCAGGCTTTCGCGGCGGCCGTCACTCTCGGCCAGCAGCAGCACCCGGTGCGGCGTGGCGCGCAGGTGGGCCTGCAGCCGGGCCAGCGGCTCGTCCGCGCCGCGCACCACGGTGAGGTCGGCAAGTTTCTGGAAATGGGCGTTGTCGGCCACGTCCTCCACGGCAGGCCGGATGGCCAGCTGGGCATGCTGGTTGACGCGTGCGTAAAAGGGCTCGATGCCCAGGAACAGCGCTTCGGGCGGGAGCACCGGGCGTTCGGGGTCGCCCTGCACCAGGCGGTGGCGCTCTTTGGTGTCCTGCCAGAAGTGCTGGAAGGCGGGTTCCAGATCGCCGTGCAGCACCACGGTCGCGTCATCACCCAGGTAGTCGAAGACGGTGGCGGTGTCGTCGAAGAACAGCGGCAGGTAATACTCGATGCCAGCGGTGGCCACGCCGTTGCCGATGTCCTTGTAGATGCGGCTCTTGGTGGGATCGCCTTCGAGCAGTTCACGCCAGCGGCTGCGAAATTTTGCCCGCGCGGCGTCGTCCATCGGGAATTCGCGGCCTGGCAGCAGTCGTACTTCTGGCACCGGGTACAGGCTGCGCTGGCTGTCGGGGTCGAAGGTGCGGATGCTGTCGATCTCGTCGTCGAACAGGTCCACCCGGTAGGGCACCGGGCTACCCATCGGAAACAGGTCGATCAGCCCGCCGCGCACCGCGTATTCGCCAGGACTCACGACCTGGGTGACGTGGCTGTAGCCGGCCAGGGTCAGCTGGCCCTTGAGCTTGGCCTCGTCGAGCTTCTGCCTGACCTTGAAGTGGAAGGTGTAGCCCGCCAGAAAGGACGGCGGCGCCAGCCGGTACAGCGCGGTGGTGGCCGGTATCACGACCACGTCGGCGCCGGTGTCCTTGTCGCGTTGCTGGATGCGCCACAGCGTCGCCAGGCGCTCGCTGATCAGATCCTGGTGCGGCGAGAAGGTGTCGTAGGGCAGCGTTTCCCAGTCGGGAAACAGCGCGCAGCGCAGGTCCGGCGCGAAAAAGGCCATCTCGTCGATCAGGCGCTGCGCGTCGGTGGCGTCGGCGGTGATGATCGCGGTCAGGCGCCGGGCTGATTTCTCGCGGCTGGCCAGCCGTGCCAGCAGCACGGCGTCGGCCGAGCCGGCCGGGCGGGGCAGGGTGAAGCGCCTGCCGGGGGTGAGTTTGGGGAGTTCCATGGAAACCGCAAAGGCCGAACACCCCCCGGCCCGAAAAGGCGGGGGGTGCGGGTGTTCTGTAAGGGTGCAGATTTTAGAATGGGGCTCCCGTCCATGACCGAACAGCCTCTTTCTCTCCCCGCCGACACAGCCCGCCTGTTCGCCCTGATTCCCTGCGCCGGCAGCGGCTCGCGTGCGGGAACAGCCCAACCCAAGCAATACCAGGTGATTGCCGGAGCACCCATGGTGTTGCACACCCTGGCGGCATTTGCCGGGGTGGCCCGGCTCACCGAATGCCTGGTCGTGGTGGCGCCGGGCGATGGTTTTCTCAGCTTCGATGACGCGCGCACGGTGGTGGCGCCCTGTGGCGGGCCCTCGCGGGCCGACAGCGTGTGCAATGGCCTGGCGCACCTGCTCGCCCACGGCGCGCAGGCGCACGACTGGGTGCTGGTGCACGACGCGGCGCGCTGCCTGGTGACGCCGGCGCAGATCGACGCGTTGATCGACGCTTGCCGCGACGACGCGGTCGGCGGCCTGCTGGCCCTGCCGCTGGCCGACACGCTCAAACGCGCCGAGGATGGGCGCGTGGCCGCCACGCTGGACCGCGGCGACAAATGGCTGGCCCAGACGCCGCAGATGTTTCGCATCGGGCCGCTGGCGGCGGCCTTGCGCCTGGCGCTGCAGGCCGACGCGGCGGCCATCACCGACGAAGCCAGCGCCATGGAGGCCGCCGGCCTGCAGCCGCTGCTGGTGCGCGGCAGTGCTCAGAACTTCAAGGTCACCTACCCGGAGGACTTCGCCCTCGCGGAGGCCATTCTCAGGAGCAGGCAATGAGCCCCTTGAACACCCCCCCCATCAACTTCCGCATCGGCGAGGGCTGGGACGTGCATGCCCTGGTGCCGGGTCGTCCGCTGGTGATCGGCGGCGTCACCATCGCGCACCCGGTGGGCCTGCTGGGCCATTCGGACGCCGATGTGCTGCTGCATGCGATCACCGACGCGGTGCTCGGCGCCGCCGGGCTGGGCGACATCGGCACCCACTTCCCGGACACCGACTCGGCGTTTCGCGGCGCCGATTCGGCCCGGCTGCTGGCCGAAGCCGCGCGCCGGGTGCGGAGCGAAGGCTGGCAGATCGGCAACGTGGACAGCACCGTGGTGGCGCAGGCGCCGCGGCTGGCGCCCCACCGCGAAGCCATGGTCGCCGTGATCGCGCGGGCGCTGGGCATCGAGCAGGCCTGCGTCAACGTGAAGGCCAAGACGGCCGAGAAGCTGGGTCCGGTGGGACAGGGACAGAGCATCGAGGCACGCGCCATCGTGCTCCTGTTTCGATAGCTGCCCGTGGCCGACCGGCTATGGGAGCGGGCCAGAACGACTCTGAATTCGGGCCTATGGGGCCGCCCGCAGCCGGATGTGGGCCGCCAGACCGCCGGAGCTGCCGTTGGCCAGGGCGAACGCCCCGCCCATGCGCTGCACGGTCTTGTCGACGATGGACAGGCCCAGGCCGGCACCGGTGGCGGCGGTGCGTGCGGCGTCGCCGCGGTAGAAAGGCTTGGTCAGCTTGTCGAGGGCGTCGTGTGCCACGCCGGTGCCGTGGTCGCGCACCTTGATCAGGACCCACGCGTTGCGCTGGCGCGCGGCGATTTCAACCAGGGCCACGCCGGTCTGGGGCGACTTGCCGTAACGCCGGGCGTTCTCCAGCAGGTTCGACAGCACGCGCGCGAGTTCGACCTCGTCGGCCAGGACCCGCAGACCCGGATGCACGTCGACGCGCACGATGATGTCGTCGGCGTGGCGGAAGGGGTAGGCGCAGGCCTCCACCACCTCGGCCAGAGCGACCGTGCTCAACGACGCCATGCCCGGGCGCGCGTATTCGAGGAACTTGTCGATGATCCCGTCGAGCTGGTCGATGTCGGCCGCCATGTGGTTTCGGGCGTTCTCGTCGGTCACGCTCATCTCGGTTTCCAGCCGCAGGCGCGCCAGCGGCGTGCGAAGGTCGTGTGAGATGCCGGCCAGCATGACGGCGCGGTCCTGCTCGATCTTGGCCAGCTGCTCGGCCATGCGGTTGAAGCCGATGTTGACCTCGCGGATTTCGCTGGTGGCCACTTTTTCGTCGAGGTGGCTGGCGTCGAAGTCGCCGCCGCGCACCCGGCTGGCGGCGAAGGACAGCTGCTGCAGCGGCTGGTTGATGAGCCGCGCGATGAAAGCGGCGCCAGCCAGCGACATCACCGCGGCCACGGCCAGCCAGACAAGCCAGGTCTTGCTGCCCAGCGGGCTCAGGCGCGCTCGGTCGATCTGCAGCCACCAGGTGTCCTTGTCGATCAGAAAGCCGACCCACAGGCCGTCCTGGCCGTTGACCCGGCTCGCCACAACGGTGCCGGCGCCGAGGCGGTGCGTCAGCTCCTCGGCGATGCGCTCGTCCAGGCCGCTCTGGTTGAACGGCTCCACCTGGTCGCCTGGCTCGCGCGGCTGGATGCGCAACGACTCCTGTTCGGCCAGCGTCTTGATCAGGGAGACCCGCGCGATGGCGTCGGAGTGGACCAGCGCAGCGCGGCTGAGTTTGACCAGCGAGGCGATCTGCTGCGCCACCAGCAGCGCGCGGGGTTCGTACTCGAGCGCGCGAAACGTCTGCAGCCAGGCCACGGTGCTGCCCAGCAGCAGCAGCGCCAGCATGGCGAAGGTGCGCCAGAACAGGCTCAGGCCGAGCCGCGGGCGCGACTCCAGCGGGGCGGGCGCGGTTTCCAGCGGGGCGGCTGCGGAGGCCGCGTCGCGCGAACCGCCCGAGACCGTGGGCCGGGAAGCGTGGGTGTTCCGTGACAACAAGGCGGGTGTCCGGATCAGCCACCGCCGTCTGGCACGAACACGTAACCGATGCCCCAGACGGTCTGGATATAGCGCGGTGCCGCGGCGTCCTGCTCGATGAGTTTGCGCAGACGCGACACCTGCACGTCCAGACTGCGGTCAAACGGCTCGAACTCGCGGCCGCGTGCCAGCTGCGCCAGTTTCTCCCGCGACAGCGGCTGGCGCGGGTGGCGCGCCAGGGCTTTGAGCATCGCGAACTCGCCGGTGGTCAGCGGCAGCTCTTCGCCATGGCGGCGCAACATGCGTGCGCCCAGGTCGAAGGTGAAGGGGCCGAAATTCAGAACCTCGTTCTCGGCCGACGGGGCCCCCGGGGCTTCGGGTGCTGGCCGGCGCCGCAGCACCGCATGGATGCGTGCCAGCAGTTCACGCGGATTGAAGGGTTTGCCGAGGTAGTCGTCGGCGCCGACCTCCAGGCCGACGATGCGGTCCACGTCTTCGCCCTTGGCCGTGAGCATGATGATGGGGGTGCGGTCGTTCACGCCGCGCAAGCGCCGGCAGATCGACAGGCCGTCTTCGCCGGGCATCATCAGGTCGAGCACGATCAGGTCGACCGTCTCGCGCAGCAGGATGCGGTTGAGCGCCTTGCCGTCTTCGGCCACCATCACCTCAAAGCCTTCCTGGGTGAGGTAGCGGCGCAGCAGGTCGCGGATGCGCGCGTCGTCGTCGACGACCAGGATCTTGTCGGTGCGTGGGGTGGGGCTCATCGTCGCGGTCGGGCTGAATTTGTAACAGGGCCGATTTTGTGCGCTTTGCCACTGGCCACAACCGGTTTGCGACCGGCCTTTTCACACTGTTACAAATGGCGCGGCGCGCGGCGCTGCTATCGTCGGGCCTTCGTGCCGGGCGCCGCCCGAGCCCGAAACGACCGTTCTGTCGTCAACTTTTATCGATGGGAGCACACCTTGCAACACTTCATTCGTCCCCTGGTGCTGGCAGCGTTGTTGGCTGTCAGTGGTTCGCTGAAGGCCCAGTCCCAGCTCGTGCCGGCGCCGCAGAACGTGGCGCAGTTGTCGGCCAGCGGCTCGGTCGAGGTGGTGCAGGATCTGCTGTCCATCACGCTGAGCGCGACACGCGAGGGACCGGACGCCGCCGCGGTGCAGACCCAGTTGAAGACCGCGCTGGACGCGGCGCTCACCGAGGCCCGCAAGCAGGTGGTGGCCGGGCAGCTGGATGTGCGAACCGGCCAGTTCAGCCTGTACCCGCGCTACAGCCGCGAAGGCAAGATCAGCAACTGGGTGGGCTCGGCCGAACTGGTGCTCGAAGGCCGGGACTTCGCCCGCATCAGCGCCACGGCGGGAAGGATCCAGGGGCTGGCGGTGACGCAAACCCACTTCAGCCTCAGCCGCGAGCAGCGCGAGCGGGTGGAAGGCGAGGCGCAGGCGCTGGCCATCAACCGCTTCAAGGCGCGCGCCGCCGACATTGCAAAGGGATTCGGCTTTGCGGGATTTTCGTTACGCGAGGTGGCGGTCAACAGCAACGACCAGGGCGGCTTTCCGAGACCGCGCATGATGGCGATGGACGCCGCGGCGGCACCGCCAGCCGCGCCGGTGCCGGTGGAGGCCGGGCGCACCACGGTTCAGGTCACGGTGTCGGGTTCGATCCAGATGCGCTGAAACCTGGGTTTTTGGCCCAATGAGGCCGATTCCAGCGCGGGATGGCCACGGGAAGCTATCAAAAAGATAGCTAGCCGGGCGGTGCTTACTGGGCGGCCCAGCCGCCGTCCATGTTCCAGGCGACGCCGCGCACGTTGTTGCCGGCTGACGAGCAGAAGAACACTGCCAGTTCGCCGAGTTCCTCGGGCGTGGTGAACTGCATCGAGGGCTCTTTCTCGCCCAGCAGCACCTTCTTGGCTTCGTCGTTGGAAATACCGAGCGCGGCGGCCTTGGCGTCCACCTGTTTCTGGACCAGGGGCGTCAGCACCCAGCCGGGGCAGATGGCGTTGCAGGTCACGCCGGTGGTGGCGTTCTCCAGCGCGGTCACCTTCGTCAGCCCGACGATGCCGTGTTTGGCCGCGACATAGGCCGACTTTTCAGCCGAGGCCACCAGACCGTGCACCGAGGCCACATTGATGATCCGTCCCCAGTTGGCTTCGCGCATCGCCGGCAGGGCCAGGCGGGTGGCGTGGAAGGCGCTGCTGAGGTTGATGGCGATCACGGCGTCCCAGCGTTCGAGCGGGAAGTTCTCGATGCGGGCCACGTGCTGGATGCCGGCGTTGTTGACCAGGATGTCGACGCGGCCGAACTCGGCAGCTGCGTAGGTCATCATGGCTTCGATGTCGGCTGGCTTGCTCATGTCGGCGCCGTGGTAGCCGACCTTGACGCCATGCGCTGCGACCTGCGCCTTGGGGCCATCGACGTCGCCGAATCCGTTGAGCACGATGTTCGCGCCCTGGCGCGCCAGCGCCAGCGCGATGCCCAGGCCGATGCCGCTGGTGGAACCGGTGACGAGGGCGGTTTTGCCTTTCAACATAGTGAGATCTCCAATTGAATTACGATGCAGACGAGCCACGCACGAGCCCGCATTTCACCATGACTGAACCTACGCTGAACTACGTACCATGCCCGGATGCCTCGGGCGGACACCGCATGGCTTTCTGGCAATGGGGCAACCCGCAGGCACCGCATCTGGTGGTGTGCGTGCACGGGCTGTCGCGGCAAGGGCGGGACTTCGATACCCTGGCCCGCGGACTGGTCGAGCGCGCCGGCGGCGGCGTCCGCGTGGTCTGCCCGGATGTCGTGGGGCGAGGACGCAGCGACTGGCTGAAAAATCCCTCGGGCTATCAGGTGCCGACCTACGCGGGCGACATGCTCGCCATGCTGGCGCAGTTGCAGCGGCAGGCGCCAATCGGTGTGCTTGACTGGGTCGGCACCAGCATGGGCGGGCTGATCGGCCTCATGCTGGCGGCCGTGCCCGACCTGCCGCGGCCATCGCCGGTGCGCCGCCTGGTGCTCAACGACGTGGGGCCGGTGATCGAATGGGCCGCGTTGGAACGGATCGGGCAGTACGTGGGCCAGGTTGGCCATTTTGAAACGGTGCAGCAGGCCGCGGACGCGATGTGGGCGGTGTCCACCGGCTTCGGGCCGCACACGCGCCAGCAGTGGCTCGCGCTGTCCCGGCACATGGTGCGGCCCCACCCGGACGGCGGATTCACGCTGCACTACGACCCGGCCATCGCGGTGCCGCTCAAGGCCGTGACGCGCGAGTCCGCGCAAGCAGGCGAAGCCGCGCTGTGGCAGCTGTATGACGCGCTCACCTGCGAGACCCTGCTGCTGCGCGGGGCCTTGTCGGATCTGCTGTCGGCGGACACGGCCCAGGCCATGACCCGGCGCGGGCCAAAGGCACGCCTGGTGGCGTTCGAGGGGGTTGGCCACGCGCCCACGCTGGTGGTCGACGATCAGCGCGATCAGGTGGTGTCCTTCCTGCTCGGGCCCGAGAGCCGGCCGACCGCATGAAGACCATCGAACGCAACGCGGTGGGGTCGCCGCACCCCGGCATGGCGCCCGCGGCACCGATGCCAAAAGTGCTGGCGGTGACCTCGGCGGCACCGGCCGAGGTGTCGGATGCGCTGGCGCGCGCGCGCGCCTTTGCCGAACCCCTGATCGCGCACGAATTGCTGGATTCGGGTGAGAACATGATGGCCCACGCCGACGCCGTGGCCACGATCCTGAAAGCGATCGGTGGCTCCGAGGCGATGCAGGCTGCCAGCTACCTGATCTATGCGGGGGAGCACCTGAACCATCCGCTGGAAGTGATCGGCAAGGCCTTTGGCGCGAGTCTTGCCGGCCTGGCGGTGGAAACGGCCAAGCTGGTGCGGGTGCAGCGCCTGTCGCGCGAGGCGCAGAGCGACGCGCAGCTGATCGACGATCCAAAGGCGCAGACCGAGAACGTGCGCAAGATGCTGCTGGCCTTCAGCCGCGACTTCCGGGTCGTGATGCTGCGGCTGGCGTCGCGACTGCAAACCCTGCGTTTCCACGCCGCGAGCCGGCAGGCGGTGTCGCCGGCGCTGGCGCGCGAGTCGCTCCAGGTGTTCGCGCCGCTGGCCAACCGGCTCGGCATCTGGCAAATCAAGTGGGAGATGGAGGACCTGGCCTTTCGTTTCCTGGAGCCGGACATGTATCGGCAGGTGGCCCGTTTGCTGGACGAAAAACGCGCCGAGCGCGAAAGCGGCATCGAACGGCTGCGAGCCGGGCTGGCCGCCGAGCTGCGGGCCCAGGGCATCGAGGCCTCGGTGCAGGGCCGCCCGAAGCACATCTACAGCATCGTGCGCAAGATGCGTGGCAAAGGACTCGACTTCGACCGGGTGTTCGACATCCGCGCGCTGCGGGTCGTGGTGCCCACGGTGCCGGACTGCTACGCGGCGCTGAGCTGGGTTCATTCGCGATTCACGCCGGTGATGAACGAGTTCGACGACTACATCGCACGGCCCAAACCCAACGGCTACCAGTCGCTGCACACGGTGGTGCGCGATGCGGCGGGCAAGCCGGTGGAGGTGCAGATCCGCACCCAGGCGATGCACGACCACGCCGAGCATGGTGTGGCGGCCCATTGGGCCTACAAGGAGGCGGGCACCAAGGGCTACGCGGGGGTGTCGGCGGCGGGCGACTATGACGCCAAGATCGCCGTGTTGCGCCAACTGCTGGTCTGGGAACGCGACCTGTCCGGTTCAGTGCAGGACAAGGGCCTTTTCGACGACCGCATCTATGTGCTGACCCCCGACGCGGCGGTGGTTGAGCTGCCCAAAGGCGCGACGCCGGTGGACTTTGCGTACACGGTGCACACCAACCTGGGCCATCGATGCCGGGGCGCCCGCGTCAACGGCGCGATGGTGTCGCTGAACACCCCGCTGCAGAACGGCCAGACGGTGGAGATCACGGCCGTTCGCGAAGGTGGGCCGTCCCGCGACTGGCTCAACGCCGAGCTGGGATACCTCGTGAGCCACCGGGCGCGGGCCAAGGTGCGCGCGTGGTTCAACGCCCAGGTGCTGCACGAGACGGTGGCACGCGGCCGGGAAGCCGTCGAGAAGCTGCTGCAGCGCGAGGGCAAAACGGCCGTCAAGCTTGAAGACCTGGCGCTGCAGCTCGGCTTCAAGTCGGCCGATGCGCTGTTCGAGGTGGTGGGCAAAGACGAATTCTCCCTGCGCACCATCGAGACCCTGTTGCGTCCGCCGGTGCCCTTGCTGCCACAGGACGACTACCTGCTGCTCAAGAAATCCCGCCAGGGCGAGAAAGCGCCCAAGGGTGGGGTGCTGGTGGTTGGTGTCGACTCGCTGATGACCCAGCTGGCGCGGTGCTGCAAACCGGCGCCACCGGATGCGATCGGCGGTTTTGTGTCGCGTGGCAAAGGCGTGGTGGTGCACCGCGCGGATTGCAGCAATTTTCGCGAGTTCGCGGCGCGCCACGGCGAGCGGGTGATCCCCGTCGAATGGGGCACTTCGCGCGTCAGCGAAGCTGCGGTGTACCCGGTGGACGTGGCGGTGGAGGCCGCGGACCGGCAAGGCCTGTTGCGCGACATCTCGGAGGTGTTCGCGAAGGAAAAGATGAACGTGATCGGGGTTCAGACGCAGTCGGTCAAGGGCACGGCCTGGATGACGTTCACCGTTGAAGTGCAGGATGCGGGTCGGCTGGAAAAGGTGCTGGGGGTGGTGCGCGAGGTGCCCAACGTTCGTTCCGCGCGCCGGCGCTGAACCACGATGCCCCAATAAAAAGGCGGGGCGCTGTGGCGACGGGCGGCGCTTTCCTGCTATACTCGCGATCTCGAACAAACTCAGGCGCGTAGCTCAGCTGGTTAGAGCACCACCTTGACATGGTGGGGGTCGTTGGTTCGAGTCCAATCGCGCCTACCAATTTCCTTTTCGACATCAAGACGCTCAGGGTAAACCTTGGGCGTTTTGTCTTTGGCGCATCCCTAAAATCTGTTGCAGTGCGGCATGCTGTCGGGAATCCTGTCCGACCCTGGCCGACCAAGGAGGTTTGCAGTGTCACCCAAATCAGCCGCGAGCGCGCAACCTGCGCTGCGCGTGATCAAGAAATATCCCAACCGCCGGCTGTACGACACCGAAACTTCTTCCTACATCACGCTGGCCGAAGTCAAGGCGCTCGTCATGGCACGCGAACCGTTTGTGGTTCGTGACGCGAAGACCAACGATGACCTGACCCGCAGCATCCTGCTTCAGATCATCCTGGAGGAAGAAGCCGGGGGCGCATCGATGTTCACCGAAGACCTGCTGGCCAACATCATCCGCTTCTATGGTCATGCGATGCAGGGCTTCATGGGCGCCTACCTGGAGAAGAACATCCAGGCCTTCGTCGAAATGCAGGCCCGGCTTGCCGAGCAGGCGAAGGGGCTGTCGCCGGAGATGCTGACCCAGTACATGAGTCTGCAGTCGCCCATGTTGCAGGGCATGCTGGGCAACTACGCGGAGCAATCGCGCGGCGTGTTCGAGCAGATGCAGGAGCAGATGCAAAAGCAGGCCGAGCAGATGTTTGGGGCATTCGGATTAAAACGGTAGCCCCCCAGGGAACTGGGACAATGTGGGCATGAACGAACCCACCACTCCAACGGTCCCACCAACGGCGGTAGCCAAGGGCGCCGCACCCCGGATCGGCTTTGTGAGCCTCGGTTGCCCGAAGGCCCTGACCGACTCCGAACTGATCCTGACCCAACTCAGCGCGGAGGGCTATCAGACCGCCAAGACTTTCGAGGGGGCCGATCTGGTGATCGTCAACACCTGCGGCTTCATCGATGATGCGGTGAGGGAGAGCCTGGATACGATCGGCGAAGCCTTGGCAGAAAACGGTCGCGTCATTGTCACCGGCTGTCTGGGCGCGAAGACGGGCGAGGCCGGCGGCAACCTGGTGCGGCAGATGCATCCCAGCGTGTTGGCCGTCACCGGCCCGCATGCCACGCAGGAAGTCATGGACGCGGTGCACGCCAACCTGCCCAAGCCGCACGATCCGTTCCTGGATCTGGTACCGAACGTGTTCGGCACAGCGGGCATCAAACTGACCCCCCGCCACTATGCGTACCTGAAGATCAGCGAAGGTTGCAACCATCGTTGTACGTTCTGCATCATTCCCTCGATGCGTGGCGATCTGGTCAGCCGGCCGGTCGGCGACGTGCTGAGCGAGGCCCGGGCCTTGTTCGAAGGCGGCGTGAAGGAATTGCTGGTCATCAGCCAGGACACCTCGGCGTACGGCGTGGACCAACGGTACCGAACCGGGTTCTGGGATGGCAAGCCGGTGAAGACGCGCATGCTCGAGCTGGTTCAAGCGCTGGGCGAAATCGCTGAGCCGTTCGGCGCGTGGGTGCGTCTGCACTATGTGTACCCCTATCCGAGTGTGGACGAGATCATTCCGCTGATGGCCAGCGGCAAGGTCTTGCCTTATCTCGACGTGCCCTTTCAACACAGCCATCCGGATGTGTTGCGGCGCATGAAGCGGCCCGCCAGCGGGGAGAAGAACCTCGAGCGCATCGCGCGCTGGCGCGAGATGTGCCCGGAGTTGGTGATCCGCAGCACCTTCATCGCCGGCTTCCCAGGTGAGACCGAAGAAGAGTTCGGCCATCTCCTGGATTTCATGCGCGAAGCGCGGATCGACCGGGCCGGTTGTTTTGCCTACAGCCCGGTCGAAGGCGCCGAGGCCAACCGGCTTGAGGGCATGTTGCCGGCCGACGAGCGGGAAGCGCGCCGCGCCCGGTTCATGGCCGTGGCCGAAGAGGTGTCCACCCGCAAGTTGCAGGAACGGGTAGGGGCCACGATGCAGGTGCTGGTCGATTCGGCACCCGGTCTGGGTCGCAAAGGCGGGGTCGGGCGCAGCTATGCCGACGCGCCGGAGATCGATGGCACCGTGCGACTGCTTCCGCCGGAGAAGATCAGCAAGACGCTCAAGGTGGGCGAGTTCACACGTGCCCGCGTGGTGGGCACGCAAGGGCACGATCTGGTGGCGGTTCCGGTTTGAAACGCTCCACCGCGATGGCCGGGAGCCCATCGCCACGGACTGTGGTGCTGTCGGCCGACGGATCGCGTCAGACCGGGTCGGCGGCAAATGCCCGGTCTCGAACGGGCGAAAAAAAACCGCTGAATGCTCAGCGGTTCTTTTCGGTCAAGCCATCGACGGCTTGGTTAAACTTGGTGCCCAGGAAGGGACTCGAACCCCCACGAAGTTACTCGCTAGTACCTGAAACTAGTGCGTCTACCAATTCCGCCACCTGGGCATTTCAGGAAAGATAGGATTATATATCAAGAATATCGACACCACCAGCGGTCTGCTGGACGAAATTGAAGGCGCGGTGCAGGGCCATCGCGACGGGCACGGGTTTCTGATTCGCGAAGACGGTGGCGGCGACATCTACCTGCCGCCGAACGAGATGCGCGCGGTGCTGCACAAGGACCAGGTTCGGGTGCGGATCGTGCGGCAGGATCGAAAAGGTCGCCCCGAAGGGCGTGTGCTGGAGATCGTCGAGCGCCCCGCGCATCCGATCATCGGTCGCCTGTTGCACGAAAACGGCATCTGGATCGTGGCGCCGGAAGACAAGCGCTACGGCCAGGATGTTCTGATCCCCAAATCGGCCACCGGTGCCGGCCAGCCGGGCCAGGTGGTGGTGGTCGAGCTGACCGAACCCCCGGCCCTGTTCGGGCAGCCGGTGGGCAGGGTCAAGGAGGTGTTGGGCGAGATCGACGACCCGGGCATGGAGATCGAAATCGCGGTTCGCAAGTACAGCGTGCCGCATGAGTTCTCCGAAGCCTGCATTGCCCAGGCCCGGACCTTGCCGGACAAGGTTCGGCCGCAGGACAGGAAACACCGTATCGACCTGACCGACATCCCCTTGGTGACGATCGACGGCGAAGACGCCCGCGACTTCGACGATGCCGTCTATTGCGAGCCGGCCCGGGTCGGTCGTGGCAAAGGGTGGCGGCTGCTGGTGGCCATTGCGGATGTCAGCCATTACGTGGAAACGGGCAGCGCCATCGACGTGGATGCTTACGACCGCGCGACGTCGGTCTACTTCCCGCGCCGGGTGATCCCGATGCTGCCGGAGAAGCTGTCCAACGGCCTGTGTTCGCTCAACCCGGAAGTCGAGCGGCTGTGCATGGTGTGCGACATGCTCATCACCGCTGCGGGCGAGATCCACGCGTACCAGTTCTATCCGGCGGTGATGTTCAGCCATGCGCGCTTCACCTACACCGAAGTGGCCGCGATTCTGGCCAATACGCGAGGCCCCGAGGCTGCCCGGCGCCAGACCCGCGTCGGCGATCTGCTGAACCTGCACGATGTGTACCGGGCGTTACTCGCTGCGCGCACGGTGCGCGGTGCGGTCGACTTCGAGACCACCGAGACCCAGATCGTCTGTGACGATAACGGCCGCATCGAGAAGATCGTGCCACGAACCCGCAACGAGGCGCACCGGCTGATCGAGGAGGCGATGCTAGCCGCCAACGTGTGCAGTGCCGACTTCATTGCCCAGGGCAAGCACCAGGGGCTGTTTCGGGTGCATGAAGGACCGACCCCCGAGAAGAAGGAAATCCTGCGCAACTACCTGAAGGCTGTCGGTGTGGGCCTGGGGCTCAGCGACGACCCCAAACCCGACGAGTTCCAGAAGATTGCCCAGGCCACCAAGGAGCGTCCCGACGCACAGCAGATCCATTCGATGCTGCTGCGCTCCATGCAGCAGGCGATCTACACCCCGATCAACAGCGGACACTTCGGACTCGCGTACGAGGCCTACACCCACTTCACCAGCCCGATCCGGCGTTACCCCGATCTGCTGGTGCACCGCGTGATCAAGGCCATGCTGGCCAAGCGGCGTTACCAGTTGCCCGAATTGCCGACGCCAGGCGAGGCCCATGCCAAATTGGCCAAGCGGCTGAACAAGAGTGCATCCGGTCGGGCCGCGTCTGCAGAGCCGAGCCCCCGCAAGCTCAGCGCCGACCAGCTCGCCTGGCAAGCCGCCGGCCTGCATTGCAGCGCCAACGAGCGGCGCGCCGACGAGGCCAGTCGCGACGTCGAGGCCTGGCTCAAGTGCAAGTACATGCGCGAGCACCTCGGTGAGGAATACGGGGGTGTGGTGACTGCCGCGGCCAGTTTCGGCATCTTCGTCACGCTTGACGATCTTTACGTGGAAGGCATGGTGCACATCACCGAGCTGGGAGGTGAGTATTTCCGCTTCGACGAAGCCCGGCAGGAGTTGCGTGGCGAGCGCACCGGCATCCGCTATGCGATCGGAACCCGCGTGCGCGTGCAGGTGAGCCGCGTCGATCTGGACGGACGCAAGATCGACTTCCGGCTGGTACATGAAGGGAACCATCTCCCGGCGAGAACACCGCGTGAACGTGACAAGGGCGCGGCCCAGCCGTCGATGGATGGGGTGGGTCGACGGGCGGCCAAACGGGTGGGCCGAACGGCTGGTGCGTCGGATCGAAAACCGGCGCCGCCTCCCAGGGAAAAGAAGGGCGTTTCGGTTCGCCAGTCGGCCGCCAAAGGCGGCGCCAAGGCGCGCAAATCCCGGCGCTGAACAACGCCGCGCCGGCGAAAGTCATTGAAGGAGTGTCTGGAATGTCTTCATCGATCCGAACCGCCGTGGTGACCGGCGCAGGCAGCGGCATCGGCGAGGTGGTCGCGCATGCCTTGCTGGCCGATGGCTGGCAGGTGGCATTGGCGGGTCGGCGGCAGGCGTCGTTGCAGGCGGCGGCCGATGCGTCAGGCGTGGCGTCTCGTACGCTGGTGGTGCCCACCGACGTGGCCGATCCAGCGGCCGTTCAGAACCTTTTCGACACCGTGGTCCGGTCCTGGGGTCGGGTCGATCTGCTGTTCAACAACGCTGGTGTGTTCGCGCCGGGTGTCCCGCTGGAAGACCTCCCGATCGAGCACTGGCGTCAGGTGGTCGACGTGAACCTGAGCGGCATGTTCTACTGCATCCAGGCGGCGTTCCGCGTCATGAAGACACAGAATCCGCGTGGCGGGCGCATCATCAACAACGGCTCGATCTCCGCCACGACGCCGCGCCCGAATTCGATTGCCTACACCGCGACCAAGCACGGCGTGACCGGATTGACCAAGGCGGCATCGCTGGACGGGCGCAAGTACGACATCGCGGTGGGCCAGATCGACATCGGCAACGCGGCCACCGACATTGCCGCGCCGATGGGGCGCGGCATTTTGCAGGCCAACGGCGAAATCGCGGTCGAACCCCTGATGGACGTGGAGATCGTTGGCCGTTCGGTGGTGTACATGGCCAGCCTGCCTTTGCAGGCCAACGTGTTGTTCCATACCGTGATGGCGACCGGGATGCCGTTTGTCGGGCGCGGCTGAGCCACGCGTGGCGGCGCTCAGACGCGCAGCCGGCGGGCCAGCGTGCCAGCGGTAAGGGCCTCGCCGTCGGGCCAGTCATCGGCGCTTTGGCCATGCTGATGGACCGCGGCGCACGCGGCCTGGAACGCGTTCTGGCCGGCCGCCAGATGGGCAGCAACCAGACCGGCCAGAACGTCGCCGGTGCCGGCGGTTCCCAGCCGGGCGTTGCCGGTGAGGTTCAGTACCGGGATCTGTCCAGGGGCCGCAACCACCGTGCCCGATCCCTTCAACACGGCCGTGCAGCCCAGTGCGTCGGCAAGCTGGCGCGCCGCCGCCAGACGGTCCGACTGCACGGCGGCCGCGTCGCTGCCGAGCAGGCGGGCCGCTTCCAGCGGATGAGGCGTCAGGACGGTGGCCAGTTGGCGACCGGCACGGGCAAGGACCAAGGTGCGCAATCCGGTGTCGGCCGCCACGGCGTTGAGGGCATCCGCGTCGAGCACCAGGTGCGGTGCCCGCGACAGCACCTGCGGGAGCACCGCGCGAACCGCGTCACCGCCGCCGCAGCCGCAGACCACGGTGAGCGAGCGCAGGTCGAGCGCGTCGAAGCGGCGGAACATGAGCTCGGGTTGGGTTGCATCCAGGCTCATCACCCCTTCGTCGAGCAGGCTCACCAGGACCCGGCCGGCCCCGCCATGCAGCGCTGCCGTCGCAGCCAACAACGCGGCACCGGTCATGCCCATGCCGCGGCGGTTCAGACCTTCGCCACCAATCACCGCGACGTCGCCATGGGTGCCCTTGTGCGACGCATGCGCGCGTGGAATCCCTGCCGGCGTACCGTTGGTCCACGCGTCGGCGGGCTCGGCCGTGCCGTCCACGCCGAGGTCGTCAAACCAGACCGTGCCTGCGGCATCCCGGCCGTGCGCGGTGAATAGCCCCGGCTTGCAACTGAGCAGGCAGAGCGTGTTCTTGGCATGAATGTGCCACGTTCCCAGCGCCGAACAGCCACCAGACGCTACTGAATCGATAGCGTATTGGCCCGTGTCGGCGTTGAGACCTGAGGGCAGGTCGACCGCGAGCACCGGAGCCTGGCTGGTCTGCATGGCTTGCAGCCACTCGGCCATACGCCCCTGCGGTGCCCGGGCGGCACCGAGGCCGAGCAGAGCGTCGATGCAAAGATCGTCGGGCCCCAGACCGACGGGCGGTGTGTCACTGAAGGCCACCGCTTCGGTGCGCGCGCGTGACAGCGAGGCTCGTGCGTCGTCGGGCGCGGCGGCTTCGGTGCCCAGCCACGTGACAACCGGGTGTTTGCCCCAGCGCTTCAGGTGCATGGCCGCTTCTAGGCCGTCGCCGCCGTTGTTGCCGGGGCCGCAGGCGATCCATACCGTGCGCGCATGGGGCGCCAGCGCCAGCGCCAGGCGGGCCACCGACAGGCCCGCGCGTTGCATCAGGGTGTGAGGGGGGAGGGTGGCTGCGGCGGCCGCTTCCAGGCGGCGCGACGCCGCCGTGCCATGCAGGGCAATCCGGTGGGCAGGCGTGACGCGGAACATGCCAGCCATTGTGCCGCGAAGGCCGGCTCAGAGGCTGAGGGGGAATTGGGCGTGCCCGAATGGGCGCCCAAATAACCCGCCGGCAAGGCGCAAAGGGTTATTGGGGTCAGACGCCAATTTCGCTGCGCCACCTGGCAGCGCACCCTGCGGGCGGGCCGATGGCCCGGCGAATTTGGACTCTGACCCCAAAAACCCAAGGCGCGCATTTGCTACGCCGTTGGCGGTGTTTTGGGGCGTCAAGGCGGGCATGACCGGTTTCTTCTCAGGCTTTCAGTGGCGCAAACGTTCGATTCCCAAGCCTTCGAGATCGACCGCAGGCGCGCGCCCGGCCACCAGATCGGCCACCGCGCGGGCGCTGCCGCAGGCCAGCGCCCAGCCGCTCGACCCATGACCCAGGTTGAGCCACAGGCCTGGCAACCCGCTGGGACCGATGAGGGGCGGCCCGTCGGGCATCATCGGTCGTGCGCCTTTCCATTCCTGCACGCCGCTGGAGAGTTGTGCGGCGCCCGGAAACCAGTCGTGCAGCACCTTGTAAAGGGTCTGCAAGGAGGCGGTCCGCATGGCGCTGTCCGATCCGCCCACTTCGGCACTGCCTGCCACCCGCACCCGCAGGCCCAGGCGTGAAATCGCGACCTTGTAGCGCTCGTCCATGACCGCGCTCCGGGGCGCGTTGACCGGTTCGCGGATGTGGGCGCTGACCGAATAGCCGTGCACAGCCACCATCGGGAGCCTGAGCCCGAGCGGGCGCAGCAGGGCTGCGCTGGTCAGCCCGGCGCACAGCACGACCCCATCGAAGTCGCGTGGCGCGGATTCGCTGGCGACGGTGATCGAAGGCCGTGGCGACACGGCGATGCTGGCCACGGCGGTGTTGAATTCGAACCGGGCGCCGAGCCGGCGCGCCTCGTCCTTCAGCAACAGGGCGAACTGACGGCAGTTGCCGACCTCGTCGTCGGGCAGGTGGATCGCGCCGGCAAAGACGGTGTCCGGATTCAGCGCCGGTTCCACCTTGCGCGCCTCGTCGGGCCCGATCTCGCGGAATTTCACGCCAGCCTCGCGCAGCACCTGCAGGCCGGGGCGGGTGAGCTCGCGGTCTTTTTCGGAGCGCAGCAGGACCATGTAACCGTCGCTGCGGTCGTATTCGAGCTTCAGATCCGCCGTGACCTGGTGCAGGCGCTGGCGGCTGTAGAACGCCAGGCGTTGCATGCGTGCCCGGTTGGCCAGATAGGTATCGAGCTTGCACGCTCGCCACCAGCGCCACATCCAGGCGAGCTCGGCCGCTCCCAGTCCCGAGCCGAGCTTCACCGGTGCGTGGCGGCTCAGCAGGTGGCCCAGGACCTTGCGGGTCATGCCGGGCGCGGCCCAAGGCGTGACGTAACCCGGCGCGACCAGCCCCGCGTTGGCGAAGCTGGTTTCTTCGGCGACGGCGCCATGGCGCTCGAAAACGGTTACCTCATGGCCGTCAGCGGCCAGCTCGTACGCGGTGGTCACGCCGATGATGCCGGCTCCCACTATGGCAATTTTCATGGAAAAATCAATCAGAACGCCTAAATACCAGCGTCAAATGGTCAGTCAATGCTATTGTAATTGAAGTGAATCCTCGATCCGGAGGCTCAGGTTCAAGACCGTGTCGTCACGTCCGCCGACGTGCCAGACCATCAAACCCACTGGCATTTCGTCCGGCGTGTGGCAGGGCAGCGACAGGGCGCAACCGTCAAGCATGTTGATGACGCTGGTGTTGCGCAACAGCAGGGCATTGGCACGGAAAAAAGCCTTGTCGCGGTCGGTATCTGCTGCGGCATCGTCACCGGTGGCCGGTGCGACATCGGCCAGCCTTGGCGCGACGATGGGTACGGTGGGTGACAGCACGGCGTCGTAGCCGGCCAGGGCTTGTGCCATCCGTCCGATCCAGCTTCTTCGCGCCCGAATCAGGTCGATGTACTCATGGGCCAGCATTGTGGCGCCGCGCTGGATGCGCGCTGCGACACGGGGGTCGTAATCGTCAGCTCGGGTGGCAAGCAGGCCCCGGTGCCAGGCGAAACTCTCTGCCGCCGAAAAGCCACCGCTTGCCTGCAAGCCGGCCAACTCAGCCACCTGGGGCAGGGCGATGTCGTCGATCCGGGCACCTGCCGCACGCAGGGTCGCGAGGGTTCGTCCAAAGGCCCGCGCAACCTCCGGGTCGACATCGTCCAGAAAGACCTCACGAGCCACCGCCAGTCGGTAGGCCGCCAGCGGCGCCGGGCTGCGCGTGACAGTGCGCGCGGCCAGGATTTCGTGCGCCAGCACGGCGTCGCGAACGCTGCGTGTCAGGGCGCAGACCGTGTCAAGCGTGGTCGACAGGGGTACGGCGCCTGTTGTCGGCACCCTGTTCGCCGTGCTCTTGAAGCCGACAATGCCATTCAGCGCCGCGGGGATCCGGATCGATCCGCCGGTGTCGGAGCCGAGCCCGATGTATGCGGCGCCGGTTGCCACCGAGACCGCCGCACCGGACGACGAACCACCAGGAACGCGGGGCTCGGCCATTTGACCGACGGGTTGGTCGTACCGGCCATCCCAGGCTGCGGGCGTGGGTACATGGGGATTCGTGCCGACGCCCGAGAACGCGAACTCGACCATGTGCGTGCGTCCGAGCATAGAACCGCCAGCTGCCCGAAGGCGTGCAACCGCCGGGCAATCCGATGTGGCGGGGGGTGCGTCGGCGAGAACCATGGAACCAGCAGTGGTCACCTGTCCCTCGACATCGAAAAGATCTTTGACGGAGAACGCAAGGCCGGCCATCGGCCACCCGGTCACGGCACCGGGCTGGCGATCGAGGCGCGCGGTCTGGGCGCGCGCTTCGTCGAACACTGTCCGCAGAAAAGCGCCCTGGCACGCAGCCGCGCCGGCGCGTTGAATCGATGCCTCGATGGCCCGCGAGGCGGTGAAGGTGCCAGCCTGGATACGTTGCCGGGTTGCGATGAGGTCGGGCAGCATGGCTGGCTTCAAGGGGCGTGCTATACTCTTTGGGTTTTGCAGGTCGGGAAATTGCCGACTGTCAAGACAAATCGCAAACCGGCCCCACAAGGTGTTGCGACCCGTTCATTCCGAACCGGAGTGTCATTGGGTTGCAATGGATGGGCTGGATTTTAGACCCAACCTTCGGAGTAGTTACCCATGTCAGTGACCATGCGCGAAATGCTGGAAGCCGGTGTCCATTTCGGTCACCAGACCCGCTTCTGGAACCCCAAGATGGCGCCGTTCATCTTCGGTCATCGCAACAAGATTCACATCATCAACCTGGAAAAGTCGCTGCCGATGTTCCAGGATGCCGCCAAGTTCGTGCGGCAGCTGTCGGCCAATCGCGGCACCATCCTGATGGTCGGCACCAAGCGCCAGGCGCGTGAAACCGTAGCGGGTGAAGCCCAGCGCGCGGGCGTGCCCTATGTCGACCAGCGCTGGCTCGGCGGCATGCTGACCAACTTCAAGACGGTCAAGACCTCGATCAAGCGCCTGAAGGACATGAAAGCCCAGCAGGAAGCCGGTCTGGATTCGCTGAGCAAGAAGGAACAGCTGATGTTCAAGCGCGAACTCGAGAAACTCGAGCGCGACATCGGCGGCATCCAGGACATGAACGCGCTGCCAGACGCCATTTTCGTGATCGACGTCGGCTACCACAAGATCGCCATCGCCGAGGCCAAGAAGCTGGGCATCCCCCTGATCGGCGTGGTCGACACCAACCACTCGCCCGAAGGCATCGACTACGTGATCCCCGGCAACGATGACTCGGCCAAGGCCGTCACGCTGTACGCCCGCGGCATCGCCGACGCCATCCTGGAAGGCCGCGCCAACGCGGTGGAAGAGGTGGTCAAAGCGGTTGCCGCCGATGACGCCGACGAATTCGTCGAAGTCGAGAACGCTGGCGCCTGAGCCGCCCCTGGCGCATTGAAAGGGGCTTTTCTGCCCCTTTTTTTTAGCCCCAATCCCCCTTGAACTGAATTGAAGACGGAGTAAACAAAATGGCTGCAATTACCGCAAGCATGGTCGCCGAACTGCGTGGCAAGACCGACGCCCCCATGATGGAATGCAAGAAGGCGCTGACCGAAGCCAACGGCGACATGGCCAAGGCGGAAGAACTGCTGCGTGTCAAGCTTGGCACCAAGGCCGGCAAGGCCGCTTCGCGCGTGACCGCTGAAGGCGTGGTTACCTGCAGCATCGACGGCAACGTGGGCGCCCTGCTCGAAGTCAACTGCGAGACCGACTTCGTGACCAAGAACGACAGTTTTCAGGCGATGGCCAAGACCGCTGCGGAACTCATTGCCAAGAACAACCCGGCCGACATCGAGGCGCTGGGTGCCCTGGCCTACAGCCAGGACGGTTTCGGCCCGACGCTCGAAGATGTACGCAAGGGCCTGATCGGCAAGATCGGTGAGAACATGTCGTTCCGCCGCTTCAAGCGTTTCGCGTCGGGCGCCAAGCTGGCCAGCTACCTGCATGGCAGCCGCATTGGCGTTGTGGTCGAATTCGACGGCGACGACACGGCGGCCAAAGATGTGGCGATGCATGTTGCCGCCATGAAACCGGTCGCGCTGTCGGCCGCCGACGTGCCCGCCGACCTGGTGGAGCGTGAGCGCTCCGTGGCCGCCGCCAAGGCTGCTGAATCCGGCAAACCCGCCGACATCGTCGCCAAAATGGTTGAAGGGTCGGTGCAGAAATATCTCAAGGAAGTTTCGCTGTTCGACCAGGTCTTTGTGAAGGCCGCGGACGGCAAGCAGACCGTGGGTGCCTATCTCAAGGCGACCGGCACCACCGTGCGGGGATTCACTCTGTATGTGGTTGGCGAAGGCATCGAAAAACGCGTGGATGATTTCGCTGCTGAAGTGGCCGCCCAGGTCGCCGCGGCCAAGGGAACGGCCTGATATTCGGCCGCCTGCGTGCGGCTAAACTCTCACCTTCAGAAGGAGCCCACGCATGACCCTTGCCCGACCCGTCCACAAGCGCATCCTGCTCAAGCTCTCCGGTGAGGCCCTGATGGGCGACGATGCGTTCGGGATCAACCGTGCCACGATCGTGCGCATGGTCGAGGAAATTGCCGAAGTGACCCGTCTGGGGGTGGAGGTGGCGGTGGTGATCGGTGGCGGCAACATCTTCCGGGGTGTCGCGGGCGGGTCGGTCGGCATGGACCGTGCTACCGCCGATTACATGGGCATGCTGGCCACCGTCATGAACGCCCTGGCGCTCGCCGATACGATGAACAAGGCCGGCCTGACGGCCCGTGTGATGTCGGCGATCGCCATCGAACAGGTGGTGGAGCCCTATGTGCGGCCCAAGGCCTTGCAATATCTCGAAGAGGGCAAGGTGGTTGTTTTCGCGGCCGGCACTGGAAATCCCTTCTTCACCACCGACACGGCCGCCGCCTTGCGGGGCGCCGAAGTCGGCGCCGAAGTTGTTCTGAAAGCCACCAAGGTCGATGGTGTGTACACAGCGGATCCCAAGAAGGACCCGACGGCGACCCGCTATTCCCAAATTACGTTTGACGAGGCCATGGGCCAGAACCTTGGCATCATGGACGCGACCGCGTTCGCGTTGTGCCGCGACCAGAAGCTGCCGGTGAAGGTCTTTTCGATTTTCAAGCACGGGGCGCTTCGGCGCGTCGTGATGGGCGAGGATGAGGGCACTCTGGTGTCGGTCTGAAGGGCGCCCGAGGATCAGGAGAACAGAACATGACAACTGCTGAAATCAAGAAAATCGCTGAAACCAAGATGGATCAGACCATTGCGGCGTTCACGCACAACCTCACCAAGATCCGAACCGGCCGAGCCAATCCAGCGCTGCTGGACACCATTCATGTCGATTACTATGGCTCGATGGTGCCCTTGAGCCAGGTTGCCAACCTCTCGCTCATCGATGCTCGTACCATCAGTGTGCAGCCTTGGGAAAAAGGCATGGGTGCCAAGATCGAAAAGGCCATTCGCGAAAGCGAACTGGGTCTGAACCCGGCTTCAATGGGTGATTTGATCCGTGTGCCGATGCCACCCATGAGCGAAGAGCGCCGCAAGGAGATGACCAAGCTGGTTCGTCACGAGGGCGAAAATGCCAAGATCGCGATCCGCAATCTGCGCCGCGATGCCAACGAACACATCAAGAAGCTGGTCAAGGAAAAGCTTGCTTCCGAAGACGACCAGAAACGTGCGGAAGGCGACATACAGAAGGTCACGGACCGGCACATCGTCACGATTGACCAGCTCGTGGCGGGCAAAGAGCAGGAAATCCTGGCGGTCTGACCGACAGGGAGCGGTCCAGATGAGCAAGTCGGCTGCGCCACCGTTTCACATCGCTATCGTCATGGATGGTAACGGGCGGTGGGCGACGCGGCGCTACCTGCCTCGGGTGGCCGGGCATCGCCAAGGCGTCGAGTCGCTTCGGCGCTGTGTCAAGGCATGCTCGGAGCGCGGCGTTCGCGTGCTCACGGTCTTTGCATTTTCCTCCGAAAACTGGAACCGTCCTGCCGAGGAAGTCTCGGGTCTGATGGAGTTGCTGGCCCTGGCCTTGGGGCGTGAGGTGCCGCAGCTTCACAAGGATGGCGTGCGTATCCACATCGTCGGTGACCGTACGGCGCTGTCGGAAAAGATGCGAAGCGGCCTGGCCCAAGCGGAGGCTACCACCGCCCAGAACACCCGGTTGATCCTCAACGTCTGCTTCAACTATGGCGGGCGCTGGGACATCGCTCAGGCCGCAGCCCGTCTCGCAGAGCAGGGAGTCCCCCTCACCGAAGCGAATCTGGACCGTGCGATGGCCTTGTCCCATGTTCCCGATCCCGATCTGGTGATACGGACTGGCGGGGAGCGGCGCATCAGCAACTTTTTGCTGTGGCAGGCCGCGTATTCGGAGTTCTATTTCAGCGATCACCTCTGGCCTGATTTCGACGAAGCTGCGCTTGACGAGGCGATCGCCGATTACAGCCGTCGTGAACGGCGTTTCGGGCAGACGTCCAGCCAGGTTGCATCGGCTCCGCCGGATCGGATCGCAGCTTGAGTGCCCGATGCTGAAGCAGCGCGTCATCACCGCACTGGTTCTGCTGGCCATCCTGCTGCCGGCACTGTTTTATCCGACGCCCGAACCCTTTGCCACGGTCGCCCTGGTCCTGATCGCCGCTGGCGCGTGGGAGTGGGGACGCCTTAACCGGTTGGGACAGGTGTCGTCGCTGGCGTTGTCCCTGGCTTGCGTCGGGCTTTGCTGCGCCAGTTGGGCGCTGGGCTGGGTCAGCCAGCCCCCGCCGCTCTTGTGGTCCGTTGCGGGTCTGGCTTGGGTTCTTGGCGGAAGTCTGCTTTTGCGCCGAGGCGTGGCCGGGTGGTCGGACGTTCCCGTCGGCGTTCGCGTTCCGGGTGGATTGTTGGCGCTGTGGCTGGCGTGGCTGGCCGTTGCGCAGGCCCGTTTCATCGGCGTCAATTTTCTGCTGTCGATCCTTGTGCTGGTCTGGGTTGCGGATATCTTTGCCTACTTTGCCGGGCGCGCGTTTGGCGGACGCTTCAGCCGGGGCAAACTGGCGCCGTCGATCAGTCCAGGCAAGAGTTGGGAGGGCGTTTGGGGCGGCATGGCGGGCGTGGTGGTCCTGGCGTTTGCCTGGGTCTGGGCCGATCGCTGGCTGGGCGCCGGCGTGGCCAGCTTTTACACCCGGCTGTCCAGTCACGGCATCGTGGTGCTCCTGATCGCGGTTCTCTTCATGGCCGCGATGAGCGTGGTCGGGGACTTGGTGGAATCACTCATCAAGCGCAGCGCCGGTGTGAAGGACAGCAGTGGCCTGCTCCCCGGCCATGGCGGTGTGCTCGATCGGGTTGACGCGCTCTTGCCGACATTGCCCTTGGCGATGATGCTGGCGACTCTGGGACGCCCATGAAGCAGCGCATCACGGTGCTGGGATCCACTGGTTCGATCGGGACCAGTACCCTCGACGTGATTGCCCGTCACGCCGACCGGTTCGAGGTCTTTGCGCTGAGTGCCTCGACCCAGGTTGATTTGATGTTGGCCCAGTGCCGGCGGTTCCGACCGCGGTTTGCGGTCATGGCCAGCGAGGAGCATGGACGGCTGCTGGCCGAGAAAATCAAGCAGGAAGGCCTTGAGTCCAGCGTTGAATGGTCACCGGAAGCTATCAACAGAATAGCGTCCGACGAGTCGGTGGACATGGTCATGGCGGCCATCGTTGGCGCCGCCGGCCTCGCGCCGTGTCTGGCGGCAGCGGCGGCTGGCAAACGGCTGCTTCTGGCCAACAAGGAAGCCTTGGTGGTGGGTGGCGACGTTTTCATGCGCGCCGTGCATCACGGTGGCGCGACCTTGTTGCCCATTGACAGCGAGCACTCCGCCATTTTTCAGTCCCTTCCCGAGGATCCCGCGACCTGGGCGGAGCGGATCGACCGGATCATCCTGACCGCATCGGGCGGGCCGTTCCGCACCCGTGATCCTGCCACCCTGCATGCCGTCACGCCGGAGGAGGCCTGCGCCCACCCCAACTGGGTCATGGGGAAAAAGATCTCGGTCGACTCCGCCACCATGATGAACAAGGCATTGGAGGTCATCGAAGCCAGTTATCTCTTCGGTGTCTCGCCGTCGCAATTGCAGGTCGTGATCCATCCCCAGAGCATCATCCATTCGATGGTGCAATACCGGGACCATTCTGTGGTGTCGCAGATGGGTACCCCCGACATGCGGGTTCCGATCGCCTACGGTTTGTCCTGGCCCCAACGTATCGTTTCCGGAGCCGCGGCACTCGACTTCCACAACTTGCCGGCCATGACATTCGAAGCACTGGATGACCACGGTCATGAACGGCGGTATCCGGGTCTCCAACTGGCCTGGGACGCTTTAAGGGGGCCGGCAGGCAGTTGCGCGGTGCTGAATGCGGCCAACGAGGTGGCGGTCGCAGCGTTTCTGGATCGGCGGATCCGTTTCGACCAGATTCACCGCATCAATGTGGACACACTCGCGTCGGTGGCGTTCAACGAACCCCGCTCCCTTGGCGATCTGATGGATCTGGACGCGACCAGCCGCCAGGCCGCTGAAGCGGCGGTTGCACGCCTGGTTCACTGAGGCCGCATCCGATGCTCACGGTCCTTGCATTTCTTGTTGCGCTGGGCTTGCTGATCGCGGTGCACGAGTACGGGCATTACCGCGTCGCCGTGGCATGTGGTGTGAAGGTTCTGAGGTTCTCCGTCGGATTTGGTCGCCCGCTCTTGCGTTGGAAACCAAAGGTGCAGCATCCGGGACAGGACACCGAATTCGTCATCGGAGCTTTTCCGATCGGCGGATACGTCCGGATGCTGGATGAGCGCGAAGGACCGGTGCCTGCGCACGAGGCACAATGGGCCTTCAACACCCGGCCCCTGCGGCAGCGCGCGGCCATCGTGGCCGCCGGTCCGCTGGCCAACCTGGTTCTGGCTGTCTTTCTGTACGCGTCGGTGAACTGGATCGGCGTAAAGGAGCCCGAACCGGTCTTGGCCAGTCCTGTGGCGGCGTCGTTGGCCGAACGCGCGGGGCTGAGAGGGGGGGAATGGGTGCAATTTGCCGGCTTCGCCGATCAGGATGTCGAACCCGTCCGTTCGTTCGAATCGTTGCGTTGGCTGCTGACGCGTGGAGCGCTGGACGGACGCGACGTCCGCCTGGTGGTGGCGAACCGAAAGGAAGGCGGCGGCCGTGATGTGTTGCTGCCTTTGTCTGCACTTTCGGCAAAAGACGCCGATCCCCAACTGTTCCAGCGGATCGGGATCGTTGCGCCCTGGACCGAACCGATCATTGGGGATGTGCTCCCCCAGAGCCCCGCTTCGCGCGCTGGGCTTCAGGACGGCGATCGAGTCTTGCGGGTGGGGGCGATCCAGGTGGTGGATGGCCAGCAGCTGCGCCAGCTGATTCGCTCCTCGGTCGATGGTCAAACGCCAATCCCGATGTTGTGGCGCATCGAGCGCAAGGGACAGCCAATCGACTTGAAGTTGGAGCCGGAGGTTCGCAGCGAGGGCCAGTTGGTTGTGGGTCGTATCGGCGCCTACGTTGGTACGCCTCCCGCCATGACAGTGGTCAGGATGGGCCCCTTGGAGGGCTTGTGGCGGGGTGTTGAGCGTACCTGGGAGGTTGCGATCCTGACGGTTCGCATGATCGGGCGGATGGTCATCGGGGACGTATCCCTGAAGAACCTCAGTGGTCCGCTGACCATCGCCGACTATGCGGGCAAGTCGGCCAGTCTCGGGGTCACATCGTATCTGGTGTTTCTGGCCTTGATCAGTGTCAGTCTCGGGGTGCTGAACCTGATGCCGTTGCCCGTCCTCGACGGGGGGCACCTGTTGTATTATCTTTGGGAAGGCGTGACCGGGCGGGGCATCTCTGATCTCTGGATGGAGCGATTGCAGCGGGGTGGCGTCGCCCTGCTGTTGGCCATGATGACTGTCGCGCTGTTCAACGATGTCACTCGGCTTTTTGGGTGACCCCGTAGCGGGCATCCCACCGGCGAGGCCGTCAACAGACCAATTCATGAAAAAGCAATTGAACCGATTTCGTTTGCGCGCATCCGTCGCCGCGGTGGCGCTGGCCTTTGCTGCCCATTCGTGGGCCGTCAATCCGTTTCCGGTGGGCGACATCCGGGTCGAAGGTTTGCAGCGCGTCGAAGCCGGTACGGTGTTCGCCTCGCTCCCGTTTCGCGTGGGCGATACCTACAACGATGAAAAGGGTTCGGCAGCGATTCGGGCCTTGTTCGCTTTAGGCTTGTTCAAGGACGTCCGCCTTGAGGTGAACGGCAACGTGGTCGTGGTGATCGTCGAAGAGCGCCCGACCATCGCCAATGTCGACTTTGCGGGCGCCAAGGAATTCGACAAGGAGGCGTTGCAAAAAATGCTGCGCGAAGTCGGATTGGCTGAAGGGCGGCCTTTCGACAAGGCACTGGCCGACCGTGCGGAGCAGGAACTCAAACGTCAGTACATCAACCGCAGTCTGTACGGTGTCGAAGTCGTCACCACCGTGACGCCGATAGAGCGCAACCGGGTCAACTTGACATTCACCGTCACAGAGGGTGATACCGCCAAGATTCGGGAAATGAACATCGTCGGCAACAAAGCTTTCAGCGAATCGACGCTGCTAGGTCTGTTCAGCCAGGATACCGGTGGCTGGCTGAGCTGGTACACCAAGTCGAACCATTACTCACGCACCAAGCTCAACGCCGATCTGGAGGCGCTGCGCTCGTTTTACCTCGCACGTGGTTTTCTCGATTTCCGCATTGATTCGACGCAGGTCGCGATGTCGCCGAACAAGCAGGACATTTCGGTCACGATCAACATTACGGAAGGGGAGCGATTCATTGTGTCCTCGGTGGCGCTTGAAGGAAACTTTCTGGGCAAGGAAGATGAGTTCAAGTCCCTGGTGACCATCAAGCCTGGAAAACCTTTCAACGCCGATGATGTGGCGGAGACGACCCGGGTGTTTACCGAAAATTTTGGCAATTACGGCTTTGCGTTCGCCCGGGTCGAAGCGCGGCCGGAGATTGACCGCGTGAACAACCGGGTTGCGTTGATTCTGCAGGCCGATCCGTCCCGGCGCGCCTACATCCGTCGGATCAACATTTCGGGCAACGATCGGACCCGTGACGAAGTGATCCGGCGCGAGTTCCGCCAGTTCGAAGCGTCCTGGTACGACGGCAACAAGATTCGCCTATCCCGCGACAGGGTGGACCGGCTGGGATATTTCACGAGCGTCAACATTGACACGGCGGAAATCCCGGGTGTGAACGATCAGGTCGACCTGAATGTCAACGTTACGGAGAAACCAACCGGCAGCATCACGTTGGGACTGGGATTCTCGACAGCCGACCGGCTTGCGCTGAACATCGGCATGAAGCAGGAGAACGCGTTCGGGTCCGGCAACTACCTCGGGGTCGAGCTCAACACCAGCAAGTACAACACGGTTCTGGTCTTGAACACCACCGATCCCTATTTCACGAAAGACGGTATTTCCCGAACGCTGGATGCCTACTACCGCAGCAACAAGCCCTATGCCAATCAGGGCGGTTCCTATCAGCTCGTGACCGCAGGCGCCGGCATCCGCTTTGGTGTGCCCTTCAGCGAGAAGGACACGGTCTTCTTCGGCGCAGCGCTGGAGCGCATGGAGATCAAGAATGGCACCAACATTCCCGCATACTATTTGCAGTATGCCGAGGAGGTGGGCAACCCGAGCAACACGCTGCCGCTGACCATCGGATGGTCGAGCGACACCAGAGACAGTGCGCTGATCCCGACGCGTGGCACGGTCCAACGATTCAACACGGAATGGGGCGCCCTGGGCGACGCGCAGTTCGTCAAACTCAACTATCAGTTCCAGTACTACATTCCGATCACCCGCAGTTTCACCGCCGCGTTCAACACGGAATTGGGCTGGGGCACGGGTCTTTCGGGCAAGCCGTACCCCGTGTTCAAGAACTTCTATGCGGGTGGTCAGGGTTCGGTGCGCGGGTTCGACCAGAACACGCTCGGCCCGCGGGATATCACTGGATCCTTCATCGGTGGCCCGAAGAAATTTGTCCTCAATGGTGAGGTTTACGCACCAATGCCGGGCAGCGGCAATGACCGTACGCTGAGACTTTTCGCGTTCACGGACATCGGCAACGTCTGGGGAGCCAACCAACAGCCGACGGTCGATTCTCTGCGGGCGTCAGCCGGGCTGGGGATCAGCTGGATCTCGCCGCTGGGACCGCTGCGGATCGCGTACGCCTACGCATTCCGGACCCAGCCGGGGGATAGAATTCAACCCTTAACATTCCAGATAGGATCGTCTTTCTAATGAACTCAATGCGTCAAATCCGTTTGCTGGCCTTGGTTGTTGGTGCACTGGGCGCTTCGGCTGCCGTTCACGCCCAGGACTTCAAGGCCGGATTCGTGAACACGGATCGCATCTTCCGCGAGGCCAACAGTGCCAAGGCCGCTCAGGCAAAGCTGGAACAGGAGTTCTCCCGGCGCGAGAAGGAAATCATCGAGCTCGGCAACACGGTCAAGGGCGCCTCGGAAAAATTTGAGCGCGATGCGCCCACGCTGTCAGAAAGCCAGCGCTTGACGCGCCAGAAACAACTCGTTGAGCAGGACCGGGAACTGCAACGCAAGCGCCGTGAGTTTCAGGAGGATCTGACCGCGCGCAAGAACGAAGAGTTGCAGCAGTTGCTGGAACGCGCAAACCGGATCGTGAAGCAGGTCGCCGAGGCAGAAAAATACGACGCCGTCTTCCAGGAAGCGGTTTATATCAACCCGAAGTTCGACATCACCGAGAAGGTGATCAAGGCGCTGAACGCCAGCACGGGCAAGTAGTCCTGTTGCCAGTCGTTTCCGTGTGGCGCTCCGTCTAGACTACATCACCGACCGGTTGGGCGGCGAGCTGCACGGAGAACCCGCACAGATCATCGAGAGCCTTGCCCCGCTCGAATTCGCCGGGCCAGGACAGATCAGTTTTCTCAGCCATCCGAAGTTTCGTTCGTTGCTTGAAGGGTCGCGTGCAGCCTGTGTGATCGTCGGGCCGGACATGACGCAGGCGGCGCTCGTTCGTGGCGCCTGCATCATTGCCGACCAGCCCTACCTCTACTATGCGCGCCTGACCCAACTCTGGAAGCGTGAGCATTCGCCGCCGCAGGGGCCCCGCATCCACCCGAGCGCTGTCGTCGATCCCCATGCCCACGTCGATTCGACGGCTCAGGTCGGCGCGCTGAGCGTGATCGAACGAGGCGCCGTTGTCGGCGCCGGGACGGTGATCCGCGCGCGGGTGTCAATCGGTGAGAACTGCCGTATCGGCGAGCACTGTGTGATTCATTCGGGCGCGGTTATCGGCGCCGACGGCTTCGGGTTCGCGCCGGACCAGGGGCGTTGGGAGAAGATCGAGCAACTCGGCGCTGTTCGCATAGGCAATGACGTGGAGATCGGCGCCAATACCTGCATCGATCGTGGCGCGCTTCAGGACACGATCATTGAAGACGGAGTGAAGCTCGACAACCTGATCCAGATCGGCCACAACGTCCGGATCGGTGCCCATACCGCGATGGCCGGGTGCGTGGGCGTTGCCGGCAGCACCAGCATCGGCGCGCACTGCACGGTAGGTGGTGCGGGGATGATTCTGGGACATCTGACCTTGGTCGATGGCGTTCATGTCTCGGCCGCGTCGGTGGTCACGCGCTCCATTCTTCAGCCGGGGCAGTACACCGGCTTCTTTCCGATTGATGAAAACGGTTCCTGGGAAAAGAACGCGGCGACGCTCAGGCATCTGCACGCGCTTCGGGAGCGGCTCAAGGCGCTCGAAAAACACTTCCGCCAGACTCAAGAGGCAAACACACCATGATGGACATTCACCAGATTCTCAAGCACCTTCCACATCGTTATCCATTCCTCCTGGTGGATCGGGTTCTGGAGCTGGAAACCGGAAAGCGGATCAGGGCGTTGAAAAACGTCACCATCAACGAGCCGTTTTTCACCGGGCACTTCCCGTACCGGCCGGTCATGCCGGGTGTGCTGATGCTCGAGGCCATGGCCCAGGCCGCCGCCTTGATGGCTTTCGATTCGCTCGGGGTGCTGCCGGACGACCAGACTGTGTTCTATTTCGCCGGCATTGACGGCGCCCGCTTCAAGCGCCCGGTGGAACCGGGCGACCAGTTGATCCTCGAGGCCGAACTGGACCGCGCGCGTGCTGGTATCTACAAGTTCAAAGCCCGGGCCAAGGTCGGCGATGAAGTGGCTTGCGAAGCTGAACTGATGTGCACCATGCGCCGAGTCTCCTGAGGGGCGCGGCATGGCGAGCATTCACCCCACCGCCCTGGTGGATACGAGGGCCCAGATCGACGAGGCCGTCACGATCGGGCCGTACAGCGTCGTCGGCCCGAACGTCTGCATTGGCGGCGGTACGACCGTTGGCGCCCATTGCGTGATCGAGGGCCAGACCCGCATCGGGCGGGACAACCGCATCTTCCAGTTCAATTCCATCGGCGCAGTACCCCAGGACAAAAAATACGCGGGCGAACGGTCCGAACTGATCATCGGCGACGGCAACACCATCCGGGAGTTCTGCACCCTCAATCTGGGCGTGCTGGGCGCGGGCGGTGTGACGCGCATCGGCAACCGCAACTGGATCATGGCCTATTGCCACATCGCGCACGACTGCCAGATCGACGACGACACCACGCTGGCCAACAACACGACGATGGCAGGCCACGTACACCTGGGCAACTGGGTGACGGTCGGGGGTCTGACCGGTATCCATCAGTTCGTCAAGATCGGGGCGCATGCCATGGTGGGTTTCGCCAGCGCAGTCTCACAGGACGTGCCGCCATACATGCTGGTGGACGGTAATCCACTCGCGGTGCGGGGCATCAACAGCGTGGGCCTGCGGCGCCGCGATTTTTCGCCGGATCGTCTACGGGCGGTCAAATTGATGCACCGTCTGCTCTACCGGGAAGGCAAGACGCTGGAAGACGCACGCCGCGCGATTGCCGAGCTGGCGGCCGAGATTCCCGACGCGTCGGCGGATGTGGCGTTGATGAACGCTTTTCTCGCCGATGCCTCGCGTGGCATCGCCCGTTGAGGCAGGATAAGGCGGTGAACCCCGAGCGGCCTGTTTTCGGCATGGTGGCTGGCGAGCCCTCCGGCGATTTGCTGGCTGGCCATCTACTGGACGCTCTGACGGCGCGTTGGCCCGGCTTGCAGGCGGCAGGCATCGGCGGTCCCGAGATGCTGAAGCGAGGCTTTGTGTCCTGGTGGCCACAAAGCCTGCTGGCGGTCCGGGGCTATGCCGAGGTGTTGCCACGCCTTTTCAAGCTGTTGTCCATCCGCAGGGATCTGGGCACCCGTTTTTTGGCCAGTCCGCCGGACGTGTTTGTCGGCATTGATGCGCCCGATTTCAATTTCGGCCTTGAAGCCCGCTTGCGGGTCGGGGGAGTCCGGACCGTGCATTTTGTCAGCCCGTCGTTCTGGGCATGGCGTGCCGGCAAGCTGGCCAAACTGAAGGCCTGCGCCGACCATGTGTTGTGCATCTTCCCGTTTGAGCCCGCACTGTTGGCTCAACACGGCATCGCTGCCACCTACGTGGGACACCCACTGGCTCGCGTGATCCCCCTCGAACCGGATCGACAGGCGGCGCGTGCTGCACTGGGTCTGGAGCCCGACGCCCCCGTGGTGGCCTTGTTGCCGGGCAGTCGTGACTCGGAAATCCGCTACCTCGCCACCCGGTTTCTGGCTGCCGCCGCGCAAATCCTGCACCAGCGACCCGGCACGCGGTTCGTGTTGCCCACGTTACCGGCGCTTCGCCCGTCGGTTGAGCGTGCCGCGCAGGCGAGCGGTCTTGGCGACACGCTGCTGATCGTCGATGGGCAGTCGCAACGCGCGCTCGAGGCCTGCGACGTCACGCTGATTGCCAGTGGGACCGCCACCCTGGAGGCTGCGCTGTACAAGCGCCCGATGGTGATCGCCTACAACATGAACTGGCTGTCCTGGCACCTGATGCGCCACCGAAACCTACAACCCTGGGTGGGGCTGCCCAATATCCTGTGCCGGGATTTCGTCGTGCCCGAGCTGCTCCAGGATGCGGCGACGCCGATGGCGCTGGCGGCCGGCATTCTCGATTGGATGGATTCACCGCAGAAAGCGCAGGCGCTCGGCGAGCGCTTCATGACTTTGCACCATGAACTTCGCCACGACACGGCGCAATTGGCCACCGATGCGATCGAAAAAGTCCTTGCCCGTTGAACAGGTTTCCCTGCTGTGGGACAGCCCGGGCCTGATCGCGGGCGTGGACGAAGCCGGGCGCGGCCCCCTGGCTGGTCCGGTGGTGGCAGCGGCCGTGATACTGGACGAATTGAAACCGATCCGCGGCCTGGCAGACTCCAAGAAACTGTCGCCGCGCCGGCGCGAGGCGCTGTTTGACGAGATCATGGCCAAAGCCTTGTGCTGTTCGATCGCCGAGGCCAGCGTGGCCGAAATCGATCGGCTGAACATCCTGCAGGCCACGTTGCTGGCGATGCAGCGGGCCGTACAGGGTCTGCGGCTGAAACCGGCCAAAGTGTTGATCGACGGCAACCGTTTGCCGAGACTGGATGTCCTGGCCGAGGCCGTCGTCAAGGGGGATAGCAAGATCGCCGCCATTTCGGCGGCTTCGATTCTCGCCAAGGTCCACCGCGACCGGTGGTGTGCCCGTTATGACGAAGCGTTTCCACAGTACGGTTTTGCGGCGCACAAGGGCTACGGCACAGCCGCGCATCTGACGGCATTGCGCCAACATGGTGCCTGCCCGGAGCACCGGCGTTCGTTTTCGCCGGTTGCCGAGGTCTTGCCGTGAGTCCTCCACGCACCCCCATCGGCCGGCACGGCGCCGGGAATCCAGCAGCCAATGGCGTGTCCCCGGCGCTGATCACTTCGCGGGACAACCCCTTGATCAAAGCCTTGCGCCGCCTGGCGCAGGACAACACGGCCTACCGGAAGCAGGGGCAGGTCTGGCTGGAAGGCGACCACCTTTGCCGGGCGGCCCTGGAGCGGGGCCAACAGCCTGCCATCGCGGTGTTTTCGGAGTCTTTCTTGGCCAGTTCCAGCGTGGATTGGCCACAAAATGCTATAAAAACGATAGTGATTCCGGATCGCCTTTTTGTCGAAATCAGTGGGCTGGAGTCGCCCGCGTCAATGGGGTTCGTGGTTGACCTTCCGGCGCTGCCGCCGTTGCAGCCCGGGGTCGCGACGGTGGTGCTCGATCGGGTGCAGGACGCAGGCAATGTGGGTTCCATCCTGCGCAGCGCGGGGGCCTTCGGATTTCGACAGGTCGTGGCGCTCAAAGGCAGCGCGGCGTTGTGGTCGCCCAAGGTTCTGCGCGCGGGCATGGGCGCCCATTTCGGGTTGCGCCTGATCGAGTCGGCCGATCCTTCGGCGCTGGACAGGCTCGCGGTTCCGGTGGTGGTCACCAGTTCGCACCGGGGGAGCTTTCTCCACGAGGCGCCCCCGCCGTTTCCCTGCGCCTGGGTGATGGGGCATGAAGGACAGGGCGTGTCGGAGGTGCTGGCCTCGCGCGCTGATCACGCCGTTCGCATTGCGCAGCCGGGTGGAGAGGAGTCGCTCAACGTCGCTGCAGCCGCTGCCATCTGCTTGCACGCCAGCGCCTTGGTCTTGGCGGCGTCCCGGCCCGGCACGGTGTCGCCTTGAAATCCCCGCCTGGCGCCCGGAATCGGTGTCAGGCGCCGGTCAGCAGATGGTTCGCCCGGCTATAATGAGAGGCTTTCCAGCAATTCACCGTACGCCCCAGCCGCAACCGAGCCATAATCCCACAAAAGCAGCCACCAGGAGACTCGTTTCCTGTGCGCGTTTGGGCGTACCCGCAACCAACGGAGAACCCAGTGCTTTTGTCTCTCAAGGGAAATGTCCCCCCCGCCATCCTGGCGCTCGCAGACGGCACGGTCTTTATCGGCAATTCCATCGGTGCCACCGGCACCACGGTCGGCGAAGTGGTGTTCAACACCGCCATCACCGGCTACCAGGAAATCCTCACCGACCCGAGCTACTGTCGGCAGATCGTGACGCTCACGTATCCGCACATCGGCAACTACGGCGTCAACACCGAGGACATCGAAGCCGACAAGGTCCACGCCGCCGGTCTCATCATCAAGGACCTGCCGCTGCTGGCCTCGAATTTCCGCGCCAGCGAAACCTTGTCGCAGTACCTGGTGCGCGAAAACACCGTCGCCATCGCCAATATCGACACCCGCAAGCTCACACGTCTGCTACGTACCCAAGGCGCGCAGAACGGCGCCATCGTCGGCCTGGCCGCCGGTGAAGCGGTCACCCAGACCGTGATCGACCGCGCAATCGCCGCGGCCCAGGCTGCGCCCAACATGGCCGGGCAGGACCTGGCCCGGGTGGTATCGGCTTCAGCCGCCTACGACTGGACGCAGACCGAGTGGACACTCGGCGAGGGCTATGGCCGTCAGGACGCGCCGCGCTTTCACGTCGTGGCGTATGACTTCGGCGTCAAGAAGAACATCCTGCGCATGCTGGCTGAGCGTGGCTGCAAGGTGACTGTGGTGCCGGCGCAGACGCCAGCGGCCGAGGTGCTGAAGCACCAGCCCGACGGCATTTTCCTGTCCAACGGTCCCGGCGACCCCGAGCCCTGCGACTACGCCATCGCCGCTGCGCGCGAACTCATCGAAACCGGCATTCCGACCTTCGGCATCTGCCTGGGCCACCAGATCATGGCGCTGGCCTCGGGTGCGAAGACCTTCAAGATGAAGTTCGGTCACCACGGCGCGAACCATCCGGTCAAGGATCTCGACAGCGGCCGTGTCAGCATCACCAGCCAGAACCACGGCTTTGCGGTGGACGAAAAGACGCTGCCGGCCAACCTGCGCGCCACCCACGTGAGCCTGTTCGACGGAACACTGCAGGGCCTGGCCCGTACCGACAAGCCCGCCTTCTGCTTCCAGGGCCACCCGGAAGCGTCGCCCGGCCCGCACGACATCGCCTACCTGTTCGACCGGTTCACCGCGCTGATGCAGCAAGCCCAGGAGAAGAACAATGCCTAAGCGCACCGACATCAAAAGCATCCTCATCATCGGCGCCGGCCCGATCATCATCGGCCAGGCCTGCGAGTTCGACTACTCCGGCGTGCAGGCCTGCAAGGCCCTGCGCGAAGAAGGCTACAAGGTCATCCTGATCAACAGCAACCCGGCGACGATCATGACCGACCCGGCCACGGCCGATGTCACCTACATCGAGCCCATCACCTGGCAGACGGTCGAAAAAATCATCGCCCGGGAGCGCCCGGATGCCATCCTGCCCACGATGGGCGGGCAGACGGCGCTGAACTGTGCCCTGGACCTGTGGCGCCAGGGTGTGCTCGACAAGTACCAGGTCGAGCTGATCGGCGCCACGCCCGAAGCCATCGACAAGGCCGAAGACCGCCTGAAGTTCAAGGACGCGATGACCAAGATCGGCCTGGGTTCGGCGCGCTCAGGGATAGCCCACAGCATGGAAGAAGCCTGGGCGGTCCAGAAGCATGTCGGATTCCCGACGGTCATCCGCCCCAGCTTCACGCTGGGCGGCACCGGCGGCGGCATCGCCTACAACGCCGAAGAGTTCGAAACCATCTGCAAGCGCGGCCTGGAAGCCTCGCCCACCAACGAGCTGCTGATCGAGGAATCGCTGCTCGGCTGGAAAGAGTACGAGATGGAAGTCGTGCGCGACAAGGCCGACAACTGCATCATCGTCTGCTCGATCGAGAACCTCGACCCCATGGGTGTGCACACCGGCGATTCCATCACCGTGGCCCCGGCGCAGACGCTGACCGACAAGGAATACCAGATCATGCGCAACGCCAGCCTGGCGGTGCTGCGCGAGATCGGGGTGGACACCGGCGGCTCCAACGTGCAGTTCTCGGTCAACCCCCAAGACGGTCGCATGATCGTCATCGAGATGAATCCGCGGGTGTCGCGTTCGTCCGCGCTGGCCTCCAAGGCCACGGGTTTCCCCATCGCCAAGGTTGCGGCCAAGCTGGCTGTGGGCTACACACTGGATGAACTGCGCAACGAAATCACCGGCGGCGCCACACCGGCGAGCTTTGAGCCCAGCATCGACTACGTCGTCACCAAGATTCCGCGTTTCGCATTCGAAAAATTCCCCGCCGCCGACAGCCGCCTGACCACGCAGATGAAGAGCGTGGGCGAGGTGATGGCCATGGGTCGCACCTTCCAGGAGAGCTTCCAGAAAGCCCTGCGCGGCCTGGAAGTGGGCGTGGACGGCATGAACGAAAAGACCCAGGATCGCGAAATCCTCGAAAAGGAACTGGGCGAGCCCGGCCCCGACCGCATCTGGTATGTCGGCGACGCCTTCGCCGCCGGCTGGTCGGTGGATGAGGTGCACGACCTCACCAAGATCGACAAATGGTTCCTGGTGCAGATCGAAGAAATTGTCCGCATCGAACTGGAGCTGGACCAGATCGCTGCCGAAAAAGGTGAGGGCGCCTTGGCGGCGCTGGACGCCACCACGCTGCGCACCCTCAAGAAGAAGGGTTTCTCCGACCGCCGCCTGGCCAAACTGCTCAAGACGACCGAAAAGGCCGTGCGCGACCAGCGCCGGGCCCTGGGCGTGCGCCCGGTGTACAAGCGTGTGGACACCTGCGCGGCCGAGTTCGCCACCAACACCGCCTACATGTACTCGACCTACGAGGACGAGTGCGAGGCCGAGCCCACCGACCGGAAAAAGATCATGGTGCTGGGCGGCGGCCCCAACCGCATCGGCCAGGGCATCGAGTTTGACTACTGCTGTGTCCATGCGGCGCTGGCCATGCGCGAGGATGGTTACGAAACCATCATGGTCAACTGCAACCCCGAGACCGTCTCCACCGACTACGACACCTCGGACCGTCTCTACTTCGAGCCGCTGACGCTGGAAGACGTGCTCGAGATCGTGGACAAGGAAAAGCCCACCGGTGTGATCGTCCAGTACGGCGGCCAGACCCCGCTCAAGCTGGCCCTGGGCCTGGAGGCCGAGGGCGTGCCCATCATCGGCACCAGCCCGGACATGATCGACGCGGCCGAAG
>JADHED010000420.1_pt1 | contig 51998 bp, 40 predicted proteins | sample 8952041 | NCBI WGS metagenome assembly JADHED01 (sample SAMN16124423, study PRJNA663239) | bioreactor sludge metagenome | isolation source: sludge (control) | place: India:Bengaluru | collected 2018-09-08 | reverse complement strand
CGCCGTACTGGTGGCAGTTCACTTCGATGTCGCCCTTGCCGCCGGCCACCTTCTCCAAGTCCGCGTCGCTCAGCTCGCCCTCGCCCGCCACGTGGGGGACGACGACGTAGGTCGTGTCGGCGGTCTCGACGACGGCCTTCACGTTCACGGAGCCGAGGCTCAGCGCGAACTGCTTCTCGATCACCGACTTCGGATCGGCCACCAGGGCCTCGCGGTACTTCGGGTTCTCGGTCGCGAACTTCGCCAGCAGATCCTGCACCTGACCGCGCGTCATCTTCTCAGCCATCGTCGTCTCCCTCGTCTTGCCGCTTGGGGCGGCTGCGCTTCCTGAAGTCGTCCTCGACGCCTCATCGCGTCGTTGGGTGATGCCCTCTCCAACAGCAACCGCGGTGCCAGCGCGCCAGGGAGGACTGGATCGCGCGATTTCGGCCTGATTCCTGGGATTCCTCCCGGCGTCAGCCGTCGCGTGCACAGCGGCGCGTGGGCTGCGAACCCGGGGAGTTGGAGCTGGGGCTCCAGCCGTCGGCCCGCCGCCGCCGGACTCCGCAGACCGCCCGCCCGAGCCGCGCGCCTCGCCTACTTCGCCGCCTCGGGCACCTCGGCGAAGTCCCGCCGAATCTGCTGGATCACCTTCGACTGCGCCGCCAGCGCGATCACCTTGTGCGGGCGCCCGGGCTCGCGCGCGTCGAACACCTCCAGCCGGAAGACGCGGCCGGTCATGAACACCTCGGGCGCGTAGGCGTACAGCCCGCTGTAGGCCTCGTCCACGAACACCATCGCGGCGTTCGCCATCGCCGCCTCCGTGATGCCGCGGCCCGGATGCACCGGCACGATCAACTCGTCGTCCCGATAGAGCCGGAAGTCCTCGAACTCCGCCTTGAACTCCATGTTCATCGTCGGCATCTGCGTCGGCGTCCCCGACAGGCCGCCCGCCAGCCCGGCGGCGAACATCGCCCACTTGCTCCCGGTCGTCGTCCCGAAGTCCGGCTTCACCTCGAAGGTGACGACGTTGTCGAGCAGCGACGTGGCGTTGCGGTGCCACTCGTAGAACGGCTCGTCGATGGCGTCCCGCAGGCCCGGCACCTTCTTGCCGCGACGCCGGTAGCGGTTGGCGACCTGCAGCAGTTCCGTCTGCACCTGCGCCTTCCCGACGTGCACGGGCGTGATGACCGTGACCGTGAACCGGCCGGCGTCCAGCCGGTAGGCCGTCGCGTCGAGCGGTTCCTTCAGGATGCGGTCCTTGAGCGCCTCCGTCGGATACCGCGTGGCCGACACCGTGGGAAGCAGCTCGGCCGACGGCGGGTCCGCCTGCCGCTCCTGCACCTCGGGCCGCGCGAGGTTGTCGCGCAAGCGGCCGACGCGCACGGCGCCCGACGTGCGCCCTTCGCCGAACGTGTTGATGCCCACCACCTGCCCGCGAGGGTTCACCAACGGGCCACCCGAGTTGCCCGGCTGAATCAGGAAGTCGCCCAGCAGCGCGTCGGGCTCCACCTTGGAGACGATGCCCCGCGTCATCATGAAGGTCTGGCTCAGCGGCGAGCCGAAGGCGAGGACCTCGACGCCGGCCTTCACCGTCGCCTCCTCGGTCGCCGGCAGCAGTGCCAGCGGCGTCAGGCCGCCAACCACCGACGGGTGGACCTGCAAGACGGCAACGTCGTAGCGCGGGTCGAGCAGCATCGCGGCCGCGCGGACCTTGCGACCGTCCGCGAACTGCACCGCCAGGTAACGAGAGTTGCGCACGACGTGGTGGTTCGTGGCGATGAGCCCGTCGGCGCTGACGAGGAAGCCCGACCCGCTGCCGTTGTCCGCGTGCACCTTGACGATGGCGGGATTCAGCGACTCGTAGAGCGCCGGGTAGTCGATGGTGGGCAACGACGGGGCCTCCTGGGCTGGCGAGGCGCCGACGGTGAACAGCAACAGGGCGAGACTGATGACGGCACGATTCATCGCGGTGATCCTCCGGGGGCGGACACCCGGGCGGCGGCCTTGGCGGCCACTGCCCGCGTGGCGCGCCATGGCGCGCGGGAGCATCGTGCGCGAGGGGTGAGACAGGTGAGGTCACGGGTCCCATGGGAAGGTTGTGCCGCCTGCGTCTCGGGCGAATATGAGCCACCGTCAGCGGTGCGTCGCGGAACCGGCCCGGTCGGCTGGTGTCCAACGCAGCAGACGGTCTTCACTGCAGCCAGCGGCAGCAGGGGATCGAGATGAACTTCAAACGGGAAGCGAAGTGGCTCGTCATCCTGACGCTCGTGCTGCCGCTCATCGGCCTGGTGATGGCCGTGTTGGTGCCGTGGCTCTCCAGGCGGTGATCGAGCGTCGTATCCTCCGCTCGCGTTTCCGCAGATGCGCGAACGGGGCGGACCGAAGGCCGCCCCGTTCGTCGTGTCGTGCTGCCTGTCAGGCCGAGGCCTACAGGTTGATCTGCATCATCGAGATGTTGGCCGCGCCGTACTGGTGGCAGTTCACTTCGATGTCGCCCTTGCCGCCCGCCACCTTCTCGAGGTCCGCGTCGCTCAGCTCGCCCTCGCTGGCCGCGTAGGGCACCACCACGTAGGTCGTGTCGGCGGTCTCGACGACGGCCTTCACCGTCACGTTGCCGAGGCTCAGCGCGAACTGCTTCTCGATCACCGACTTCGGGTCGGCCACCAGGGCCTCGCGGTACTTCGAGTTCTCGCTCTGCCTGGGGCACGCGACGGGCGCACGGTGCGTCACTGCAATCGGGTAGATCCAGTTGGCCCCGGGCTGCCGATGCGCTATCGATACGGACTGGTCTGGGACGTGGCGAACTCGGCCGCGTCCAGCTGCGGGTCGCTGCCGGCTCGCATTGCTTCGGCCTCTGCCGCCACCGCCACATCCACCTCCACCCCCCGCCCCTCCATGTCCGTCCCGTGCCACGTGTAGTACTTGGCCACGGGCAACGCAAGCCGGTATCCGAACCCGACCTTGAACGCGCCGGTCGCCACCAGGCGCCCGGCCGTCTTGGCGCCGACGAGCGTCGCAAGCTTGTACTCAGACGCGAAGGCCGCAACCATCTCCGCGGCGCTCGCCGAGTGCTCGTTCACGAGCATGGCGACGCGGCCGTGGAACGGCTTCGGCCCAAGCGCCTCGGTGAAGACGGCGACGGAACGTCCGGCGAACCCGAACTTGAGCGCCAGCGGCAGGATGCCCCACTTCGATGAGGGGATGCCGTCGAGCTGCGGCAACCGCTCCTTGTCGTAGCCCTTCTTCGCCACGTCCCGCGTGACGGAGTAGCCCACCCCGCGGCGGTCTGGACACAGGTGGCTCATGAGCCGCAGGCAGCCGATGCCGCCACCGGTGTTGCCGCGAAGGTCGATGACCAGCCGCGGGCACGCGAGGTCCGCGATGGCTCGCGTCATGTCCCGCGCGACGTCGATGCCAAGCACGCCGGGGAACATGCTGACGCGCACGTAGCCGACGTCGGTGTCGATCTTGCGCGCCGTCACCACCTGGTCGGGCACGACGATGGGCCGCTTCTTCTCGCGCGAACCGGGAATGCCGAGCGTGACCTTGCCCGTCGTCCCATCGGCCTTCCGGACCGTCAGCTCGTACGACTGCCCGAGCTGGAAGGGAATCGCCGTCGGGGGCACCACCTCCGTGCCGTCGATGCCGAGCAGCACGTCGCCAGGGGCAATGCCGGCCGCCGCAGCCACGCCGCCCGGGTGCACGTCCTGGAACACCCACCGCTCGCCGTCCGGCGTCCCTGCCTTCATCAGGGTCGCCGCCATCGCAATCCGGCCCGCCGCCCGCGGACGGCTCTCGTGGAAGAACCCCGTGTGGCTGGTGCCGAGCGCCCGCAGCAACTCGTCGATGCCCGCCTCGAACGCCTCGGCCGACTGGCTGCCGACGATGCGGGCCTCGTGGACGTCACGAAGGGCGCGGAGGTCGGGCTCGGGGCCGGCGAACTTCGTCGCGATCAACTGGAGGACCTTGTCGAACACCGCCCGACGTTGCGCTTCGGTCAGCACCGTCATCTCGCGTCCTCCTGCGGCGGGCGCGCGTCCACGACGCGGACGCCGGCGTCCCCGTACGCGAGGACCCCGCTCCACAGCCGCGGCACCGCCTCGGGCCCGAACACCTCCAGCATGCGCAGCTTCGCTTGGCGAAGCGCCTCCGCCACCGGCACCCCGCGCGACAGCTGCCGATAGAACTCCCGCATCATCGTCAGGCTGAACCGGTCGTCGGCTGCCCACAGGTTGGCCACGACCGCGCGCGCACCGGCCGCCATGAACGGGCGCACGAGGCTGGTGACGCCCTCCTGCTCGTGCAGCGAGCCGCTGCCAGTGTCGCAGGCCGACAGCGTCACCAGGTCGGCCCGCAGCCGCAGCCCCAGCACCTCCCGCGCCTGCAGCAGTCCATCGTCGGCGCCGCCGGGGTGGAGCAGCAACGCGGACCGCGCCGGAAACTTCGTGCTCGTCACGCCGTGCACGGCGAAGTGCAGCACGCGGTAGTCGCCGAGCGGCTGCTGCTTCACCGCCTGTTCGGTGGCGGCGTTGCCGATCAGCAGGGTCGCCTTGTCGCCAAGGGCCAACGCCACGGCGCGCGCCTCGTCGTTCGCGGAGGGCAGGGGACGCAACTGGGTGCCGTCGAGGTCGAAGATGCTGCGCGACACCGAGCCGCTGCTCGGCGGCAGCCCCGGCTCGCTCGGCGAGGCGCTCACCGCCAGGGCCGGGCGCGTCGTCGTCCGGCGCTCGCTCGACCGCACCATCGCGAGCACCGACGCCGAGGAGGCGTAGGCGACCGCGTGCGTCGCGAGCAGCATCGCGCCGGACGGCCCGGTGAGCACCTCGAAGGGCACCTGGTGGAGTTCCGCGTCCGGGCTGATGAGGACGGTGCTGCTCGATGTCAGCTCACCCACGCCGGCGAGGAGGGACTCGCGGAGGCGGCGACTGGCGTCCGTGGTGTCCTTCCCGGCGCGAATCGCGCTGAGGAGATCCTGGACGAGCGGTTGGATGGCGGTTCGCGACGCGAGGGCCTGCACGCGGGTCGCCTTCGGCGTCACGACCAGCGCATACGAGCGTGGCTCCGACAGCGCGTAGGCCAGGAACACCTCGCGCGGTCGCAGCACGCGCCGGAACTCGGCCAGCGTGACCGGGCCACTCGATGCAGGGCGCCGCGTGCGATCGAACAGCTCGGTGGTCAGCGGGGCCAGGGCCTCCTCGGCCGTCGTGATCTGGTCCAGCAGGCGTCGCCGCTGGGCTGGCGACATGGGCTGGAACAGCCGTCGCTGGAGATCCGCGATCTCCCGCTCTTGCTTCTTCAGCGCGGCGGGCTGGGCGACACCGGCGACCGGGCGAGCGCGCAGCAGTTCGAGCAGGGCCCGCCCGCGTGCCTGTTCGACGATGGCGAAGAGGCGTGCGGCGTCGGGTCCGCGCAGGCCCTCGAGCCGGATGCGCGCCAGGAAGAGGTCCCGCGCGCCGTTGACGATGCGGGCCTGCACCCAGGGGCTGCTGGCCTTGGCGAGGAGGCCTTCGAGCAGGTCGCTGCCCTCCTCGAGCAGCGCGGCCGCGTCGTCGAATCGCCGTTCCGACGCGCGCACCTCGGCCAACTCGGCGAGCAGGCGCGGCAGTGCCATGCGCTCTTGCATGCCCCTCGCCACCCCGATGCCGTCGTGCAGTAGGGCTGCGGCTTCGCTGAGCTGGCCTTGTTCGCGCAGCAGTCGGCCGCCTTCGAGCGCCACCTGCGCCGACACCCGGTTCGTGCCGGCTCGCGTGGCGAAGGCGCGCGCGTCGGCGAGCCAGCGTCGTGCCTCGTCGGGCGACTTCCGCTGCGCGGCCAGGACGGCGAGCTTCAGCGACAGCTCGGCCTGATAGGCAAGCGAGCCGAGGGTCGTCGCGGCGTCCAGGCCCCGCTTCAGCGTGGTCTCGGCCTCGGCGAAGCGTTCAAGTTTGGCGAGCGCTTCCCCCTTGCCGAGATAGGTCATCACCGGGAAGGACAGTTCCTCTGCGGTGGCTGCCGCGGCGAGTGCCCGGTCGTAGTAGCCGAGGGCGTCCGCCGACCGGCCCATCTCGGCGAACCCGCGGCCCGACAGCGTGAGCCAGCGCACCACCGACGGCGTGTCGTTGGTGGCCTGCGCCACGTTGAGCGCGGCGCCGAGGTGCATGATGCTCGCGCCGATGTCGCCCAGCAGGGCGGCGACGATGCCGAGTTCGCCCCGGGCGCGATTGGCGGTGGCCTGCTCACCGAGCCGTTCCGCAATTGACTTGGCCTCTTGCCACGACTGCCGCGCGAGTTCCGGGTCGAGGTCTTCGTCGGTCTCGCCCTTGGCGACGAGGACGCGCAGGCGCAGGCGGTCGTCAGCCTGGAGACGGGGGTCGTCGAGGAGTTCGCCGAGCTGCTGGGAGACGTCGGGGACGGCCAGCCGCGGTAACTGCGCGCGGAGATGGCCGACCTTTGCGTGGAGGGCGTTGAGGGGGTCGCCGCGAGCCTCGAAGAGGCGGTGGGCCTCGGCGAACAGCGGTTCGGCCTTCGACCACGACTTCACCCAGGCGAGCCGGTCGGCTTCCTCGAGGAGCCTGGCGGGTTCTGGCGCCTGAGCGAACGCGGTGGGCGCAAGGAGGATCCAGGCGGCGAACCACGCCGCATGCCGAGACGAGAGGGCCGAGTTCGCCATCGCCCGCCTCCTCGCTGCTAGGGTAGAGATGTTGTAACGCCAACTGAGCAGCGGGCACAAGGTCCAGGGCGGGAGCTCTGACGTGCCACTCGCCTGATGTTCCGGCGGCCTGTCATCGAATCGCTCCGGCTGGAGCAGCGATCTCGGATCGTCGCTGCCGGCGCAGGCGTCGGTGGCGCGTCACGTACCACGGTTCCCCGTTGAGCGTGAACGCGTGGCCGGTCTCGGCCCCTTCGTCGACCATGAGCAGGGCGGCGGCCTTCCCAGCCGAAAGGCCATGGATCACGATGTGGCTGGTCGCGCCGCCGACCCAGCGGACGCCAGATTCCGTCAGGGCGTCCCGCAAGGAACTGTGCACCGTGGCCGGCATGTCGTCCGTGCGGGCGACGTAGACGTTTCCGAGTCGATAGACGCTGCCGCCGCCGCACATGCCCGGGCATTCGCCATCCCACATCTGGTAGCCCACCGGCGTTCCCCAGCGGTCCGCGGCCTGGGGCAGGAACGGGTCGTCTTCATCGTCATGCCAGGCCAGCAACGTCAGCAGCGCCAGCGCTTCAACGGGCTGGGTCTCTGGTTCGTCAGGCGCCTCGATGAACACGCGGCGGTAGAGCGGCAGGAGGGCCGCCTGCGACTCGGCGGGGTCAGTCACGCCCAGCACCGGGACGAAGTCCTCCGGAACGCCATGTTGCTCGAGGAAGTCGTCGAGGCTCCACTTCCGCTCGTCGGCGAACTCCTGCACGATGGCCCTCGCCCCGTGGGCGGCAATCAAGTCCTGCAGCCATCCGGGCAACCCCAGGTCCGTCGGGGTGGGCAGCGTGTAGCGCGGCGCGGCGGTTCTTGTGACCTCCATCGGTGGCCTCCCTGAAGGATCCGAACGCGACCGGCCCCGCCGATGCGCTCCTGGAGCCCGGCCGTGCCGCTCAGTGCGTGACTTCCGGCGTGCCGGTTGCGTCCTCGTCCTCGCCCGCCTCCCCAGCGGTCTCCGATTCGGTGTCCGCCCCGGGCGACGGCGCGTGCCTGATTAGCTTGAGGTCGCGGTGCCGGGTATCGAGGAATACGCCGAAGGACGTGCGCTCGTAGGTGAGCGGCCCCAGGGCGCTGGCCCGCAAGCCAAGCGACGCGTCATCGTCAGTGCTGACGGAGAACGGCACCATGACGCCGACCTCGTTCGCCCGGTTCGCGAACACCAACCACTCGCCCCACGCACCCTCGGTGCGCGCTCCGACCCCGAACATGGCGGCGAAACGGCCCACCAGCGGCGTGACCCGCACGAAGAGGATGGGACGCGCAGGGTGTTTCGCGAACGTCGACGCCATTACGTCCGCCTGACCGGGAATGCCCCGAGGGCACCCTCCGCTCAATCACCCGGCGTCCGCAGCAGCAGTCCGTAACCGGGCGCACTCAACGTGGCTTCGCACACTGCCACGAGATCCTGGAACAGCGACTTCACTCGTCCGGGAAACGCTGCTTCGGGCGCCTCGACATGGACATCGTTGACGAACCATCCTTCTTCGTCGACTGTCATGGCCGAACCGTCCGCCAGCATCATCGTCCCTCGCCGGGTCAGGTCGTCCCAGAACCCGCGAATCGACGCTTTGGACTTGATGTCCGTTCGCAGTCTGACCTTGCGCCGGACCAGCACCGCCAAGTCGCCTGCGCCATTCCGAACGTCGACGACCGGGAACCCTGGCTCGTCGGAGCACCCAAATCGTGGGCCGATGCTCATCGTTACCTGCGTACGATTGGACACGATCAGCTCAGCTTCTTTCCCGCTCCACCGCTTCAAGCCAAACTGGTACTGCGGCTTAAGCTCTCTGTGCGCGGCGTCTACAAGGGATCGGAGAACCGCTCGCTCGCCAATCGCAAGGTACATTCCGCGCTTTCCATCCTCGATTGCGGCCGAGACAGCGCCGAGCCCGGTCACGACGATCGACTCTCCCAGGCCCGAGTCGAACGGAGGATAGTCAGCAAGCTCCTCCCATGGGACCTGTACAGAACGATCGCCGTGACGCGACCGGAACTCCTTGCAGCCCTTGACGCGTTCGACTTCACTCTTGCCCATCGAGCCAGGAGACAGATAGACGGCATACAGGCGTGCTTGCGGATGGGCCTTGACCGAACTGCGGTAATACCCTAGCAGTTGCTCCTTCTGCTTGGCGCCGGCGTTGATCTTGTTCTCTATCAGGATCCGGGCGGTTTGTCCTACGAGACAGACGTCCACACGGTCGGCCTCGACGTCCACTCTCCACGATTGGTTGCCGAGCGCCTCTGCCTCGTTCGCATCAACCAAGCTGAAGAAGTGACGCCGAAAGGACTCCGATCCCTCCAATGCCATCGCCAAGAAGGCCGAGGCCGATTCCTCCTTCATCAGCTTGCCGTTGAAGAAATGCCTGATGTCCATCCTCTCTCTCCACTCCGAAGACGTCGCGTGCGGCCGCTGAGGTTATCGAGAACCATCGCGGTGCTGCGGACGCCCGTCAGCACCGCCCTGACCTTCCACGTGTGCCACTCGTTGCCACTTCTCGACGAATCGCTCCTGCTCAAGCGTATCTGGCGACGGGCGCCGGCGCTTCGCGCATGTCGACCGAAGCTCCTGCAGTCGTAGCAGCGGCTCGGCATGCCCCTGCTCCATCAGCCAACACCCCACGACCGTCCCCGTGCGCCCCGTCCCGCCCCAGCAGTGCACGTAGACGGGCCGGCCACTCCCGAGCGCGTCGCGGATCACCGACTGAATCTGGAGCATCCGCGCCTTGGTGGGCACGCTCACGTCGCGGATCGGTAGCCGGTGATGCTCCACCTGTTCGGCAGGCTCGCTGAGCGCCTCAAGGAGTTGCGCGTACGGGCGCAACTCGCCTTCCTCGGTGAGATCAACGAAGACGCGGATACCCGCCTCGACGAGTGCCTGCAGCTTGCGCGCTGCCTCGGCATCGTCAGGATGGCCCGGGTACTCGCCGGCCAGGAACTTCCCCGGCAACACCCAGTAGCAGTCCGGACTCTTTGGCACTGGGAGACTCATCACGATTGCCTCAGGTCCCTGGTGGGCTGTTCGCTCGGGCGTGAGTCCCGCGGCGTGCGCGCGATGCCGCCGCCGCAACCGGCGCGACAGGCGCAGCCGCGCTCACGGTCGAGGGGATCGTCAGCGGCGACGCTGGCGTCGCTCGCCGACGTTGCCGCGCGCGATCCCGGAGTGCAACCCAGGCCGCAGCGGCGCCATTGGCGCGCTGGGCCCGGGTCTGGAACAGAAGGATGCGCGCCATCTCAGGCCGCCTCCGGTGCCGACGTGTCGTCCCAAAAGACCCTTCGCGCCTGGTCCAGCAACTCGAACACGCGCCCGTCGTCATCGGCCCCGGTGCGCCCCAACAGGCCATCGCGCCAGCGCTTCGGCAACGCGTCCTTGCCGTGCAGCGCACCAACCGCGGCGCCGACGATCGCTCCCACAGTATCGTTGTCGTGCGTGTCGTTGACGGCCCGAACGATGGCCTGCTCGGGGTCATGCCCATGGCGCAGCAGGATGTACAACACACAGGGCACGGTCTCGAGCAGGAATGCCCCCGAGTACCAACCGTTGCAGGCGTCGAGCGTGGATAGGTCCCGGTCCAACGCGTCGGGAATGGCGCGGGCCAGGAACGCAGACAACGTCCCCTCGAACCCGACGAAGCGTCCACCACGCGGTCGGTAGGTCTTCTCGGCCTCGAGTGCTCGGACGGTCGCAACGAACGTCTCGAACCAGTCCGTGCTGCTTGCGGCCTGTGAACGCGTCAGGAATCTCCAGAGCAGCTCCACGAAGGCGACGCTCGCGGCGACGGACGAGGAGTCGTTGTGCGTGATGCGGGCGCTCAGCGCCGTGTCCGTCCAGAGGGCCGCCGAGGGCGCCCTGAGATGCGGCAGCACCATCGGCGCAATCCGCATGAGCGCCCCGTTGCCGGCCGAGTCCGGCGCAGCCTCCTGCCACGGCACGCCACGCGCCATGTGCTTCTGGAAACTGCGGACGGCAGACCCGATGCCGAAGATCCGCCGCATGGCGAAGCACGTCGCCAGGGCGGCCGGATCGAGCCCGCGGTGTTCGACGAGGTGTTGGACGGTCCAGAACGCCATCTGGGAGTCGTCCGAGGGTACGCCCACCGATCGCTCATCGGCGTACCAGTTCGGCAGGTAGTCGCGGATCTCGCCGCGAAGGTCCGCTCGCTCGCCCGTCGACTGCCCTTCTGTGGTGTTCCCGAGCGCGTCGCCGATGGCCAGGCCGAGCAACATCCCCTCGACTCGGCTCCAGTCGCGCGGCCGCCCTTCCGGAGCGCGATCGAACAGCGGCGAGCGGCGGATGGGCATCCGCCCTTCTCTCCACAGGCGCTCGAGACACTCGCGATTGCCCTGCTGGCTCGACGACGACATCACCGCTTCCTCGACTTCCCGTCCGCCATCCGCGAATGCTGCGCGGCGTACGAGGCGAAATGGCGCTGCTTGGCCGTCAACGGTTCCAAGCGGACCGCGAACGCCTCGAGGTCCTCGCGCAGGCTCCGCACGATCTCGCGCAGTTCGGCGTCGTGTCCGGCGTAATCCGCGATCTTCATCGCGACCCGCTCGAGCACGCGCCGGGCGTCATCGTACCGGCCTTCCCGATTGAGCGCGAGGGCCTGCTGTCTGGCGAGTGCCGCGTACACACGCGCAGCGGCCCAATCGACCACTCGGTCTCGGGGTTGACGGTCGTTCCTGGCGTGGTCGGCGAAGGCCCACTGGAGATCCTGGCTCACCGTCCCGAGCGCGTCATCCTTCGCGGCGAGCGAGAACGTGACGACGCGGGTCTCCTCGTCGGCGCCGGCGGCGAACGTCAGGCGCAGCACCAGCTGGAGTTCCTGGCCAGACGTGAGATCCCCCAGCTCGACGCGCACCACCTGGCCTGCCGCGGCCACGGGGAACGGCCCGACGGGTTCCACCTCGACCTCTGCCGGCACGCGAATCACCAACGCTGCATCACGGGCGACGACCTCCAGCGAGTCCCCGAGCTCGCTCGTGAGCAGGTCCGGGATCGCCTGCGGTGTTGCCGCGTAGTAGAAGTGGCCCTGACCGCCTTCGGCCATCCGCTGGAGGGTACGCTCGTCGAAGTCCGCGCCGATGCCGAACGTGGAGGTGGCGACGCCCCGCCGGCGCATCGCCGCGGCAAGCGCCGACAACGCCTCAGCGTCACGCTCGCCGACGTTCGCCTGTCCGTCCGTGACCAGCAGGCACCGGTCGTCTCGCCGCCCAGGTGCGCGACGACCTGCTCGCACCCGGCCTCCCAGCCGCCCGCGAGGTTCGTCGAGCCACGGGCATCGACCTTGGCGAGTTCACGCAGCGCGTGCCGCTTCGCTTCCCCGCCCGCCGCCGTCGATGCCACGACCACCTCGACGACCTCGTCGAACACCACGAGGGCGAAGCGATCCTGCGGCTTGAGCAACCGCAGGGCGTGCTCGACCGCCTGGCGGGCCAAGACGATCTTCTCTCCCCCCATCGAGCCGGACCGATCGAGCACCAGCGCCACGTTGACGGGCTGCCGGGCGGCGCTGGAAGGCGCCTCAGGCGCGTTGACCTCCGCCAGCACGTGGCGGATGCTCCCTCCCGCACTGCGGACGAGGGAACGGTCGGCTCGGACGGTCAGGGACATCGGCACTCCAGGTCTAAGGCGGGGCGCGTCATTGCGCCCGGGGACCACGATAGCGCCCGGGTGTGACAGGGTAGGTCCGGGTGACCGACGTGCGTGATTTCGCCGGTGTCCGTGGTTGAATACGCCGGGCCAGGTGGGCGCCATCTCGCGCGCTGGCCCGGATACGACCATGGCGACACTCACCGACCGATTCAGAGGGTGCTTGCTCGGACTGGCCGCTGGCGACGCGGTCGGGACCACCGTGGAGTTCAAGAGACGCGGCTCGTTCCAGCCGGTCACGGACATGGTGGGTGGTGGTCCGTTTGACCTCGAGCCCGGGCAGTGGACGGACGATACGTCCATGGCCCTGTGCCTAGCCACCAGCCTGGTGGAGTGTCGCGGGTTCGACGCGAAGGACCAGATGGACCGCTACGTGAAGTGGTCCCAAGAAGGCTACCTCAGCAGCACCGGCGAGTGCTTCGACATCGGCGGCACGGTGAGCAGCGCGCTGGCGCGCTACAAGCGCACTGGCCAGCCGTTGGCTGGCTCCGCGGACCCGCAGCAGGCCGGCAACGGCTGCATCATGCGCCTCGCGCCGGTGCCGATGTGGTTCTACCCGGACGTCGAGTCGATGGAGCGCTACGCAGCCGAGAGCTCACGTACGACGCACGGCACAGCCGAATGCCTCGATGCCTGCCGGCTGCTCGCCCGAGTCCTGTATCGCGCGTTCGATGGCCAGCCGAAGCAGGACGTCCTGTTCGCCGACGACGCATTCTCCGGTGCGCCGAAGGTCCAGGCCATCGCCCGCGGCGACTACCGCCACAAGACACGGGACGGTGTCCGTGGCACCGGCTACGTGGTCGACGGCCTGGAGGCCGCGCTGTGGTGCGTGTGGACGGCGGACACGTTCGAGGACGCCGTGCTCGAGGCCACGAACCTCGGTGACGACGCGGACACGACGGCGGCGGTCGCTGGACAGGTTGCCGGCGCGATCTACGGAGTCGACGGCATCCCGGCGCGGTGGCGGGAGAAGGTGGCGATGCGCGATCTCATCGTCGACCTGGCAGATCGTTTGAGACAGGGACGCTGAGTTCGCAGCCTGAGGCAGGTCGGTCGCCGGTCCTCCGGGGCCGACTACTCGCAGCAAGATAGGCGCTTGCGCGTCGGTCCCTCCGGCCGCCCGATCGCGATATCTCCAGCGAGCAGGCTTCGGCCCGCTCACTCCCGTCCCAGGAGTTCCTTCGCGGCGTGCTCCCAGAAGGCGCGCAGGTCGTCGAGCCCTTGACCGCTCGTGGGGAGCGGTTGCTTGAGTCCGGCCTCTCGGAGGTGACGCAGGCCGCGCTTCAGGGTCACTCTACGTCGATAACGTTAGTCATCGTTGAAACCGGCCCACCGCTCGACATCGCCCGCCTCCGTGCTGGGGTGGGGATCTCGAAGCGCGAAGCGCATCGACGCGCAAGCACCTACGGGGAGAAGCCAACCCAACAAGGCATCATGACAACCGCTGGGTGCCGTAGGTGTCCAGATGGTCCCCACAGTGCCCGACGATCACCTTCCCGCTCCTCTGGTGAACCGCGAAGTGCACGCGGAGGCACTTCGGCGGCTTGCTGCCATGTTTCACGTGCGGAGTGATGTCCAGGATCTCTCCGTCGTAGTCGAGGCGGCGAGCCTGCATCAACTTGTTGTCCTTCTTGGTTTGCTTGCCCTCCGTCCATGCGAGGCCGAAACCGGATCGTCGCTGGTACTCCTCGGCGATCCACCCTGTGGAGGCGCCTGGCTGCTGAGTGAGCGGGTGGAGATGGATGGCCAGGGAGCGTATCAACCGCCACACTGCCGGCAGCTCCGACTTGTCCTGGTTGATGCTGGCCTTCTCCGCCGATTTTCGTGCACGGTCCGTGAACACCACTCGGTCGCCCCACAGCGAGGTGACCCAGAGGATCACCTCGACAACGCTGGCAGGCGGAGCTGGGACTGCCTCAAGGGCAGAAGCCCCAGCCGACACCGTGCGCGCGTTCGCCTCTGCCGCCTCAACTTGTGCGCGGGCCGTCTCGAGTTCGAACGCCAGCCGTCTTGTCCGAGCTTCGGTATCTGCAAGCTCGTTCTCGCGCTGGTCCAATAGGGCTTCCAGCTCGTCTTTCTCCGTCTTCAGGCGAGCCAACTCCCGCTGGAGCGCCACGTTGTCTTCCTCGAACAACTGAAGCAGTTCCTTGTCCCCTGCTGCGGTGACCTGGGCACGCAGAGCAGCGAACCGAGCTTCGCGTCCGCGGCGCTCGACGTCTTCAAGCCCCCAAGCGGTGTCGGGCAGGCCCACCGCGAGACGCCTCCCAATGGTCGAGATCAACCGGTCCTCGATCACAGCCGACCCGACCTCATCGATCTCCGATGCCTTCACGAAACGGTGCCTGCCCGCGTCCGCGTCGGTGTCCTCCATCCTGACGCCCGGAAGGTAGAGTCGGACCGTACCCTTGCTGCAACGCAACATGTGTGGCAGCTCGTACGCCAGCTCCTCCTCGAACTCGCTGCCGGTCGCGACGACCACCTGAACCGTTCCGGCAAGCACGCGCGCCAGCCGGCCGGCATCCAGTTTCGGGAGGTTCGTTGCCGGATCACCAGACAGGAGCAGTAGGGGGCATCGGCGCCTGTTGTCGGCCAAGCGAAGGACGAGTTCGCGGCCTTGGCCAACGCGCAGCACTTCCGGCCCGGCCGACAGCACGGCAGAGCCAGCGGTGGCGACCCATTGCCTGCTGGTCAGCAGCCGAGTCACCAGACGCGGCGCCGACGGCGCTGGCCGAGGCGGCTCGGCACCCACGAACTCGGAGTGCAAGGAGTAGGACACTTGAAGGGCGAATCGGTACTGTGACTTGCCGTGCGACGCCACTGCGATGTCCGTTCGCCAGGATCGAAAGGTCGTGGGGTCATCGTCGCCGTGTTCGTAGCGAACGGCCCAGATCTCCGGGTCGTCGATGGAACCAACGCCAATGAACCTCAGGGTCCGGATGTGGACTCGCCGTCTACCGACCTTGTCTCTGTACTCACCCGCATCGAAGAACCAGCCCTTCGCAATCCTCTCCCGGAGTGTTTCGGAGTCCTCCTTCTCCTTGATCCACGCTCGCACTGTCTTGACGAGGGTCGCCCACGTCAACTGGCCCGGGACGGCGGCTGCGAGGTCGAACGCGCAGCGATAGTGGATGCTCCAGGTGGTCGGCAGGGCGGACGACATAGTGGGACTCCCGCTGGGGGCAAGATAGTCGTCTTACATGACCGTGACGGGCCAGGTCACGTTGCCGTGACCCTCGGCCGAGAACCGACTCGAATATCCCACAGACCGCGTTCCAGGAAGCGCCTCCGCTTTGGCGCCGCCGCGCGATGTCCGCGAAAGGTGGGGGAACAAGGAAGCCCTCGGACCATTGACCCAACCTGTCACGGGTCCGTGTAACCTATGGCCGGATCGCGCGGCTGCCTGTCAGGGGCCATTGATGTGTTTCCCAAATAGACAAGCCACATGCCGACGCCAGGGCCCATCGACCTCGACCTCCTCCTGAAGCTCCGCGTCGTCGTCGCTCGATGCGGCGAGATGGACCGCCTGAAGTGGTGGAACACCCGCGGCCAGCTCGGCTCCCTTGGCCAGGCGGCGCTCCGGCGTGGGTTCCCGCGCACGCATTGGTTCGCACAGGCCCGGTCGGTGTTCGCCGTGGCGGAGCACCGCTGCCGGGAGGTGTTCGGTGCACCCGGCACCGTGAGCCTGTGGCGCCTCGCCGAGGACATCGAGGAGCAGTTCGACGCCCGGTGGGAGCACTGGCTCGACCATGCGGCCGACTGGGCGCCCTTCTTCGAGCGCGTGTCCAAGACCACGACCGGCGTGGCTGAGTTGCTCAGCGGGCTCGACCTGGTCGGCAACGCCGAGATCGAGGCGCTGGGGCGCTTTCGGCGCTCGGCCGACGGCCGTGCGGTGCAGTTGCCCGGCGCCTTCAGCGGCGCCGACGGCGACGCCCGCCTCCTCGCCGTGGCGTTCGACCGCGGCGAGACGGGTGCCCTGGCCGTACCCTACCTGCGGGTTGGTCAATGACCAGCCGGGCGCGAACGTCCCGCGCGGACGTCGTATCGTCGTTCACCATCATCAAGGGGGCGATGATCGAGGAGACCTACCGCGCCCTGGCGGCCTGGGATCCGGAGCGCTCGAAGACCGAGAACCTGGACCGCCTGGTGGAGCGAAACGAGGTAGGGGCCACCAGCCGGAATTGGCTGCGCGACGTGCGGAAAGTGCTCAACCGACGTCTCGACCCGGCCGCCCGTGACCTGCCCCTCACGATCCTGGCGAAGGGGCGCTGCCCCATCGACGCGTGGAAGCCTGTCCTGCTCTGGCACATGACGCGGGACGAATTCCTCCTTCGCGACTTCCTGGTGCACTGGCTGCATGGGATTCGCGAATCCGGCGGCCTCATCGTCAGGCCCGAGGAACTACTGGGCTACTTGGCGGAGATTCGCCGTCGCGGTGGCACGACAGAGCACGAGTGGTCACCTCCGACGCTGCACCGGGTGGCGGCCGGGCTGCTGAAGATGGCCGCCGACTTCGGCCTCCTCGCGGGCAAGGCCACGAAGCAATTCGCGTCCTACCACCTGCCGGAGGACAGCTTCCTGTATCTACTGCACGCCATGCAGGCCGATACCCCCAACCCGGGGAAGCTGGTCGCGTTGCCGGACTGGCGCATGTACTACATGGCGCCGGCAGACGTGGAGCAGAGAATCCTGCGCCTGCACCAGTTCCGCCGGCTGGAGTACCACGCGGCGGGCAGCCTCGTGCAACTGACGCTGCCCTGCGCGTCCGCCCGCGAGTTTGCCGAGAGGATGGTGGCATGAGCCTCACCGACCCGATGCGCGACCGGCTCACCGGCGACCTGGAGCCGAGTCTGTCGATGCCCGACCCGCGGCAGAAGCTGAGCGCCTACCACGACATGCCCTACGCGCTGTTTCACTACCCCCCCGAGGACGAATTCGCCCTCCGGAAGGAAGTGACGCTGCTCGAGACACGGCTCACGCAGCGAGGCAAGCAGGTGACGCGGATCTCCCTGGCGGAGTGCCTGGAGGACGCCATGCGGTCGGAGCGGCCCTTCGAGGACTGGGTGGGCATCGAGCGCCAGTTGGGGACGGCGGCGGTGGTCGACACCGTCCATGCCGTCCTGTCCGAGTACCGGCCGCTCGCCGACCTCGTCGCCGATCGCCTGCCGCAACCTGGCGATCCTCTGCGTGACGTCGTGTTCATCGTGCGCACGGGGGCCTTGTTCCCGACGTACCGCACGTTCTCGCTGCTCGAACAACTCAAGGGGCGCGTCAGCGTCCCGACGGTGCTCTTCTACCCCGGCAGCCTCGACGGCGCCGCCGGTCTTCGCTTCATGGGCGTGCTCGACGCCGAGCACAACTACCGCCCCAAGATCTTCTGAGCTTTCGCTATGACGCTGCCCATCGGCACGCTATTCGCCATCGACATCACGCGCCGGATCGAAGAGGTCATCAAGGTCGACCAGACCGACGACCAGGTGCTCCGCGACGAAATCGATGAATACGTCGTCACCGACAAGATCCGGCGGCAGTACACGGACGTCCTCGAGAAGTACCGCGAGACGCCGAACCGGCCCCACGACGGCACCGCCATCTGGGTGTCGGGCTTCTTCGGATCGGGCAAGTCGAGCTTCGCCAAGATGCTCGGACTGGCGATCTCGAACCGGCCCGTCGACGGCGTGCCGGCCGGTCGCCGATTCGCGCAGCGGACCGCCGACGACAAGGTGGACGTGCTGCTGCGCGCCATCGCGGAGCAGATCCCCACGCACGCCGTGATCTTCGACGTCTCGACGGATCGCGGCATCCGCACCGGCAACCAGACGCTCACCGAGATCATGTACGGACTCTTCCTGCAGAGCCTGGGCTACGCCAAGGATCTCGACCTGTCCGAGCTGGAGATCGCCCTGGAAGAGGCCGGCGAGTTGGGCCGCTTCGAGGAGGAATACCGCCGCCTGCACGGGAAGGACTGGACCCGCGAGAAGGGCAAGGTCGCCTTCGCGCTCAACGAGGCGAGCGCGGTGATGCACAGCCTGAACCCCGCCACCTACCCGCTCGCGGACTCGTGGGTGAAGGCGGCGAGGAGCCGCGCCGACATCACGCCGGGCAAGCTCGCCGAGCGCGCCACGGCGCTGATGGCGCGTCGCAGGCCGGAACACAGCCTGCTGTTTGTCGTCGACGAAGTGGGCCAGTTCGTCGCCCGCGACATCCAGAAGATGCTCGACCTGCAGGCGGTGGTCCAGAACCTCGGCTTCCGCGGGCGCGGCAGGCACTGGATCGTCGTCACGTCGCAGGAGAAACTCGACGAGCTGGTCAGCGGGCTCGACGACAACCGCATCGAGCTGGCCCGCTTGATGGACCGGTTCCCGCTGCAGGTGCACCTTGCGCCCTCGGACATCTCGGAGGTCACCAGCCGCCGCGTGCTCACCAAGAACGCCGCGGCCCAGCAGGAGCTGGGCAAGCTCTTTGACGCGAACCGCGGACGGCTCGCGGAGCACACGCGCCTGACGGCTGACATCCGGCTGCCTGAGCTAACGCGCGACAGCTTCATCGATCTCTACCCCCTGCTGCCGTATCACATCGACCTGATCATCCAGGTGGTGTCCGGGTTGCGCACGCAGGGGGGGGCGAGTCGGCACGTGGGCGGCGCCAACCGCACCATCATCAAGCTCGCGCAGCAATTGCTGATCAACCCGGCGGTGTCGCTCGCCTCCGCGGACCTCGGGGCCCTCGCCCGCCTCGACCAGGTATACGACCTCGTCGAGGGCAACATCGGCTCGGAGGTGCGCGCGAAGATCGCCGCCATCCCCAGGGAGGTGGACCACCCGATGGCGCAGGCCGTTGCCAAAGCCATCTGCCTGCTGCAGTACGTCAAGAGTGTCCACCGTACCGCCGAGAACATCGCGGCCGTATTGCACCCGTCGGTGACGGCCGATTCCCAGCTCGCCTCCGTGAAGGAGGCGCTGCGCGCGCTCGAGGCGGCCCAGAAGGTGCGCCGGGGCGACGATGGGTATCGGATCCCGACGCCCGCGGAGGACGATTGGGAACGGGTCCGCAACGGCATCAGCCCCAGGCCCGGTGACGCGCATCGGCTCTACCAGGAGACGCTGCTCTCGTTCTGGCAGCCCCAGCCATCCCACGTGCTCGCCGAGACACGAACGTTCAGGGCGGGCCTCGCCATCAAGGGCCGCGAGGTGACTGGCGGCGACCTGGTTTTCCACCTCGACCTCGCAGACGAGGGAAAGGACTTCCAGGAACTGGCCGCGCAGTGCCGTACCCGCAGCCAGCAGGAGCGGAAGGCGGTGTTTTGGGCCGTGCCGCTCACCGGCGCCATCGACGGCGAGACGGTGGAGCTGTTCCGGTCGAAGGAGGTGCTGGCGCGCAAGGAGCGCGAGGCCCGCACGGCCGACGAGAAGGCCCTCATCAGCGAGGAGCACGTCCGGCTCCGACGCCACCAGGACGAGTTGCGTCGCGTGCTGAAACAGGCGTGCCTCGGGGGCGGCGTCTACTTCCGCGGCAACGACCGCAGCCCGGGCGGCGGTGCCACCGACGTGGGCAAGGCCGCCTCGGACATCCTGCGCGACGTGCTGCCCGAGGTGTTCGACCGGTTCGAGGAAGCCGCCGCCAAGCCCGGCGATGTGAAGAAGGGCGTGGACGCCCTCTTCACGGCCGACACCCTCCAGGGCCTGCCCGCGGTGTTCACCGCGCTCGGCCTGCTGCGCGACGAGCACGGCCGCGCGGTGTTCAACACCGAAGAGGGCGTGCTGGCCGAGGTGATGCGCCGCATCGAGGAGCGCGCCAGCTACGGGGAGACGGTGAGCGGGCGGTGGCTCGCCGACGAGTTCGCGAAGGAGCCCTTCGGCTGGGACTTCGACGTCGTGCGGCTGCTGGTGCTCTCCCTCCTGCGCGCCGGCAAGCTGGAGGCCACCAGCGGGGGGCGGACGTTCGACTCGACGACGGGTGTCGAGGCCCGGAACACCTTCGGCAACAACAACCTGTTCAAGCAGGCGGCGTTCCGTCCGAAGAAGGGGCCCGAGTTCGAGGACATCGTGAAGGCGGCCGAGGCCTTCTGTGACACCTTCGGTGTCCAGGCACGTGAACTCACGGCCGCCTCCATCGTCGGCGAGATTCGCGCGGCACTGGCCGAGCGCGAGGACACGATGATCAGCGTCGCCGGCACCCTGGCGGCACACCGGCTGCCGGGCGGTGCGTTCCTGCAGGCCGCCATCGACCAGGTCCGGGGCATCGCCCGCGGAGGCGAGTCGGCGGCGCTGACCGCCTTCAACGCCTCCCATCGGACGATCAAGGACGCGATCAAGCGGGCCACCGAGCTCAGCGACGCGCTCACTGAGCCCAGGCTGCTGGACCTCGAACGGGCCCGGCGCGTGCTGGCCACCCAGTGGCCGTTCCTCGACGGTGAGGCCGATGTCCAGGACACGCTGCGACAGGCGGCGGTAGATTTGGAGGATCGGCTGGCGCGCGAGACGTTCCACCGCGAGCTTCCGGCGATCGACCAGCAGGCGGCAGCCATCGCGGCCGAGTACGACCGGCGTTACCAGCAGGCGCTGCGCGAGCGCATCGACGCCTACACGTCCGCCCTCGGAGAGCTGGAGCGCACTCCCGGTTGGGAGAGCCACGACGCCGACCAGCGGGAACGGGTCGCTGCGCCCCTGCGACGCGGTACCGCCGCAGAGACCGGCGTGCCCATTCCGCAACTGCGAGCAGATCGCGAACTGTGCGGGACACGTCTGCGAGCGGCCATCGACGAGGTGCGGCGAATCATCGACGGCGAGCGGCTCGCCTCGATCAGCGTTGCCAGCTACTTCGAGCCCGGCATCGAGACGGAGGAACAGCTCGAGGCCGCCCTCGAGGGCATCCGCGAAGAGTGCGCCCGGCTGATCGGCGCGGGCAAGAAGGTCGTGGTGCGGTAGGGGCGGGCGATGGAGAAGGAAACACGCACCGCCATCGAGCGTGCCACGCAACGGGCCCGCCGGCTGCTGGAGGAGGACTTCACCTCGCAGCTGGAGAGCACGTTCGACGTGCTGCCGTCTGGCGCCGTGGCGGTGGCACCCGGCGCACACCTCATGGCGCGCGAGGCGAAGCAACGCGAGCGAATCGTTGCCGCGATCGCTCACAAGCGCGCGGCCGGCATGACGGCAGCCGAGGCCGTGGCCGACTACGTGCGTGATGCGGCCTTCACCGCGCTCAATCGCTTCGCGGCGCTGAAGATGCTCGAGGCGCGCGGGCTGGTGCAGGAGTGCGTCAGCAAGGGCGAGCAGTCGTCGGGCTATCGCGAGTTCTGCGGCCGGGCGCCGGGCGTTGCTCTGCTGCCGGCCGCGGCCGGCTACCGGCTGTACGTCGAGAGCCTGTTCGACGAGTTGTCCACCGAGATCAAGGTGTTGTTCGACCGGCGCGACCCCGCGTCGGTGCTGTGGCCCCGGCGCGCCACATTCGCCGACCTGCTCGACGCATTCAACGCCTCCGACCTCGCGGGCGTGTGGACCGACGACGAGACGATTGGCTGGGTGTACCAGTACTTCAACTCGGGCGACGAGCGGAGGACGATGCGCGAGGCGAGCCAGGCCCCGCGCAACAGCCGCGAACTGGCCGTCCGCAACCAGTTCTTCACGCCCCGCTACGTCGTCGAGTTCCTGGTGGACAACACGCTGGGGCGGACGTGGCTGGAGATGCACGGGCGCGCCAGCCGCCTCGCCGAGCAGTGCCGCTACTTCGTCCGGACCGAGGACGACGAGAAGAGAACCCGCCCGAGGAAGGACCCGCGCGACCTGCGCGTGCTCGACCCTGCCTGCGGCTCAGGCCACTTCCTGCTGTACGCCTTCGACCTGCTCCTGACGATCTACGAAGAGGCGTGGGCAGCGGAGGAGGCTGCGCCGAGCGAGGCGACGGGACGGGCCTTGCGAGAGGACTACGCCGAACTCGACGGCCTGCGGCGGGCCGTGCCGGCTCTGATCGTCGAGCACAACCTGCACGGCGTGGACATCGATCCGAGGGCGGCGCAAATCGCGGCGCTCGCCCTGTGGCTGCGAGCGCAACGCGCCTGGAAGGACCTCGGCGTGCCAGCGCCGCAGCGTCCCCGTATCACCCGCACGCACATCGTCGTCGCCGAGCCCATGCCGGGCGACGAGGTCCTGGTTGAGGAGTTCGCGGCCCGGCTCGACCCGCCGCTGCTGCGCGACCTGTTCCGGAAGATGGTCGCGGAGATGCGCCTCGCCGGCGAACTCGGGACGCTGCTGCCCGTGGAGCAGAGCCTGGCGGGGGAGCTTACCCGGGCACGCGAGCATTTCGTTAAGCAGCGCCTCGTACCCGAGGCGGAGTTCCTGCCCGGCATGGAACGGCCGAGCCCTGCCCAGGGCGCCCTGGACCTGTCGGGCATCGACGACGACCGCTTCTTCCACGAGGCCGAGACGCGCCTCTTGGATGCGCTGCGGGAGTTCGCGGAAGGCGCCGCCGGCGGTGCGAGCGTACGTCGCCGTCTGTTCGCGGGTGACGCCGCGCAGGGGATTGCGTTGCTCGATCTGCTGCGTCGGCGGTTCGATGTCGTATTGATGAACCCGCCGTTTGGCGAGTTCATCAGCGTTAGATTCGAAGCGCTTGCCCGCCTGTATCCAAGCAGCAAGCGCGATCTAGGCTTCGCCTTCCTCGAACGAGGCTGTTCAATCTGCCCTGAGGGGGGGCTTGTTGGTGCGCTTGTCTCTCGAAAGCCGTTCTTTGTCGACACTCAGGGAGTATGGCGCCAGTACTTTGCAGGTCACCACTATTTCGCCGCATTCGCTGACCTTGGGCATCGCGTTCTCGACGACGCGCTTGTGGAAGTGGCCGCTGTGGCGATTGGCACCGGAGTCTTGCCGTCCGTCTTTCTCGACTGCCTGGATGCGGAACGGAAGTCCGACGCGTTGCAGTCCGCCGTGCAAGGCAGCGACGGGCGCCTGTTTCGTCGCCACCTGAGTGAGTTTGAGGCCCTACCTTCCTGCCAGTTCGCGTACAGGGTCTCTCCTGACGCCTTACGAGTCTTCGGGGCATGTCCGCCCTACGAACCTACAAGCGGCGTGGTTCGAATGGGTTTGACTACCTCGGACAACGAACGATTCCTCCGGTTGTGGTGGGAGCTGGATAGAAGGAGGCTCGGGCGGCAGGGGTGGAGCCCCGTCGTGAAAGGCGGAGAGTACGCCCCGTTCTTTGCAGGCTTCGAACTACTGGTGAACTGGCAGGATGGGCGCGGAGAGATGGCCGCTTACAACCTGTCAGTGGGCAACGAGGCGCAGAGCCGACGAGGGTCGATCAACTACTTTCAGCCGGCGCTGACGTACACCGAACGTACGGCAAGCCGCTTCTCCGCTCGACTCCTGCCCGCAGGGGCGATCTTCTCTGGTGCCGGACCAGCCATCCTCCCGACATCGGCAGGGGATCTACTAGACCAGTTGGCTGTATTCAACTCTTGGTGCTTCTTCGTGCTGCATGAGGTCTGTCTTGGCGGCGGGGACGCTGTGAGTTCTGGCGCAGCGGCACGCCACTACACTTCTGGGCTACTTGGTAAGATGCCGTTTCCCTCTAGCCTCTCGGCCGTTAGATCCTGCAGGACAGACACAGAGATCCTCTTCAGAGCAGCCATGTCCCTCGTCGCTGCCAATGACTCCAGTCCCTACCATCGGTCCGTCCTTGGCAGACTGAGCGACTACGGCTCCTTCGACGAGTATGTCGCAGCATGCGTGGCCGAACGACTCGCCCTGGCGACGTCAGCTGTTGAAGCCTCGGGACGTATCGAGCAGGCTGTTGCGAAGGATTACGGCCTTGATCTCGTGGGAATCCGGGAGACAGGTAAGCACCTTGTAGGACCACATCCAGACTGGCTCTCCCGAGCACCCTTGGCCGAGGAAGAGCAGGAAGTCCGTCATCTCGTACGGAACTTGATCTCGCTTATGCCAGACGCCTTGGTGGACAAGGTAACCGAGTTGTGCGGTAACGCCCGCTTTCTCGCGCTGAAGTCGTACTGCATCGACCGGCAGTTGGAACTGATCTCTCACGCCGTCGGGCGGCACCCAACCACCGTGGCGGCGCTCATTCTTGACGAAGGTCTTGTGCCCCAGGGTCTCCAGGAAGAGTTGTTTCAATCCATCGTCGCAGAGGTGTTGGCGGCGACTTGGCAGGTGGATGAAGATTCCGCCTCCACCAATACGAAGTCGGACTTGATGTCTGCTCAACAGGTCCTGGACGAGCGGCACTGGGTTCGGCTTTTTCCGTCCAGGGAGGGGGGGGCGACGGTCTTGGTGGACGACCCAGGCCACTCTCATGACGTCGTCAGCTTGTTTTCGTCGAAGCTGGGCACCCTCGTGAGCGATCAGTTCGAGCGTGAGTTGGCCGACCGAGTCGCCGGCGACGATTGGCGTCGTTTCTTCTCGGACAACTTCTTCGACCGGCACTTGGCGCAGACATCGATGCACAGGCGCACCGCACCCGTGTTCTGGCAGTTGTCGGTCGCGTCAAGGCGGTATTCGCTTTGGCTCTTCAGTGGTGCAGTCTCGAGAGACACGATGTTCGAGGCGCTAAACGACTTCGTGGTCCCGAGGCTCGCGCGCGAGGAGGCTCGCGTTGAGCGACTCCGGGGAGTCCCTGCTCAGAACAGTGCGGCGCGTCGAGAGTTAGCATCCTCAGAGGCACTGGTCGAGGAACTGCGCGCGATGCTCGACGAGATCAAGCGCGTGGCGCCGCTGTGGAATCCCGACCTGGACGATGGGATCGTGCTGGTGATGGCGCCGCTGTGGCGGCTGGTGCCGCAGCACAAGACGTGGCAGAAGGAACTGAAGAGCAAGTGGGACGAGCTGGTCGCCGGCAAGTACGACTGGGCGCACCTGGCCATGCACCTGTGGCCCGAGCGCGTCGTCCCGAAGTGCGCCACCGACCGGAGCCTCGCGATCGCGCACGGCCTGGAAGACGAGTTCTGGGTGGAGGGCGCCGACGGGAAGTGGAAGGCCAGAACCACGCCCAAGCGCCCGGTCGAGGAGCTGGTCCGTGAGCGGTCCTCGCCGGCGGTGAAGGCGGCGTTGAAGAGCCTGCTGGAGGCGCCGGCGCCTGGTGGTGTAATGAAGCGTCCGCGAAAGGCCTGAGCCGACCATGAGAATCGAGTCGATCCGCCTGAAGAATTTCCGCGCGTTTCGCGACGTGGAGCTGCGCGACCTGCCCGCGTTCTGCGTGCTCGTCGGCGCCAACGCCACCGGCAAGAGCACTTTCTTCTCGGTGTTCTCGTTCTTGCGGGACGCCATGTCCACCAACGTCACGGCCGCACTCGGCCGCCTGGGCGGCAGCCGGGGGTTCCACGAGGTGCGCTCTCGCGGCACCGACGGCCCCATCGAAGTCGAGCTGAAGATCCGCGCGGACCTCGGCCGTGCGCAGCCGATCCGGATCACCTACTCGCTGACGATCACGGAGGAGGGCGGCCGGCCGCTCGTCCAGCGGGAGGTGCTCAAGTACCGGCGCGGCAGTGGCGGGAAGCCGTGGCACTTCCTCGACTTCAGCCGTGGCACCGGGGAAGCTGTCACCAACGAACTGGAATCGGTCACCGACGAAACGCAGCTCCAGCGCGAGACACAGACCCTCAGAAGCCCTGACATCCTGGCCATCAAGGGCCTGGCGCAGTTCGAGCGGTTTCCCGCGGCCGTGGCGCTGGGGACGTTGATCGAGAACTGGCACCTCTCCGACTTCCACATCAACCGCGCGCGGCCCGACCAGGAGGTCGGATACGCGGAGCACCTGACGCGAGAGGGCGAGAACCTCTCGCTCGTCGTCGAGTACCTCCACAAGCAGCACCCCGGGGTGTTCGCCGAGGTCTTGGCGCGGCTCGCCAGACGGGTTCCCGGTATCACGAGTGTGGAGTCGAAGATCACCGAGGAAGGCCGGGTACTGCTCAAGTTCCAGGACGGGGCGTTCGAGGACCCGTTCCTGGCGCGCTACGTTTCGGACGGCACCATCAAGATGCTCGCCTACCTCGTCTTGCTGCTCGACCCGAAACCACACCCGTTGCTCTGCGTAGAGGAACCAGAGAACCAGCTGTACCCCGGCCTGCTGAGCGAACTCGCCGAGGAGTTCCGCAGTTACGCGACGCGCGGCGGGCAGGTGTTCGTGTCCACGCACTCGCCCGACTTCCTGAACGCGGTGGAGTTGGATGAGGCGTTCTGGCTCGTCAAGCGTGGCGGCTACACCGAGGTCCGCCGTGCGCGCGACGACGAGCAGATTGCAGCCTACGTGGCCGAGGGGGACAAACTTGGCTACCTGTGGAAGCAGGGGCTGTTCGAGGGAGCCGACCCGAAGTGAGGCATCTAGTCTTCCTGCTCGAGGAGCCCTCGGCGCGGGACCTGCTGGAAGGGCTGCTTCCACGGCTGCTCCCGCCAGACCTCACCGTGCACTACCTGGTGTTCGACGGCAAGCAGGACCTCGAGCGGCAGGTCGTCCGGAAGCTGCGCGGGTGGCTGTTGCCGGACTCCGGCTTCGTGGTCCTCCGCGACCAGGACGCCGCAGACTGTCGCGCTGTCAAGGCCAGGCTGCTGGAACTGGTGGCCAGGAGTGGTCGAACGAACGTTCTAGTACGCGTCGCCTGCCGGGAACTCGAATCCTGGGTGTTGGGCGACTGGGAAGCCATTGCCAAGGCCTTCGAGCGACCGCAGTTGGCGGGACAGGCAGGTCGTGAAGCCCTTCGTGATCCGGACAGGCTCGTGCGACCCGTGGAGAGGTTGCGGCGGGTGGTTCCCGACTACCAGAAGCGTGACGGCGCTCGGCGCGTGGGCGTGCTGCTCGACCCCGACCGTAACACCTCAGTGAGCTTCCGGGTGTTCTGCTCAGGCGTGCGGCGCTTCGTCGGTGCGGCGACCTGATCCGGGCGCATGCCGGCCGGCGACGCGTGGCTTTCTGCGCTGTTTACGAGCGCTCATAAACACGTTATGACCGCGGTCATGTTTGCGAGCACTTATGACGCTTGCCGGCAGGCGAGTTCTCTCAAGCTGCCTTAGATCAATCACTTACAGAGGCGCAGTCCTCGCCGTCACTTATGCACCCACTCCACGACTACATCGCCAAACAGGTCGCTGAGCGGCTGAAGGCGCGCCAGGTGGTGGTCTGGTACGACCCCCGGGGCGAGTTCAGGTCCTTCATTGCCGAGCTGGCGGCCGGTGGTGGAGAGCGGGTGCGGCCTGTCCGCTTGGGCGAGTGCGAGGCCAGCCTGGCGGACTACGCCGGCTCCATGTTCGAGCTGCGTGCGGCGGTGGAGCCCCTCGTCGCCGTGGACTCTCCCGGCCCCCTCCTCCTCTACCTCGCGGATGTCACGCCGGAGCCCCTTGGCTCGGTACTGTTGGAACTGGAGAAGGCCGGCGACCGCTACGAGCCGCAGCTCAAGCGCCTGGCGCGCAACGTCCTGCGCCAGCGCTACACCGATGGCGTCATCGACGGCCTCCTCGCGCCCGAGCGCGTCACGTACGAGGACCTGACGAGGGCGTGCTCCGACGACTCCCCCGAGCCACCTTCCATCCTCAAGACCCTGTTCGACCGAGGGTCCGAGCCTCCGCGCCTGCTGGCGCAGTGGCTGGCCGACGACTCGCGGGACGTGGCCATCGAGGAGAAGGGGGCCGGCAGCGAGCTCGCGGCGCTCGTGCGCACGCGGCTCGGCCTCGACTTGCCAGCCGGCCGGACGCTGAGCCAGTGGCGCGGGATTGCCGCGCGCTACGTGTTGGGGGGGGAGTTCCGCAGCGATCTGCGAAGCGAACCGCCGGCCAGCGTCGCGGCGCTGCCGGCGCCGGCATCCAGGGACGCCGAGTCCACGCTCCGCCAGGTGGCGCGCACGCTGCGCCAGGACCACGCCCATGCGTACGAAGGGCTTGCCGACCAGGTGCAGGCGGAGCTTGGCTTGCGCGATGCTGCGGTGGACCCGGAGGCACTCGGCGCGATCGACACGTTCCGCTTCGAGGAACAGGTGCTGCTGGCCCACTGCGGGCGCCTGATCGCGTCGAAGGCCTACGACGCGGCACTCCAGGTCATCACGGAACGCGAGCGCAGCTTCTGGCTCGACCGTGACATGGATCGCAAGGCGCAGTGGCAAGCCTGCCGGCTGATGGCGGACGTCGGACGCCGCGCGGTCGCGGTCAAGCAGGCCGTGGCGCAGGTGCGGGGTGGCCCCGATGCCTGGGTGCGCGCGTACGTCGGCCAGTCCCAGGACGATGAAGGCGCGTGGTACAGGCTCGATCACGGACAGCGACAGCTCGAGTCGTGGGTCACTTCGTTGGCCGACGATCCGGAGGAGAAGCCGTTGGCCGTCGTCCGGCGCGCGTACGAGGACGTCTGCCACGAGATGGCGGCCGGCTTCACGAAGGCGCTGGCCTCCGCGGGGTGGTCGGTCCCCGGCGTCCTCCACCAGACGCGGGTGCACGCCGACATCGTGGCGGCCTCGCCGCGGCCGGTGGCGTTCTTCCTCGTGGATGCCCTGCGGTTCGAGATGGGCGCCGACCTCGCGCAGCGGCTGCCGGCCGGCGCGGAGGTGTCGCTGCGGCCAGCGATGGCGGCCTTGCCGACGATCACCCCGGTGGGAATGGGCGCCCTGCAGCCCGGCGCGTCGGCCAGCTTCTCCGTCGCCGCGCGGGAGGGCCGCCTCGGCGCGGTCGTCGACGGGGCGTTCCTCCCCGACCTGGCGGCGCGGCGGAAGTTCGCCCTGTCGCGTGTGCCTGGAGCAGTGGACCTCACCCTCGACACGCTGCTCAGCCTCAAACCGTCGAGGCTCACCGAGCGCGTCGCGGACGCACCGCTCATCATCGTGCGGTCGCAGGAGATCGACCAGGCGGGCGAAGGCGGATTCGCAATCCAGGCGCGCCGGACGATGGACAGCGTCATCGGCAACATCGTGCACGCCATCAAGCGCCTGGCGACGGCGGGGGTGGCCCATGCCGTGGTCGTCGCCGACCACGGTCACCTGTTCTTCGCCGCCGATCGGGACGAGTCGCTACGCATCGACTCCCCGGGCGGCGACCAGGTGGAGTTGCACCGGCGGTGCTGGATTGGCCGCGGCGGCTGGACACCAACAGCGTGCGTGCGGGTGCCCGCCAGCGAACTGGGCTACGCCTCCGACCTCGACTTCGTGTTCCCGGTCGGCGGCGGCGTGTTCAAGGCCGGCGGCGACCTCGCTTACCACCATGGGGGGCCGTCGCTGCAGGAGATCGTCGTGCCCGTGGTCAGCGTGCGCCTGCAAGCGGCGGCAGGCGGCACCGCCGCCCACGCGAAGCTGACCGTCACCGGGCTGCCCGACAAGGTGACCAACCGGATCTTCAGCATCGCGGCGAACCTTGCGTCGGCGTTGTTCACCACACCGGTGACCGTGCGGCCGCTGTTGATGAGCGGCACGCGGCAGGTGGGCGCGCTCGGGATGGCGGTGGGTGCGGACTGCGACACCGCCACCGGCACAGTCACGCTCGAACCCGGCAAGGCCGTTTCGCTCGCTCTGTTACTGACCGACGACAAGGTGCCTTCGGTGCGCGTGGTCGTGCAGGACCCCGCTACCGACGCCGAGCTCTACCGGTCGCCGGCGGAGATCCCTCTGCAACTGGAGTTTAGGTGATGAGCCACGACGCGGCGCCCGTGCGAGACGCGCTCGACGACAAGGTGAACCGGTTGTTCGCCGGCAAGGTGGTGCGCAAGGACCTCGTCCGCAAGGTGAAGGTCGGCGCGAACGTGCCGGTGTTCGTGCTGGAGTTCCTGCTGGGCAAGTACTGCGCGTCCTCCGACGAGCTGGCGATCCAGATGGGCTTGAAGGTGGTGAACGACACCCTGGCCAACAACTACATTCGCCCCGACGAGTCGTTGAAGGCGCAGAGCCGTGTCAAGGAGCAGGGCCGCTGGTCGTTCATCGACAAGATCAAGGTCCGCCTCGTCGATTCCGACTACTGGGCCGAGGGCGTGAACTTCGGCAACAAGTTCTTGCACATCCAGCCCCAGTACGTGCGCGACTACGAGCGCCTGCTGACGGGCGGCGTCTGGGCGCAGGTGGACCTGCGCTTCGAGTACGACGAGGAGAGCGGCGGCAAGTACCCGTTCTGGATCGAGAAGCTCACGCCCATCCAGATCGCCACGTTCGACCTGGACGACTACCGCCGCCAGCGGCGCGAATTCACCACCGACGAGTGGATCGACCTCATCGTCCGCAGCCTCGGCTACGAGCCCGCCGAGATGTCGCGGCGGCTCAAGCTCCTGTTCCTCGTGCGGCTGGTCGCGCTCGCGGAGCGCAACTTCAACCTCGTCGAGCTCGGGCCGCGCGGCACCGGCAAGAGCTACGTCATCCAGGAGGTGTCGCCTTACGCGGCGCTGCTCACCGGGCCCACGACCGTGGCCAACCTGTTCGGCCACATGAACGGCAAGCAGAAGGGCATGGTGCAGATCTGGGACGTGGTGGGGTTCGACGAGGTGGCCGACCTCCAGAAGATGCCGAAGGAGGTCATCACCACGATGAAGACCTACTGCGAGTCCGGGACGTTCCAGCGGGGGCAGGAGGCCGCGACCGGCGATGCCAGCATCGCGATGTTCGGGAACACGAACCAGCCCGTGGACGTGATGGTGCAGACGGGGCACCTCTTCGCACCCATGCCGGACGTGATCCGCGACGACATGGCCTTCATTGACCGGCTGCACTTCTATCTCCCCGGGTGGGAGATCCCGAAGATGCGCAACGACCTGTTCACGGGTCGCTACGGCTTCGTCGTGGACTACCTGGCCGAGGCCCTGCGCGAGCTGCGGAAGCACAACTTCACGGAGATCATCGACCGGCACTTCTCGCTGGGCGCGCACCTGAACGCCCGCGACCGGAAGGCCGTGCGGAAGACCGTCTCGGGACTCGTGAAGATCCTCCACCCGCACGGCGAGCCCTCGCCCGAGGACCTGGCCGAGCTGCTCGAGCTGGCCATCGAGGGCCGGCGGCGGGTGAAGGAGCAGCTGAAGAAGATGGGGTCGTTCGAGTACTACCAGACCTCGTTCAGTTACACGCACCAGGAGACCGGCGAAGAGCACTTCGTCGGCGTGCCGGAGCAGGGCGGGCGCGACCTCATCTCGTCGGACCCGCTGCCGCCCGGCACCGTCTACTCGGCCGGCGTCACGGCGGACGGCACGGTGGGCCTCTACCGAGTGGAAGTCTCGGTCTCGAACGGTACCGGCAAGCTCAAGCTGGCGGGCGGGATCTCAGGGGCGCTGAAGGAGTCGGTCCATCGCGGGTTCAGCTACCTGCTCACGCACAAGAGCGAGTTGGGGATCTCGAAGGACCTGGACACGTCCGACCTGCACGTCGAGGTCATCGACCTGCTGAACAACCGCGTCGAGGCCGAGCTCGGCGTCGGGTTCTTTCTCGCCTGCTACTCGGCGCTGCGGCGTGTGCCCGTGTCGCCGGCCCTGCTCGTGCTCGGCGACATGAGCGTGCAGGGCAACATCAAGGCGCAGCGGTCACTGGTCGAGCCGCTGCAGGTGGCGATGGACAACGGCGCGCGCCGCGCGCTGATCCCGATCGAGAACAAGCGTAACTTCCTCGACGTCAGCGCCGACATCATGGAGAAGGTGGACCCGATCTTCTACGGGGATCCGAAGACGGCGGCGGTGAAGGTGCTGGGGGCGGGAGTTTAGGGCGCAGACAGGGGCGTCTCTGGGAGGAACGGATGGCGGTTACGAAGCGGGACCTGGACCAGGCGTTTGCGACATACGGCGACAAGTACGGTGGGCGCAGGGAGGACTATTTCGCGCCGCTCTATCTGGCTGACGAGTTCAAGGTCGCCTTCGAGGACGCGGCTGCCAACGTCGCGTTTGGCGGCAACGACTACGGCTTCGACGCGTTCTTCGTCAGCTCCCAGCGAAGGAACCTCTACCTCTATCAGTTCAAGTGGTCGGACAGCCATTCGCTCTTCAAGGATTCGCTGAACCGACTCGTCAAGGCCGGTATGGACCGGATCTTCGGCAACCCGCTGCAGGACTCGCGGCAGAACGAACTGCTGGTCCGCCTGAAGGACGAACTCTTCGAGAACCAGGCGGTGATCGACCGCGTGTTCATCCAGTTCGTGTTCAACGGCGACCCTCAAGCGCCGGAGCAGAGTGCCGTCCTGAGCTCCTTGCGGGAGGACCTGGAGTCGAAGAAGTTCCTGGTTGACCGATACTTCGGGGAAAGGTCGGTCGACCTGTCAGTCCAGTTCATCTCGAACGACACCAGGCGCAAGGGCGGCAGGGGAACGGTCAGGAAGACCCACGAGTACCAGGTCCCAATTGAGGGCCACTTGGTTTCCACCGGGCCGAACGGAGAGCAGCTGCACGTGGGGTTCCTTCGGCTGATCGACCTCTACTACATGCACAAGGAGATGGGCTCCCGCCTGTTCGAGCGCAACATCCGTAGCGGTCTGTCGGCGGACCGGCCGGCGAATCGGGAGCTCCGCAGGGCGTTGGGTCGAATCGTGCTCGACCGCACGGATTCACCCAAGGCCTTCGGCTTCAATCACAACGGTGTCGCCATTGCCGCGGAGAGCTTTGCCGTAGCAGACGGTCACGGACGCATCGTCGAGCCCAGGATCCTGAACGGTGCCCAGACCGTGACGAGTCTCGCCAAGTTCATGGACGACAACAAGGACAACCCGGGTCTCGTCAAGGGCCGCGAACATCTCGAGACGTGCCGCGTGCTGACGAAGATCGTCTCCAACGCCGACGATCGGTTCGTCGTGAACATGACGATCTGCAACAACCGGCAGAATCCGGTCGACCCATGGAACCTGCGCGCGAGCGACGAAATCCAGCTCGCTTTGCAGGACAAGTTCATCGAGGAGCTTGGCGTGTTCTACGCCAGGCAGGAGAACTCCTTCGAGGCCATGAGCGACGATGACCTCGATGAGCTTGGCGTCGACGAGAAGTACAAGAAGATCGAGATCCAGAGGCTGGCGAAGACGATCCTGGCCGCGCAGGGTGAGCTCGACAAGATGTCGCGCATGCCGGACGTCTTCGAGGACGAGAAGATCTACCGCAACACGTTCCGCGAGGCCTACTTGAGGACACCAGCGGAACGCATCCTCCTGGCCTACAAGGTTCAGTTCCGGCTGCTGCGCCTGATCCGTGAGATCACAGAGAGGGGCGTCAACAAGTACGGCTACCTCTACCGCTGCAGGAACTTGGTGTGGGCCCTGCTCATCCAGGCCATGTTCAACGATCAGCGACTCGACAAGCTGCGCGAGGCCCACGGCCGTTCGCTCACCATGAGCGCAGAGTTCGGCGAGTACCTCAAGACCCAAGCATCGACCAAGGTCCGTTTCGTCATCTCCGACAGCCTGAAGGACGAGCGGTCGAAGAGCCTCTTGAACGAGGAACGGTACGGATTCCTCCGCACGAAGGCGATGTTCGACCGCTGCATGGCAGCAGCATATGAGCGCTACGGCTGGACGAAGCGCCCGCTGTGAGCTACGGACCACCCTTAGCGATGTCGAGGCGGTGTGTGCACCATGCCGACCAAGCCCGAACGTCACTTCAGACAGACGGCTGCGCTTGCGAAGAAGCTCAGGCCGCGAGATGTCTACGACTGGCTGCAGACGGTCGGGTTCTTTCCTGAGTCGTACGTGTTGCCACCCAGCTTCGCGGTAACGAGACACCGGGCATTTGGCAGGCCATTGGTTTCACACACCAAGAAGAGCTACTCACCACCCCGGAAGGAGCTCTTGACCATCCAGTTCCCGAAGAGCGACTGGACGGACCGCACCTTCGGAATCATCGCCCCCGATCTTCACACCGACATGGCGATTCTGATCGCCAAGAACTGGACAGCGATCGTCAACGCTCTCTTCCCGACGCGCACGTGCGTATTCTCCTACAGCTTTCCAATCCCCGTGGACCGTCGCGCACCCGGGGCCGTGGGTCCGCTTCGCGCGGGTCGAATGATCTACGAGTGGATTGAGATGGCCGAGCGCGACCTGGCAGCAGAGGCGTTTCGATTTCGCTGCCTGTTTACGGCAGACGTCAAGAACTGCTACCCGTCGATTTACACGCACAGCATTGCATGGGCGCTGCATGGAAAGCGCAGCGCCCGCAACCGACGTAATGACTTCACTCTCGCGGGCAATCGTCTCGACAGGCTCTTTCAGTACGCCAACGATGGGTGCACCAACGGGATTCCGATAGGACCGGCGGTCTCGGATTTGGCGGCCGAACTGGTCTTGGCGGGCGTCGACACTCACTTCGCCAAGGCGCTGAGGAGGAACAAGCTCGATTCCTCTGTGTTGGTGGTCAGGTTCAAGGATGACTACAGGGTCCTTGCCAAACGACCCGAAGACGGTCGAACAGCAATCAAACTGTTGCAGGCTTCACTCAGAGCGTTCAGGCTCGAACTGAATGAAGATAAGACCGAGCCGCGTGAACTGCCGGACGGGGTGTTTCGGCCGTGGGTGTCCCAGTATCACGCTGCGAACCCCTATCCCAAGCGCCCCTATGGATACCGCAGGTTTCGTGAGGTCTACCTGTCCGTAGTGGCGATCGACCGCGCGAACGCTGGAACTGGAGTCATCGACCGCTTCCTTGCTGACCTCGTCGGCAAGAACCGCGCGCTCAGGCTGGCACTGAAGCCTTGGGAGATCGATCAGGCGCTGAGCCTTCTGCTGATGCTGCCCACGCTCCGGGCCAAGGTGATGCCGAAGGTCCTGGCCATCGTTGAGGCGATTCTGAGGTCTCGCCCGACCACGGCAACCAAGAAGACCATCGGCACACACATCGGCGAGTGGTACGGAGAGCTGATGGGCAGGCCATCAGACAACGTCTATCAGCTTACGTGGCTGGGCTACTTCATGACTGCGAATGGCCTGACAGGGTTCCTGCCGAAGGACAAGCCTAAGCACCCAATCGCGCGGGCCACGCGAACCAGCAGGTTCGCGGCCCTCGGCTCCACTTCCCACATCAGGCATTTTCGAGGGGTCCTGACTGCCGCCAAATCGGGAACCATGCTTCAACACCTCGACATTTTCGATCGGACCCCGTGAGGGGCCAGCGTGTGCCATCCAGACGGCCGCGCAGCGTTTTTCCCCGCACCCCTAATGCACCCCCGGCGCCGCCGCCCGAAGACGGCTCGCGCAGGAGCCCTTGCAAGTCGTTGATTTTATTGGATTTAGTGGCGGGGTCGACGGGGCTCGAACCCGCGACCTCCGGCGTGACAGGCCGGCGTTCTAACCAACTGAACTACGACCCCGCCCGGGGTGTGTCGACGTCCTCGCCGCTGGCCTGCCCAGCCGGAACTCCTCGTCGCCAGGACGCGAAGCGATGGCTGCTGGCCTGCCCAGCCGAAGCGCCCCTCCGTGAAAAGACGGCGCGAAGGCTGGTGGGCGGTACAGGAGTCGAACCTGTGACAGCCGGTGTGTAAGACCGGTGCTCTACCTCTGAGCTAACCGCCCTTGCGCCTTCACCGGCCGCCGACAGACTTGCGATCATACGTGCCCGGCGCCAACGGCGTCAACCCTGCGCCGCGCCCCCCTCCCCCTTCCACGCCGCCGCCGTCTCGCGCGCGAAGTCGTCGAACGCCCGCGGCGCGTGCCCGATGAGCGCCGTCTGCCGCGCGATGTCCTCCGGCGTCGCCTTCAGCCCGTGCTGCTGGAAATGCTCGTACATCAGCCGGAAGTCGAACACCATCCACGCCGGCAGCATCGGCGCCATCTGGCGCTCCCAGGCGTCCATGTCCTCGCCGCCGTAGACCACCGCGCGCCCCAGCGCCCGGCCCCACGCCGCCGCCGTCGCCTCCCCGGTCATCGCCTCGGGCCCCACGAGGTTGTAGACCTGGCCGGCGTGCGCCTCGGACAGCAACGCCTCGGCCGCCGCCTCGGCGATGTCGCGCACGTCCACGCGCGACACGCCCGCCGCGCCGAGCGGCTGCGGGTACACGCCGAACTGCAGCAGCGCGTCCCTGAACCAGTAGTCGTTCTGGAAGAAGTTGTTGGGCCGCAGGATCGTGTGGCGCACCCCCGAGGCGCGCACGGCCGCCTCCACCGCGATCTTCGACGCGAAGTGCGGCAGGTGCGGCGCCCCCTCGGGCCCCTGCACCGACAGGTAGACGAGCGAGCGGACGCCCGCCAGGCGCGCGCCGTTCACCGCCATCACCCCCTCGTGCGCCTCGGTCGTCGACACCGCGTTCAGCAGGAACACCGCGTCGATGCCCGTGAACACCGACCGCACCGTCGCGGGCTCGAGCAGGTCGCCCTGCACGGGCGTCACGCCCGCGGGCACCCGCCGCCCGTCCCCGCGCGTCAGCACGCGCACCGTCTGGTGACGCGCCAGCAACTCCCGCACCACGGCCGCCCCCACCGTTCCCGTTCCGCCCAGCACGAGGATGTTCATCGCACGCTCCGCTTCGTGTCGGTAGCCGTCGCGCCCGCGCGCCGCAAGACACCCCCAGGAGGAGCCCGGCGTGACGGCCGCTCGATGTGTCAGTGCCTTCGAGGATAGCCGCTACGGCACGGCGAGCGCCAGCGACCGCGCCGAAATCCGCCCCGCGCTGTGCCGCACCACCACCACGAGCTCGTACTGCCCGCCGCGGGGCGCGGCGCCGTCGCCGGGGATCTCGATGTTCTCGTGCGACATCAGGTCGGCCAGCCGGTCGGGCGCCATCTTCATCGCGACGTCCTTGGCGAACAGGTAGCGGTCGCCCACCACCTTGCCCTCGGCGTCGCGCAGGAGCGCCGACACCGAGATGTCGTTGTGATGCTCGCCGCCCACCGGGGTGAACCGCAGCGAGGCCGTCGGCACGACGACCGCCACCTTCACGCGCCGGCCCTCGACCCTGGCCTCCACGTCGATGGGCGGGTCGGCGTAGAGCTGCGGGAACCGCATGGCGAGCGCGACGTCGCGATCGGCCCGCTGCCCGGCGTCGAGCCACAGGTAGCCCTGCCGGTAACGGAGCTGCACGCCCGGCCGCGACGTCTTGAGCGAGAGCCGGTAGAACCGGCCGGCCTTGCGCGATCCCTGCGGCTCGAACGCCAGCAGGTAGTACTGGCCGGCGTCGTCGATCGCGTCACGGAAGCCGCGGGCGATGTCGTTGGTGTTCACCCAGGCCACGCCGCCGGTCTCGCCCGCGACGCTGCGCAGGAACTGCTGCGCCTCGCTGAACTGGCGGCGCACCTCCGGCAGCTGCCCGCCGCGCGAGGTGGCCCGCGCCGATCGCGGACTCCTGGCCTGTACGCCGTCGGACACCAGCCCCCGCGGGTCGATCGCATAGATCGACACCTGGGCCCGGTTCGCATCGTCGAAGGCCGACTGCATCCACCCGACGGTGTCGAGCGAGGCCGAGAGCGTCTGCTGCACCGCCGCGCGATCGCCACAGAGGCTGCCGATGACGTCGATGACGGCATCCACGGGCCGCGTCGGGTAGCCGGCCGAGTAGAACACGACGTGCTTGCGGCCCGGCAGCGGCGCGAGCAGCCGCGACAGCGCCGCGAGCGCGTCGAGCGTCGTCGACATCTGGAGCCGGACGTCCGCGAGGTAGGCCCGGCCGAAGCCGATCGCCTGGTTGCGCGCCGCCAGCCGGTCGGGCCCGTCCGACGCGAGGCCGCAGGTGCGGTCCACCTCGTCGACCAGGCCGTCGAAGCTGGTGGACTCGGCGTCGTTCGCCGGGGCGAGCGCCTCGACGGCCGCCGCCAGCGCCGAGGGGTCCGGCGTCAACGGCTGCCGCACCACGAGGCCGCGGTCGAGGCTGACCAACATCATCCGCGTGGCAGGCGCGGCCTGGCGGATCGTGTCGAGCACTGCCGCGCGCGCCCGCGTCAGGTCCTCGACCCGCATCGTGCGCATGTCGAAGGCGACGACGACCGCGGGGGCGTCGGCGGGGCGTGCCTGCACGACCGAAGCGAGCACGGCCTCGCCCACGCGCCCCACCTGCGAGCTCGCCGGGGACTCGCCGGCCGGTGCGCCGGCCCGGGGGACCGACGCGAACTGCAGGTCGAGGATGCGCTGCAGCTTGCCGTCCTCCGTGAGCTCGAACTCGTCGGCGCGCAGGTCGGTGACGACCTTGCCGTCGCGGTCGGTCGCGATGACGTCGACGAGCACGAGGTCCTGCGAGACGCGGAAGACCTGGGAAGGAGCCTGCGCGGCGCCGCCTTCCACGGCCAGCGCCGCGGCGATCGCGATCGCGGGCGCCAGCGACGGTCCCCAGGGGCCCCTCCACCCGCGACGACCGGATCCGCTGCCCACGTCCCGCCTCCCCGCCCCGCTCCGCGGGCCGTCAGCCGAGCCGCATCCTGAGCACAAGCAGAGCGAAGGCGACCACCAGGCCCAGCGCCGCCCGCCACTCGCGGTTGCGCATCGCGCGCTCGAGGCTGAAGGGCCGCGGTTCGTGGCCCAGCCGCCCCGCGCGGTAGTCGTCGTAGGTGGCGCCGAACCGCCGCCGGAGGAAGTTCTCCTCGCTGCGGATGGCGCTGCCGATCATCACCACCACGTACAGGCCGACGATGGCCCACACCGCGGGGCTGCGCGAGGCGAGCGCCACGCCGGCCGCCATCACGGTGGAGCCGAGGTAGAGCGGGTGACGGGTGAAGCGGTAGGGGCCCGACCGCGTCACCTCGCGGCTCTTCTCGAGATGGCCGGCCGCCCACACGCGGATGGCCTCGCCGGCGAGCGCGAGGGCCCCGCCCCAGGCGAGCGATCGCGCGTCGGGCCGGGCCAGCCAGAGCACCACGGCGCCGGCGGCGAAGCCGAGCGGCACGCGCCAGCGCGACAGGCGTCGCATCGCCGACGTGTCGGAGACGAGCGTGATCTCGGTCATGGGGAGGCCGGGCCCTCGCGCCCCTCGCCCGCGCGCACGGCCGACAACCGGCGCGCCACGGCCGCCTGCACCTGCTCCACGTCCACGTCGAGCAGGCACCAGCGGGCGGCGCGGCACGTCCGCTGATGATGACACGCGCAGGCCTCGAACCGCGAGACGCACACGTCCTCGGCGCGCCACGGGCCGTTGCGGCCCGGGTCCGTGGGCCCGTAGACGCCCACCACGGGCGTCCCGACCGCGCAGGCGAAGTGAATGGGGCCAGTGTCACCCGAGATCATCAGCGACGCGCGGCGCGTGAGCGCCACGAGGTCGGCCAGGCTGGTGGCCGGCGCCCGCTGCGCCGCGCCGTCGGACGCCGCCGCCACGGCATCGGCCAGCGGCTCGTCCCCGGGCCCCCACAACACGATCGAGTACAGGCCGAACCGGTCGCGCAGCCACGCGGCCACCTCGCCGAAGCGATCGGGCGGCCAGCGCTTGTTCGGCCAGTTGCCGCCGGGATTCACGATGGCGTAGGGCCCCTGCCGCCCCGACACCCAGGCGTCGAGGTGCGGGCTCGGCGGCCCCTCGTCGAGGCGCATCGCCCGCGGCGCGTCCTCGATGCCGGCCGCGCGCAGCAGCGCCAGGTTCTTGTCGATGACGTGCCGGCCGCTCCCGGGGTCCACGCGCTCGGTGGAGCACCAGGCCGCGGGCGCCTCGCGCACGTGCGCGCCCGTCCACCCGACGACGCGACGCGCGCCGGACAGGCGGGCGAGCGCCGCCGACTTGACGAGGCCCTGCGCGTCGAACGCCACGTCGTAGCCACGCGCGCGCAGCTCGCGCAGCACGGGCAGCCACCCGCGGCCGTGGCGCAGCCTGCGCGTCTCGATCGTCACCACGCGCGTCACCGCCGGCGACAGGCGCACCACCGGCGCGAGCGAGCGCTCCACGAGCCAGTCGATCCCGGCCTCCGGGTGCCGCGCGCGCAGCGCCTCCGCCATCGGCAGCGCGTGCACGATGTCGCCGATCGACCCGAGGCGAACGATGAGGAAGGTCATCAGGGCTTGGGGCTTGGGGCTTGGGGCTTGGGACCGTGGGCCCGGGGCCCGCGCCCCCGTGGCCCGGCCGCCGCCGGTCCCGGCTCAGCGCCCGGGACCGTGTCCGGCGATCTTCGCCAGCAGGTCCCGGGTGGAATGATCCTTGGGGTCGCCGACGATGGCGGTGCGGCCGCCCCAGGCGCGCACCACGTCGCGCTCGGGCACGGTGTCCACCGTGTAGTCGGTGCCCTTGCAGTGCACGTCGGGCCGCAGCGTCTCGAGCACGCGGGTCACGGTGGGCTCGGGGAAGATCACCACGTAGTCCACGCACGCGAGCGCGGCCACCAGTTCCGCGCGGTCGGCCGCACCGAGCACCGGCCGCCCCTCCCCCTTCAGCTGCCGCACCATCCCATCGTCGTTCACGGCGACGACGAGGCGATCGGCCTCCTCGGCCGACGCCTGCAGGTAGCGCACGTGGCCCACGTGGAGGATGTCGAAGCAGCCGTTGGCGAGGGCCACGGTCGCGCCGCCGGCCCGCTCGTCGCGCAGGCGCGCGGCCACCTGCTCCAGCGGGAGGATGGGCGCGGGCCCGATCCGCGCCGGCCGCGGCGGGGCGCTCATCGCGCGGCCTCCCGCCGCCGTGTCTCGAGGATCCACGTGGCCGCGGCGTGCACGTGGTCCACGACGGCCGCCGCCGTGACGCCCTCCACCGGGTGGGCTTCCTCGGCGAGCCCGTAGCCGGTGCGCACGAGGATGCCGCGCGCGCCGCACTGGGTGGCGAACCCGACGTCGAGCCACTTGTCGCCGACGACGAAGGAGCGCGACAGGTCGAGGCCGAGGTCGCGGGCCGCCTGCAGCGCCATCCCCGGCCGGGGCTTGCGGCACTCGCAGCGGACGCGGTACTGCGGCACCGTGGCGTCGGGATGGTGCGGGCAGTAGTAGATGCCGTCGAAGCGGACGCCGCCCGCCGCGAACCGATCGCGCAGCCAGCCGTGCGCCTCCTCGAGGAACGCCTCGGGGAAGACGCCGCGCGCCACGCCCGCCTGGTTCGTGACGAGCACGATCCGGAAGCCGTCCTGCTGCAGCACCCGCAGGGCCTCGACGGCGTGCGGGTACAGGTGCATGCGATCGACGCGGCCGATGTAGCCGTGGTCCTCGATCAGCGTGCCGTCGCGATCGACGAGCACCGCCGGGTGGCCGCTCACGCCCGTCCTCCGCGCGCGAGGCAGGCGCGCGTCGCCTCGACCACCTGCGCCGGCGTGACGCGCCGCATGCAGCGGTGATCGATGGGGCACGTGCGCAGGTGGCAGGGACGGCAGAAGACAGGGGCCGACACGATGGTGTGTTCTCCGAGGGGCGAAGTGGCGCGCTCGTCGGTGGGGCCGAACACGGCCACCACGGGCGTGCCGACGGCGGCCGCCACGTGCATCGCGCCCGAATCGTTGGAGACGACGGCCGCGCACTCGGCCAGCACGGCGACGAGCGCCGTGAGGTCGGTGCGGCCGACGAGGTCGGCGAAGGGCGGCACGCGGCCGCGCTCCCCGCCTCTCGCCCGAAACGCCGATTCTAGCGCATCGCGCGTGGGCCGGTCCGCGGCGGCGCCCACCACCACCGCGCCGGCGCCCTCGCGGGTGAGCGCCTCGAGGGCGTCGGCCACGAGCGGCGGCGGCCAGCGCTTGGCCATGCCGAAGGCGGCCCCCGGGGCGAACCCGACGATCGGGCGCGAGAGGTCGAGGCCCTGGCGGGCCAGTTCCTGGCGCGCGGCCTCGCGCGCGGCGGCCGGCACGGCCAGCCGGGGCCACGTGGCCGCCGCGTCGGCCGGCACCGGGACGCCGAGGCGCGCGAGCAGGCGGAGGTAGTAGTGCGAGTGGTGCCGCGAGTCGCCGGGCGCCGCGCGACGCGGCACGGCGCGCGTCAGCAGCGCGCCCCGCCAGTCGATGCGATAGCCCAGCCGCTCGGGGACGCCGGCGCGCCACGCCATCCACGCCGAGCCGAACGAGTTGGTGAGCAGCACGACGCGGTCGTATCGCCCCTGGCGCACGCGGGCCACGTCGGCGGCGAAGGCGGCCCCGTAGCCGCGGCCGGTGGAGGCGAGCGGCACGACGTGGTCGATGCCACGCACCATCCGCGCGATCGGCACGAAGGCGGCCGGGGCCGCGAGCGCGAGGGTGCCCGCCTCGGGCCACTCGGCAAGCGCGCGCAACGCGGGCAGCGCCATCACGATGTCGCCGAGCCAGTTCGGCAGCCGGACGAGGGTGCGGGGCATGAGGGCGTGGGGCCTGCGGCCTGGGCCTTGCGGCTTGCGCCTTGCGGCCGGATCTCCGGAACTCAGAACGCGGAACTCCCAACGACACCAATGGACACCGGCGTCTCCTCGACGCACGCGACGCCCCGGCTACCCACCACCGTTGCCCCCGTTCTGGTCTTCCAGCGACAAATCGGCCTCGCCCCGGCCCGCGTGCGGGAACATGCCGTACGCCTCGGGGTCGGGCGTGCGCCAGCGGCGGTGCATCCACAGCCAGTACTCGGGGTACTTGCGCACGTACATCTCGAGGACGTCGGTGCAACGCTGCGTGAAGTCGCGGATGGCCTCGGGGGATTCGTCGACGGGCGGCTCCACCGCGTGCTCGTAGACCATGCGGTAGCGGCCGTCGGGCTGCGGCAGCGCGAACACGGGAATCACGGCCGCGCCCGTGCGGTGGGCGAGCACGGCCACCGCCGACGTGGTGGACGCGGGGCGGCCGAAGAAGTCCACCAGCACGGCGTCGGGCGCCTGGATGTGCTGGTCGATGAGCATGGCGACGCCCGTGTTCTGCTGCAGGGCGCGCAGGATGCGGCGCAGGCCGCCGCGCCGGTAGATCACCTGGTTGCCGGTGGACGTGCGGACGCGCTCGAGCAGGTCGTGCAACAGCGGGTTGTCGAGCGCCCGCGCCACGACGCTGATGGGCCCCAGCGCGAGGCCGTGGGCGAGCGCGTGCAACTCCCAGAAGCCGAAGTGCCCCGTGACGAAGATCACGCCGCGCCCGCGGGCGTGGGCCTCGCGCGCGCGCTCGCTGCCGTCGAGCACGCACAGGGCGCGCAGCCGCTCGTGGTCGAGGCCGCTGACGCGCAGCAGCTCCATGAGCAGCCGGCCGAAGTGGCGGAACACGCCCCGCACGGTGCGCTCGATCTCCGGCCGCGTGCGGCGCGGGAACGCGGCCTCGAGGTTGCCGCGCGTGAGCCGCCGGTGCGGGCGGTCCAGCAGGTAGAAGGCGAACCCCAGCGCGTCGCCCGCGGCGAGCGTCGCGCGCTGCGGCATGCGCCGCACCACGGCGGCCACGGCGCGCACGAGGCCGTGCTCCAGCCGGTGCCGCGCGGCGACGGCGCTCACGCCAGCCCCCCGTCGCGCCGCGCGCGCCCCGCGCGGGCGGCCACCAGTTGCTGCCGCATCCAGTCGACGAAGCGGTCGGCGGGCGCCACCTCCAGGTGCAGCGGCACCCAGGCCACGGGCATCGGCAGCGGCCGCCACGGCAGCATCCGCATCAGGTCCTTCTCGGTGGTGACCACCAGCGCGCACCCGGCCGCGAGGGAACGCGCAGCGCCACCCGCCAGCCGGCGGCGGCGAGCGCGTCGAAGAAACGCTCGGGATGGGCGATGCCGGCCACCGCGGCCACGGGTGCGTCGCGCGGCACGCGGGGCGGGGCGCCCCAGGGCTCCACGCTGCGCGGGACGCCCAGGCTCCGCGTCACGCGGAACACGGGCGCGCCGCCGGTCACCCACCGCAGCGCCACCCGCGGGATCTCGTCGCCGGCGGGGACGACGAGGGCGTCGGCGCGGGCCAGCGCCTCGAGCGGCTCGCGCAGCCGCCCCGCGGGCAGGGGCACGTCGGCCAGGTCGGCGGCCGACACCACGACCACGTCCACGTCGCGTGCCAGCCCGTGGTGCTGGAACCCATCGTCGAGCACGTGCACGGTGGCCCCGAGGCGCGACTCGGCGAGCGCGCCGGCCAGGTGCCGGTCGGGGGAGACGAGCACGGCCACGCCCGGCAGGGTGCGCGCGAGCCACATCGGTTCGTCGCCCGCGCGGTCCACGTCGGCGTGGAGCGACCGCCCGTCGCTGACCACGACGACGCCGTCCTCGGGCACCGCGCGCGCGTAGCCGCGGCTCAGCACGGCGGGCCGCTCGCCGAGGTCGCGCAGCAGCGAGGCGACGAGCGCCACGAGCGGCGTCTTGCCGCTGCCGCCCACCGAGACGTTGCCGATGCTGACGACGGGCCGCCGCAGCGTGCGCGCGTGGCGCCGCCCGGCCTCGCGCCGCGCCCGCGCCGCGCGGGCGTAGAGCGCGGCCAGGGTGGGCGCCAGGGCCCGCGGGATGCCGGCGAGGGGCGGGGCGTCACCCACGGCGTGTCATCCCCGCGCGAACGGCAGCACGGTGCGGCGCGCCGTCGCGGGCGGCACGAGCCGCTCGATCTGCTGCAGGGTCCGCTCGCGGGCGCCGCGGTTGGCCTCCACGAGCGCGCGCGCCGCCTCGCCGAGGCGCGTGCGGCGGAGCGGGTCGTCGGCCAGTTCCAGCACCGCCGCCTCGAGCGCGGCCTCGTCGGTCACCTGCACCGCGGCGCCGGCCTCGAGGAAGGCGCCGGCGATCTCGGCGAAGTTCTGCATGTGGGGGCCGAAGAGGATCGGCTTGCCGAAGACGGCCGGCTCCAGGATGTTGTGGCCGCCGGCGTCCACCAGGCTCCCGCCGACGAACACGAGGGTGGCCAGCTCGAACACCCGCGCCAGCTCCCCCACGGTGTCGAGGACGACGATGTCGGCGGCCGGCTCGGTGTCGATCGCGAGGCTGGTGCGCCGGCGCACGCGATAGCCCTCGGCGGCGCAGAGCTGCTCCACCTCGACGAAGCGTTCCGGGTGGCGCGGCGCGACGACGAGCAACGCGTCGGGCCGGACGGTGCGCAGCCGGCGGAACGCGCGGAGCACCGCGGTCTCCTCGCCGCGGAGCGTGCTGGCGGCGATGAACACGGTGCGCCCCTCGCGCAGGCGGAAGTAGCGCAGCACGCGGTCGCGGCCGCCGCTGCCCCAGTCGAGGGCGTCGAACTTCAGGCTGCCGGTGACGACGACGCGGGCCGGGTCGGCGCCGAGGGCCACCAGGCGGCGGGCCGACTCCTCGCCCTGCGCGCAGCACAGGTCCACGTCGGCGAGCACGCGGCGCATGAAGGGCCGCACGAGGCGGTAGCGCGGGAAGGACCGCGCCGAGATGCGGCCGTTGACGAGCGCCGTCCGCGTGCCGTGGGCCCGGCACGCACGCAGCAGGTTGGGCCACAGCTCGGTTTCCATCATGAGGAACAGCACCGGGCGCAGCCGTGTCACCCATCGCCGCACGGCCCACGGCAGGTCGAGCGGGAAGTAGAACAGCCCGTCCACCTCGGGCACCCGCGCCCGCGCCACCTGCTGGCCGGTGATGGTGGTGGTGGACAGGAACAGCCGCAGCCGGGGATACCGCTGGCGGAGCTCCGGGACGAGGGCGCGGGCGGCGAGCACCTCGCCCACCGACACCGCGTGGATCCAGATGGACGGGTCGTGGTCGGGGTTGAGCCCGGCGGGCACCCGGCCGACACGCTGCCCGAGCCCCTCCACGTACTTGCCGTGGCGCCACGCGCGATAGGCGAAGACGGGCGTGGAGGCGAGCGCGAAGAGCACCGCCAGCGCGGTGTAGAGGACGTGCATGCGGGAGCGGGTGGCCGCGGGAAGGACGCGCGGCCGGGAGCCCGGAAAACGCCCGAAAACGCGCGGCGCCCGCGAGTATATCGGCGCCCCCCGGGCGGCGCAAGGCAGCACGGGGCGCGTGCGGGCCGCGAAGCCCGGCCGCAGGCGGGAGCCACGGTGTAGAATGCCCGATGGTGCCGGGGCGGCGCGCGCGCCGGCACCACCGGTCTTCATCTCCCAGCGCGGTATCACCCGCCGCGGCGCGCTTCCCCCGGAGGACTCCGATGGCAGTCAAGGTTGGCATCAACGGCTTCGGTCGCATCGGCCGCAACATCATGCGGGCCGCCCTCGGCCACAAGGACATCGACTTCGTGGCCGTCAACGACATCACGGACACGAAGACGCTGGCGCACCTGCTGAAGTACGACTCGATCCTCGGCAACCTCGACGCCACCATCGAGGCCGGCGACGGCTGGATCAGCGTCAACGGCGACCGGTTCCAGGTGCTCTCGCAGAAGGACCCGGCGGCCCTGCCGTGGAAGGACCTCGGCGTGGACGTGGTGTTCGAGGGCACGGGCAAGTTCACCAAGCGCGACGACGCGGCCAAGCACGTCGCGGGCGGCGCCAAGCGCGTGATCATCACCGCGCCGGCCACCGCGCCCGACGGCACCTTCGTGATGGGCGTGAACCACGAGAGCTACGACCCGGCGAAGCACGTCGTCATCTCCAACGCCTCGTGCACCACCAACTGCCTGGCGCCGTTCGCCAAGGTGCTGCAGGACAGCTTCGGCATCGTCAAGGGGTGGATGACCACGATCCACTCCTACACGAACGACCAGCAGCTGCTCGACCTGCCGCACAAGGACATCCGGCGCGCCCGGGCCGCGGCGCTCTCGATGATTCCGACCACCACCGGCGCCGCCAAGGCCGTCGGCGAGGTGATGCCCGCGCTGAAGGGCAAGCTCGACGGGTTCTCGATGCGCGTGCCGACGCCGAACGTGTCGGTGGTCGACCTGGTCGCGGTGCTCGGGAAGAAGACCACCGCCGACGAGGTGAACGCGGCGTTCAGGGCCGCGGCGGCCGGCCCGCTGAAGGGCATCCTCGCCGTCGAGGACGCGCCGCTCGTGTCGATCGACTTCCGGGGCAACCCGAATTCCTCGATCGTGGACTCGGCCTACACCAAGGTGATGGACGGGGACCTCGTGAAGGTGCTGTCCTGGTACGACAACGAGTGGGGCTACTCCTGCCGGTGCGTCGACCTGCTGCGCTACATGGTGGAGAAGGGGCTGTAGGACGCGATCGCGTCCGCCGTTGGCCGTGGACCGCCGCCCGGCGCGCCTCGCGCGCGCCGGGCCGGCGGCCGCCCGCCAGGGCGGACCGGTCGCCGAGAGGCGAACCATGGCCAAGCTCTCCATTCGCGACCTCGCCCTGAAGGGCAAGACCGTCTTCATCCGCGTCGACTTCAACGTCCCGATCAAGGAAGGCAAGATCAAGGACGACACCCGGGTGCGCGCGTCGCTGCCCACCATCAAGTACGCGCTCGAGCAGGGCGCCACCGTGGTGCTCGCCAGCCACCTGGGGCGGCCCAAGGGCGGCCCGAGCCCCGAGTTCAGCCTGGCGCCGGTGGCCGCCCGCCTCGGCGAGCTGCTCGGGCGCGAGGTGGTGTTCGCCAGCGACTGCGTCGGCGCGCCCGCGCGCGAGGCCATCGCCGCCGCCGGCGCCAACGGCGTCGTGCTGCTCGAGAACGTCCGCTTCCACAAGGAAGAGGAGAAGAACGACCCGGCCTTCGCCGGGGAGCTGGCGTCGCTCGCCGATCTCTACGTGAACGACGCGTTCGGCTCGGCGCACCGCGCGCACGCCTCCACCGAGGGCATCGTCCACCACGTGCAGCAGGCGGCCGCCGGCTTCCTCATGGCCGACGAGGTGGCCTACCTCGGCAAGGCCCTGGGCGCGCCCGAGCGGCCGTTCGTGGCCGTGCTGGGCGGCGCGAAGGTGTCCGACAAGCTCGAGGTCATCCAGAACCTGCTCGGCAAGGTGGACGCGCTCGTCATCGGCGGCGCGATGGCCTACACGTTCCTGAAGGCGCGCGGCGTGCCCGTGGGCCGGTCGCTGGTCGAGGAGGACCTGCTCGACGCGGCGCGCGACATCGAGGCCCGGGCCAAGGGCCGCGGCATCGCGCTCGAGCTGCCCGTGGATCACGTGGTGGCCGGGAAGCTCGAGGCCGGCGTGCCCACGGCGACGCTCGAGGTGGGCGACGCGGCCATCGGCGATCGCATGGGGCTCGACATCGGCCCCAGGACCGCCGAGCGCTACGCCGCGGTGCTGCGCGGCGCGAAGACCGTGGTGTGGAACGGGCCGATGGGCGTCTTCGAGATCGACGCGTTCGCCGCGGGCACCAACGCGGTCGCCCGCGCGGTGGCGGACGTCGACGGCACCACGATCATCGGCGGCGGCGACTCGATCTCGGCGGTGACCAAGGCCGGGGTGGCCGCGAGGATCAGCCACATCTCGACCGGCGGCGGCGCGTCGCTGGAGTTCCTCGGCGGCCGGACGCTGCCCGGCGTGGCCGCGCTGCCCGAAGCCTGAGGGTGGCGGCACGGGGGAGGGCGGCCCGGCACGCGCCCTCCCTCCGGTCTTGCCCCCGAGGACGACCACCGCCGGCCGAGCCCGGCCGGCCCTTCACAGGTTCATCCCATGCGCACCCCGCTGTTCGCCGCCAACTGGAAGATGTTCAAGACGGTGCAGGAGGCCTTCGCCTACACCAAGGAGTTCCGCGTCCTGGTCGAGCCCATGACGGGCGTGGACATCGTGGTCGCCCCGCCGTTCACGGCGCTGCACACCGTGTGCGAGGCGGCGCGCAGCAGCAACGTGGCGGTCGCCGCGCAGACGCTGCACTGGGAGAAGGACGGCGCGTTCACCGGCGAGGTGAGCGGCGGCATGATCCGCGAGGCGGGGGCCGAGTACGTGATCATCGGCCACTCGGAGCGCCGGCGCTACTTCGGCGAGACCGACCGCACCGTCAACAAGCGGATCGTCGCGGCGTTCGCCAACGACCTGGTGCCCATCGTGTGCATCGGCGAGACGCTCGACGAGCGCGAGGGCGACCAGACGCTCGCCGTGCTCGATCGGCAACTGAAGGACGGCCTCGACGGCCTCACCAGCCAGCAGGTGGCGGGCCTGGTGATCGCCTACGAGCCGGTGTGGGCGATCGGCACGGGCCGCAACGCCACGCCGCAACAGGCCGGCGAGGCGCACGCGCACATCCGCGGCCGGCTGAAGCAGTGGTTCGGCGCCGATGCGGCCGAGGCGTGCCGCCTCTTGTACGGGGGCAGCGTGAAACCCGACAACATCGCGGACCTGCGCAGGCAGCCCGACGTGGACGGCGCGCTGGTGGGCGGCGCGAGCCTCGACCCGCGCACCTTCTTCGAGATCGTCAAGCGCGGGAAGCTGAGCTAGGCCGGGACGGGGCCGGGCGCGCCGGGCCACGGCCGACGTCGGTCGGCCGCGACCGGGACCCGCGCCTGTCGTGACGGCCGACATTCAGTCGGCCGCGACCGCGTCGTGATGGCGACCGCCGCAGGGCCCAGGCCAGCCCGCGTCCTCCCCGGCCAGCCGTCGTCAGCGCAGCGGCTCGCACGTCGCCGGGCACTTCGCGCCCGAGACGACGAGCGGGGTGCCGGGCGGCTGGCGGCACACCACCCCGTCCTGATCGGTGCAGAACGAGGGCAGCGACGGCTCGTCGATCGGCACGGCGGTGAACAGGAACCCCGCGGACGCCTTCGCCCCGGACCGCAGCGTGGAGCGGGTCCCGGTGGGCGTGAGCGTGTAGCGGTAGCCCATCCGGTCGGGCGCCGGGAAACTGTCGAACAGCAGGGGCTGCTCGCTCAGCCCGCACGCGCGCGGCGTCACCAGGCACTTCACCTCGGCGGCATAGGCGCCGTCGCCGACGATCGCGGCGAAGGTCATCTGCGCGCTGACCATCGTCCGGACGTTGCCGACGGCGGACGCCTCGCGCGCCTGGTCGCGGGCCGCCTTCAGGTCGCGGATGAGGGTGTCCCAGTCGGCGTCCTCCTGCACGCGCGCGAGGCTCCAGCCCTCGTGCGAGGCGAGCGCCGGCATGTCGGGGTCGAGCCGGGCGGTGCGGAGCACGGCGAGCAGCGCCGTCCGCGTCACCCCCGCCTCCTTCCACGTGATCTCCACGAAGTGCGCCTCGCCGCCGCTGTCCGGGATGGCCATCTGGCGCCGCAGGGCCACGCCGGCGCGCGGCCCCGGGGTGGCGAAGGCGGGCAGCTTCCCGACGAGCGCCACGACGGCGGCCTCCTCGAGCGCGGGGGCCTGGGCGTGCGGCGCGGACAGCGCGGCGCAGGCCAGCAGCAGCACGATCGACCACGTTCTCATGAGTCCCTCCGAGGCTGCCGACAGGCGCGCCATCGCGGGCCGGCATCCCGTGACGCGATGGATCGCGGCGGTCGGCCGGATGGCGGAGATGGGCCGGACACGTCCGGCGCGTGGCGTTGCTGCATCCTGGCCCCCTGGCCCCCGCGGGTCTGAAGACCCGCGGCTACATCACGCTCCCCTGCTGACGTAGCCCGGGGTCTTTAGACCCCGGGTTAGACCCCGGGATGTCGCCCTAGGCCCTGCGGGTCTTCAGACCCCGGGGCGGACATCGTCCGGCCGCTACACCGACACGATCAGCTTGCCCGTGTTCGTGCCGTCGAACAGCTTGTTGAGGGCCTCGGGCGCGTGCTCGAGCCCCTCCACGACGTCCACGCGGTACTTCAGCCGCCCCGCCATCGCCCACTCCGCGAGCTTCGCCATGGCTTCCGGGAAGCGCGCCGCGTAGTCGGTGATGATGAAGCCCTCCATGCGGGCGCGCTTCACCAGCAGGTTGCCGAGGAAGCGCGGGCCCGGCGGCGGCACGGCCTCGTTGTACTGCGCGATCAGGCCGCACAGCACGACGCGCGCGCGGAGGTTGATGTTGGCGAGCACGGCGTCGAGGATGTCGCCGCCGACGTTCTCGAAGGCGACGTCGATGCCCGGCTTGCAGAGCACGCGCAGCCGGGGCGCGACGGGCTCGCGCTTGTAGTCGATGGCCGCGTCGAAGCCGAGGTCCTCCGTGATCCACCGGCACTTCTCGGCGCCGCCGGCCACGCCCACCACGCGGCAGCCGACGATCTTCCCGATCTGGCCCACGAGCGAGCCCACGGCGCCGGCGGCCCCGGTGACCACGAGCGTCTCGCCGGCCTTGGGCTGGCCGACGTCGAGCAGCCCGAAGTAGGCGGTGGCCCCGATGTGGCCGAGCAGGCCGAGGTAGGCGTCCATGGGCAGGCCCGGCACGGCGTCGAAGGCCGAGAGGCCGCGGCCGTCCGACACGTGGTAGGCCTGCCAGCCCGTCATCCCCTGCACCAGCTGCCCCTCGCGGAAGCCCGGGTGCCGCGACGCCTCGACGATGCCGAGACCGATGCCGCGCATGACGTCACCGAGGGGGATGGGCGGCAGGTAGGTGGCGGTGGCGTTGGTCCACCCGCGGTTGGTGGGGTCGAGCGAGAGTTGGAGCGTGCGGACGAGCACCTGGCCGTCCTGGAGGTCGGGGACCGGCGACTCGTCCCAGGTGAAGTTGGCGCGGGTCAGGCGGCCTTCGGGGCGCGAGGTGAGGAGCCAGCGGCGGTTGGTGAGCGGCATTGGGGGATTGTAGGCCGTGCGCCGTGCGCCTTGCGCCCTGGGCCTTGGACATTGGGCCTTGCGCCTTGGGCCTTGCGCCTTGGGCCCGTACCGGGGTCCCTCCGGTTGGCTCCTGGGTGCTCTGCGCCACCCGGCTCGCTGCGCTCGCCCACGGCGCCCCCCAGGGCGCTACCCGTCAGGCGCGATCTCGGGATATAATTGCGCGTTATGCTCTACTACCTGGCCGTCACCGTCTACGTGATCATCTGCCTGCTCCTGCTGCTGGTGGTCCTGCTGCAGCAGGGCCGTGGCGGGGACATCTCGGCCGCCTTCGGCGGCGGCGGCAGCAGCCAGACGGCGTTCGGCGCGCGGCAGGGCGCGACGGTGCTGACGCGGGCCTCCACGATCCTGGGTGCGCTGTTCATCCTGGGCGCGCTGGGCCTGTCGATCGTGGGCCGCAGCGGGCCCTCGTCGGTGGTGGGCGGGACGCCCGCGCCGGCGGCCCCGGCCCCCGCGCCGCAGCAGCAGAGCGCGCCGGCGACGCCGGCCCCGGCCG
>JADHED010000419.1_pt1 | contig 52151 bp, 49 predicted proteins | sample 8952041 | NCBI WGS metagenome assembly JADHED01 (sample SAMN16124423, study PRJNA663239) | bioreactor sludge metagenome | isolation source: sludge (control) | place: India:Bengaluru | collected 2018-09-08 | reverse complement strand
CCCGGTTCGCTCCGGCGTCAATCGAAAGAGAGGGGCAGCGCCATCTAACCAGCTTAGATAGGGTTGACTTTAAACAGTGTAAAAATAAACTACGACGTTTCGAAATGAGACGTTTTTAAAACGTCTATTACTTAGCCGATTTTTAAAAAAGATCTAATTTTTAGATTAATATAGTCTGGAAAATCTAGCTGTGTGCAATGACTACCATAGGGTACTTCTACATACTCTGCGTCGCGAATAGTGTTGGCCATTTCTTCCTGGTATGACTTCGGTGTGACGTTGTCATTTTCGCCGGAAATAATTAAAGTAGGGACATCAATTTTTTCTAAAACTTTTTCGCCGTTAAATTTCATCATATCTTCAAACAAACTTAGAAAGACTTCGAGGTCTAATTCAGCCACACCTCGTGCGTATACCTCGATATCTTTAAAGTGAGTAAGCTTCAAATTGAAACCACCTACGATGGCAACGGCTCTCATGGAAATGGGGTTATAAACAGCCGCTTTCCAAATTTGTGTTAACATTTCCGGAGAGTCTTTGAATTGATTTTTTACCCAATAAAAAAACGGCTCAACAATATCTAGGCCAAACATTCCCTTGATGGGATTGCGGGCAAAACCATTGATTAGTGTGATACTTTTAAATCGTTCTGGAAACTGCTCGAATGCAGAAAAAATCACGGGTGCGCCAAAACTATGACCAGCAAAATGGGCCTTTCTAATTTTCAAATCATCTAAAATCGCTTCGATATCTTTTGCAGTCGAGGCAATATTCAAATTATTTTTATCTGCCACTGGATAGCTTTGGTGGTGGCCGCGTAGATCAAAACAGATCACTTGATTAAAGCGACTAAAATATTTGATTTGGTGATGCCAATGATTCATCAAGCAGGCAATGCCGTACACAAAAACAATGGGATCACCCGATCCACGTGTTTCGTAGTAAATTTCGGTACCATCGAAGCTTTTAATTTTCTTTGAAGATTTTTGAATTACATCCATTACTCTAAAAAAAGCACTTTGATGATGCTCTCTCCTACTTTGATTCGATCGCCGCTAATTAGAACCTGAGACTCAAAGACAGCATCATTCAATAAAACGCGGCTTAAATCAAAGTTTACAATGCGAGCGCCCTCCGGCGAAGGGACAATTTTAAAGGCTAACTCAGGGGCTTCTTGTTCATGCAACGGAATATCTAATGACCAGAACCCTGCTGTACGTGGACCATAGGTTAAAATTTTACTCTCATCTGTTTGAATACCCTGAACGAAAAGTAACTCCACTTTGGGATTAAATGCCGAAATATCCTGAGGCGGCATGGTATTTAGGGCACTCTGGTTAATAACGTCCGCCAGTAAATCCCGCCAAGTCTTGGTGGGAAAGTACTGTTCCATTTCATCGTCCGTAAATACCTTAACGATGAACTCGGTATTACCGATCATGAATTTGGTTTCAGGGTAAAGGGCGACTTTTCGGACAACCGTATCGTTGACAATAAGTCCATTTCGCGAGTTTTGGTCCACAAGGATAGGAATTCCGGTCTCATCAAACAGGACGGTAGCGTGTAAAGTCGACACGTTTGGGTCTTTAATTACGATATCGGCCTTCTTGCGACCGACGGTCATTTTATCGACTAATTTGAATACTTCACCTTTTTGAATTCCCTCAAGAATTTCAATAACTAAGCCCATACTATAATCAGACCACTATTTAAATTTTTCGTCCAATAACTTTATCTTGAGGATAGACCAAAGCCATGATAGATCCTAGCTTCCTTGCTCATAGCTTTAGCATAGTTTTTTGCTTAATTCATTGGCTGTGGGCACTAACCGAAAGGATCGAAAATGAAGGTAAAGTACGAATATCCCAAGATTATTCACTTCTATGAAGGCGTGTTAATGCTACACCCTGACGCAACAGCAGAAGACCAAAAAGAATTCTTTAAGCGTAATAAAGAAATCCTTAAGTCATTCTCTGGTGAGTATCATTCAGTAGAAACTTGGGGCAAAAGAACATTAGCGTACCCAATCGCTAAAATGAAAAAAGCGCTTTATTTCCACGCTTTATTCAAAGCTGAACCATCAGCAATCGCCGAACTTGAGCGTACAATGCGTATTAACGAAAAAGTTATCCGCTTTATGCACACTCGTTTAGACGATAGAAAACCTCTGGCTAAACACCAAGAGGATTTTAAAAATCAATTAAAAGTATCAGCGGAAAGAGAAAGAGAACGCGAAGCTAAGATCCAAGCACGTAAAGCTGCTAGAGCTGCTTCTATCGCTGAATAATGACAGTAACGAAGGGTTCGCTTTCTAGACTTTCTGTTATTTCAAGCATCGCGGTGTTGATGTCGATTCTAACAGTTGTCTTTGGTACGCCCTTCTTAAGAGTCATTAGGAATGTTTACGGTTCTTTGACATTTTGGGGTTTAGTACTTTTGTTTGTAGGCGGAACAACGCTGTTAAAAGCAGATTGGCTAAGCTTCGTAGTTGGATCTGTGTGGTTAACCACCGGAATCAGTTTAGAGCTCGAAAAAAGGAAAGTTTCTTTTTTAGCGAATTCGATAGTGAGTCTAACTACTGGGTTTATCGTTTGCGGAACAGGGTTGCTGGGGGTTCTAAGAAGCTTAGGGGTCACTGATCTGACCCGGGCGACAGAATACTTCCAGGAAGCTGTTAAACCACTGGTAAAGGGGCAAATGAATCAAGAGTTGGATTACACCGCTCTGGTTCTGCAAGTGCCTTCCATGTTGTTTATAGTCCTTCTTCTAAGTCTAGCCATTGGATTTCTGATGGAACGTAGAATTCGCTTCTGGTTTCGATTAACGAAGCAAGGCTATGTTTACAAGTTTGATTTTTTGAAGTTCAGAGTGAGTGATAAGTTAATATGGGTAGCCCTGTTTTCTTTATTGTTCAGTGTTCTGGGTGGATTTGGAACAAGCTTTAAGATGTTAGAAACAGTGGGTTCAAATTTTGTGAATGTGTTCATAGTAGTTTATTTCTTTCAGGGATTAGCTGTTTTAGAACATGTGCTCATACAAATTAGAGCCGGAGTATTTTTAAGAACCTTTAGTTATTTTATTTTTTTAGGACAGTTATTTTTAGTTCTCTCGATAGTCGGCTTTTTAGATTTTTGGTTCGATTTTAGAGGGAAAATTAAACTAGGTATAAATAGGCAAGCCACCTAGACAAACTCAAGCGGCGGGCCCTACGAGGAAAGAGGATTTTATGAAAGTTATTTTGCAAAAAGACGTTAAAGAATTAGGTCGCGCAGGCGATTTATTAAATGTTTCTACTGGTTACTTTAGAAACTTTTTATTCCCAAAAAACTTAGCTATCGAAGCTACTGAAACAAAAGTTAAAGAATGGGAACACTTAAAGAAAGTATCTGATGCTAAAAAAGCAAAAGCTATGGAAGAGAAAAAACAAGTTGTTTCTAAATTGAATGGCTTATCTATCACTTTCAAGGCAGTTGCTGGTGAAAGCGATAAATTATTCGGTGCTGTTACTCACGGTGATATTTCTAAAGAATTAGAAAAACAGGGTTTCTCTGTTGATAAACGTGACGTAGTACTTGAAGAGCCAATCAAAATTTTGGGTAAACACAAAGCTCAAATTAAATTCTCTGAAGGTTTAGTTGCTGACATTTCTATTAACGTAGAAAGACAGTAATCTGAATTTTTAATTTAGATTTAAATTAAAAAAGGGACTGCAAGGTCCCTTTTTTATTTCTAGAATCTTTTTTTAGAAAAAGACTTCGACTCCACTATTGCATTTATAATAAGGCTGATTATCTAAACTATAATAACAGCTAATTTTCTTGGCTTCATAGTAGGTCGCTCCAATCATTATCTCTTTTACCGAAATCGCCTTATACGTATCCATAAATTTAAAAAACTCATTTGAGTTCGGGATTTTCTTAGTTACCGTTTTTCCATTAATTTCAAATTCAGCCGAACACTTAAAGTTTTTAATATCACCGCTGCCATGCACGCACTCGATGTTTTTGGCTTCGATCGACATGGGGGCCTTAAACTTCACGGACGAGTCTTTGGCTAACATTAGATTTTCAAAAATTTTCTGAGTGGCAACGATGGAAATATTTGGTCGTTCGTAGCCGTGTTCAGACTCAACAATCACTTTTCTAGCCAATGATAGCGACGCCGATACGGTGATGAGAATTAAAAAGAAATAGTTCATATGTAATCTCCTAGGTGGGTTACCTCAGTAACGAACGAACCTGGAAGATCTTAGTCTAGAATTTTTAAAGCTATTTAAATTACGAATGAGTGTATCAAAAAGAAAAAGGACCGATCGACGGCCCTTTTCTAACAACGTTTTAGGGAGATTTAATTAAGCGTATTTAGCTTCGGCTTGCGCTTCTTCTTCAAGAATCAAAGCTTGCAGATAATCCGCCAGTACTTCGCGAAGTTGATCAAGTTCTAAAGTTTCTGGATTCAAAGAATAGTTCTGAATCAGGGTACCCATTTGGCTATCAAAAAAACCTTCATCTAATCCCGCTGTTTCTCTTAGTTCTGCAATAAGCGTTGTCCCTTTTAGACTCATCGAAAAGCCTCCGTGCCTTCGTCTTAGTGAGCGTGTTTACCGCTCATCTGTAGGACACCATCAGATTTTGTTCGGGTTAAGAATTTTTTATTGAGTGATAAAACAAATAACCTTTGGTCTAGTTATAGGTCCTAGACCCATAAGGATTTGCGATATTTGCATCAAAAAAATTCATGAATTCTTGATGCAACTTTAGACAATCTTAAGAGATCTTTAGAAAGCTTAACAAAGGATTATGGGTTCTGTCCGGGAGCGTGGTTCTTTGGACGATTTCCATATTGCTGTTGTGGTGGTACTTGTGGCGGCGGCAATGGATTCATTGATTCAACATCAGCATCGCGGAATCTATTGAACTTAGAATCAAAGCGCAGCTTTACAGTTCCCGTCGGACCGTTACGTTGTTTACCGATAATAACTTCGGCGTGACCGGCTTTTTCTGGATCATCTTTATCGTAGTAGTCATCACGATATAACATCATGATAACGTCGGCATCTTGTTCGATCGATCCCGACTCACGTAGATCGGATAACATAGGACGACGATCTGCGCGACCCTCAACCCCACGATTAAGCTGTGCAAGTGCGATCACTGGAATACTTAATTCCTTGGCGATTACTTTTAGCATTTTTGAAATTTCAGATACAGCGCGCTCGCGGCTTTCCACTTTTAATTTCAAATCCATCAACTGCAAGTAGTCGATCATAATACAATCGATACCATATTGAGCTTTCAATCGGCGACAACGCGCGCGAATCTCAAACGGTGAAACACCAGAAGTATCATCGATGAAAAGTTTTGATTCACTTAATTGCGAAGCGGCTGAGATTAATTTCGGCCAGCTCGAGTCAGCCACGCGACCTGTTCTAATTTCAGACATAGAAACACGTGATTCCGCAGAGAGAACACGCATCATGACCGCTTCTTTGCCCATCTCTAATGAGAAGTAAGCGCATGTCTTTTTTTGACGAAGTACGATATGAGAAGCAATATTCAAACTGAATGCAGTTTTACCCATCGACGGACGGGCTGCGATAATCGTTAGTTCACCTGCGTGCATACCGGCTGTCATTTTATCGAGCTCTGTAAAGCCAGTCGCTATACCCGTGATGTCGGCCTGTTGCTGATAAAGAGCTTCAATTTTTTTAATGCTCTCTTTAACGATATCCATCGAGCCCACGAGACCAGATGCCGCCTTCTTTTCCCCGATTTTGAAAATATCCTGTTCGGCTTTATCTAATATAGTATCGACTTCCATTTTTTCACTATTATAAGCCGATTCAATAATTTCAGTGCTTGTATGGATCAATTTTCTAAGAAGAGATTTCTCTTTAACGATTTGGGCGTAGGTTGCAATATGCGCCGATGAAATTGTTTTTTCTAAAAGACTCGCCAAATAAACGTAACCACCGACGGCGTCGAATTCGTTACGTGAACGAAGAGCATCCGTTACCGTCACTAGATCGATAGGACGAGATTTCGAATTTAAATCTAAAATGGCTTGGTATATTTTCTGATTGGCCGGAGAGTAAAAGTCTTCAACAGAAATAAGATCTCCGACCTGGTCGAATGATTCTCTTTCGAGCATCAAACCGCCAAGAATAGACTGTTCAGCTTCCAAATTTTGTGGTGGTAGACGCAAGATTCCCCTCCGTGCGCGGGCGACTTCTTAAAAAGACCAAACTCTTCGTTCTCCGCGGGCGCCGCTCCCTGCGACGTGGCTGTGCCACGCCTCAGTCGGGCTTCCTTGTGCGGCCTCGATTTTGGCCTTTTTAAGAAGTCGCTACTGTAATTGATAGTGCCATTTTTAAAGGCATTCGTCATCCGGATTGTTTCGATTTCTTTTTTTTGAAAAAGATTTTTTTTGGGTGACGGAAAGTGGTGTTTTACAAATAAAAAAACGATGCCTGCTTTTACTCGTGATTGCGGGGCATCGTTTTTATTATTTAATTAAATGTAATTAATTTTAATTACTGTGGAGTTAAAAGAAGACCAGCTTTTTTAACTTTGATTTTGTAGTTGTCGATTTTTTTCTTAAGAGTGTTACGGTTGATACCTAACATTTGAGCGGTTTTAACTTGGTTACCATTGTAAGCGCGTAATGCAAGCTCAAGAAGAGGTTTTTCTACTTGTTCAATGATCACATTATATAGACCATTAAGTTCTACTTGCGCTTCTTTCTGTTGCTGGAACAAAACTTCTAGTTTGCTCTTTACTAATTTTTCTAAACTTACTTGTTGAAGGTTTGCAACGAAAAGATTGTCTGAACTGTTCAAATTGGGCGTCATGGAGCTCCTACGATTTTCAATATATTAAGATTAAGTGTTAACGAGTGTTGTAGGTATATATAGAAAAAATTTTTTAAGGTCAAACCCCTCTTGCATCTGGAGACCAAATTTTTTTGTGTAACTGAATTTGTAATCTAGCTATCGAATTTTTCGCCAGAATTTGCTCTGCAAGCCAACGTTCAGAGACTGCGCCGTATGATGGGCTGTATAAAACTGCAAATTTTCCAAATAAATCATGTTGACGACAAAATTCTTCTGACCATTTGAAGTCGTTTTCACTGCAAATGACAAATTTAAACTCAGTCAATGAATTACTAAACGCCAAATTGGAAATAAGAAAGCTATCTGCGGCACCACTGTCGGGAGTTTTTACATCAAGTATTGTTTTTACTTTCGGATTTACATTTTCAATTGACTTTGAACCACTGGTTTCAAGAGACACCTGATAGCCTTGGCTTACAAGGGTGTCCATTAAGGGAAAAATTTCCTTTTGTAATAGCGGCTCGCCACCCGTAATACACACGAACTTTGTTTTATGTTTAGCGATCTCATTTAAAACCGTAGAGGTTTCTTGGAAGTTTCCCTCGTAGTATGAGTATTTTGTGTCACAGTAGGTACAGCGAAGATTGCATCCGGTTGTACGCACGAAAACCGTGGGATGTCCAACCCAGCTCGACTCCCCCTGGATGCTGTAAAACACTTCGTTTATCTTTAACATATAGAATTCTCTGGACTTTATTAGTGCTAAAGTCAAGGTGGTGGATTTTGAAGCTACCGAAGCCGTTTAAAAAAAAGTAAAATTTATAAATGCAGGCCTTATTCAAGAAATTTCAAAAAGACATCAAAGCGGTTCTCTTTATCGGTATAGCTGTGTTTATCGCTATGGCGTTATATAGCTACTCTCCTAAAGACCCATCATTTAACTCTATGGGTAGTAAGCTGAGTCCGACTAATTACTGTGGCTGGTTAGGTTCATTTTTAAGTGATTTATTTTACCAAGGTTTAGGGATTAGTTCATGGTTAGTCGCCTTTGCGTTCCTAAAGCTGGGAATCAGCACTTTGCGGGGCGAGGATGTTAGATTACGTAGCTTAAGTATCGTTTGGTTAACGCTTTTAATAGTGAACGTATCCGCACTCACGGCGTTCTATTTTCCCGAGGCGAAGCTGTTTAATCACGAGATATTTCTATCGGGTATTATCGGTCTTTCCGTATCGAATGTGTTGTATAAACTACTTAATTTTGCTGGTCTTCAGATTTTTCTGTGGAGTAATCTGATTATTCTGGTCCTTTTCTACACGGAAAAAAGCCTCCAGCAATGGGGCACGGTCGCTAAAAGCCACTCGACCGGTCTTATGGGGGCATTCTTGGCGGTAAAAAAGTGGTTTGCGTCCATGCAGGCAACCGCTACGCCCAAAACAAAAGAAAAGAAAGCTAAATTGGAAAAGGAAGTTAAAGCTAAGGATTCTGGTAAAGAGGAAACGGAGTCAGATAACTTAAGAGATTGGAACAATAAAGCTGAAGAAATTTCTAAATTAACCCAACTGAACTTTTTTGACGAGGAACCGGACGAGGACGAAGCGCCAGCCGCTGCGACCCCTAAGGACGATTTCGATAAGGTTCCAAAACGTAAGGTCATTCTAAAAGCGAAGCCACCAAAACGAATTGAAAATTGGGATATGCCTAAGTTGAGTCTTTTAGAGGACCCGCCATTGACGCGCGTTAAGCTGGACGAAAAAGAGATTCGCAAGAAAGCCGAAATCCTAACCGATAAACTTAAGAATTTCTCTGTCGAGGGCGTAATAACAGACGCGAAACCGGGGCCCTTGGTGACAATGTTTGAATTTAAACCAAATGCGGACGTAAAATTAAGTAAAATTACGGAGCTTCAGGATGACTTGGCGCTGGCGCTTTCGAGCGAGTCTTTGCGTGTGATCGCGCCAATTCCGGGTCGCGACGTTGTGGGTATTGAAACTTCAAACTCACGCCGCGAAACGGTGTATTACAAAGACCTGTTAGCAGAAGACATGTTCTGGAGTGACGACTTAAAACTTCCGATCGCCCTGGGCCGACAAGTAAATGGTGATGCCAAGATCGTGGATTTGCGGAAAATGCCTCACTTAATGGTCGCGGGAACGACAGGTTCAGGTAAATCGGTATTAATCACTTCAATCATCAGTGGTCTGCTGTTCCGCCACTCGCCAAAAACGTTGCGCTTGATTTTGGTAGATCCAAAACAGGTGGATTTGGCCGCATTCTCACAAGTGCCTCATTTAATTATGCCGCCAGTAACGGATCCCAAGAAGGCCGTTTCTGCATTGAAATGGGCTATTCGTGAAATGGAAAAGCGCTATAAATCTATGAGTAAATTCGGTGCGCGGGGGCTTGAGAGCTACAACGAAACGGTCTCAAATTTACCGGCAGAAAAAATTGCTGAGCATGAAAAAATAAATCAAGAGTATGAATCTCAGGGTGTAATGAAGCTTGAGCAATACTACTACCAGCCACTACCCTATATCGTTATTGTTGTTGAAGAGTTTGGGGATTTAATGGCCGTGGATAAACAAAATGTTGAACACGGCGTAGTTCGTTTGGCGCAAATGGCGCGTGCGTGCGGTATTCATTTAATTTTAGCGATGCAGTCACCTCGTAAGGAAGTTGTAACGGGATTAATTAAAACCAATATTCCTGGCCGTGTGGGCTTGAAAGTCGCATCTAAGATGGATTCTAGAATTATTTTGGATGAAGGCGGCGCCGAACGTCTTCTGCCGAATGGCGATATGTTATTCCTTGCGCCGGGTGTTTCAAAACCGATGCGCCATCACGGCCCGTATTTAAGTGAAAAGGAAATCAATGGACTAGCGTCTCATTGGTCAAGCCAAGCGGAGCCCGAGTTTGATCCAATTGCTGTTAAAGCTCTTGAAGGTGGTTTCTCTGAAGGCGGCACTGGCGGCAGCGGTGATGAGTACGGCGGCGGCGATGAAGATTACGATGAAATGTATGATCAAATTTTAGCGTGGGCTGCGGAACAAAAAGAAGTCAGCGCGTCGCTCATTCAGCGTCGTTTTAGATTAGGTTATCCACGGGCGGCTCGAATTATTGAAACATTTGAACGCGAAGGCGTTGTGGGACCCGCGAACGGAAGTAAGCCTCGCTCGGTATTAATCCACGCGATGCCTGAATGATAAAGATCATCGCGTTCGTTTTTGCACTGGCTATGGCGTTTACGTATTCCACGATAGCGGCGAACAAGCCAGTAGCAAAAAAAGACGACGTTTCTGCGCAGTCCCGAGAAATCATCGAAATTGCACAGAACCTATTGCTGCAGAAGGATCGTGACCAAGCGATTCGTCTATTGAGTAAAGCGCAGTTGACCGAAAAAAACAAAACAGTAGCGACTGAAATTCGAGCAATTTTGAAAGACATCGGTAGCTTGTTTTTATTCGACAAGTCCCAACAAGAGTTTGAATCGAGCATTAGCTTTAAAAAAACTGACCCATCTAAGTGGCTGGCTGCCGTCGAACGCGCGCAAAAGATTGAACCGGATAACACCCTCATTATGTATGAGCTCATTAGAAATCAAATCAGTAAAAAAAACTTAAACAAAGCTAAAGAAATTTTAGAAGAGTTCCGCCTAAAAAACCCTTTTGATAAAAATGTCGTTTTAGGTACGGTTTTTCTTCAATTAGCAAGTAATGATGGAAAGGATCTAATGTCAGCAAAGGCTCGTTTAAAGGATCTGCAGTTACCTAATTATATTGCGATTGCCGCCTATGTAGAGCTTTTAGAGCGAGTGCTTGCCGGGAATAAGGAAAAAGCGCTGGCGGCAATTGCGGTTTTAAGGAAAGAAGACTCTTTAAACCCACAAATAACCTACTGGGAAAGGCATATTTCTGGAAAATCAAAATCAGATGAGGACTTAATCTGCGAGTCGTTTCCGGAACATTACTATAGACGATACTACCATGACCTATTCTTTTGCTCTTCGGCATTAGAGAACTTTTTTAAGTTCAAAGATGTCAACCCCATCTAATTTATGTTAGACCAAGAGTATGAAGTCGTTTTTAGCGTTATTTCTCCTAATAATCGTTCTATTTGAAATCGGCTGCGGTGTTAAAAGCAAACCGCTGGCGCCCTTAAAAGAGCCGTGGATTTCCACCGGCGATATTGAAAAAGACAAAGAAAAAAGAGCTAAAACAAAACGCCCTGCTGCCCCTGCGGATAGTCGTGTAGAATTCTCGCCTCCGCCCACCATGGAAGAGAAAAAAGAGCGATAAAATGAAAGTTGAATTTGAAAAAATATCGGGCGCGAAAAATATTTTCTTATTCTCAAAAAAAACAGAAATGTCAGCTGCTGATCAAATTGAATTGGTTAAAAAAATTTGCGACCCTTATGAAGGATTTTATGCAGATGGGGTCGTATTCATTGAACACCTGAGTGGATCAGATTATAAATGGTATTTTTATAATTCTGACGGCTCGAGTGCCGAGATGTGCGGAAATGCTGTGCGCTGCGCACATAGATTTATCCAATCAAAATTTTCTGGTGGTGAAATGGTTTCTATTCAAACCCTTTCCGGAAAAGTGACCTCTGTCTATAAAGATCAGAAATTTCATGTGCAAATGACAACCCCAAAAGAACAAAACGAGTTGAAATTGAACTCTTCGTTCTTTAAATCGGAGTCTGATTTTGAAGTGTTCAAAACGGTGGCTTTGGTGGATTCTTATTTTGTAGATACCGGAGTTCCCCACCTAGTTATCCCCGTTACTGATTGGGCGGCGGCTCAGACATTGAAAACGGTTTGGCTTTATTTAAGGAATCATTCGCACTTTGCTAAAGGGACCAATGTCACTTTGGTGCAAAATCAAAATGATGGTGTTACAAAAGCAATTTCTTTTGAGCGTGGGGTTGATGATTTTACACAGGCGTGTGGAACCGGAGCCACGGCGGCAGCTATGTACATAAAACACAGAGAAAATAAAAAAATGGTCACCGTCGCTATGCCAGGTGGATTATTAAAAGTCGATCTTACTCAGGATAATCCTATTTTAATTGGCGATGCTGTTGATATTGGACAAGTAATTATAAATTATAAGGAGTAAACCATGTCGTCTAACTTTAAAGGCGTTTTCACCGCACTTATTACCCCATTTAAAAATCAAAAAATTGACTACGTAAGCTTGGAAAAGCTAGTTAAACAACAATTAGCCGGCAAGATTGAAGGCTTCGTGGTTAATGGAACTACAGCAGAGTCACCAAACCTAAAAGACGAAGATGTCGCTGAGATTTTTAAAAAAATTAGAGCTTGGACAAAAGGAAACGTTCCTTTAATTTTAGGTACGGGCTCTAACTCGACTGAAAAAACAGTCGAAAACACCAAACAAGCTGGTGAAATGGGGGCCGATGCTGCGCTCGTCGTAGTTCCGTACTACAACAAGCCGCCTCAGCAAGGCTTGTATATGCATTTTAAGACAGTAGCAGAAGCTTCAAAAATTCCCGTGATCCTGTATAACGTTCCTGGCCGTACCATCACTAGTCTTGAACCAGAAACGGTCGCTCGTTTAGCGACCGTAAAAAACGTTATCGGTATCAAAGAAGCTACGGGAAACATGGATATTGAAAGAAAGATCATCGAAAAAACGAGCAAAGATTTCGTTATGCTTTCTGGTGATGATGGAACCTATGCAGATTTCTTGAAAAACCAAGGTCACGGTGTGATTTCGGTAGCGACTCATGTGATTCCTGAGGCATTTGTGGCTATCACAAACTTTGCACGCAAGGGTCAGCATGCTGAGGCCGCCGAATTGTTAAAAAAATACAAAACATTGATAGATTTATTATTTATCGAAGCAAATCCCATCCCAGTGAAGCGCGCTATGCAGTTTATGGGAATTATTGAATCAGCTGAATTACGTTTGCCACTTGTGGAAATGTCTGTGGACGGTTCTGAGAAATTAAAAGCAGAAATGAAAAACTTAGGTTTAGTATGAAGCAATTAAAAGTCGGCGTTGTCGGCGCAGCTGGAAAAATGGGTAAAGAGCTTTGCCACGTGATTAGTGAGGCAGGACATATTCCTTTTTTAGGTATGTATAACTCAAAAAAGCCAGACGGATTTCAGCACTCAGCCATTAGTTGGCAAGATCAGAAAACCACCGAGGTAGATCTGTGGATTGATTTCTCGCTCCCAGAAGCATTTGATCAAGCCATAACAGCGATGGCTAAATTAAAAAAACCAATAGTTTCTGGTACAACAGGAATTTCAGCGGCTCAAAAACAGCTGCTAGTTGAAGCCGCGAAAAACGCGCCCGTACTTTGGTCATCAAACATGAGTGTTGGCGTCGCCTTTGTAAATAAATTATTAAGTCAGTTTAAAGATATTAAAGATTTCGATTTTCAAATCGAAGAACTCCATCATCGTAATAAAAAAGATGCCCCTAGCGGAACGGCGAAAACAATGCAAGAAAACCTAGAATCTGCAGTTGGCAAAAAAGTACCTCCTACATTAAGTGTTCGTGGTGGCGGTATTTTTGGAGTTCATCGTATCTGGGCGATGTCGGATCAAGAAGTGATTACCATCGAGCATCAGGCATTGAATCGAAAAGTTTTTGCCGAAGGTGCCCTTAAAGCAGGTTTATCGATCCTAAGCAAAGGACCTGGCCTTTATTCTATGAAGGATATATTCTAGAATATTGAAATGAACGTTTGCCTATTTGCTTTTAGATTTAAAATGAGTACCAAGGAGGATCGAATTATTCGCGTCCTTGGTGATTTTCATAAGCTATTTTCGATAAAGAATATTTCGTCCGTATACAAAAAAACAAATTCTGAAGCGACTAAGCGGCTGGATGAAGAATTATCTTTTGCAATTATAACTCAAACCGCATTGAGTATTGAAAATTTACTAACTGCAAAGACGGCGCTTCAGGGATCTGATTTTAATGTCGAGTTGCTAGTTTTTAATAACGATATCCAATGGACTCCCGAGCTACCCCTACCTTCGCCGTTACTGCATTTTGATCCGTTAGTGTTACATTGTTGCGCGGAAATCGCCCCGGGTTACGTACATCCTATTTTAAAAGAGAACTTAAAGACTTTGGACATCAATAATATCCGGACTGACTTCGAGTTTCTTTTTCAGGGAAAAATATATATTGATCAACTTACATAACCGTTCTTAAATAATTAAAGAGTGTTTAAATTTTTCTTAGTTAATCTATTAATTTTAGTTACGTTGGGCTGTGCCGGACCAGGTGTCTATGTGCGTGAGTCTGACGCGAGCCTGACAGAAACGCGCAAGGCGATAGTAAAACTATATGGTGAACCCAGAAATCTGTCCCAAAATGGACGCGAGATTTGGACTCGGCACATGGATAGAAAAGGCCGTGTACTTGAGACTGCTAAAAAAGCTAAAGAGCGTCGTTATGCACACATCCAGATCCTAGGCGAACGTCGGCCTTATGACATTCTTGTGAATGTTGTTGTTGAAGGACAGCTTGCAGATGGAACGTATGAGTCATTAAGTGATGACGAGGTGCTAGCCGAACAGCTAGCGGCCGAAATAAAAAAAGAACTCCTCAAAAGTCTCGAAAACCGCAATATCATTGACGATTTCAACGCATTTTAACATCCTATAAACAGCGATGAAGATACTTCGTATAGTTATGCAAGTTATGACGTTTGCTTTAGTTTTTGGTTATCCATCCAAAATGGATAATCAATTGCATATCTTTTTTAGTAAGAAAGTATCCATCACCATTAATAAAAATAATCCATCTTATGTCGCTTACGATGCTGTAAGTATCAAAAAGACAGCGACTCCAGAAATAAATAGGCAACCACTGCGGGTTATTCAACTATCTACGGATAGTCAGGATGATGTGCTTAATCACTTTCATCCATTGGCAAAGAAGGTGGTGTTGAGCGCGATAGTTATTAAAAAAGAAGTGGAAGTGTTTAATACCCAGGCCGTAAATGAAAACTATATTCGCAACACAACATTAGAAGACACTGCGGGTGGTGTAAATTTAGGTGTATCGCCGTGGGATCAAAAAAATTGGGTCGCAGAATTTAAACCCTATTTCAGAAAAAAAATTCAGGAAGGTACTTTTACCCCCACTTGGTCCCAAAGTAATTCAACTAAAGCGCAAGCGGCCACCTCGTCGGTTAGTTTTGGTGGGGTGTCAAAAAAAACCAAGGATACCTACATCACATTTGGTCCGGCATCGGTTCCGATTGGAAATACTAAAAACTTTGAACCTCAGCGTAAGCCGGCCACTGAAGAGCGCGTCGAGGAAAAGACAGCGACCTATGCATCAGCAACACCGACTCATGATATGGGCCCTTCATTAAACCGTATCGTTGGTATTTTTGAAATTCAAAAAGGCCTTCTATATTCCAATGAAGATCGTATTGAGATCCGTCGGTATGAAGAGGGTGTGTTCCGCGAAAAAGGGACAATTAATCTGCATGACTCTACGTATGAAATTTTCCCAAATGATTTCAAAGGTTTTTTATTGGGCCGAATGATCGATAAAAATGGACGAACTAAAGGTGAAGGCGTTGTGCGTGTATCGGATTCGATACTTAATCACCGTGGTGCGCATCAAGGCCCTAAGATTACTTTGGTAGTTAAATCCGATGTTACGGGTCGCGCGGTCAGTTCCTATAACTTAAACAATAAAAACGCGCTCTCTCAGCCAGCTAAGGCCACTATCTTCCAAGGACAACTAGAAAGAAATGTTGGCAAAGACGGCCAGATCAAATTTGATAATGTTGTTAAGAACTCCCCTACTAACTTAATTGCGGAAAGCAAAGGTCACTTTGCGTCCCAGCAGATTATCTTAGCGGGAGAGAGTTTTTCGACAGAATTAATTCCTGAAAAAATGGGAGTAGCGCTAAAGCAAATTGTTTCAGATTTGCGCCAACAGAATTTTAATGACCCGAATTTATCGATTGTCTTGGGTAAAGTGACATTTGATGGTCAGGCCGTTTCAGGCGTTAGCTTAAAAATAGAAAATGAAGCAGATATTCAGCCGATCTACTTTAACTCGTTGATGTTGCCTGATCCTAAGTTAACGACGACATCAGAAAATGGTTATTACGCATTCATTATGGAGGGCGGCGAATTAAAAACGCTGATGGCATTCCGTGGTGATCGCTATTTTGGGCACATCAATACGGTGGTGAGCCCAGGAATGACGTCATTCGCAGAAATTAAAAATACAATCAAAACGCAAACGGTAGATATCAAAGTGTATGATCCGTTCTCTGGACTGCCTGAGTTTACGGACGTGAGTCTTCAAGGGCAAAATGAAACAATCACGATTGAAAAAGGTGTGGGTGAAGCACAGCTTCCGTATCTTGGCCGTTGGAGCTTTCTATACTCAAATCCATCAGATAAGTTTGTACCGGCCCACTATACCTACGTGGAAAGCTCTGATTATATCTATGTTCCACTAGTGTCTAAAGAATGGGTTAGTTATTTATTTTCAAGTTCGAAGCAATCTTTATATCCGAAATCTAATTTAGTAGTGGGTTTTGTTATTGATGAAGATTTTGAAGTTGAAGTTCCTGGTTTAGACCCACTTAAGAATCACATTATGTATTTTGATTATTCAGGAAAGGTTACAAGCAAAGGCACTCAAGGCGGCGGCTTTATCCTTTATAATTTGCCTGAAGGTGTTTATGAGCCGTTGGTGTTTGGCAGCCAATCGCAAAAGGTGTACTCACGAATTGCGCCTCTTAAAACAGGTGACGTATTCGTCTTTACATACAAGCTAGACGGATCTATTTAAATCTCGGGAATCAAAATTAATTGAATTAAATACCCTGATCGCCATGACATTGTTGAGCCCTCTTTAGGCTTACAAGATAACGCATGCGCTTGAGGTAAAATCCAATCGATTTCTAATGGACGAATCTTGACTGAAATTTTGCGAGTTCATGCGCACACTGTTATTCATGATTAGTGAGAGTTTGGAGTCATGATCAAGGCACTCAATTTTTTGTTGAGCGTTTTGATTGTAAATATCTAAAGTCACATTAAAAGAATTATCCTGAAACGATCTATCGACACCGTCTTTTGGACAGCAGGAAATGGTCGTAACTAGTGTTAGTATAACTAGTGCTATCTTTGCGTATTGTTTTATGTTTTTCGCAACTTCATTTAGATTGTTCATACCACTTATTGATCAACGTTTGTGCCAAAAAAAACCATTCAAAATAAGACAATTAACTAACCGAAATCGCGATCTATTTAATCTCATAAAAGGCAGACGAAATACGTCGGTCATGTGCGGAATGTTTTCACCTGCTCACTAGACTAAAATCGAGTGGGGAAAACCGATGTGGCCAGTTGACATTATGTCTCGTAGCTGAAAATCTTTACCTATATTAAAGAGCAATTTTTTGGGGGGTACCATGGTTAAGTTTTGGTATGGCGCAATCTGCGCATCAGTAGTGTTCGTCGGCGCATTCTTCATGTTCGGTGGACATATGAATGCAAATCATTCCAATGGCGACACAACAGGTGTTGAACAGCCAGCAAATCCAATTGAAAGCCTATCACGCGCTCCGAACAGTGAGGGCGATCACGAGGCTAAGTTGAACGCAATTATTTATAACATCAAAACTAAAAATGATGTAGACCCTGCGATCGCGGCTATCAATGAATATGCTAAAAACAATCCGAATAGCACAGAAGCACAGATTTATAAAACCTTTGTGGCTCCAGTTAAACTTTTCAAAGGCATGGCTTGGAGGCTTAGATTTTTGGTTGAACCGGTAGATGCCGCCTACATTGCGTCTATTTCCTATCTTCGCGCATTCAAAAGAAACAGCGATCGTAGAGCACCCCACCTGGATGCTCTTTTTGACTATGCAACGGAACCAAATCCCGGAGAAAACATAGCGGGTCAAACCGGCGTATTTAAAACCGCGGCTGAACTTCAGGATTTCATGGCCACTAAGGTAGCAGTTGCTGTAAAAGCCCAAAACGAAGCGTACAAAGCAATCCTGACTAAACATGGAAACAACGACGCTCCCCTATTTAACTTTGATGCCGGTCTAATTCTTGGTGAAGGCGAAGTTAAAAACTCGGCTTCGCAAACAATGCGTTTCAGAAAATTTATGCCGGGCCATTTAAAAGGTCTTATGGCCAATATGTATGAGCGTATGGGATTTGGAATGTACATCGCAAGTTACGATTTAGAAGGTCTTCAGTACTTTATGAATACGTTAACGGCGCGCTCGCTAGTAGCTAAAAAGGGAAACTTAGATACAAAAACGAGCATTGGAAAAAACTTGGTTACAACGGTATTTGACGTCCACCTTCAATCACCGAAAGAAATCAGTGAATTGCTAAGTTCAATGTCGAAAGCCCCAGCTAACGACAAAAAAGCAAAATTCTTAACTCTTCGTCCGGCGGCAAAAGCGGGTAACTATTTGAACGAGTCACTAACGGCAATCAGAAATGCAGTTAATTATCGAATTGAAGCTCACAAAGATATGGAAGTTCTGGCGAAAAAAGGTAATCAAAGAGAATACTTTGCAAATGCCGATTTCTTAACGTCACGTCCAGCAATTACATTGGCGGCTTTGGAAAAGCGTAGAAAACTATTATACAGTAACGGTCCTACGGATTTCAAAGATCGCGTAGATAACTCAAATTTCAATGTAAATATTTCCGCTTTGTTTAATCCAAAAAATCCATATGTAAACGATCTAAAGAAATTGTATCCAGCGCCAAATCATTTCGCAGCGACAAAAGAGACCGACGGTGGTCCGCGTGAGACGTTCAAATGGAACTACGACTATGGAACTCCTCAGGCTTGGCCAGATGTAACGTTCGCGGGCGTTTTGCCAAACACGAGCTCACCGGCTGATTATAAAAAGAAGCTAGTCAGCATCTCTCGTGATGCTTCGACTCCAGCTCTGACATACTGGTTACGTTTATTTATGTAGTTCTTAAAAGTCCTCGAATATATTTCGAGGACTTGTCTTGGACGAACGAGAAATTTTTTAATGCTCGTTCGCCATCAAAAAATTCTTTTTGATTATACTTAAATTCAACAATCTTTAGGTCATTAGGCTCTTCTGTCCAAAACGAAGTGTGTACTGATTTGTGATTTATTTCGGAATCAATTGTCAGGCGTACTTTTTCATTCGCTGAAATATAGTAGGTTCTATGATATCGATTGTATAAACTTGGAACCAGATTCGACAAAGACTCTCGAGTTTGCAAAGGTGCGGGTGTGCTTTTTAAAATATCCAAAAGTGAAATGCTTCCGCTCAGGTTTATGCTCTCGGTTGCTGGAAATGAGATCTTTGATCCAACCGTACCGTCTTTCTTTTTGATTTCTAATGTCGCATTTTGAATAGAATTGAAGTCTCCGTACCAGCGCAGTCGTACCTTTGAACGCTTTGGATAGCCATAAATATGATCGTGAAAATGATCGAAATCCAACGTATCAAAATATAGATTATTCACCATACGCGGGCTAAATAACGTCGTAAACATTAAAGGATTTGTATAGATCTCGTTCATTAAATTGGACACCGACGAGTCCTTAACGACAATTTTAGTTTCGTATCGCCAGATATCATTCATAAAACTCTCGTAGGCTAAGTGGTAAAAAATGAGAGACTCGAATTGAACCGTCATCATTTCTAAAATAGTAAACAGTAATTTCTGTAAGCCATTTCTCGGTATTTGGAATATCGCTTTGGCTTATTATCTTTATCCATTTAGACTTAAATTCCTTGAAGTCCTTATCTTGTAGAGCTTCGGCTAAGGATTGGGATTCAAAGTCGTCGTTAGAAGGAAGGCTTATTTTATAGTAAGGATGGCGGTTTAAACCATTTGTTTTCAAATTTATAATTTGGGTATCTAGCCGTCTCTGAATGGCGTTAGCGCTTAGCTTAGTTGTTACATCCACATATGTAGTCGCGTATTTTGTGGGAGACAGCAAGACGTACGGGTTGGCGTCCTCTTCATTTGTAATAAAAAAACTTAAAAGATTGCGTCCGGTATCGCTAAATGGTTCCGGCATCGAGCTGATCTTGATAGGAATGATTTGTTTTCCTATTCTAATTTTGGCATTTAATTCGGATACGTCCATCAGTGGAGATGAAAATTCATTTTCTGACTTTGCATAGTACTCAAGTTTTCGTTGAGTCATAAAATCGAGTGCCAAGTCGTAGTCGGAATCCACAGGAAGATGTGTGGATACAAGCACGCCTGCATAAACGGCGGCCATAAATACGAGCAGACTACCTTTCCATCCACTTACAAATTTACGAATATGAGGACCTAGTTTCAATCAAACAATCCCTGATATTCCATCAAATTTATATTCCAATCAGGAACTTGTTTTTTTAAACTATCTCGAAGGTTTTGAACACTAGCTACGTCTTTAAACTCGACGAGGAAAGAAAGTTCAGACGTGTTGGCATTCTCGGAAACGCGCTTTAGATTCCAGCGAACGGCGTACTGAGGTAACAACTCGGAAACAAGCTTTAGGGGAGTTTCCGCATTTTTAGAGGACGTTAAAAGTAAATGCATGCTCGTTGCTGTGGCCCATTTAAATTGCCGCATGCGAAACACGATATAGCCAGCAAGGATAATCAAAAAACCAATCAAAGTGATTTTTTTCTGATCTGCGCCCATCCCTAACCCAATCGCGATGGAAATGAATAAAAATGACAGTTCTTCGGGATCTTTGATGGCCGTTCTAAAACGCACGATCGAAAGGGCGCCAACAAGACCCAATGAAAGCGCTAGGGAAGATTTAACTACTGTAATGACCAGCATTGTGGCCATAGCGGTTAAGATAAAATTAGTAGCAAAAACGCTGCGATTAGAATGTGACTTTCCAAATTTTGAATAGGCCCAAGCAAGCAATGTTCCCATGATGCCCGTGATGCCAAGTCCAATAATGAATTGACCCAAATCCACCTGGGGAACTTGATTAGTTAAATAATCCTCAAACGTTCTTACTGCGCTCATTTCAGGTCCTTTCTGCCGATACCTGCATTGATAAAGTCTTAGTCATTCTCTTTGAATAAAGTAAAGCTGGCAACACAAACATATCACCGCAAAGACCAAGAATGAGAGAAAGCACGAGGATAAGTGCAACTTGTGAAAACATTAAAATGTCAGTTAGAAAAAATGTGGGCATTGTCAAAGTGAAAATAAAAGTCGTGCTGACTAGGGATACCGATGTTTCTTGCAAGGAATAGGCGATAGCGTCGTTTAGGTTTCCCGTCTGCCGAAGTTTCTTAAGCAGGTAGTGAATGAAATGGGTGGTATCGTCAACAGCGATACCAAAAATGATAGCCACCAACACGATCAGATTATAATCGACAGTCATATTTAATGCCTTCATCAACCCCCCCGTTGCTACTAGGGGTAGAATATTTGGAATCAGCGCTAGCAGCGACCAGCGAAGAGATTTGAAAAAGAATAGAAAGCAAACGAATATTCCGATGAAATCGAGCAAAAATGATTTTATAAAGCCCGAAAAGATAGAGTTAAAAATATTGCTACGAATTGTCGAAAATCCTTCTACGGACGATTCAAAACTATTGGCGTACTCGGGTTGACTAAATAGAGTTCTAATTTTTTCCTGTGTATCGACTAGAGTTTGGGAATCTAGTGTTTTTAGGTATACGGTCATTCGGACTTCGTCGTGGGCCAGTGGGTAGGTTCCATCTAGAACATTGAAATCTTCAAAAAGACTAAAAATATCGTACAAGTCTTTGTCAGTATCAAATCCTGCCGCAGCTGATTTTGTTGGGTAGGATTGACGAATATACTGCTGAAAATTCGAAAGAGATTTTATATGGGCCACGGACGGAATTTTTTGAATTTCCGACTGCAGACGTGCTAGGTTTTTTTCAACATCGATATTTAAAAACTCATTTCTATTTTTTTTAAGTACGACATCAATGGAGCCTGTAAAGTGAAAATACGTGTCCATGGCGGTGATCGCTTCGCTAAGGGGATGATGAGCTACAAACTTGGTGTACAAATTGTCTCCGGCTTCTAATTTGGAACTCAGATAGCCGAATCCGACAGTGATAAGTAAAAATATGGCGATGATAGCGCCTCGAAATTTTTTAACCCAATCCATTAAGGGAATTCCTTCAAATTTGATGAGTGATTCACCAAATTCCAAATCAAGGTCAAATATTTTTACTAACCAGGGTATTAACTTGAATGTTAGCAAAAAGCACAGAGCAACGCCAAACGCGCAGTAGATACCAAAAAACTTGATGGGGGGAATATCAGACACAACGAGTGATAACAAGCCAACCCAAGTCGTAACAGCGCACATAAAGCAAGGGTCCCAAATATGGGCGATGGCTTCTTTAAACTTTTGTTCTAGATTTTGTGCTTTAGATTTAGCAACGGCAGAGAATAAATGAACAATGTCGGCCGTAGAGATAATAAAAATAAACAGTAAAGCGAAACTGGAGAACGGATTAATGCTTCCCTCAAGTGAAATAATTAATCCGACCGTCGCCACATAAGATAAACCCATTACGTATAGAGAGAGTAAGCATACGCGCCAAGATCGAAATAGAGCAAACAGCAAAGAAATAATGATAATCAAAACAAGAGGTAAAATTTTGACTTGGCTTTTAATGATTTCCTTAACGAAAAAATCGCGTGCGATCTCGGTGCCGATTAGGTGAGCTTTTAAATCCGGAAAATTTTTGTTTGCGAGTTCTTTTACGTAGTTAAGACTGGTGATAACGTGTTTAATTTCCTTAGGAGACAAATCACTTCTAATGTTGATGTAAATTAACGTGGCTTTCTCATCCGGACTTAAATAACTATACTGAAATACCGGACTACTTTTTAATAGCTCTCGCCCCTTTTCAGACAATTTTTTTTCTTCGAAAAACGTTTTTAAAAAAAGTTTGTCGCCCACCATCTTTACGTATTCGACTTCGTTGAGTGACCGAATTGTATTCAGGTTGTCGATGCGTTTGATTCGTTCCGCCGTATCGAAAATAACTTTATGGAAGTCAGCTCGGTCCGGAAATGAGGTCTTAGATTCTAGCAGTAAATAGACGTCGTTTTCGTCATTATATTTTTCAAGGTGTTTTTTATATTTAATCAGCGTCGGATCATTTTCATCTAGTACACTGATAATATTGTATGGCTTTATATTTTTAACAACAATAACGCCGGTAATGGCGACAAGTAAAATACTAAGCGCAATAATGAGTCGTCTGAGGTAGAGTTTCAATTAATAATCCATTCTGCAGCAATCCAAAGAAGGCGCGCGCCAAGTAGAGTTTTGATAAGTGTGCCATATCGTTTTTTCGTGTTATCAAACGGCGTTTTTGACCATTTGATCATCTGACCAACGCCAAGTAAGAAAAACAAATTAAATGCAAAAAATAATAACAGGGGTCCACTGCCTGACGGCTGCGGAAATAGCATAATTTGTACAAGATCCGCTATTAAAAGGCCAATCACCAAAAGAGTGGCACCAACTTTCAATGCGCGAGATGGCCCAAGTAGAGTTGTAAAGTTCCTGCCAACCTCGTACGTATCACTCGCCTTAAGTTGAAAAATTTGAGTGGCCGGATAGGAACCAGCTACAGTAATCGTAAATGAAATAGCCAAGGCTAGGATGGCGGAATCGGGGCTGCCATGACCAAATGTAGCCCCCATGACGACACCCACAAATCCACAGCCAAGGGCATTGATAAAGTTATCAACAATCCCTATTTCTTTTCCGCGCCAACGAATGCCAGGCAGTTTAACGGAATAGAAGATAGATAGAATTACCGAAAAACAAGCCATTAAAAAAGGCCACATACCAAAAAAATAACTTATACCACAGCCTAATAGCATAACTACCATTCCAAAATGCCCAAGATATTTTGGTTTGGCTGGTGGATTTTCTAAAAAATTTAGCGGTCCATCATCTTTGTCAAAATGTGTGTTTAGCGCGCAGGTTCCACCAAACAACATCACGCTATAGACGATAAATAATCCAAGAAGTTCAATCCCGACAGAACCCGTGCCGCCTTTGTAGGGATTGAGCGCATAGCCGGTCAAAGCAAACGTAAAACTTGGAACAAATGATTTAGGCCTAAGGTGTAAAATGTAATTTTTAATCATTCTTTTTCATCCTTGTGAAAGTGTGAGGAGGAGCTTAGGTATTTCGAACGCGTGCTTATTTTCGCCTGCCATACCTGCTGCATTTTCTCTTCAAGATCATTTAGAAGTAGCGTCCCCAGCTTGCGAGGACGATATTTATTTTCGATTTCAAGTTCATGAATAGTCCACTCGTCAGTTTTTCCGGATAGAGCATCTCGAAATATCGCGCGATCGTATGACGCTTCCATCAACCAAATAAGCTGCTTTTGTGTTTTAAAGAAATCGGGAACTAAAAAAACATTTTTTTCGGATTGCTTAATAAAGTAAGTTTTAGCTAGCGTGCTATTTTTTTCCGTATAAACATGATAGCGTTGCCGAATAGAATGTCCCCATACAGCGGCGCGAAGTTTAGACGCATCGATTTTTAGATCACGCAGTTTCTGAAATGGAGCCAAACTGGATTCCTTTTTTCGCTCCATCCATTTGGTAAATTTGACCGATATATTTGCACGCGCAGGCTCCGTCAGCAATTCGCCGTTTACTTTTTGGTTTCCCAAATCTTTATATTCGAGTTCCATGCGAATTTGACTGGCCTCGGTCATCTCACTTTTGATTTGTACGGCGTAGTCCCATTTCCCCTTCTTTTTTTCTACGCGGCGGAGTCTGAAGCTGTGCGATGAATTTCGAATATCCCACGCTGGCGTATCGAAGTAGATGTCATAGGTTATGTATTGTGAATGTGGGTGAAATACGAACGGCTGAATACGATTTAAATTTTCACCGCTCAGCTGAGCGGGGTCGACCAGGTATTTACGCTGCTCTTCTACACCGGTGCTAGCCATAGAAAATTGGAAGGTGAAAAGCATTACGAGAAAAAATTTAAATGTTACCATCCAAAACCTCGGAAGCGACCTTTTTCATGTAAAAGGCCGTATGGGTAGGTATCCAAACTAGGCTCTTCAACTAAATAACCATCTTTTACTGGATGGCTGTTACCATCGCGATACGAGTACATTCTATTGATAACAATCGGGTGGGTATCTTCGACACCAAAAACATTTAAAATTTGCTTTCTACGTTCTGACAATTTGTAAAAATAGAGTTCCTGAATAAATAAAGGCCAACCGGAAAAAGAAAGGCAATGGCGCAGAATAGGCTCGTCAATTTGGGCAATTTGGTTAGCCATCCACTGTAAGTCTTCGTAGTTTGCTGACGTGTAGGTTTTTAAAATGGCATTTACGTGAGTATTAAATTGGACCTTACCTTTTTCAATTGAGACTATATCCCAGGGAAATTCATTTACTAGCCCGGCTTTAATGTCTCTAGGAAATTTACTCACCTTAATGCCCATACTGATACCGAGATCACTAAATGATCCAGTCAATTTAGTTTCGGATTTCTCATTCATTGTTATGGAAAGGAGGGTATTAATTTCTTTTATATCCCAAACGCCGAGCCAGGCGAGCGCTAGAATCGCTCCTTTAAGTTCTCTACGATTAAAATTTTCCGGATGACCCGAGAGCATTCCACCCAAGCGTAGTTCATCTTTCGGTCGCGCATCGATGGCAGCCGATTTAAAAGACACATAGTATTGTCCTCTGTACGGAGTCAATTCAGGAAACTTGGCAATCGTTGCGCGATCTACGCGTCCTGTGCTTTGAATAAACGGGCTTAGATTTATTTGATAACCATTATAGATAAATTTAACGAAGTGTGCGACCGAGCGTTTCTTTTTATTTTCCGTTTTTCCCAAAATTAAATTAATTTCGCCAGATTTTGAATTGTATGGATAATCTGTATTGAACCCTAGCGCTGAAAAAATACGAGATGCCACAATGTCTGTATTTACTTCGTCTCCCCACTTCATAAGCCAACGACTTCCACTGTTGACATCTACTATGTGGGCTTTGGGCGCGCTACCTTTGACTTCAAGTTCGTCTAAAACGGCCCATTTAAAATTAGGTTTTATTCCTAGCTCGGCGGCCTTGCGATCAAACTCTTTCTCACGTGGGCCGGCAGGGGCTTTCCAAAAAATAGAAGGCTCGATCTCTGTGACTGATTTTTTATTGTCTGGAATGTCATATCGTAAAAAATACCGACTAAATTGATGGCTTGCGCCCATCATCATGATGTCAAAAAGACCAAGCCCTTCATCAAATTTAAATTTTTGAATCCAGGAATCACGAATATATTTCAACTCTAAAATCTGAGCTGTTGATGATCGAGCATCTAACGTACCACTGTCCAAGGCATCTTCTAAACTTTCACAGCTACGACGCACGTGAATCAGTAGTTGATCCTTACGCTTTAGGACTTTATAGCCGTCAATTTCTTTAGTCGAATCATTAGTCAGTTCATTACAAAGCGATCTGATTTCCGAAATAGAATTAGAACCCGAAAATGCCGGCGGCGTTGCAAGTAGAGCCAGCCCCAAAGCACATCTGGATACCATCTAGGTCCTCGCTTTATCCTTATAGTCAAAAATTTCATGATGACCAATGTACGAGTAGCTGAGAAAGACAACGACAAAACACGCATGCAAATACCAAGGAAGGTCGCCGAAGCCTCTGTATTGAAAGAAAAATCCCCAAATAAATGTAATGGCTGTTCCGGCGTGAATACAAACCCACATTCCCAAATGAATTAATGTTTCAAATTCAGTACAGCGGGGTAAATGCCAGAACATTTCATCCATAGTTTCGTGCAATGTTCTGGTGACCCAGCAGCCTATGAACAGAGGAAGTGCTAACCAAGGATACCAAGCCATCATCAACAGACTAAACATCAATCCGTAGCTTGCGTACAAAATCATACGATGAGTGCGAAGCTCACCATCAGTAATGTCTTTCTTCCAAATTTTTAAATGCGTTTTATGGTCTGTATACCAAAGAAAACCAAACAAGATTCCGAAAACTATCATACCCAATGCATAGTGGTGAGGCTGAACTTCATTTAACTGATTTAGAATATCCATATATGCGCTACCCTTCCCATAAAAACTAAACCACACGCCATGATGTTTGCTTGCTGCAACAAATAAGGCGACATGTTTTTTTGACGAATCACTTCAATTAGCCCAAAACGATAGAAAACAATCGAAATCCACAGGTACCAAAGTGATGTAAGCTCAGAGGATAGCATTGTACCCCAAAATAATACAAGCAAACTAAGCGCGTTGATCCCATGAAGAGCAAACATCGTATTCCTAATTCCAAGAACGATTGGAAATGTAGGTATTTTATTTTTGCGGTCTTCTTCGATATCATCCATGTCGCGAATAATGCTGCCTATAGTGACTTGCAGAGTAAAGAAAAGGAAAGTGATAAACACAGACTCTATAGAAAAATGGTTGGAGCCCAGTAAGACTAGCAAACCCCAACCAACACCGATCAAAAAATTTTTTAAAATAAAAAATGATTTTAAACGAATATTGAAATGATCTCGATCATGTCTGAATGAATACAAAGTGCCGATCACTAGAATTAATAAAGCCGAAATGGCGCTAGTTATTCCGAGCGCAATATATGTAGCCGCGATTGAGAAAAGCGTGCTTATTCCCAGCCAGCGCACGGCGGGGTTTTTAAAATAATTAAAGTTAACGTCACTATCCATAACGTCGTCAAAACCATATACAAAAAGCACCAGCAAAATGGTGTTGAGCGTGGCGACGAAAAAATTTAGATAGTTGGATTCGGAATTAAATGTAAAGCCTGTCCAGGTCACACAGAGCGCTGCGAACATCAGATAGCGCATCGATTTGCGTTGCCACGGCCAAACGTTAGGTAAATTCATTTTTTATCCGTCGTGGAAAAAAAAAGACAACCGTATGAAAAAAGTACGCTAACTCCATGCGTACGTATCGCGAAAGCCATAGTAGACTTAAAAAATGTGCATAAAAATAAATATAAGGACGAGGTGGTACGCGGGCAAAACTAAACGTTTTACGTTTGTAGTTAACTTTCGCAGTAATACCCATTTCTTTCCGCTTCCAGTATAAAATGAGCATTCTATTTCTAAACCAATTATAGAACGGACGAATGACGGGATTAAAACGTGCCGGGTATTTTAGTAACTTTGGAAACAAAATGCTCGGATGAATGACAAATGTGTAGTAACCGGCAAAATCAAGCTGGGTCATTAGGCCATATAACTCTTGATCACCCATCAAAGCATAACGTTTTTCATAGAGTAAAATTCTGTCTTCAAACGCTTGTGAGAATAATTTTTCATACTTCATCCAAGAGCGTTCGCAATAATGACCGGTGTATAAATGATCTAAAATAAGCGGCGCTAGCCACAAGCTTTGTTGGCTATTGAATTCCATTCCCGGACTAAAAAGAGGGTCAACAAAAGCAGCGGCGTCACCAATAAGGGCTAAACCCGGCTCGCGATATTTGCGGCTCGTATATGGCAAATGAGGGTAGTGTTTGAATCCCGTGCCTTTTGCCTCGGCTGTCAGTTCGCCCAGACTTGGGTGATTTTTTACGAACTCAAAAAAGAAATCTTTGGGATGTTTCCCGTGAGTTTTTAATATACGTTGATCGTACACGATCCCGATACTGACGGTGTTATCTGAAAGTGGAATAGTCCACACCCAATACCCCTCGCCCATAAAATGCGTTGTGGCGTAGTGACGATCTCCGATACACCACTTATCCCAGTGGATTGATTTGTGACCATCAATACTAGATATCTTTTTAACATTTTCAAAATGGGCCCAAGAGGATGCAGTCATCAGTTGATTTGCGGGCAGTCTCCAATTCCATTTTTTAGCTACGATACCTTGCCGCCCTGAAGAATCAATTAACCACGTAGTGCTAAGTGTTTTGATTTCTTCACCCATTTTTACGGTTACTTGGGAGTTAAATGCAGAGTAGTTAAAATCAATCACTTGAGCTGGTCTTAACACCTCGGCACCAAGTTCCTGAGCGTAGGCTAGAAGATCATTGTCAAATGTGGAACGATTAACCTGAAACCCATTGGCTGGAGACAGAATGGATGGACTTGAGTAGTCACTTGCATCCGTTATTTTTTTTGTGGCTTCGTCATGGAAAATAAAGCGCAAGCCTGTTTTTCTCTGTTGGCGTTTTAAGATGTGGTCTATTTTGAAGCGATTAAAAAATATAGCTGTGACATCGCTGAAACTTTCACCCACTTTTTTGGGAAATTCAGTCGATTGCTCGATCATGGCCACGCGTGTACCTGGTCGTTCACGAAGAATGTTGATGACCAAGATGCTAGCGGCCATGCCCGCACCCATAGTTATGATGTCGTATTTTGTAGAATTATCCATTTCCTATCGAAAATCTTTGCATAGGCCTATTGGCCAAACAACACAAATTTTAGTAAATACCCAAACTAGTTCTTTTTTGAATGAGATCGTCGGGTGTCATTTGGCCAACTAGCTTGTTGCAGAACAGAGCCAAGATTCTTTGTTCTTAAGTATATAAAATTTAAGAACATATTAAATACTAATACTTAGTATTTATCGACCCATTGCTGAAAGAAATCACCACGTGTTTCGAAGCTAGAAAACTCGTCTTGGCTCACACCACCGGGGCTGAACAAAACAACCGAATCCATTTCCAAATTTTCAGATGATAGGTTTTGCAATAACAAAGCGAGTGTTTTGAATATGGGAGCAGGAGAATTAAGAGTTTGTTTGATTGTTGGACCATGTTCACCGAAGAAACAGAGTTTGATTCGCACGTCCATAGTTAACTCTTTGAGTTCGTGCCAAGGCAATTTTTTGTCCCTGCCGCCCAAAAGCAAATAGATGGTGAGATTGGGAAATGACTCTTTAGTGGCCGCGATAGCGGCTTTTACGCTATCAATTGTAGTGGCTTTGCTATCGTTAATAAAAATGACATTCTTTTTTAATCCCAAGTTCTCGAGGCGGTGCTTTAGGCCTCGAAACTCTTTGATGCCGGCAAAGTAGGATTGCGGAAAGCCGCATTCTTTGCCCAAGGTAGCGGCCATAGCTAAGTTATCTTGATTGTGTTGTCCGATAAGTGCAGCATTTTGAAGCTCAAGTGATCGAATATCCGGATTGTTTTTGCGTGCCCAAATGAGTTTGGTAGAGCCTTTCGTTTTAGCAAAGGCAGCCAAATCCCCGCCGTTTTCGTTCAAGATCATCGTTGATTTTGTTTTGTTGAGTAAAGTCCACTTGGTTTCGTAGTAGTCAGTTAAAGACGCATATCGTTCCAAATGATTGGGAGATAAAAACGTAATCATGCTATAGTCAACTTTCAATAAGGCTACGTTTTCTAGTTGATAACTTGAAAGCTCCAGAACCATCCAATTGGCGCGCATTGATGGGTCTTTGTAAATAGACAGCGCATATTCACAAACAGGGATTCCTAAATTACCACCGACAAAAACGTTAGGATCAAATGACTTAATTCCAGCACCGATAATACTTGTCGTTGTGCTTTTGCCTAAGGAACCTGTAATGCCGATAATTTTTTCTGTTGTGACTTGGCTAAGCGCTAAATTAATTTCACTGGTGATATGCACACCATTCGTACGCCATTTTTTAATAAAATTTTTCTGTAACGAAACACCGGGTGAAACGACCGCGGTTTTAACTGAAGTCAATGTCTCGAGTTCAGCTTCTGTCTTATACTGGGCTTCCGGTTTACTTTCGTCAAAAGTAAGTATGTCATTTTCCTGAAAACCCGCGGCTAAAAGTAGCTTCTTGGCGGCCAATCCACTGCGAGCTAGGCCAACGATGATTACTGGAGGTTGTATTTGAGTTTTCAGATTAAACGACATACAGTTTATTTATGACGACTGAAGATTTCAGTAAAGCAAATTATACAGCTATTATCAGTGACTTGCATCTTTGCGAAGCTGAACCGGTTCATCCAAAATATCCATTGTGGAAGAAGTTTAAAACCAAAGAGTTTTTCTTTGATGATGAGTTTGAGGGATTTTTAAAACTGATAAAAACGAAAGCTAAAGGTGATCGAATTGAATTAGTGCTTAACGGTGACATTTTCGATTTTGATTCCGTGACATCCTACCCTAAAGACGCTGTTTATAAGATTTCTTGGTTAGAGAAAATGCGTGGATTAAAACCTCGGGAAGAGCGTTCTTTATATAAAATTGATCGCATTATTGACGATCACCCACTTTTCTTTTCTGCCTTGAGTGATTTCATTAAAGATGGAAATCGCGTTGTTTTCGTTATGGGTAATCACGATGTTGAACTCCACTACAAATCAGTTCAGAAAGCGATTTTAAATTCTCTGAGATTAACTACGGACTTGGAAGAGCGCGTTCGATTTAATGAATGGTTTTATATTTCTAATCAAGACACGTTAATTGAACACGGAAATCAATATGATCCCTATTGTGTTTACGATGATCCAATTAATCCATTCGTGAAGGGTTACAACTATCAGTACCTAAAGCTACCATTTGGAAATTTAGCGTCTCGGTACATAATGAACGGAATGGGTTTTTTTAACCCCCATTTCGATGGCAATTATATCATGGGCATCAAAGAGTATATTCGCATATTCTTTAAGTATATGTTGAAGGCGCAGCCATTCCTGGTCGTATCTTGGTTTATGGGATCTGTTTGGACGCTTTTTTACACGGTAAAAGATCAGTTTGCGGAGCCACTTAAAAACCCACTTAAAACTGAAGAGCGTGTGAATGAAATTGCAGCCAAGGCGAACGCAACCCCACGGCAGGTTAGGGAACTTAAAGAATTATTCGTTGAAAACTCTAGCCGTGATCCAATGTTGATCATGAAAGAGCTTTGGCTAGATCGCGCGTTTCTAATCGTATTTAGTTTCTACTTAGTTTATTTATTGTTTTCGATTTTAAAAAGTATTTTTGACATTTCATTGTTCTGGGGATTGATTCCACTTGTGTTCTTATTCCCATTTTTCCTCTTTTATTCAAAATCTATTGTTTCACACGTTTCAGGTTATAAAGAGCCGGACGAAAAAACGCTCGCCATAGCCGGTCACATCAGCGCGGTATCCCGCATTGTTTTTGGGCACACCCATATCCCAAGACACGAAATGATTGGTGGAATTGAGCACTTAAATTCGGGCACGTGGTCGCCTGGATACCTTGATATTGAATGCACTAAGCCGATTGATCTGAAAAACTTTGTGTGGATATTTCCGTCTGAGCACGAAGGTAAGCGCAACGCAGAACTTGTGAAGTACAAAAATTTGCAGGGCGTCAAGTAAGAAAACTTTTGTCCAGCTCAAATATAATGTGCAACCATCAAATCTCATTGAAATAACTGGAGGCTAGAAATGGCAGACATTCTTGTAGTTACAAGCAAAATTAAAAAAATCATCAAAGAAAAAGGTGAAATGAACACTTCAGCAGCGACTATCGAAGTATTGAGCAAAGCTGTTGAGCGTCTTTGCCTTAAAGGTATCGAGAGCGCGAAAGCTGATGGTCGTAAGACTGTTATGGATCGCGATATCATCATCGATCACATCTAATAAAAATTTAAGATTATAAATCTATTAGGGTCTTGTAAAAGGGACCCTATTTTTTTGCTTTCACAGCAGTAGGTTTAAAAACTACCTGAAGAGGAAACGGTAATCCGCCGGGGAAGTATTCGGCTAACGCGTTTACATAGGTAGGTACTTCATCATTAGATCTGATGTTAGGGAAAATAGCTTTGTAGCTATCTATGTCCCATTCTGTTGGTTTTTTCGATTTTTCGTCAAATTTACTGGCCATAAAATTCTTTAAGTCTGGATTTGGTTTATCAAACAACGCCGCAATGTTTATGAGTATCGGGTTACCTTGATATACATGTTGCTGATTACCAAAGAACGCCTGGGCTAACTTTGGAGCCTTGTTTGGGTCATTTTTGATCGCAAGCGAAATATACATTTTGTACCAGTCGTACGCATACTTTAACCAAACACCGGATTGAGTGCTGATTCCAAAGGCTGAGCTTACGTCGCGAGTTTGGCTCTTTAATTCTATTTCTGTGTGTGGAATGGTTAGAATGTTTGGATCTGTATCGGTGGACTCTGTCGTCTTGTTTGGCTTAACTGCTTTTGAACTTTTTCGAATATTAAAAATTCCATTGTATTTGTAGGCAAATTGAAAACTGAGCTTTGCGTTTGTGAGGGCCATAGACTCTAGAGCTTGCATTACAGAAACAGTTTTATCTTTACCGCAGGAAAATTGGCAGAATTCGGTTTTATACGTTTTTGAAGTCAGTTGTGCTACTAAACGGAAAACCTTGTTCATCCGAGGAACAAATTCTTTGCCTAAATGTTCCTGTACATCATCGCGTTTAGTTATGCGGCGAACTTTTTTATCGTCTAAGTAACTATTCACTACTGGATTTTTTTTCCAGTTTGTCGTATCCAAACCGGTTGTCATTTTTAACAAATCAGTGCCTGCCATCCCGATGCTAATTTGATTTAAAGTCACATTATAACCGCGAAATGGCTTCAACAGCGAGATCTCTAGAGCCATAAATTTTTCAGTGTCAGGAATGGCCGCATAGTTTGTATCAATACGTGTGATCAGCGCCTCGAGTTCATCCGGAGTTTTTACATTTCTAAATTCGATTTCTAAAGAGTTGGATTCTGCGGAAATCCCACGGTGAGCAATTGACGTTATTTCTGGCGGAGCAAAGTCGATTGTTGGTTCTTGTAGTTCAGCGGCAACGGTCGCATTTTTTTCAAAATGCGTACAACTCAGATTTAATAAACTAAATGTAAAAATGTTGATTAAAAATCGATACATAGCTGCCCCTATAAGAGGCTTTTCGGGAATTATACAAAGATCACCATGCGACTAAGGTCCATTTTCAATCATTTTCAGGACTTCGTCCCAGCCGATTACGGTAACGCCGAGGGAGTTAGCCTTTTCAAGCTTAGACCCAGGGTCATCTCCAACCACCAAAAAATTAAGTTTACTAGAAACTCCACTCAATAGCTTTCCGCCATTTTCTTGAATGTGTGCTTGGGCTTTATCACGCGCGATTGGCAGCGTTCCTGTAATTAAGAAACTTTTTCCGCTGAGAGGGCCTGACGTGTTTACTTTGGCTTCGGCTACGGTGATGCCGACGGCGATCAGTGACTTGACCTGATTCTTGTTTGCTTTACTAGAGAGCCATTTCAAAACAGATTGGGCGACTTTTTCACCAATTTCAGGAACTTTCATCAACTCTTCTTCATTGGCATCGACAAATCTTTCTACGGTTAAAAAATGATCAGCTAAATGCTTTGCCGTTGTTTCACCGATGTAGCGAATACCTAGAGCGTAAATGAAACGCGGGAGCGTAGTTTTTTTACTTTGTTCGATAGACTTTAAAATATTGTCGGCCGATTTTTCACCTTGTCGATCCAGGTTTAAAAGATCTGTCTTCTTTAAATGATAAAAATCGGCGAATGAGGCGACAAGTTTGCTGTCGACGAATGTTTCAATCCAGCGGTCACCCATTTTTTCTATATTCATAGCGCGACGACTGGCAAAATGTTTAAGAGATTCCTTCAAAACTGCCGGGCATTCCGGATTCAAACAGCGAATGACCGCTTCATCAGGATGCTCGTGTAAATTACTATTGCAGCCAGGACATCGAGTTGGAAGCCTATAAGGTTTAGAATTTTTATCTCGCTTTTCTGGAACGGACCGAACGATTTCAGGAATAACATCGCCGGCGCGCTGGATAACGACAGTGTCGCCCACGCGGATGTCTTTGCGATCGATCTCTTCTTGATTGTGTAATGTTGCGTATGTAATCGTAACGCCCCCGACTTTCACGGGCTTCATTAAAGCTACGGGAGTAACCGCACCCGTGCGACCAACCTGACAGAAAATCTCCTCTACAGTTGTTTCCGCCGTATCTGGTTTAAATTTAGCGGCCGTGGCCCATCGCGGGCTTTTAGCCACCATTCCCAATTCTTCCTGAGTTTTAATTGAATTTATTTTTACAACGAGGCCGTCGATATCAAATGGTAGTTTTGATTTTGTATGCTCGAGTTCATTGTAATACTCAACTACCCCATCTATGCCGTCGCAAATTCGTGAGGCTTGAATGTAGGTTGGAATTCCAAGCTCTTTAAATTTTGCGTACACATCAGATTGGCTTGTGAAACTTATACCTTTATAGGCCCCTAAGTTGTAACCAAAGAATTTTAACGGCCGTGATGCCGATATTTTTGAGTCGAGCTGGCGAATCGATCCTGCAGCCGCGTTTCTAGGGTTTGCAAAGGTCGGCAAGCCTTCTTTTTCTTGAAATTGGTTAAGATTTTTAAAATCCTCTTTAGTAATTAAAACTTCGCCGCGAACCTCAAGAAGTTCAGGAGGCGACTTAGAATTTAATCGCAGAGGAATTGATTTTATGGTTTTAACATTTACTGTAACGTCTTCGCCGACGACACCATCTCCGCGTGTAAGTGCTTTTGTGAGAACTCCGGCTTCATAGATCAATTCCATAGAGAGGCCGTCAAATTTGGGCTCGCAGAAGTATTCGAATTTGGATTCTACATTAAGGAAGTTTTGAATGCGTTGATCAAAATCGACAAGGTCTTGTGGATCATAACTATTTGCAAGCGAAAGCATAGGCAGACGATGAGTCCCTTTGGCAAACACCGGTAGCACGGCTCCACCCACGCGATGGGTTGGTGAACTTGGAGTTATCCATTCAGCGTGTTTTGCTTCGATGTTTTTTAATGCCGAAAAAAAATCGTCATACTCTTTATCGGAAACTAAAGGTTTATCTAGTGTGTGGTAATTGTAATCAAGCAGATGAACCCAGTCTATTAACAATAGATATTCATCTTGAGTAATATCAATAGAACTTGTTTTAGCTTTAGTGGATACTTTTTCCGCAATTTTTTTTTGGTCTTTTACTGAAGACATAAAATATTTAGACTTCATTTTTCGGCTCATGGCAAGTATTTGAAGATGTTCCGCTCCTTGCGCGAACAAGATAAAAAGGCTATGTTGTTCGTCGACGGAGAAATTCTTTTGAAATTAAAAATAGACTGGAAAATTACTGTTGTTTTGGCGGTTGCGGGCTCGTGCTTAATAACTGGCTATGTACTGCAAAAACCATTCGTCCCGTCGCCCTATTCTGACTATAAGTCACGCTGGTCCACTCAGGATTTGAATAAGCTTCAACAAAGCATAGAACAACAAGAGAAAACTTTCCCTAATCTTAAGCGTGATAATGAAAAGAAAGTCGGTCTTAATGCAGGAGCGCAGCCTACCGAATACGCGTTCGTTTACATGCCGGGATTTTCAGCCACTCGCAAAGAAATTTTTCCTGTTGTTGAGGCATTGGCAAAACGATTTTCTGCCAATTATTTTCTAACTCGTTTCCCTGCGCATGGAGAATCGGCGCTGGAGTTCAAAGACTTAAAAGCCCAAGAGTTGTTTGATACCGCTTACGAGGCTGTCGAAATAGCGCCGAAGTTAGGTAAGAAAAAAATTTTCATCGGAACCTCAACGGGGGCTGCGATGACGTCCGCTGCTTTGGTTCAAGATTTAGATATTGATGCCGCTATATTTATTGCCCCTGCGTATGCGGTGTACCCGACAAATTCGTGGCTGCTGAGTACTCGTATTGGCCCACTCGTGAACATGTTACTGATTGATGAAATTTATAAATGGACACCAAAGAATCCGGAAATGGAAAAGTATTGGAATACCTCATACCATCGCAATGGTCTTATCGCACTGTTGCAGAGTGTGGAGTATACTCGTTCTTTGGATTTTTCGGCGATTAACAAACCAGTACTTGTGCTCTATACTAAAAACGACGCGGTCGTCGTTAATGAAGCCATTTTGACAAAATTTTCCGAAATTAAACATCCAAAGAAACGACTAGTTGAAATTCCCGCTTCGAGTCACGTATTGGCAGGGGAATATACATCGCCGGAAACCACCGAAGTCGTCATCAAAGAAATTCATGACTGGATACAGTCCCTAGACCTTTAAATTTAACTCCTCGTTGAACTAAAAAGTAAATTGTCCTAAGCTGTGAGCAGTCTAGATTAGGAGTTTACGTTGGACGCTGAAACGCTAAAAAAAATGGCCCATTTAAGTCGCTTAGAGCTTTCCGAAGCGGAATCAAATCAGCTAGGTAAAGATCTGGGTAAAGTTTTAAATTTTTTTAATCAAATCGCAGAAGTAAATACTACTGGTGTCGAGCCAATGGTGACACCTGTTGAGATTGAAAATTATCTGCGTGAAGACGAAAAGAACAATGAAATAAAAACTGAAGACATTATGGCAAACGCACCCTCGCGTGCGGGCAATTTATTTAAAGTACCTCCAGTCGTTTAGGAAATCATATGGATATATTAAAATCGTCACTGAAAGAAATCAGCACGGCTGTGCGTGCAAAAAAAATTTCTGCCCAAGAAGTTGCGGAGTTTTACTTAAAACGCGCGACAGCTCATAATCCAAAATTAAATGCCTACATCACAATGAATGCCGATGTTTTGGCTCAAGCGAATGAAATCGATTCAAAAATTGCAAAAGGTGAAGACCTATCGTCTAAAAAACTTTTGGGAGTACCTTTCGGTATCAAAGATATGTTGTGCACGAAGGGACTCAAAACAACGGCGGCCTCAAAAATTTTGGAAAACTTTATTCCTCCGTATGATGCAACAGTGGTTAGCCGAATTAAATCTAACGGCGGCGTTGTTTTAGGAAAATTAAATCAAGATGAATTTGCGATGGGAAGCTCGAATGAAACTTCGTTCTATGGTTTATGTCGAAATCCATGGGATTTAGATCGCGTTCCAGGTGGATCAAGCGGTGGCTCAGCGGCGGCTCAGGCTGCGGGGCTTGCGGCTGCGACTATTGGAACAGATACGGGCGGATCAATTCGTCAGCCTGCAAGTTATTGCGGTATCGTGGGTGTTAAGCCAACATACGGCCGCGTATCACGCTACGGAATTATTGCCTATGCATCGAGTTTAGATCAAGCGGGTCCGATGGTTAACTCGGTAGAAGATGCAGCTTTAGTTTTAGAAAGTATTTGTGGTTTTGACCAGATGGATTCAACGACATCGCAACGATCAGATATTCAATTCAGTCAGAACTTGAATAAATCTGTGAAGGGTTTAAAAATCGGTGTGTTGAAAGAATTTTTATCAGATCAACTCGATTCTGATGTCAAAAAAGCGCTTGAATTATCGATCGAGAACTTAAAAAAACAAGGTGCTGAAATTGTTGAAGTATCGATTCCGTTAACTAAGCATGCTGTGCCTATATATTATTTGATTGCGTCCAGTGAAGCTTCTTCAAATCTATCTCGCTATGACGGTGTTAAGTTTGGTTATCGCCATGACTTTAAAGATTTATCGAGCGTAAGTTTGGATTCATTTTATTCTAAAACTCGCGGCGATGGTTTTGGTTCAGAAGTTAAACGCCGAATTATCATGGGCACATATTGTTTATCGAGTGGTTATTACGAAGCCTACTATGGAAAAGCATCGCAAGTACGGCGCATGCTGAAGGCGCAATTTAGTGATGTATTTAAATCGTGCGACGCGCTGATTTCTCCCGTCTCAACAACGCCGGCATTTAAAATTGGCGAACGCATAGATGATGCACTAGCGATGTACCTGAATGACATTTTCACGGTATCTACAAATCTAGCGGGTATTCCAGGGATGAGCATTCCATATGGCCTAAGCCAAAAAAATCTGCCTATTGGTATTCAGCTCATGTGCAAAGACTTTGATGAGCAAAAGATGTTAAATATTGCTGCCGCCTTAGAGGAAACCTCTCCTGTTCGTGGCGCTCAACCAAAGGGGTTTGCATAATGGCTTATGAAATTCGCGGGTTTGAAGCCACAATCGGTATTGAAATTCATGTTCAACTCAACACAAAGAGTAAAATATTTTCGTCCGACGGAACTGAGTTTGCTGCGGGCGATAACGAAAATATTTCTACAGTCAGCGCTGGTTTGCCGGGCTCACTACCCGTTTTAAATAAAAAGGTAGTTGAGCTAGCGGTTAAAACAGGTTTAGCCTTAGATTGTAAAATTCGTCAAAAATCTATCTTTGCTCGTAAAAACTATTTCTATCCTGACTTGCCTAAAGGGTATCAAATTTCTCAGTACGAAGAGCCTATTTGCGAACATGGTTTTGTGATGTTGAAAATGCCTGAGTATGAAAAGCGAATCAGCATTACACGCGCGCACTTGGAAGAAGATGCGGGTAAATCTACACATCAAGGTGATGTGACTCTTTTGAATTATAATCGCGCCGGTGTTCCTCTGCTTGAAATCGTATCGGGACCAGATTTAAGTTCGCCTCAAGAAGCTGCTGAGTACGGAAAAATTATTCGCCAAATCGTTCGCTATCTTGATGTATGCGACGGGAACTTAGAGGAAGGTTCTTTGCGCTGTGACTGTAACGTCAGTGTTAAACGTGTGGGCGAGAGAAAACTAGGAACTAAAGTTGAACTAAAAAACATTAATTCTTTTCGGTTCATTGAAAAAGCAGTTGAGTACGAAATCGAACGCCAGATAGATGCGGTTGAGCGAAATGAAAAAATCGTTCAAGAAACGCGCCTGTACGATTCAGATAAGAATAGAACGTATTCAATGCGCATGAAAGAAGATGCCCAGGACTATCGGTATTTCCCGGATCCAGATTTGTTGCCAATAATTATTTCTGATCAAATGATAGCTAGTATTAAATCCTCACTGCCAGAGTTGCCGCAAGCGCGACATAACCGTTTGGTTGGCCAAATGGGATTGCCGACCTATGATGCGGATGTATTAACTGAAGAAAAAGATATCGCTGATTTTTTTGAGGCGGTCGCAAAATCGTGCGGAAACCCCAAAGCGGCTTCGAATTGGATCATGACCGAAGTTATGCGTGAAATGAAAGAATCGCATATGTCGATTAGCGAATCTAAAATGACTCCGGCATTGCTTGCGGAATTAATCACCTTGATTGACAAACAAGTTATATCTGGGAAAATTGCAAAAACAATTTTCCCAGATATCTGGCAAACAGGCAAAAATCCGCAAAAGCTAGTGGATGAAAAAGGTCTGGGTCAAATCAGTGACGATTCAGTTATCGAAAAAATCATTGATGGCGTGTTAAAAGATAATGAAAAAAACGTGACGGAATATCGCTCGGGAAAAACCAAAGTGTTTGGTTTCTTTGTCGGTCAGATTATGAAATTATCTAAAGGCCAGGCCAACCCAGACAAAGTAAATGAAATTCTAAAAAAGAAACTGGAACAGGGATGACAACAAAAGACCTAAAGGTAGCCACCATTGATATTGGTTCAAATTCATTTCTGTTGCTACTATGTACGGCTAACCAGAACGGTATAAGCACAATTCAAAAAGATGTGGTTGAAATTGTTCGACTTGGACAAGGTCTGGCTACAAATAAAAAGTTTTTACCTGAAGCTTTGGATCGTGCGAAAAAAACGTTAACGACATTTAAAAAAATGATTGATGAATTTCAACCAGACATCATTTTGCCCAAAGCAACGGCGGCGGCGCGTATAGCAGAAAACCGGGCAGATCTATTAGCGATCGGAAAAAATTTAGGGTTAGATATTGAAACTATTCCTGGCGACCAAGAAGCGAAAGTCACCTACCAAGGTGTATTCTGGGGACAAAAAACTGACGAAACAGGTTATAACTTGTTAATAGATATCGGGGGTGGGTCTACCGAGTTGATCGTGGGTAGAGGCGCTAACATTGAATATAGCGTCAGTATCCCGTTTGGTGCGGTTCTATTAACGGAACGATTTATTAAAAGTCATCCTGTTGTTTCCGACGATGAAAAGAATTTGGAAAATGAAATAGATTCTGGAATTGCAAACGCCTTGGAGTCCATTTCAAAGTTTCCTATTAATACGGTGCTGGCTGTTGCTGGCACACCTACGACATTGGCCCAGATAATTTTAGGCGGATACGACGATGCTAAAATTAATGGGTATTCATTAACATTGGAAAAACTCTCAAAACTCGAAGCTGGTTTAAAGACAAGATCGGTCGAACAAAGGATTACTGAATTAGGAGTTCCTAAGGGCCGCGCCGACATTTTATACGCAGGCTCGGTTTTACTTAGAAAAATTATTACTGCGGTAAAATTGAATGAAGTAAAAGTTTCTACTCGCGGTGTTCGCCATGGAATCGTAGCAGATTATTTTTTGAGTCAGCATTAGATCACGGCGTTTAAAAAAGGTAGGCATAAATGCAGAGCTTTAGCAGAATGATGGCCCTTACACTATTCGTAAACTTATGTTTTTTGCCGTTATGCAGCCTTGCGGACGGGCCCAAATTTAAAAAAGGCACTATTGTTATTAAAAATATCACATTGAACGCCGAATTTGCTATTACGGAAGATCAACAGCAGTACGGATTAATGAATCGTACAGAACTTCCAGAGAATTTCGGAATGTTATTTGTGTTTGATCAGGAAGACTATCGATCATTCTGGATGAAAAATACGTTTGTTGATTTATCAATAGCCTACATCAGTGCTAATAAGAAGATTTTAGAAATCATCGATATGGACGCATCGAAAAGTTCGCTTGATGCCAATCCCAAAACGTATCCTAGCAGTGCCAAAGCGAAGTATGCGCTTGAGGTAAAACAAGGTTGGTTTAAGAAAAACAAGATAAAAGTCGGTGACTCTATAAAGAAGATTACTATTAAATAGTTACGTAAACTAGCTAAGTTAGCTGATCTTTAGCACTGATTTTCTGGTCTGAAGAATTGATTATAGGCTATAGGTCTAGAGATAAAAAATTTTCTTGAGTCCTGTACCTATAAAATAATTGATTGTCTCTGCCGATGTGCTTAAATAAAAAGTGAAACTTTAAAGAAAACGTTGGTTTCTATAGATCAAGGATGAAATATATGAAAAAAATATTGTTGGTTCTCTTAGCGTCAACTGCACTTGTGATCTCGAGCGTGAGATGTACATCAAGTGACACTAGCGGAGAAACTGGTGAACAAATCGCTTCTGAAGGCGGCGAAAATCCTGAAACGATCTCTGAAAACGGTGAAGCTTCGGTTGGCGATGCTACTGGCGGAGAGGTGGGTTCAGCTGAGACATTATCAGAAGGGAGTTTAACTGATCCAGGAATGGCAACAGATCCGTCTCTAGATCCAAACGCAGTTCCTGCGGATAATACGGCGCAAGTTACCGATCCAAATCAGCAGTTAGATCCAAATGCAACTGCAACAGATCCAAATTTGCAAACGCAATCAACTCCAACTACAGAAACTCAGCCATCAGCGACAGATACATTGTCAAGTACACCGGCTCCAACAGAAACGGTTCAAACACCAGCAGTAACCGAAACGGCTCCTGTGGTAGCCGAGGTTCCTAAGGCGCCTCCAGCTGAGTATCAAAAAATGAAAACTGAAACATGGACTGTGGCTGGCAAAGTCGTAAATACTGTTTACTTTGCACGCGAAGGCGACACGTCTAAGTCGATTGCAGAAAAAATCTACGGAAATACAGATCGCGAAAAAGAACTTAAAAAAATCAATTCGTTCATGAAAAACAGATCGGTTCGCGTAGGAGATAAAGTTTATTACAACTCTCCGAACCGTCCAGATGACAGCACTAAAATTGTTACTTATTTCGAAGATAAAGGTATTCAGCCTCAAATTTATGTGGCTAAAGAAGGCGACAAAGTTAGAACCGTTGCAAAAGAACTACTAGGTTCGACGGGTGCTTGGAAAGAACTTTATGGTTCAAATTCATTTGAATCAAGAAAGACATTAGATCCTGGTACAGAAGTTAAATATTGGAAAGACGACGTGGCCGCAGCTCCTGCGATGGCTGCAACAACTCCGGATGCAGGTTTACCGCCTCCGCCTCCGGCTGATACGGCAGTGCCGCCTCCTCCGCCAGACATGGCGTCGACTCCGCCACCACCACCAGATATGGGATCAGCGCCGCCTCCTCCGCCAGACATGGCGTCGACTCCGCCGCCACCACCAGATATGGGATCAGCGCCGCCTCCTCCGCCAGACATGGCAGGAACTCCGCCGCCACCACCAGATATGGGATCAGCGCCACCTCCTCCGCCAGATATGGCAGGAACTCCGCCACCACCACCAGATATGGGCGGCCAAGGATCGATGAAAGATCCGGCAAGCACAGCGGGTGACGATTCAACAATTGCTGGTATGGATCAAGAGACAATCATGATAGTTGGCATCGGTGCTGCTGCTTTATTATTAGCAGTTATCTTTATCGTGAAGAGAAAAAATAAACAAAGACAAGAGTTCGAACAAGCAATGAATGAAACACAAGTAGGTTAATCCCTGCTTGTTTGCGCACTTAAGTTTTGGTTATAAAAAAGAAAAGCTTCTGGAGACAGAAGCTTTTTTATTTGGTTACATTGATTTTTTTGATTTGAACTAGCCGACTTTTTTAAGAATCTTATCAAACACATCCCGACGATCTGAACGTTGTGCTTCAACGAAGTAAATTAAATCATCGACAATTTGTACATCACGATTATTTACAGGCATAAATTTTAAACCACAGCCTACTGAATTTGCCCATACGACGGTAGCCTGGATCTTTCGTTCACGGCCAGCGACTTCGAAAAATACAACTAACTTATCATTTGGCTTTAATGACGAAGACACTTCGTGCTCTAAAAACGCGCCCGTCAAGCTGATGTTTCTCAAATTCCCCTTAGAATTCTCGCGAGAATAATTTTTCTTAAAAGAAACAGGAAGTAACAGCTGGGTTCTGGGTGCTGGAATATTATTTGAATCCACTTAATGCTCCTTTATTTAACAATTAGATTCTCGGAAATTTAGTAATAAAACTTTACAAAAGATTCAGGAAACATCTGCAAATAAAGGCGTTCACGGAAATTAAATCTGTTTTTTTATTAATTCTCAATATAACTCAGGACCTTCGGTAAATAAAACGACAACGACATCAAGTATTTTGAGTCCTTGTATCCTGAATGCGGGACTTAGGTGATGGGTAGCGAGTTTGGAAACGCGAAACTAGAGCTAGGTATTTTTAAAAAAATAAGCTATTCTAGCTACTTAGGCTGAGTTTATTCGGTTTTGTGTCTCATTTTGAATCGGCAAACTGGTGGGTGATCGGGAATTTTCCATTGACAAAAGTCGAGGTTCCGTTAAACTGAGGGAGTATTTGTTCTAAATACCCTTGGTTTAAACAACCCCACAATAATTCTCTTTAAAGGTTCATTAATAAATTAATTTAAAAATCAATTTAGATAATAAAAATCCTAAAAGAATTTTGCATGTCAGTTGTTTTATACCCAGCCAATTATATATAAGGAGTCGTGTTTGTCGGATTCAAAAAACACCAGTGACAAATCAGTTGAGGTCGTTAAAAAAAGAGGTCGTGCTAAGCCAGCCGACGAGGGAAAAAAAGCGAAAGCAGACGATGCGGCTCTAGAAGCTAGCGTTCAGGAAACAGCTCCCCCTCCTCCAGTAGTCGAAGCCACAGCACCAAAAGAATCATCCGCTCCAGAATCAGCACCAGCCCCAGCAAGTACAGAAGCCGTAGCGACTCAAGCAAGTAGCGCTCCCCAAGAATCCCGCCCACAACAAAATCAAGATAACCGTGGTGGCGGAAGCAATAGCCAAAACAAACAACGTTACGATAACAATCGCAACAATTACTACAAAAATAATAACAACAATCACAAACAAAATTATCAAAACAATAGAAACCGTAACGATCGCAATGATCGCGGTGATAGAAATGATCGTTACGATCGCAATAATCGTAATGATAGATATGACAATGAAAGAGCAGACTTGAGAGATCAAAGAGAGCAGTATCAGCAAAGACAAGCACAGAAAAATCAAGGTCACGGCGATGACGTGAACCCAAATGCAGATGACATTAATTTAAAGAATCAAGGCTTGGAAGGTACTGAAGTCGATATCACAGGAATCAACCTTACAGACGAAGAGAAAAGCTGGTTATCATCTAAAGATTTAAAAACGAAAAATATCCAAGAACTAACGGGCCTAGCGCTTAAACTAAAAATTGAAAACGCTGCAGGTCTTCGTCGTCAGGATATGATTTTCGAAATCCTAAAACGGTCAGCTAAATTGGGCGTAGATATTTACGGATCAGGCGTTCTTGAAATCTTACCAGACGGATACGGATTTTTAAGATCTCCAGACTACAACTACTTGCCAGGACCGGATGATATTTACGTATCTCCATCACAAATTCGTCGCTTTGGTTTAAGAACGGGTGATACGGTAACCGGCACTGTACGTCCACCAAAAGAAGGTGAACGTTATTTCGCTCTACTTAAAGTCGACACGTTAAACTTCGAAAATACTGAAAACGGTAAAGATAAAATCTTATTCGACAACTTAACACCTCTATACCCACAAGAGCGTCTTAAGCTTGAGCACGGCCCTGCTGAATATACAACTCGCGTTGTGGATTTGATGAGCCCGCTTGGTAAAGGTCAACGTGCCTTGATCGTGGCGCCTCCACGTACAGGTAAAACAGTATTATTACAAAATATCGCCAACGCGATTACGACTAACCATCCAGAAGTAAAATTGATCGTATTATTGATCGATGAACGTCCGGAAGAAGTAACTGATATGCAACGAACGGTAAAAGGCGAAGTTGTTTCATCAACATTCGATGAACCACCTACTCGTCACGTTCAAGTTGCTGACATGGTTCTTGAAAAAGCAAAACGGTTAGTTGAGCACAAGCATGACGTAGTTATCTTGTTAGACTCTATTACTCGTCTAGCTCGCGCGTACAATACGGTTGTTCCACCATCTGGAAAAATCTTATCGGGCGGTGTGGATTCAAATGCGCTTCATAAACCAAAACGTTTCTTCGGTGCCGCTAGAAATATTGAGGAAGGCGGATCGTTAACTATCATCGCTACTGCGCTTGTAGATACAGGTTCAAGAATGGATGAGGTTATTTTCGAAGAATTTAAAGGAACTGGTAACTCAGAGATCCATCTTGATCGTAAGCTTATGGAAAAACGTATTTTCCCATGTATGGACATCAACAAATCAGGTACTCGTAAAGAGGACTTACTCGTTGAACAGAAAGATTTACAGCGTCTATGGATCTTGAGAAAGGTTCTTGCGCCAATGAATCCGGTCGATGCAATGGAATTCTTGTTAGACAAAGTATCTGCTACAAAATCAAATGCAGCGTTCTTAACAAGCATGAGCGGCGGCTAACTCTCGCGGCGTGGATGAACCACGCCTCCGCGGACTAGGCGTCCCCGCACTCTCCTAGTCGCCTCGGCTGACACCCCTTATTCACCGCTCGTTGTGGGCTGGTGGTACTCGATGTGAAAAAAGAGCATGCCTTTGGCTGCTCTTTTTTATTTTAGGGTACTGGTTAGGATTTCTATAATTTTCTCTAAGCCGGTTTTATCCGATTTAGAAAAACGATTTAATTTTGGTGAGTCTAAATCAAAGACGCCTATTAGGTTTCCCGTTTTGTCTACGATTGGTAGTACGATTTCGGATTTCGACGCTGAATCGCAGGCGATGTGACCTGGAAATTTGTCGACATCTTCGACGATCACAGTTTTCCTGTCTGTAGCGGCTTTCCCACAGACGCCTTTTGATAGTGGAATATAAATGCAGGCCGTCTTTCCTTGGAAAGGGCCTAGTACCAGTTGCTTTCCGTCGTATAAATAAAATCCGGCCCAATTTAAATCTGGCATTTGATGAAAAACAGCCGCCGAAATATTGGCCAGATTTGGAATTAGTTCAGGTACCATCATCCCTTGAATTTCAGATGTTATTTCATTCCAGAATTTTTCAGTATTTGTGTAATCTAGTTTTTTATCATTTATTTCAAACATTTTTTCGAGACCAAATTTTTATCTTTTTTAATGGATCCTTAGCGAACAGGACAAAGAGAGCCACGGCCGTTGCTAAAATATTAAAAGGTACTGAGATAATATATAGAGGCAGTGCTAACTGCAATCCTACCGGAATTTGTTCGAGCATATATTGAAATGAACCCGAGCGATCTAAAAATCGTGGTGATTGCATATCGTGATAGGCCCATAACATGGAACTTGGAATAGAGGCCAGGATGATGGAAACGGGAATAACTAAAACGCCTGTTAAGACTCGTAGCCATTTCGTTGATTCAGCGAACACAAGTTTCCAAACGGCAGCGATCGCGCCGAAACTAAGACTCATTAGCCACCAGTAAGTAGTTGGGTTATCCCAGTGGTAGCTTGGCATTTTATAGAAGCTTCCGTAGGGCTGATTACCAAAAGAACTAAAGGATACAAAGGGAAACGCGGCAATTGAAAAATCGAATTCAGTGACTTGAACGACCCAATAACACAGCTGACCCAGTAAAAAACAAGCAAACGTATAAATTAGGAATGGTCTTAGAAATTTCATCTCTAAAATTTACCCTACATTTTGCGAGCGTCAATAATACGTTTCAATTTTCCTGTTCTGGCATTGGTATCTAGGTCAGTCATGTGGACAAACTCTAGTACTAGCGGGTGAATCAATTTGTCATCCACTAGTTTCTTGATCATGCCTCGTTCGGTATAGATATGTTCCAGAATTTCCTGTTGAACCTCGTCTGTTGGGTGATTGGCCGCAACTCGGATCACCAGCTGATCGTGGCCATCAAAGTGCACGAGACGTAGCTGGAAACCTTTGATGTGGATAACGTCGTGGAATGTGTTTAACAGTTGGCTCATGTCCTCATAATAGACCGTAGCCGGTCCAACGCGAGCACCTTCTTCTGATCGTCCTAAAATTTTAAATTTACGATGGTTGGTCACAGATGTGTCATCAACCCACATTGCCCTATCCCCGACGGGATAGCGAATTATCGGCATAAGAGATCTAGTTAAGTTTGTTAGAAACATTTTTCCGGAACGACCGGGCTCGGTGATCACCTCTAGTGTATCCTCATCTAGAATTTCCATGATTGTGTATTCAGAAAAAACGCGATGTTCCTGGATACCGCATGTTTTATCTAAATACCCCAGTAGACCGCCGTCGACGCTAGCGTAACCGATAGATTGGATGTGGACATGTGGAAACACACTCTTGATGAATTGTATTTGATCTTCATACATGCTCTCGCCACCGAACAGAATTTTATCTGGCGCGTGTAGATGATTTTCCTGGGCGTATTCCGTTAATTTCATCATGGTTGTGGGAACTCCCGCCCAAGTAGTGATCTTGAACGAATTCATAGTTTCGATAATATGATCAAATTCGGCGCCACCACTTAAAGGATAGTGAACGACCTTTGAATTCGACTTCTCGATCGATTTGGAAATAAACATAAACGAAGCATACAGATCGCCCGCATAGAATAAATTAGCGATGCGCTCGCCAGGTTGCAGGCCGCCTTTATGCATGCCCTCTCCGAAGGCGCGAGTGAATAGTTCCCATTCCTCGAGTGCGAAAAAAGAAAACTTTGGATTTCCCGTTGTGCCACCGCTTTTAAAAACAATTCCATCAGCTTGTGGGCCAGTCAGTACTTGGTTGTCATCAATCGAATTGGCTTTCCAAAATGCGGCGCTATCTAGAACTGGCAACTGCTCGATACTAGAAAAAGTACCTAAATCTTTATAGAGTTGCTTATAAAATGGCGACTCTGAGCGTGCCTTTTCAACTAGATCCTTCAATGAATAGATTTTCATGCGAAACCTCTATTATCAATGATGTGAAGAAGCTTGCCGCTGGCGGAACTGCGCAACATTTTTTCAGAGGGAACAAGTTCCATTTTAACCTCTAGGACTTTTTCGAAGTTAACAAGCTCATCCAAGTCATAATAAGTCTCTAGAAATGCTTTTGTGACATCTTCCATAGAACTTAAACCACGAATACTTAGCGATCTAAGGAAACTAGTTTCATCTGTGTCTGAGGAGATACGAACCGTCATGAGTTCTCTGTGCCCATGTTTTTGAATAACGATTTGAAACTCACCCGGTACGCCAATTTTTTCAGTCAGCAAGGTTCCGATATGGTTATAGTTCAAGAAGCTGCCCGCCGCGCGGAAGATATCACCATATCGCCCATGTAGTTCAAAGCGAGGAGATTTACGGCCACAAGGACAATCTGATTTTACCCAGCGCCCAAGGTCTCCGACGTCGTAGCGAAGTAGATTTTGATCTTCCCTGGAATGGGTCGAGAATATTAAACGACCAAGCTCGTTACCTTCTACAGATTGTAATGAATCTAGTTTTAGAATTTCTAGATGATGAATGTCATGGTGCAGATGATAGGTCTTATTGTCAGAGTAAGGACATTGATACCCCAGAGGACCCATGTCAACACTTCCGTAACTAGCAGATTTAATAACCGATACGCCAAATTCATTTTTCAGTTTTTGAATTTGCGCCTTGGTGAAAGCCTCTCCACCATAGAATATTTTTTCAATTGTGCGTTCTTGCGATAGCCATTGACGATTATGCTCAAGAAGTTGCATTAAATACGATGGCATACCCATCAATGTATTCACATGGAATTTTTTAATGATCTCGCCTACAAAGTCGTAATCCATATAGGCTGACATTGGAAATTGCACGGCTTTAAGTTCTTCCATGATAGTAAAGAAACTTAAAAAGCCGCCGTATAGACCGCCACCAAAGAACAAGTTCATTGTTCTATCCTTGCGCGGTTCTAAACCCGCGGCCATCAGGCCATTGGCCGCCGCACGCATTTGGGTATGATAATCAACATAGGTAAACTGCGAAATTTTTGAAACACCAGAGCTGCCACCGCTTTTGAAATAAAGCTGAGAACTTGCTTGATCAGGGATGTTTTGGAAATCTACTTTATCCATCAATTTTTCAGGAAAATGCGCAAAGTGAATTTTATTTTCATGAAGGTCATTTAGAGTTGAAAACGAAGATAAAGAATCGATACTAGACTCTAAGCTCACCCGGCGTACGTAGCGATTTAAAGCAAAGTACCCATCATGGGGCTCACCCATATAGCTGTCTTGCATCTTTCCGTTAGAGCGAATACGAGTCACACCACATGAATAGAATAGGCGGCTTAATTCAAATAATTCTGCAATATCGCATGATAGTCCGACCGTTTGTAGATACTGCTTCATTGGTCTAAATGTCTTAACTATCTGTGTGCGTTGAATTGGTTTTATCCAAATAGTTTTATAAAGTGGCGACGCACGCAATGAAGTCCGTGAATCAATCCAGATGCGCCATTGCCCGTTGGCATCTTCAATGACGTCGCTGTAATTAGCCATCAACGACTTTTCAGTTTTTACGATTAGGCCCATCTTAGTAATTTCTGCATTTTCCATGTCTGATGTATCGTTAGGTGAATAGTTACCAACGACGGCGTTCATGTGTTTACCAAGATAGTCAGAAAATGTTTTTAAATCTTGAAAATTGGCGTCTTCTAGGTACACGCACTGTGGACTCGAACAAGCCTGTTGATTAAAGACAAATATATCGTGAACAACACTTTTTACAGAATCAAGATTTTGCCATTCTTTTTTGGTAAGGTAAGAAAAACTAATTTTGTGACCCCAATCTATAAACCGTGCTGATGCGGGAACACTTTTTCTGATTTCGTTAATCGCCTCTTCCCCGCCCCAAGCGACGACGCCATCGGCGTGGGAATACAGACGCTCTAAAAGGCCTTTTTCTTTTGAACTGATGTTCACGACACAGATGCGGCTTTTCCAGCGCCCCGTTTGTGAAAATTTAGTAAATTCAGTAAAGAAATCCTGAGTAAATGAACTTGAGCTATGGCTTAGTTTTAAAATATTAATATTACCCGTCATTAAGCCTTCAAAAGCACTAAGAACAGGCAAAGCATAATCATTTCCCGATAGAACTTGAACAATCAGACCAAGCGGCTCCCACTTCTCAAAAACGTTTCCTTCGGAGTTAATTCGATTGCTAGTAAATGGCGTAAAACTGCCAAGCTCATTATTTATTTTAAATTTTAGCTGTTTCTTAGAAATAAAATCAGCAATAGATGTTATGATTTCCTTCGCGATTTCGGTTGCCAAGCCGTCTTGTACAGTCAGTGTAGCTACCAATCTAGATTGAATTTCAGAATCATATTTCAATTCTTTAGAAAATGCGTCGCATGTTTCCACGAATAAATCGACATCGAAATTTTCAACAAGAGCGGATTCGATACACGATTCTATTGTCTCAAGCTTAGAGATGAGTTCATCGTGGCTAATAGTCTGACCTTGCCAAAAGTGCGTTCTCATACGAAATCCTTTAGCAATTCGGCTGCGGCTACGGCGCAGCTTTTGTTTTTTGAAATTCCGGCACGACCTAAAACTTCGAACCAGTCAGTTTTCAAACCACACCCACATGATTCACCAGTGTGTAGTTTCCCGAGGTCTCCCATTATCACCGAATGAGCCGGAGCCGAGGTAATATATGGGGAAATAAATTGAATAAAACCCGGCTGTTCGTAACCCATTGGTTCTAACGTTTTCAAATTTCGAATAATAATTTTCGAATATATCGGTGCATGGAAATTATGGTTTGCACATTCAATATAAGGAATACAATGCTCAACAGATCCAAAGCCGTCGCGTAAACGACTATTTGGAATTCCCAATATGTCTTCAGCTAAGGCGTAGAGTTCCGATTTTTTGATCTCTTGATTTGCGTATCCTTTCCATCCGCCCCCTAAAAAGACTAGCGATTCTGGAGATAATTTCAATTTTGGGTATTTTAAATCCTTCATTCTTTGCAATGTGAAATAAAAAAATGACGGGAATCCGAAAATGCGTACGGGTAGCCCTTGAACTTCATACTCCTGCAGTGTGCGCATGGCTCCGAACACATCAAAATCATGAGTTCCCTTGCCTGTGAATTTAAGGCAGTATTCCGCCCGATTTACGGGAGCGTATTTAGTGAGATAATTATCAGTAAAAGCAGTGCCTAGTTTTGAATCGGGCTCAGTTTGGTATGTATAAAGTAAGTAGTTTGCTTTTGAATTGGGAGTGATCCAGCCGTAGTAGTTGTAAATTAAATCTACCATTTTTTGCGCAGAACCAAGACTCCATTCATCAAAAAACATTTGTGATTTTTGTCCAGAAGTTCCGGAGGAGGTCAAATTGATGTGAACATTTTCATCAGAAACAGATTTAACCGCATGATATTTAAAAAACTCAGCTGGTATACTAGGAATCTTTTCTAAATCGCCATCCCACCCGTTGATATCAAATTTAGAGTCTCTTAG
>JADHED010000416.1_pt1 | contig 52222 bp, 39 predicted proteins | sample 8952041 | NCBI WGS metagenome assembly JADHED01 (sample SAMN16124423, study PRJNA663239) | bioreactor sludge metagenome | isolation source: sludge (control) | place: India:Bengaluru | collected 2018-09-08 | reverse complement strand
AAAGTACAATTCTGAGCGGACTTTCCGCTTCTCCGCCCCACACGGGGAGCCAGCCTTCCAGACACGGAAAAAACAGGGCAATTAAGTTTGAACCGCCGCGAGTTCTCCTAAGGCTTCATTGGGTGAGTCCCGCCGGCTCAGCCGACTCTGCTGCCTGTCGTTTGGCTCAGCGTCTCCACCTTGACCTGATCGACCCGCGTGACCTGGCGCAACCTGGCGCCGTCGTCAACAATGGCGGCATTTTCCGTATATTTCCAAGTAGGGCAACGGTTTACGTTGTGTTTGGCGGGTGGGGCTGACAGCTCGGTGCCGGTCGAGATCTGGGTAGAGGGCGGGGTATTCTATACGGTGGACTTGACATACATAGCAGAACAATGTATAGTGCTGTTAGGTAAGTGCGATTTCGGGTCGGCGGTGGTGGGCGGGGCAGGGGATCATGGAGATCAACAAGGATCTGATGGCGGCGTCGTCGACGCCGATCGTGCTGGCGATCCTGGCCGAGGGCGACAGTTACGGCTATGCCATCATCAAGCGGGTGGGGGAGCTGTCCGCGGGGCACATGGCGTGGACTGACGGGATGCTGTATCCCGTCTTGCATCGGCTCGAACGGCTTGGCCACGTCGAGGCGCGGTGGGAGGTCGCGGAGAGCGGCCGGCGGCGCAAGTACTATCGGATCACGGCGGGTGGACGCGCGCAGCTCGCGGAGGATCGCCGGCAGTGGCAGGCGGTGGACGCGACGCTGCGGGGTATCTGGTCGACGCTTCCGGGGGCCGTTTCGGCCGCAACCTTGCCACTTTTCCAGGGAGCCTGAGAGATGACGACGCCGAGCCATGCGATATCCCTCGAGGAACAGATCGGTCAGTGGCGCAGCTACCTTCGCCGCCGGCAGGCGATCCACACCGTCGACGTGGCGGAGCTGGAGGACCATCTGCGCGAGCAGATCGCGGCCCTGGTCGACGCGGGACTTGCCGACGACGAGGCGTTCCTGGTGGCGGTCAAGCGCATGGGCAATCTCGACGCTCTCTCGCGGGAGTTCGCGCGCGAGCATTCGGACCGTCTCTGGAAGCAGCTCGTCGTCAACCCCTCCGATGTCGGGGAACCACTCGGGCGGTCTCGAAGGGAGACCGTCGTCGCCTTCTGTCTGGCGGTCGCGGCCGCCGTGGCCATCAAGGCGCCGGGGCTCTTCGGGTTCGCGTGGGGTGAGGACGAGGGCTTCTATGCGCGTAATCTGAGTCTCTTCGTGTTGCCCTGCCTGACCGGCTATTTCGTCTGGAAACGGCAGCTGGACCTGCGTGCCGTGCGCTGGCTGGCGGCGGCGTTCGTCGCGGCGGGCGTGTTCGCGAACGTCTACCCGTTCGCGCCGGGCGGCTCCACCGAGGTGCTCTCGACGCTGCACCTGCCGATCGCGCTCTGGCTGGTGGTGGGCGTCGCCTATGCCGGCGGGCGCTGGGGCCAGGTGGGCGGCCGCATGGACTTCATCCGCTTCTCGGGCGAGCTCTTCATCTACTACGTGCTGATGGCCCTCGGCGGCGGCGTCCTCACGGGCTTCATGGTGATGATCTTCCAGGCTATCGGGGTCGACGTGGAGATCTTCTTCCAGTCGTGGTTGCTCCCGTGCGGCGCCATGGGGGCCGTCGTGGTCGGCTCCTGGCTGGTGGAGGCCAAGCAGAGCGTGATCGAGAACATGGCGCCGGTGCTGACGCGACTCTTCACGCCGCTCTTCACCGCCGTGCTGGTCGCGTTCCTGGCGACGCTGCTGTTCACCGGCCGCGGCGTCGACATCGAGCGGAATCTGCTCATCGCGTTCGACCTGCTGCTGGTGGTGGTCCTGGGCCTGCTGCTCTATTCCGTCTCCGCCCGCGACCACGCGTCGCCCCCCGGCGTCTTCGACGTGCTCCAGGTGGTGCTGCTGGTCAGCGCGCTGCTGGCCGACGCGGTCGCGCTGTGGGCGATCGCCGCGCGCATCTCCGAGTTCGGCTTCAGCCCCAACCGCGTTGCCGCGCTGGGCGAGAACGTGGTCCTGCTCGTCAACCTCGCCTGGTCGGCGGTGCTCTACGTGAAGTTCCTGCGCGGGCGGGCCCCGTTCTCGCGCCTCGAGCGCTGGCAGACGGACTACTTGCCGGTCTATGCCGGGTGGGCGGCCGTCGTCCTGATCCTCTTCCCGCCGCTGTTCGGGTACGTCTGACCGAAGTTCGGCGGCGACGTTGAGTCCGGGTACACGGGGAGGCTTTCGTGACGCAGAGTCTGCGACGCATCCGTGGTGCCGTCCTGAGTGGTCTGGCCTGGTGCGTGGTCTGGGCGCCGATCGGGGTGCTGGTCGGGTTGTGCGTGGACCCGGACGGGTCCATGGACGAGATGTGGGTGGCGATCGGGGGCTACCCGGGCCTCCTGTGCGGCGCGGTTTTCTCTGCAGTGGTGGGGATCGCCGAGCGTCGGCGCCGGCTCAGGGAACTGTCGTTCATCCGGGCGGGCGTCTGGGGGGCGGTGAGCGGTCTGCTGGTGGGCCTGTTGCCATTTGCCGTGGGGACGTCGAGCAGCGAACTCCCGCCGTGGCTGCTGGGTGTCGTGGTCAGCGGTGCCGTGATCCTGCTGAGCACGGCGTCCGCCGTGGGCTCGGCGTTGGTGGCCAGGCTGGTACCGTCACGGTGAGGCGTCCCGCCTCGGGGGTCACTGGTCGACCACCGGGCTCCAGGTCGGGTCCGGGTTGTAGCGCTCCATCGCGCGGTATGCGTCCAGGGTCCCGGGGCCGAGATCCTTCTCGTAGACGTTGCCGTCGTGGCTCACGATGAAGGTCTTCACGCCGGTCACCTCGTACTCCGCCGGCGCCGCCACCAGCGCGAAGCCGCCGATCATGAAGCCCTTCACGAGGAAGTCCATCTCACCCAAGGGCGCGTCGGGACCCTGGCCCTTCAGGACCTTGAAGTAATAACCGTGGTAGGGTAGCTGCCGGTCGGAGTAGCCCTCGGCGATCGCTCCGGCGACCGCCTCGCCGACCGGTCCCGCCCAGGCGCCGTCTGACGTCTGCCAGGCGAGTCCATCCTGCTTGCCGGGCGTACTGATGACGCGCTGGGCATACTGATTCACCGGGGCGCCATCGCGCTTTTGCTGGGCGTACTCGAACTGCGCCTCGACGTACCCGCGGCACACCTCGATGGCGTCGAGCTCGTTCCGGCCGATGCGTCGATACAGAGTTTCCTGCCGCCCGGCCGCGGAATCGAAGCGCCACTTGCCGCCGGACTCCACGATCGGGATCGCCAGTGGCCACTCGTCGGCTCCCACGGCCAGGACGGCGACCTTCGAGTCCTCGGGGTCGCGGGCCACCACCGTCTTCTCGCGAGCCGCGGCAGCGAAGGCGGTGCTCTGATTTCTGTCCTGCACCGGGTCCTCGCTGACGACCAGAGCCACGCCGTCCGGACCCAGGATGTCCGTCAACGTGGGGACATCGAACATCTCGGCGGCGCGGATGAGGGCCTCAGCCGCGGCCTCGGGGGTTTCGAACACGGTCTGCCGGACGTCCGGATCCGTCGCGGGAGTTCCGGAGGGCTTCGTGGCGCAAGAGGCCATGGACAGCAGACAGGCGCCTGCGATTCCCAGCCTGATCGTCAGGCGTGCGGCACGGCCAGGATTGATAGGGGAATGGACCATCACGTTCACCTCCGGCCGCCGCCGCCCCTGCTGCCGCCGCCTCTGCTGCCACCGCCACCACGCGAGCCCATGCTGGACGCGCCTCGTGAACTGCTCGCGCGCGTGTTGTTGCCGCTGTATCCGCCCGAACCGCCGCTGAAACCGCCGCCCGACTTCGCCGGACTGTTCTGCGGGACGCTGCGGTTGCCCACCTTGTCGCCGCCGCTCGGCCTTCCGGCGCCGCCCGCGGCGCGGTCGTTCACGGCCGGGCTTCCCGCCCGGTTGCCGGCGCTGCCCGCGGCGCGGTCGCTCACTCCGGCGCCGCCCGCCCGGTTGCCCGCACCGCCCGGCTGTCGCGCCGGTTGCTGGCTCGCGCTCGCGCCGCGAGACTTTCCGCCATACTGGTTCGCGGTCCGCTGGTCCGCGTACGGGGCGCCGCCGCGATGCTGGGGATTGTGCTGCCAGTTGCCGTTGCCGCCCTGGCCGCCGCGGTTGTGGTTGATCTGGTTGAAGTTGTTGCTGTTGTTGATGTAGATGTCGTTCCCGCCCCAGCCGCAGCCGCAGCAGGAGCCGCCCCAGGCCGCGCCCCACATGACGCCCATGCTGAAGGTCACGAAGGCGGCGCCCGGGGGGTAAGGGGGATAGTAGATCGGCGGGTACGCGTACACGGGCGGACCATAGACGACCGTCGGGGCGTACGACGGCACGTAGATGATCTCCGGGTTGGCCGACTCGACGATGATGACCGTTTCCTTCTCGACCACCTTGGTCTCCACGGTCTGCTGCTCGTTGGACTCCAGGGCGCCGTTGTCCTTGGCCTTCTTGCGCATCCGCTGGACCGCGTCCATGACGTCCTGCTGCTGCGCGAGGAAGGCATTGCCGAGGTCGGTGGTCCACTGGATGTCGTCCCCGAGCCGCTTCACGACGTCGGGAATCGCCGCCATCGACTGGATGCTCGGATCCCAGGGCTGCTTCGCGACGGCCTCGGCCAGGGCGTCGTCCTTCAGGCCCGGGTTCTTCGCGAGCCACTGCTGGAGCTGGATGATCTCCAGGGGGTACGTGGACGCGACGAGGGTCTGCGCGAGGAGCGCATCGGGATAGAGCGCGATCGGCGCCACCAGCGAGTCGAGCTGTTCCGGAGGAATGGTCGCGGCGACGGGCGCGGCCGCGCTGTCTGCGGCCGCCGGTGCTTGAGGCGGCGGCGGAGTTTCCTGAGCCAGGACCGCGCCGACGCCTGCCACGAGCAGGGCCGCGCAACCAAGCGCCAGGAGACCCGGCCTGATCCGGTTCGGTGCCATGACCATGGACTCCCTTTCGCGCCAGTGCCTTGCAAGAACGTCAGACGGCTGACCGAGTCGCAGCATAGGGCATTTCAACCGGTGGTGCAACCGGTTGCCGCCGCGGCCGGCGCCCGCCGTTTCTCCCGCAAGGCCAGGGACAGGACGGCCCCGCAGACCAGCAGGCCGCAGCCGATGAAGCACGACGGCCGGTAGCTGTGGGTGTTCGCGTAGAGGGTCTGCGAAAGGCGGCTCATGACGAAGCCGCCGATGCCCCAGGCGGAGAAGATCAGGCCGTAGTTCTGGCCGAAGTTCTTGAGGCCGAAGCGGTCCTTGGTGAAGGCGGGGAAGAGGGACAGGTTGCCTCCGTAGTTGAAGCCGATCAGGGTCGCGAGGCCGAGGCAGAGCGGGGCGTTGGCGCGCTCAGCGGCGGCGACGAAGGCGGCCAGGAACATCAACACCGCCTGGAAGGCGAGCATCGCGGTGAGGGTGGGTTGGCGGCCGAAACGGTCGGAGGCGACGCCGGCCACGATGCGGCCGCCGGCGTTGCCCACGGCCATCACGATCACCGCGACGAAGGCGGCCTCGCCGAGCGATTTCTTCGCCAGTTCACTGATCGAACCGATGATCATCAAGCCGGCGCCGGCGCCGATGAAGAAGGTGGTCCACAGCAGCCACGCCGCGGGAGCGCGCAGCACCTGTGACGGCGTCAGGTCGACGGAGGTCGTTGCGGCGCGGCCGGTCGTCGTCGCCCTGGCGGCGCCGGACGGCGGATTCACGAGGAATCTCGAGAGGATCGACACGACGGTCACGAAGCCGATGCCGAGGATCAGCATCGACGTCTGCAGGCCATGCCGGCCGATGAGCCAGCGCGAGAGCGGCGCGATGTACACCGACGCCAGCCCGAAGCCCGAGACGACGACGCCCGCGATGAGGCCGGTCTTCGCCGGCGGGAACCACTTGAGGGCCGGGGGCGTCGCGGCGCAGTACCCGAAGCCGAAGCCCATGCCGGCGAGCACGCCGAAGCCGAGCACCCAGACCAGGTAGCTGGTCGACTGCGAGACCAGGATGAAGCCGAGGCCGACCAGGCCGCCGCCGATCGCGGCGGTGATCCGCGGCCCCAGCGTGTCCTGGACGCGGCCGGCGACGAACATCGAGAGGGCGAAGGCGAGGCAGGCGGCCGAATAGGGGTCGTTGAGCGAGGCGAGGTCCCACTGGAACGCCCCGCCGCTCTCGACGGATTCCTTGATCGCGACCTTGAAGATGCTCCAGCTGTAGAGCACCCCGAGCGCGAGGTTGATGCCGGTGCCGGCGGCAGCCACCTGCACGCCGCGGTTGAGTCTCGTCTCGGCCATGTCGCCCTCTCCTGGTGCCGGTCCGCTGCGGATCGCGAGGCGCAAAGTTAGGCCCCAGGGGAACCGAATTCTAGCAACAGACGACCCTGGTCCTCTTTCGCGGCGCACCAGCGGCGCTGCCGGTCACAAGGTGAACCGGGCGATAAAGTTCGGGCTCGGAACGCCGATACCTTCCGCAAAGCGCAATTCGCGGGAGGGACCGGACGGTCGCCTCCCCGGCAGTCGACTATCCAGAAATCAGGTTGAACGATGCGCCAGTCGTCGGTCGTGCCCGTGAACTCCGCGCGCAATTTCGGCACCAACGAGCTGTTCTTCTCGACCACCGACCGCAAGGGCGTGATCGAGGCGGGCAACGGCGTGTTCGCGCGCATTGCCGGGTACTCCTTCGAGGAACTCATCGGCGCGCCGCACAACATCATCCGGCACCCCGACATGCCGCGGGCGGTGTTCAAGCTGTTCTGGGACTACCTGCACGACGGCAAGATGGTGGCGGCCTACGTCAAGAACATGGCGCAGGACGGCTGCTTCTACTGGGTGCTGGCGCTGGCGATCCCGGCCGGCGACCGCTATCTCTCGGTCCGCTTCAAGCCCACTTCACCGCTGCAGTCCAAGGTGGAGAAGCTGTACGCCGAGATGCGTCAGCTCGAGATCGCGGCCGCCGAGGCCGGCGACGACGGCGCCGCGGGCATGGCGGCGGCGACGGACCTCCTGCTGGCGACCCTCCGGGACCTGGGGTTCGCCGACTACGACGCCTTCATGCGCGCCTTGCTGCGCGAGGAACTCAAGAGCCGCGACGCGATCCTGAGGCGCGAGGGGCTCGAGGTGGTGCCCGCCCTGCCCGCCGCCCGGGGCGACAGCGCGGACGACCGCGCGACGGTGGACGCCATCCGGGCGATCCACGAGGGCTGTCTGGAGGCGTACCAGCACCTGAGCCAGCTGTTCGTGAAACTCGACACCTACGTGGCCCTCAACGAGCGGCTGGGCTTGAAATCGGCCTCGGTGCTCGAACTGACCACGGCCTTCCGATTCATCTCCCTCAACACCGCGGTGAAATCCGCCCGCCTCGGCCAGCAGGGCGCCGGGCTGGGCGTCATCGCCGGGTACCTGGGGGATTCCTCGGCGGGCGTCTCCAAGATCGTGGGCGGCCTCACGGAGCGCATCGGCACGGCGTCCGAGCGGCTGGCCGCCGTCATCTTCGGGCTCGCCGGCGCCAGGCTGCAGACCGAGATGGTCGTGGTCTTCTGCCACGAGCTGATCGCCAGCATCACGGCCGGCCACGCCGCGGACGACGCCGATGTGGTCGGCCGCCAGCACGAGATGATCGAGGACCTCAAGAACGCGTTCGTCAACACCATTGGCACCACCACCGACGCCTTGAGCGCTTTCGGGCGGGAACTCGGCGGCCTCAGCACCATCTCCGACGAGCTGCAGAAGATCATGCTGACGCTCGAGTTCACCCAGCTCAGCGGCATGGTCGAGGCCTACCGGCTGGACCAGGTGGCGACCTTCGGCATCATCTTCACCGAGGTCCGCAAGCAACTCGACGAGACCAAGACGGAACTCCTCGAGCTGAGCAGCATCACCGAGACCCTGACCGGGCTGGTGGTCGAGGCGCCGCGCATCGCCGCCGTGCTCTCCCAGGCCGAATCCGGCATGGAACGGCAGATCGCCCAGCTGTAGGCCCTTGCCCCCGGTCGTCCCGTTTGCTATCCTTCCCTGCGGTTGACAACGTCCTTTAATGTGGTCCCGAGAGGCCCAAAGGGAGGCTGCGGCGGCGAAATCGGCGGCTGAGTGCGTGCGCGCTCGGCTTTTTTTTGCCCGGCCGGCGTCCTGCGAGGAGGGGTCATGAGCTTCGTCGAGAAGGCCGTCATCATGAACGACGGCGAGGTGTCGCGCGCGGTCAAGCGCATGGCTCACGAGATCGTGGAGGCCAACAAGGGCACCGAGGATCTGGTGCTGCTGGGCATCCAGCGGCGCGGCGTGCCCCTGGCGCGCATGCTGCGCGACTCGATCGCCCAGTTCGAGACCAGCGAGCTGCCCATCGGCTCGATCGACATCACGTTCTACCGCGACGACCTGTCCAAGCTCGGACCCTCGCCCCGCGTGGCGCAGACCGAGATGCCGTTCGACATCACGGACAAGATCGTGATCCTGGTGGACGACGTGCTCTTCACCGGCCGCACCGTGCGCGCCGCCCTCGACGTGATCATGGACTGGGGCCGGCCTCGCGCGATCCGCCTCGCGGTGCTGGTGGACCGCGGGCATCGCGAGCTGCCCATCCGGCCCGACTTCGTCGGCAAGAACGTGCCGACGTCGGCGCGCGAGGTCATCAAGGTCAAGGTGGAGGACTTCGACGGCAAGCAGGAAGTGGTGGTCGGGGAGGTGCAGGAGGGATGATCCTCAAGCGCAAGGACGTCCTCGGCCTCGAGGAGCTTTCGGCCGAGGAGATTCTCGGCACCATCGAGATCGCACAGTCGTTCCGCGCGGTGTTCGACCGGCCGGTGCGCAGCGTGCCGATCATGCGCGGCCGCACCGTCGTCAACTTCTTCTACGAGCCGAGCACGCGCACCCGCATCAGCTTCGAGCTGGCCGAGAAGCGACTGTCGGCCGACATCGTCAATTTCAGCACGGCGACCAGCAGTCTGTCCAAGGGCGAGACGCTGCGCGACACGGCCGAGAACCTGCAGGCGATGAAGATCGACATGCTGGTGGTGCGGCACGGCAGCAGCGGCGCCGCGCACTACCTCGCGCGCGTCCTGCATTGCCCGGTGATCAACGCCGGCGACGGCTGCCACGAGCATCCCACGCAGGGTCTGCTCGACATCATGACCATGCTGCAGCGCCTCGGCGACCTGCGCGGCAAGAAGGTCACCATCATCGGCGACATCGCCCACAGCCGCGTGGCGCGCTCGAACATCTGGGGCCTGACCAAGCTCGGCGCGAAGGTGACCGTCTGCGGGCCACCCACGATGGTGCCCGGCGGCATCGCGCGCATGGGCGTCGACGTGGAGTACGACCTGCGCAAGGCGGTCGCCGACGCCGACGTGCTCAACGTGCTGCGCATCCAGCTCGAGCGCCACTCGGCGCAGAGCTTCCCGAGCAACCGGGAGTACCACCGTCGTTACGGCATCACGCAGGACGTGGTGCGCGGGCTCAAGCCCGAGGCCTTCATCATGCACCCGGGCCCCATGAACCGCGACGTGGAGATCGCCAGCGAGGTGGCCGACGGCCCCCGCCAGGTGATCCTCGACCAGGTCGCCAACGGCGTGGCGGTCCGCATGGCCCTGATCTACCTCCTGTCCGGCGGCGACCCCAAGGCGCTGGCCGGCGGCGAGGCGAGGTGACGCACATGGAGTGGAGCTGGGACCGCATCCCCGCAGAATACGTGGTCGCCAACGTGCTGCTCGCCCGCGACGGCAAGATCGCGAGCCGGCCGGGCTTCCTGCACGTGAAGGACGGCCGGATCGCGGCCCTCGACGTCGGCACGCCGGCGTTGGATGGACTGCCGGTGCTCGACGCGGGCGGCCTGGTCTGCGCGCCGGGCTTCGTGGATCTGCATGTGCACTTCCGCGAACCGGGCCAGGAGGAGAAGGAGACGGTCGCCACGGGCAGCCGCGCCGCGGCCGCCGGCGGATTCACCACCGTGGTCACCATGCCCAACACCCAGCCGGCGATCGACAACGCCGGCATGGTACGCTACGTGATCGATCGCGGCAACGAGGCGGGCCTCTGCCGCGTGCTGCCTACCGGGGCGATCAGCGTCGGGCGCAACGGCGAGGCGATGGCCGAGTTCGGCGCCATGGTCGAGGCCGGCGCCGTCGGCTTCACGGACGACGGCTCGCCGGTGGTGAGCGGCAAGCTGATGAGCAACGCCCTGAAGTACGCCAAGTCGCTCGGCGTGCCGATCATCAGCCACGCCGAGGACCTGTCCATCGTCGGCAAGGGCTGCATGCACGCCGGCTACTGGTCGACGCGGCTGGGCCTGACCGGCATGCCGCGCGCGGGCGAGGACGCCGCCGTGTACCGCGACATCGAACTCGCGCGCGCCGCGCGCGGACACCTGCACGTGGCGCACGTCTCGACCAAGGGCGTCATCGACCTCATCCGCCGGGCCAAGGCCGACGGCGTCGAGGTCACGGCCGAGGCCACGCCGCACCACTTCGCCCAGGACGACTCCCACTGCCGCGATTACTCGCCGCTGTTCAAGATGAACCCGCCGTTGCGGGAGACGGACGACGTCGCCGCCGTGGCCGCGGGGCTCGCCGACGGCACCATCGACTGCATCGCCACCGACCACGCGCCGCACACGGCCACGGAGAAGGAACTGCAGTTCGACCAGGCGCCGTTCGGCGTCATCGGCCTGGAGACCGCATTTGGGGCCGGTGTGACCTATCTGGTGGACGCCGGAAAGATGGATCTCGGCCACCTGATCCGGTGTATGAGCGAGAAGCCCGCGCAGATCCTGAAACTGGCCACCGGGCGCCTCGAGACGGGTCTCGAGGCCGATTTCGTGCTGCTCGACCCCCAGGGCGAGTGGACGGTGGGCCCGGACACCCTGCGGTCGCGGAGCCGCAACTCGTCGTTCCTCGGCGAGACCCTCAAGGGGCTGGTGGTGGCCACGTTCTTGCGTGGGCGGCTGACGCACCGCGCCCAGGCGCCGGACCTCTGAGGCCCGGCGCCCCGGGGGCGCGGGAAAGGCGGGAGGCTTTGGTGAGGCTCGGCAGCAGGACCGCGGTGCGGCGTGGCCGGGGATTCGCGCGCGCGGTCCTGTGCGTGGTTCCCCTGCTCCTGCTGGTTCTCACCAGCTGCGCGAAGTACAACACCTACTACAACGCGAAGAAAGCCTTCGACGAAGCGGAGCGGGTGCGCGAGGAGCAGATCAAGAAAGGCGAGGACGCCACCAAGGCGGCCGGCGGCCAGAAGACCAACTACGAGAACGCCTACAAGAAGGCGCAGAAGCTCCTCGACGAGTATCCCGGCCACGACCTCACCGACGATGCGCTGTTCCTGCAAGGCAAGGCCAGCCAGCGGCTCAACAACTACCGTAACTCCATTCTCAAGCTGAACCAGCTGTTCACCAACTTTCCGCAGACCCCCTTCATGGAGGAAGCGCTCTACCTGCAGGGCGTGAACTATCTCATGGTGGGTGAAGCGGAGCGCAGCCGCGACACGCTGGAACTGCTCGAGAAGCAGTTTCCCGATAGCCGATTCCAGGCCCAGGCCCTGCGCACGAGCGGCGACAACGCCTATGCGCTGGAGTCCTGGGCGGAAGCGCGCGATGCCTACACGGCCTATCTGGACGAGCACGGCGACGTGGACGACGCCGACGAGATCGGACTGCGCCTGGCCAACGCGCAGTGGGAGCTGAAGGAATACGGAGCGGCGGCCGAGGTCCTGGAAGGCGTGATCGAGAAGACGCACACCGCGGAACGGTCGTTCAACGCGCGTCTGCTCCTGGCGCGCTGCCGGACCCGCCTCGGCGACACCGCGGGCGCCGACGAACTGCTCGGCCACCTGCGCGAGGACGCGGAGATCTTCACCAAGCAGGGCAACGTCGTCATCGCCGACGCCGAGAATCTCCAGGCCAAGGGCGACCCCGACGGCGCCGCGGCCCTGCTCGAGAACATGCCCGCCGAGTGGGGCGCCCGCGACGTGAAGGCCGTCGCCTCCGACATGCTCGCCGGCATCTATCTGCAGCGCGGCGAACTCGACGAGGCGCGCAAGAAGTACGTCGAGGCGGTGCCCGGAGGGGAACTGCTGGAGGACATCGACGAGTCGAAGCGCCTGTTGAAGACCATTCAGGACTACCTCGCGGCGGAGAACGCGCTGCCCGACGCTCCGCCCGACAAGGCGGCCCGGCTGCGGCTGCTGCAAGCCAATGCGCTGCTCTTCGGGTTCGAGCGCCCCCGCGCGGCCCTCGATCTCTACGCGGCCGTGGCCGCCGACAGCGCGGCGGACAGCACCGTGGCGCCGCGGGCGCTGTACGGCGCGATGACCGTCTACGAGCGGCTGGAGTTGCCGGACTCGTCGCAGATCTACGCCGAGCAACTCACGGCCCGTTTCCCCGACTCGCCGCAGGCCTACCAGGTGACGGCGGGCTCGTCCGCCGATTTGCTGGCGTTCCTGCTCACGAAGCAGGAACTGCAGCTGGCGTCGACGGGGTCGGCGACGACCGAGGTCGCGACAGGTTCCGGGGGACCGGATCGGCCGGGAGGTGGCCGCGGGTCCGGACTGCGGCGCCAGAAGGTGTTCCTGCAGCGGCGGCCCAACCTCGTGTTCCCGCCGCCGGCCGCGGCGCTGCAGGCGCGAAATGCGCCGCCGGCGGCGGCGCTTGCCGCGTCGACGACGGTGACGCCAGCCGTCGTGCCCGCGACCGACATTCCCGAGGCCGCCCTGGGCGACACCGGCAGCGCGACGCGCCAGGCGGTGGCCGACTCGGGCGCGGTCCAGCCGGCGGCGAGCGACTCGAGCGCGGCCCAGCCGGCTGTGGTCGACACCACCGTCGTCCCGCGCGAGGTACCGGCGCCCGTCGCGGCGCCGGTGGATTCGGCACAGATCAAGGCGGCGGCCGCCGCCGAGGCCGAGGCCAGGGCGAAGGCCGAGGAGAAGGCCAAGGCCAAGGAAAAAGGATCGAAGATGTGGTGACCCGGCGCTGGGATCTTCTGACCAAGGTACGTCGCAACGGTCCGGTGTCCGCGGGGTTGTTGCGGCTGGATGTCGAGCTGCCGCGGCCGGTCTCGTTCGCGCCGGGGCAATTCGCGATGCTGAACCTCGCCGGACCGGCCGAGATGGTGCTGCGGCGCCCGTTCAGCATCCTCGCCAGCGAGGCCGACGAGATGTCCTTCCTGTACCGGGTGGCCGGCCGCGGCACCGCGCTCCTGGCCGCCGCGCGCGTGGGCGACCGGGTCGCCTGCCTGGCGCCGCTCGGGACGCCGTTCCCGGCGCCGACCGACGGCCTGCCGGTGATCCTGCTGGCGGGCGGGGTGGGGTTGCCGCCGCTGCATGCGTGGTGGGCCCGGTACCGTCGTCCCGGCGATCTGGCCTTCTTCGGCGGGCGTGATGGCCACGACGTGCCCTGGGACCTGCTCGCGGACTGGCGCGTGAGCGTCGATCGCGGCGTGGGCGTGCCGGCGGGTCGCGAGGCGTTCGCGGGCCTGGTCACCGATCTGTGCGCGCAGGATCTCGCGCGCGCGGGGGCGACCGGCCCGTACCAGGTGCTGGTGTGCGGTCCGACGCCGCTGCTGCGCGCCGCCGCCGCCCTGGCCGCGGCGCGCGGCTGGCCGTGCCTGGTCTCCGTCGAGGAGCACATGGGTTGCGGCTACGGGGTCTGCAAGGGGTGCGTCGTGCCGGTTCGCACCGGTGACGACGAGGTGCGCAACGCGATGTCGTGCGAGGAGGGACCCGTGTTCGACGCGTCCCTGCTGGCGTGGGACCGCTTCCAGCAGGCTCCCGCCGTCGCCGGGAAGGAGCGCGGCTGATGCGGCTGCCCGACTGGTTCAACCTCGACCCCTGTGCGCCGGTGCGGATCGGCCCGCGCGACCTGCCCGGACGCATCTGGACCGCCTCGGGGTGCTTCGCCTACGGACTGAGCGGTCACGACATCGGCAGCGAGGACATCGACACGCCTTACGACGGGATCGGCGCCGTGGTGACCAAGACGGTGACGCCGCTGCCGCGCCCCGGCAATCCGATGCCGCGCCTGGTCGAGCTGAGCTGCGGCGCCATCAACAGCATCGGGCTCGAGAACGTGGGTTTCGCGGCGTTCGTCGGCGACGTCCTGCCCGAGCTCGAGGCGCGCGGCGTGCCCACGGTGGTCAGCCTGGCGGCGACCCGTCCCGAGGAGTTCGGCCGCATGTGCGGCGACTTGTACCGCGCGGGGCGCGGTTGCAGTCACTTCCACGGGGTGGAATTGAACCTGTCGTGCCCGAACATCGCCGAGGGCGGCCACGACTTCGGCAGCCATCCGGACACGGTGCGCGCCTGTCTCGAGGCCGCGCGGGCGGAGTTGCCCGACCGCGCGCTCATCGCCAAGCTCACGCCCAACGTGAACCGCATCGCGCCGCTGGCCGAAGCGGCGGCGGCCGGCGGCGCCGATGCCGTGGCCGCGATCAACACGGTGGTGGGTCTGGACGTGGACCTGCGGACGGGGCAGCCCGTGCTGCCGCGGCGGTTCGGCGGCTATTCGGGGCCGGCGATCCTGCCCATCGCCCTGGCGAAGGTGGACGAGATCGTGCGCGGGACCGGCGTGCCGGTGATCGGCGTGGGCGGCATCCAGAGCGCGGCGGAGGCCCTCAAGTTCTTCGCGCTCGGCGCGGTGGCGGTCCAGGTGGGCACGGCCCAGATGCGCGATCCGTTCGCCGCCGCCCGCGTGGCCCGGCAGTTGCGGCGCGGCGCCCCCGTGGCGCGCTAGTCGCGGTCGCGATCGTCGTCGTCGTCGTCCTCGTCTTCCTCGTCCGCGGTCGCGGCAAGTTCCTCGAGCCGTTCCAGCTCCGCCAGCACGTCGGCTTCCAGTTCGCCGGGGACGGCGTCCTCGAGCGGGTCGTCGTCGGGAACGCCCTCCGGGAAATCAGCCTCGAGCAGGCTGATCACCGTCGCGTCGCTCAGCAGCATCGATTCGGCCAGCCGGCCGCCGAGTTCCGCGGCCTCGACGGCGGGGCCTTCCTTCGCGGCGCGTACCACGCTGGCGCCCTGGGATGAACCCACGGCGCCGGTGATCACCAGCCGCGAACCGGTGCAGCGGGCGAGGACGCTCAGCGGCAGGTCCTGGTCGCTGGCGAAGCGCTGCAGGAAGGCATGCTCGGCTTCCATCTCGCGGAAGGTCGCCTCGGAGTGGATGGGGGCCAGGATCTCCCGGATCTCCTGGTCCTCGGTGCGGCCCAGCACCACGAGGATGCCCTGGCCGCCGCCGGGCAGGATCAGGTCGGGGCTGAAGATCTCGGTGACGATGCTCTGCAAGCCGAGGTGTTCGGCCACCGCCGCGGGGGCGACCAGGGCGTCGATCTCGCTGCGCCGCAGCAGGGCCTCGAGCGAGGCCAGCACGCCGCCGGGACGCAGCCGCACGTCGAGATGCGGCCACAATTCCTGCACCTGGAGCTTGGAGCGCAGGGACAGCACGCCGACCTTGGCGCCGTCCTTGAGGTCGTCGATGATGTCGCCGCGCCGCGAGAGCAAGGCGTCGAACGGCGTGTCGCGCGTCGGCACCGCCGCATAGGTGACGCCTTCGCGCAACGGCAGCACCAGGTCCGGCGCCCGCACGACCATCAGACGGAATTCCCCGGCCAGGAGCTGGTCCTCGAGGAACGCCACTTCCTCGGAACTGGCGGCGAGGAACGGCTCGTTCTCGCGTTCCTCGTCGGTCAGCGGCGAGGGAACCACCTGCATCTGGTAGGCAAGGCGCGGACTTGCCGCCTGGAGCCGGTCCATGACGATCTTCGTCTGGTCCTTGGCCAGGCTGGAGTTCAGGGCCCCGAAGCTGATCACCTTGGCGGTCACGACGGCGTCTCCCGGGGTCAGCCGGCGGTTCGCAGGAACTCGCCGACGATCGAGCCGATCCTCCGCGCCTGCGCGACGGGCAACGCGGCATGGATGGGCAGAGTCAAGATCTCGCGTCCGGCTGCCTCAGCCTGCAACAACGAGCCACCCGTGCGACAGTACTCGGAGAGCATGTGTTTGTGAAGGGGAGGATCGTAATAGACGCCGGTGTCGATCCCCTCGGCGTCGAGCACCTCGCGCAGGCGGTCCCGGTGGGGCGTGCGCACCCAGTACTGATGGTAAGTGACGAACGTGCCGTGCGGCAGCTTCTCGGTGTCGAGGCGGTTGGCGGGAGGGATCTGGCTGTCGTAGAACGCCGCGACCCGGTTGCGGTCGGCCTGCTCCTCGTTGAACCGGGCCAGGCGGGTGCGGATGACCATGGCCTGGATCTCGTCGAGCCGGCTGTTCCAGCCGCAGTAGAGATTCTTGTTGATCCAGAGCGCCTTGTGGCCGCGCAACTGCCGGATGCGATCGCCGTCTTCCTGATCGCGGCAGAAGACCATGCCGCCGTCGCCCATGCCCGGCAGGTTCTTGGTGGGATAGAAGCTGAGCGTGCTCATGCGGCCCAGCCCGCCGCAGCGGCGCCCCTTGTAGAGGGTGCCCCACGACTGCGCCATGTCCACCACCACCTGCAGGTCGTTGCGCTCGGCCACGTCGTTGATGGCGTCCATGTCGGCCGGGGCGCCGAAGATGTCCACGGGCAGGATCGCGCGCGTGCGCGGCGTGATCGCCTGTTCGATGAGGTCCGGGTCGATGTTGAGGTCGCCCGGCCGGATGTCGACGAAGACCGGGCGGGCGTAGAGCATGATCACGGCCTCGATGGTCGCGTCGAAGGTGTAGGGCGTGGTGATGACTTCGGTGCCGGGGCGCACGCCGGCCATGGCGAGCGCGAGGTACAGGGCTTCCGAGCCGCTGGCCACGCCGACGGCGTCGGCGACGCCGGCGATCTCCGCCATCTCCCGCTCGAGGAGGCGCACCTCTTCGCCCAGGATGTAGTTGCCGGACATGAGGATGCGTTCGAAACCGGCCATGATCTCGTCCCGGCAGGGGATCATGGGGGTCACGACGTCGTAGCGCGGGACGCGCGGCTGTGCGTTCTCGGTCATGCTCACCTCTCGTCGACGGGCTACGTCAGAAGTCGCGGGCTGCCCAGTCGTAGGGAATGTCGTTGTCGTGCGGATCCACGCGGTGCTCGTCGGGGTCGGCGTGACAGTAGGGATGGGTGGGGACGTTGATGATCATCGCGGTCTCGGTGCCGATGCCCTTCATGCCGTGCAGGACCCCGTTGGGGATGACCACCAGGATGGGGTTGCTCTCGCCCATGAAGAACTCGTTCACCTCGCCGTGGGTCGGCGAGTCCTCCCGCCGATCGTAGAGCACCACCTTGGCCATGCCCCTGACGCACACGAAGTGGTCGGTCTGCTTCGTGTGCCAGTGCCACCCCTTCACGACGCCGGGGTAGACGGCGGTGAGGTAGCACTGACCGAACTGCTGGTAGAAGGGGTCGTCGTTGCGCAGCATCTCGTAGAGGTAGCCGCGTTCGTCCGGGATCACCTTCAGGGGCTTGACCTGCACGCCCTGGATCACGAGACAACCTCCCCGTCGCGAACGCGGGGACGACCGAAGCAGGCGTACGCGAACCCGTATTCGGTCAGGCGTTCGTCGTTGTAGACGTTGCGGCAGTCGAGGAACGCCTTGCCGCGCATGATCTCGCCGAGATGGTTGAGGTCGAGTTGCCGGTACTGGTTCCACTCGGTGACCAGCACGGCGAGGTCGGCGCCTTCGCACGTCTCGTAGGCGTTCTTGCAGTACTGGAGGTCGGGGTAGACCTTCCGGAACCCGGGCATGGCCACGGGGTCGTGCGCGCGGACGGTGGCGCCGGCTTCCAGCAGCAGGCGCGTCAACTCGAGGCTGCCGGCCTGGCGGATGTCGTCCGTGTTCGGCTTGAAGGACAGGCCCAGCAGCGCGACCACCTTGCCGCGCGGATCGCCGACCAGCTTGCGGGCCTTGGCGAAGGCGCGCGCGGGCAGGCCGGCGTTGACCTCGATCGCCGCGGCGACGATCGAGATCGGCTCGCCATGTTCCTCGCCGATACGCACCAGGGCCTGCGTGTCCTTCGGGAAGCAACTGCCGCCGAAGCCGAGACCGGCGTGCAGGAACTTGCCGCCGATGCGGCGGTCGAGGCCCATGGCCTTGGCGACCTGGGTGATGTCGGCGCCCACCTTCTCCGCCAGGGAGGCGACCTGGTTGATGAAGCTGATCTTGGTCGCCAGGAAGCTGTTGCAGGCGTACTTGATCAGCTCGGCCGTCTCGATGCGCGGGCAGTGGACGATCGGCGTGTCGAGCAGGAAGAGCGGCCGGTAGATCTCGCGCATCAGGTGCTCGGCCGGCGCGGCCTCGGTGCCGATGACGACGCGGTCGGGGCGCATGAAGTCCTCGATGCTGCTGCCCTCGCGCAGGAACTCGGGATTGCTGGCCATGTCGAAGTCGACCGGCTTCTTCTGCGCGTCGCGGATCACCTTCGCCAGCCGGCGCGCGGTGCCGACGGGCACGGTGCTCTTGGTGCAGATGACCTTGTAGTCGTCCAGGAGGGCGCCGATCTGCTTGCCCACCTCCATCACGTAGGTGAGATCCGCCTCGCCGGAGGACGACTGCGGGGTCTGCACCGCGATGAAGACCACCTGCGCGTTGCGCATGCCCTCGGCGAGGCTGGTGGTGAACCGCAGGCGCTCGTCGCGGACGTTCTTGGTCACCAGGGAGTCGAGCCCCGGCTCGTAGAACGGGATCTCGCCCCGCTCGAGGCCGCGGATGCGCTCCTCGAGGATGTCGACACACACCACGTCGTGGCCGAAATCGGCCAGGCAGGCGCCCCTCGAGGATGTCGACACACACCACGTCGTGGCCGAAATCGGCCAGGCAGGCGCCGGACACCAGTCCGACGTAACCGGTGCCGATCATGCAGATGCGAATCATGCCTCTTGCCTCCTGGCATTCTCGAGCAACTCGCGCAACGTGCGCGAAAAATCGCAGACCGGGTCCCAGCCGGTCTCGCGACGCAGCTTCGCGGGATCGCCGACCAGACGGGGAACGTCGACCGGACGCAGGCGGTCGGGGTCCTGCCGCACCGTGAGGGGCAGGCGCGCCGCGCCCAGAAGTATCTCCAGGCCGTCCCGGATCGTCAACGCCCGTCCCGAACAGATATTGTAGACCTCGCCCGGCCGGCCGCGCCGGCGCAACGCCAGGTAGGCGGCCACGACATCGCGCACGTCCAGGAAGTCCCGTTCCGCCGAGAGGTTGCCGACCCACAGTTCCGGGGCGCGCTCGCCGCGCTCGGCGGCCGCGATCTGGGCCGCGAAGCTCGGGAAGACGAAGCGGTGGTCCTGGCCCGGACCGGTGTGGCTAAAGGCCCGGGCGATGATCACCGGCACGTCCCAGGCCCGGTGGTACTGGCGGCACAGCATGGTCTGGGCGGCCTTGCTCACCGCATACGGCGAGGTGGGCAGCACCGCGTCGTCCTCGCGGCACGGCTCTCCGCCGGCCGCCGCGCCGTACTCCTCCGCGGAGCCGGCGACTACAACGACCGGGCGCTCCGCAGGGGGCAGCGCGCGCACGGCCTCCAGCAGGTTCAGGCTGCCGCCGAGGTTGCCCAGGATCGCCCCCCGGGGATCGGCGAACGAGGCCGCTGCCGAGCTCTGCGCCGCGAGGTGATACACTGCTCGTGGGCGGATCCGGGCGACGAGTTCGGCCAGAGCCGGTCCGTCCTCCAGCGGCTGCAGGACGCAGTCCCAGGCGCCGCCGGGGCCCTCGTACCGGGCGACGCCCGGGTCCGTCCCGTCGTCCCGGCGGGTGAACGGCCCCCGGCGGGACGGCAGGGCGCTCACGGGGCGCGGCAGGTCCAGCCCGACGACCGTCTCGCCCGCCGCCAGCAGCGCGTCGACGAGGTAGGGTCCCACGAAGCCGAGGGCGCCGGTGACGAGGGCCGTCCTGGTGACCACGGCGGTCACCGGGCCTCGTTCATCAGCCGCAGCCATTCCTTGTAGACGCAGAGGTCCATGACGACGGGAATGCCGGCCTCGCGGGCCTGCGCCGCCGCCGCCTCGTTGACCACGCCTTCCTGCATCCAGATGAATCCGTCGCCCCTGGCGACGGCGGCCGCGACGATGGGACCCACCGTGTCGCCACGCCGGAAGATGTCGACCAGGTCGACGCGGTGCGGCACGTCCGCGAGCGTCGGGTACACCGGCACGCCCAGGATCTCGGCGTGCCCCGGGTTGACCCCGACGACGTCGAACCCCCGGCCGATCAGGAAGCGGGCGATCCCGTGGCTGGCTCGCGCGGGGTCTGGCGACAGGCCGACGACCGCCACGCGCTTCATCTGCGAGAACAGGGTCGTCAACTCGGCGTCGCCCACCTGGGTCTGGTCGTCCATGGTCCGCTCCTGTCGGGTTTCGCCGCGCGCCCGGCCGGCCGCGGACCTCGACACTCTAGCGATCAGGCGCGGTCATGTAAAGGGGCGGGCGGGGACGACGCCGGCGCCGTGTTTGTCCTTTCCTTGCCTCGGCTGGCGGCTATAGTTTGACCTTCTGCCGCGGTCGCGGACAGTGGGATCTTGGACATCTGGAATCGGGTCAGGAAGGTCTGCGATGGCTCCCCTGGTCATGCTCCTCCTCGTCGTGGTGGCGCTCGCGCTGTTCGGGTACACGATGTTCCACCGTCTCAGCGTGCTGCGGGCCTGCGAGCCCGAGAACCGGCTCGATCGCCCGGGTCAGCGCCTGCGCGCCCTGTTCGCGATCGGCTTCGGGCAGCGCAAGCTGCTGTACGAGAAGGGCCCCGGGTGGATGCACGCCGCGATCTTCGCCGGCTTCCTGGTGGTCGCCCTGCGCACCGTGACCCTCATCGCGCGCGGCTTCGCGGCCGACTTCCAGTTCCCCGGCCTGCGCGGCGGCCTGGGGCAGGCCTACCTCTCGCTGGTGAACGCGTTCGAGGTGCTGGTGGTCCTGGCGATCCTCTACGCGCTGGTGCGCCGACTGGTCACGCGGCCGCGGCGTCTGCGGTTCAGCGGCGAGGCCGTGCTCATCCTGCTGTGGATCGCCACCCTCATGATCACGGACCTGGTCGCCGACGCGGCCCGATTCCAGCTGCACCCGGACGACCCGGAGCGGGCCGGCGCCTTCGTGGCCGCGGCGCTCGCGGGGATGTGGGGCGGACTCGCGCCCGCGACGGCCGGCGTCCTGCATCACGCGGCCTTCTGGGCGCACGTGGTGCTGGTGCTGGCCTTTCTTAACTACCTCCCGTACGGCAAGCACTTCCACGTGCTCACGGCCCTGCCGGCGGTGTTCCTCGGCAAGCTGGAACCCTACCCGTACGCCCGGAAGATGGACTTCGAGGCGCTGGCGGCCGCGGGCAAGGAGACGTTCGGGGTCGGCAAGGTCGAGGAGTACTCCTGGCGGCGCATCCTCGACATGTACACCTGCACCGAGTGTGGCCGCTGCAACGAGGGCTGCCCGACCCACGTCACGAACAAGCCGCTGCATCCGCGCGAGCTGATCGTCGACCAGCGCAACCACGTCTACGCGATCGCCGGCCAGCTCTCCGCGCTGGGACGACTGCGGGCGGCCGGCAAGACCGAGGAGTACAAGGCCCTCGCGGCCGCGATCGCGCGCCCCGAGCTCACCGGCGGCGTGATCAGCGAGGACACCCTGTGGGCCTGCACCACCTGCGGCTACTGCATGGCCCACTGTCCCGTGCAGATCGAGCACATCGACCACATCGTCGACCAGCGCCGCAACCTGATGATGATGCAGGCCAAGATGCCGCACGCGCTGCAGGGCGCGATGCGCGGCCTGGAGACCAACAGCAACCCCTGGAACGTCAGCGCCCAGGCCCGCGAGGACTGGTGCGCCGACCTGCCGGTGCCCAAGCTACGCGAGAAGGGATCGGCGGAGTACCTGCTCTTCGTCGGTTGCGCCGGCAGTTTCGACGCGCGAAACCAGAAGGTGCAGAAGGCCCTGGTGACCTGCCTGAACCGCGCGGGAGTCGACTTCGCGATCCTCGGCATCGAGGAGGGCTGCTGCGGCGACGTGTCGCGGCGCACCGGCAACGAGTACCTCTTCCAGATGCAGGCCCAGGCGAACATCGAGAACTTCAAGAAGTATGGCGTCAAGCGCATCGTCACGGCCTGCCCGCACGGCTTCAACATCATGAAGAACGAGTACCCCGACTTCGGGCTCGACGGCGTCGAGGTCGTCCATCACAGCGAGTTGCTGACCGAGCTCCTGCAGGCCGGCCGGCTCAAGGTGACGGGGGAGGCCATGAAGCAGGTCACCTTCCACGACGCCTGCTACCTCGGCCGCCACAACGACGTCTACGACGCCCCGCGCGAGGTCCTCGGCGCCGTGCCCGGCCTCACGCAGATCGAGATGCCCCGCAACCGCCGCGGCAGCTTCTGCTGCGGCGCCGGCGGCGGCCGCATGTTCATGGAGGAGGATCTCGGCACCCGCATCAACCAGAACCGCGTCGCCGAGGCCGCCGCGACCGGCGCCGCCGAGGTGTGCACCAGTTGCCCGTTCTGCCTGACCATGATCGAGGACGGCATCAAGGAGACCGGCCGGGAGGAGAACCTCTCCGCACGTGACATCGCGGAGGTGATCGCCGACAATCTCGCGTGAGCGGATCGATGGGTTGTCGTCTCGGGTTCACATGCCTATACTCCTCCAGAGGGCCTGGTGGACTCTGCCGTCGCTCGCTGGAGGAGGATCTTCATGCACAACACCCACCCACCGCCGCCTTTCTGCGTCGTAGATTGCGCGCTCGTCACGCGCGTGACCGGCCGCAGCGTTCAGAATCTCCGCGAACTCCGCGATGCCTTGCTGACCGTCGACACCTCGAGCATGTACAACCACTTCTGGGGCGGACTCCTGCGTCCCCATTTCGACGACCCCGAGTACCACAACGACTTCGCCGTCTGGGCACGCCACGGTTTGCATGATCGTGTCCTCGCCGAGCGCCTGGCCGCCGTCGATACCGCCGAGTACGTGAACCTGGAGGACCTGCGCGTGGATCTCGTCGACATCTGCGAGGACCGCCTCGACGAGGTCGACATGGTGCCCTGGGCGCCCCGGGATCAGCAGTTTCATTTCCAGAGCGCACATATCGTCGTCTTCCAGACGGACCACGAGGTGGCCGGCCCGCGGGACCTGCCGCAAGCCCTGCTGCGGTTCAGCCGCGGCAGTGTCTTCTACCATTTCATCGATGCACGACGCCGCCACGCGGACCGGAGCGACGATCTACGCCACTGGCTCGCGGATCACGGCGAGATTTACCAGCCGCTTGTCGCGCAACTTGGCGCCATCGATCCGTTGCAGGGATCGCTGCATGACCTGAAACGTCGCGTGGCGGACGTGGTCGACGCATTCATGGCGGGAGGTGAGTCGTGAAGCGGTTGCTGGCGCAGTATGCCGAGGTCGCTGGACGAAGCGTTGTCGAGCAGCTCACGTCACTCGCGCGACCATTGCAGGGATTGAGCGTCGTCCACGTGAACTCGACCCGGACCGGAGGCGGCGTGGCGGAGATCCTCGCCTGGATGGTGCCCTGCCTCCAGGAGTTGGGTCTGGCCGCACGCTGGGAGGTCATCCAGGGCGAAGGAGCCTTTTTCGCGTGCACCAAGGCATTTCACAACGGGCTACAAGGGCACGAGGTCGCGCTCGACGGCGTTCTGCTCGCCGCCTACGCGCAGACGAATGCCGACAACGCCGACCGCTTGCGCGGCGTCTTGCGCGACGCCGATCTGGTCGTCGTACACGATCCCCAGCCGGCTCCGCTGCTCGGGCAAATTCCGGACCGCCGCGGCACGTGGATCTGGCGGTGCCACATCGACGCGAGCCGACCGTATCGACCGGTCTGGAAGTACCTGCGTCGACACCTCGCCGGCTATGACGCCAGCATCTTCTCCTTGCCGGATTTTACCCAGCGGTTGCCGCACCAGCAGTTCCTGATACCGCCGAGCATCGACCCCCTGAGCGAGAAGAACGCGGACCTGACGCCGGCCGAGGTTGCCGAGGTGTACCCGCGTTTCAACCTCGATCCGGACCGGCCCCTGGTGACGCAGATCAGCAGGTTCGATCGTTTCAAGGACCCCGTAGGGGTCATCCGCGCCTTTCGTCTCGCGAAGCGCAGCGTCCCGACGTTGCAACTGGTCCTGGCCGGCGGTGACGCCACGGACGACCCCGAGGGGGCGGCCGTCTACCGGGAGGTACAGGCCGCCGCGGCCGGAGATCCCGACGTCCACCTCCTGCTCCTGCCGTCCGATGCACATCGCACCATCAACGCCTTGCAGCGCGCGAGCGACGTCGTCCTGCAGAAATCTACGCGCGAGGGATTCGGGCTGACGGTCAGCGAGGCTCTCTGGAAGGCGCGGCCGGTGATCGGCGGCAACACGGGCGGCATCCGGTTGCAGGTCGTGGACCACCAGACGGGGTTCCTGGTCGATACGCCCGAGGGTGCCGCCGAGCGCCTGCGTTATCTCCTTTCCCGTCCGCGACTGCGCGACGAAATGGGTCGCAAGGGCCGCGCGTTCGTGCGCGAGAACTTCCTGCTCACCCGGCACCTCGCGGAGTACCTCGCGCTCTTCAACGTGCTGCTCGGCGGTATGGCCGAGCGGATCGAGGTGGCGTGATGACGCGGGAGGTCGAGGCGTTCTTTCGCCGGCTGGCGGCAGCCCCGCGGGCCGTGCTCGGACTCGATTACGACGGCACCCTGGCGCCATTCCACCGGCGGCCGGCCGAAGCCGTGCCGCACCGCCACTTGCGCGGTATCCTGCGCCGGATCATGGAGGAGGGTCGGACGCGCGTCGTCGTGATCTCCGGGCGCCCGGCGGACGACGTGCGTCGCCTGCTGGGGCCGGGGACCACGTCGGAGATCTGGGGCGCTCACGGCTGGGAGCACCTGCGGCCGGGGTGTCCTGCCGCCCCCCTGCCGGTCGACGGGCGGATCCTGTCGACGCTGGCGCGAGCCCGTGACGCGCTCGCGGTCGGCGGATTGCTCGGTCGCGCGGAGTGGAAGACCGCGAGCGTGGCGGTGCACTGGCGAGGCGAGAGCGACGCGCCGGCCATCGCTGCGGCTGCCCGGGCGGCGCTGGCGCCACTGGCCGATGCGCCGGCTTTCGAACTTCTCGAGTTCGCGGCCGGCGTCGAGTTGCGTTGCCGGCAACGGCACAAGGGCACGGCGCTGGCGGCCGTGCTCGCGGCCGAGGCCCCCGGGGTCCCCGCCGCCTACCTCGGTGACGACCAGACGGACGAGGACGCGTTCACCGTGCTTGCGAGTCGCGGCCTCGCCGTGCTGGTGGCCGAGGCGCCGCGCCCCTCGGCGGCGGCAACGAACGTCGCGCCGGGCGACGGCGTTCGCGATTTCCTGACGCGCTGGCTGGCGACGACGGCAACGACGCCGGAGTCACGTGGCATCGCGAGCATCGGCGGTGCGCCATGAGCACCCGGAGTTCCGGCCACCGGCTCGTGATCGTCTCCAACCGTCTTCCGGTCGTCGCGTCCCGTTCGGCCGGGGCATGGCACTTGAAGCGCGGCAGCGGCGGACTGGTGACGGCCCTGGCGCCGGTGCTGCGCGACCGCGGCGGCCTGTGGATCGGTTGGCCCGGTGTCGCGACTCTGCCAGACGGCGAACTGCGCCGCGCGTTGCAGCGCGCGGGACGCGACACCGGTTACGACCTCGTGCCCGTCTTTCTGGACGAACGCGAGATGCGGCTCTACTACCAGGGCTTCGCCAACGAGATCCTCTGGCCGCTCTTTCATGACCTCCAGAGTCGCTGCCGGTTCCAATCCGCGGCGTGGCAGGTTTACGCGCGCGTCAATGCGCGCTTCGCCGCGGGCATACGCGCGCAACTGCGCGCCGACGACTTCGTCTGGGTGCATGACTACCACCTGTTGCAGGTCGCGGCCCACTTGCGACAGGCCGGCGCGAGGCAGCGGCTCGCGTTCTTCCTGCACGTCCCGTTCCCGCCGCTTGACATCTATCTCAAACTTCCCCGGCGCCATCAGATCCTGGCCGACCTGCTGGCTTACGACCTCCTCGGGTTCCAGGTGGCGCGGGATCTACGCAACTTCGTCCAGTGCGTTCGCTCGCTCTTCCGCGACGAGGCGAGAATCGACCGTCAGGGCAACCGTACGACGATCACCTTCCGCGAGCGGGAAACGCAGATCGGCGCCTTCCCGATCAGCATCGACTACGCAGACTTCGCCGCCGGTGCGGCCGAGGCAGGCGTGGCCCGGCGGGCGCGCTTCATTCGCGAGCAGTTTCCCGGCCAGCAGATTCTCCTGGGCGTCGATCGACTGGACTACACGAAGGGCCTGCCAGAGAAGTTGCGCGCCCTGCGGGAGACCCTTCAGCGCTGGCCCGACCTGCAAGGCCGTCTCACCTTGGTCCAGATCGTCGTGCCTAGTCGGGACGACATCCGCGCGTACGCCGAGTTGCGGAAGGACCTGCACCGGCTGATCGGCGAGATCAATGGCGAGTTCACCCGGCCGGGCTGGGTGCCGGTCCATTATCTGTACCGGCATCTCGACCGGTCGGAATTGCTGGCGTACTATCGTGCTGCGGACATCATGCTGGTGACGCCGCTCAAGGACGGCATGAACCTGGTCGCCAAGGAGTATGCGGTCGCCAATCATGACCAGCACGGAGTCCTGGTGCTCAGCGAGTTCGCCGGCGCGGTGAGTCAACTCCACCGCTGGGTATTCGCGGTGAACCCGCACGACGCCGAGAACGTGGCGGAGGCGATTCACGCCGCCTGGCATCTCGGCGCGGAGGACCGGCGGGGACGGATGGCGGCCCTGCAGCGATCGATCCGTCGCCAGGACGTGTTCTGGTGGGTCAATGCATTTCTACAGGCCGCACTGCACCGGGGGCTCGACGACTTCCCGGTGCTCGAGGAATACGTGCCGCCGCCGGCGTCCGCCTGGTCGGAGCTCGAGGCGGAGGTGTAGCTGACGCGGGTTCGCGTCCTTGCGTGCTCTGCCCGAGGCGCGGACGGCTCGCGCCGACCAGACGTCGACCTGCAAGCGAACGATTGACCGTGTCCCGTGCATGATTACCATGTCCGGGTCTTTCGGCGGAATGCCGCCGTCGCCTCGATGTGATTCACCAGGAGCGTGCCATGAGCGAAGCGAACCCCGTCCGCTCGACTCCCCGCCTCGACCGGCTCTTCGCCCGGGGCAAGTCCTTCCTCGGCTCCGAGTTGCCCATCATGTGCGGCGCGATGACCTGGATCAGCGAGCCGCACCTCGTCTCGTTGATGAGCAACCTGGGGGCCTTCGGCTGCCTGGCGGCCGGAAACATGCCGCCCGAGCAGTTTGCCGCCTACGTCGAGCAGACCCGCCAGATGACGGACCGGCCATTCGCCGGCAACCTCATCACCATCGCGCCGAACTACCAGGCGCACCTGGACATCCTGTGTCGCGCGGAGGTTTCCCACATCGTCTTCGCCGGTTCGATCCCACGCGAGAGCGAAGTCGCGCAGGCCAAGGCCAGCGGCGCTCGCGTGCTCTGCTTCGCGTCGACCGATTCCATCGCGCGGCGCATGATCGACTACGGGGCCGACGGGCTCATCCTCGAGGGCAGCGAGGCCGGCGGCCATATCGGCCACGTCTCGACGGTGGTGCTGCTGCAGGAGATCCTGTTCCAGTTTGGCGAGCAGGTGCCCATCTTCGTCGCCGGCGGCATCGGCAGCGGCAAGCTGATCGCGCACCTGGGCCTCATGGGCGCGGCCGGGGCCCAGATGGGCACGCGCTTCGTGATGGCCGAGGAATGCCGCGCGCATCCGCGCTTCAAGGACGTCTTCATCAAGGCCCGCGCCCGCGAGGCGATCTCGACCCCGCAGTACAGCAACAAGCTGCCGGTGGTCGCGGTGCGCGCTCTCGCCAACCAGGCCATGTCGACCTTCGGCGAGTTGCAACTCGACCTGCTCAAGAAGCTCCAGGCGGGCGAGATCGGTCGCCAGGAGGCGCAGTACGAGGTCGAGCACTTCTGGGTCGGCAGCCTGCGCGAGGCGGCCGTCGAGGGGAACGTCGAGAAGGGTTCCTTGATGGCGGGGCAGTCGGTCGGTCTCTGCCAGAAGGTGCAACCGCTGCGGGAGATCCTCGAGGAACTGGTGCGCGAGGCGGATTCCGCGCTCGCCCTGGCCGAATCGCATCTCGCGGGGACAGCCGCGGCCGCGCGCGGCAGCAGCGGCTAGCGCCTGGCGTCTCTCAGGTAGCCTCGACGTCGCGGCGGTCCCGCAGTTGCAGCAGGAACCGCCGGAACGGGGCCCACTGGCACTGGGCATTGCACACGGCCAGGTCGTCCATGGATGTGCAATGGTGCTCGCAGCCGTCCTGGCCGGCCAGGATATCCGGCGGCGGAACCTCGGCCAGGAACGGCGCGAACCTCCGGGCCTCGATCGTGAAGGTGCTGCCGCACCGCGGATCCACGTGATTGAAGTAGAGCAGGTTGTACTGCGGGTCGCCCTGGTCGAAGGTCATCCCCAGCGGTTCGACATGGTGGCCGTCCATGATGTCGCGGCTCGAGAACCACGTCTGGCAGCACGGACACTGGTAGAAACGGTCGCGGTTCACGACGGAGTCCTTTCTCGACGCATTGCTACGGGAATTATCGTACGGGCGGCCTTTAGCTGTAGCACGAGAATGTCCCGGACGACGGATATCGGATCGAGTATGTCCTGTCAAGACGCCGGATTTCCCCCGCGAAGCCGTGACCGTTCGCGCGGACGGTAGATTCGTCTCTTTCAATATGGTAAAATGCTCAGGTCGTCTCGATAACGCCGTCTACCGGGGGGATGGACATGACTACGCGCTGGCTCTTTTTGCTCCTGGCCATGGGTTTCCTGGTTTCCGAGGTGCCGGGGAAGACCCTCGAACTCGGCAACCGGGCCCCCGCACCCGCCCAGAAGTCGATGGTCCAGCCACCGCCGCCGCCGGTCCGGGTGCGCCAGGGCGGCGACACCCTGGCCAACGCGACGCCGATCACCACCTTGCCGTTCGTGGGCAGCGGATCGACGGCGGGCTTCGCCGACGACTACGACTCCGCCTGCCCCGACCTCGGTTCCAACTCTCCGGACGTGGTCTACTCCTTCGAGCGTCCCGAGTACGGCACGCTGACCATCGACCTCTGCGGCTCGACGTACGACACCAAGATCTACGTCATGAGCGAGGAGGGTCAGATCTTCGACTGCAACGACGATTTCGCCGGCGACGACTGCAACCCGCAGGCCTCCCGGATCGACAACCTGTGGCTGCCGCCCGGCCGGACGTACTACCTGGTGGTCGACGGCTCGGGGGACGACGCCGGTCACTACGAATTCGTGATGCGCCGCTGGGAGGAGGATCCGGAGGTGCCGCCCGGCGGCGGCGACACCATCGCCAGCGCGGTGGTCATCCCGGGCCTACCTTACGACGACACCGGCACCACCGCCGGCTATACCGACGACTACGACGAGATCTGCCCCTACAGCGGCGCCACGGCCCCGGACGTCGTCTACAAGTACGTCGCCACGACGACGCAGCCGGTCAACGTCGACCTGTGTGGCTCGGCCTACGACACCAAGCTGTACGTGTATGATGGGGCCTTGAATCTGATCGCCTGCAACGACGACTTTTACTTTGGGGCTCCTTGCGGCACCTACGTCTCCAAGCTGGAGAACGTGAACCTTTACGCCGGCACCACCTACTACGTCATCATCGACGGCTACGGCGCGGCCTCCGGCGACTACGTCATCGCGATCGACACCTTCGCGCCCTGCGTCGTCACTTGCCCTGCCGGCGGCTTTCCCGAGGGCGAACCGCCGATGGGCCAGGACTACGTCGACAACTACGACGGCGGTTGCAACACCGAGCCTGGTTTCCCATTTCAGGTCCTTCCCGCGGACTACAACGGCGAACTTACCCTCTGCGGCGAGAGCGGCTGGTACAATTTCCAGGGCAGCGAGTACCGCGACACCGACTGGTATATCCTGTCCAAAGGTCCGGCCGGCAGCATCGAGGTCACCCTCGACGCCGAGATCGCGACCTACATGTTCGAACTGAGCCCTCAGGACTGCGCCGCGGTTGGCGTTCTCCAGCAGGCGACCGGCGGCCCCTGCGCCGAGGCTTTCATGTCCATAAGCGGCTACGGCCATATGGCCCCCGTGTGGTTCTGGGTCGGCCCGACGGTCTTCGCTCCCCCGGTTGGCGGCGACAGCACGTACGACTACGTCGTCTGGTTTTCCGGTCTAGAACCAGGCATGATCACCACCGAGGCCTCGACCTGGTCGACGGTGAAGGCGCTGTATCGGTGATATGGAGTGACCTTGTGTCTAGGGCCGTCTTCCTGCGGGGAGGCGGCCTTTCTGTCGTCCGGCGGGGTCAGGCGCGGGAGTGGGGCCAGGCTGACGCCGTCCCGCGCACTCTGGCCGAGGATTGAATCCCTCCTCTCAGCGTGGTAGAATGCCCGGGACGCCTCGATACGCCGCCTACCGGGGGGAGGGACATGGCTATGCGCTGGCTATTCTCAATCATCGCATTGGGTTTGCTGGCTGGTGACGGGCAGGCGAAGGCCCCCGATCTCGGCAATCGGTCGCCGGATCCCGCACAGAAATTGATGATCCAGACACCTCCGCCGCCAGTCCAGGTGCGCCAGGGCGGCGACACGCTGGCCACCGCGACGCCGATCACCAGCTTGCCGTTCGTGGGCGGCGGCTGGACGGCGGGCTTCACCGACGACTACGACTCCGCCTGCCCCGACCTCGGTTCCGATTCGCCGGACGTGGTCTACTCCTTCGAGCGCCCCGAGTACGGCACGCTGACCATCGACCTCTGCGGCTCGACGTATGACACCAAGATCTACGTGATGAGCGACGAGGGTCAGATCTTCGACTGCAACGACGACTTCGACGACGACGACTGCGACCCGCAGGCCTCGCGGATCGACAACCTGTGGTTGCCGCCCGGCCGGACGTACTACCTGGTGGTCGACGGCTCGGGAGGCGATGCCGGCCACTACGAGTTCGAGATGCGTCGCTGGGACGAGGATCCGGCGCTGCCACCCGGCGGCAACGGCGACACCATCGCCACCGCGAGGGTCATCCCGGGCCTACCGTACGACGACACCGGCACCACCGTCGGCTACAACGACGACTACGACGAGATCTGTCCCTACAGCGGCGCCACCGCTCCGGACGTCGTCTACCGGTACACCGCGAACACGACCGTGGCCATCTGCCTCGACCTGTGCTACTCGACCTACGACACCAAGCTGTACGTGTACGACACCTACCTGAACCTGATCGCCTGCAACGACGACTTCTACTTCGGACCCCCCTGCGGCACCTACGTCTCCAGGCTGGACAACGTGACCCTCAACGCCGGCATGACCTACTACATCATCATCGACGGGTACGGGTCGGCATCCGGAGCCTATGTCCTGGATATCCCGGCTTACGCACCGTGCGTCGTCGCCTGCCCGGCCGGCGGCTGGCCCGAGGGTGAGCCGCCGATGGTCGACGGCTACGTCGATACCTACAACGGCGGCTGCAACACCGACCCCGAGTTCCCCTTCCAGGCCATCCATCCCGGCCCGCAGGGCAACGCGATCCTGTGCGGCGAGAGCGGCTGGTACACGTTCCAGGGCAGCCAGTACCGGGACACCGACTGGTACATCCTGGCCATGGGTACTGCCGGCAGCATCGAGATCACCCTCGACGCCGAGATCGCGACCTACATGTTCGAGCTGAGCCCACAGGACTGCGCCGCGGTCGGCGTTCTCCAGCAGGCGACCGGCGGTCCCTGCACCGAGGCCTTCATGACCATCAGCGGCTACGCCCATCTGGCCCCCGTGTGGTTCTGGGTCGGCCCGACGGTCTTCGCGCCGCCGGCTGGCGGCGACAACACGTACGACTACGTCGCGTGGATCACAGGTCTCGCCCCCGGCGACGTCGAGACCGAAGGCGCTACCTGGTCGACGGTGAAGGCGCTGTATCGGTGATATGGATCTCTCCCCCGGCACCACCCACGCAGACGAGGGCCGGCGCGAACGCCGGCCCTCGTGGTGGATGACCCCGCTACCGACGCGACCCTCGCGGGTCGTTCCGGCTATTTGATCAACGACAGCTTGCAGGTCTGCGTCTTGCCGCCGGCGAGCAGGCGGACGTGATAGGTGCCGCTGGGCACCGTCTGTCCGCCGTCGTCGCGACCCATCCAGGTGTACTCGTGTCGGCCGGCCGGGAGCTCGGCGTCGACCACCGTGGTCACGCGTCGTCCGGCGAGATCGAACACCGCCAGCTGCGCGTGGCCCGGCTCGCCGAGATCGAAGGCCAGCGTGGTCATGGGATTGAAGGGATTCGGATACGGCGGATGCAGCCGCATGAGCCCCGGCACCACCTGGTCCGCCTGCGAGGTGATCATCGCCACCAGGTGCTCCCCGTTGGCGCTCGGCGCGAACCGGGCGGAATCGGGTTCGGCGGCGTCCAGCCAGATCGGCCAGCCGTGAGGCTCCTCGCCGTCCGCGCCCGCGAGCAGGAAGTCCGCCTGTCCGCCGGCCGGGACGACGTAGCGGAACGTCGCCAGGGTGATCTCCGGCTGGAGCGGCGGGATGTCCCCGTTCATCACGACGTCGAACGCCGGCGCCTCGGCCTGGTTGGTCGCGCCGGGCGGCAGCTGCCAGCCGGTGAAATGACCATCGCCGCTGGCGATCAGGCGTCCCTGCCACGCGAAGAGGCCGGCCGCGCCGCTGGGATCGCGCAGCACCACCCGGCCGCTCAGTTCGCGCTCTTCGAAGAGATCGCTGCTCGCCTCCATGGCGTCGGTGCCGTCGTCCCAGACGATGGCGACGCGGTTGCTGTCGGACACGGCCTCGAAGCAGCGTCCGCGCAGCTTGACCGGCGCCAGGTCGGTGCCGGCCAGGGTGAGGACGGCCGCGTGCTCGCCCACCTGCGACGACGAGTAACGGACGCGGACCGCGCGGCTGCCGCCGGCCGGCACGCTGATCTCGCCGCCGCCGACGACGCTGAACTCCCGGCCGGAGATCGCGACGGCGCCGCTGAGCACCTCGGTGCTCTCGTTGCGCAGCAGGCAGCTGCGCGTCAGCTCCTCGCCGGGGCTGACCGCCCCGAAATCCAGCCGGTCGACGTCGAACCGCCGCATCGCGAGCTGGTTCACCGCGACGCCGTGCATGTCGATGGGGTACGCGGTCTCGCTGTTGAACTCGAGACGCGCGTCGTGCGTGCCCACCGTCTGCGGCGCGAAGGTGACCACGCCGCTGAAGGAATAGCCGGGCAGGAGCGTGCGGGGGCCGACCGGCGACCAGGTGTAGTTCGGATCCTCGCAGCCGACCGTGTAGGTGACCGTCGCCACGCCGGGATTCGAGACCACCCAGTTGCGGACGACGCTCCCGCCGATGGTCGCCGCGCCGAAGTCGATGTACGCCGGCCGGACGTGGCAGATCGCGTCGGCGCCGTAGACCACCACCATCAGCGGCCGGCAGGCGGCGCCGAAGCTCCACTGCCAGATGGTCTGGCCGTAGGCCGGCGCGTGGAACGACGCCTGCACCGTGCGCGTGGCGCCCGGTGCCAGCGAGAACGAGCCGCCGCCGGTCAGGACGTCGGCCAGGCCGGGCACGCTGGCCACCGCGAGCGACACCGCCGCGTTGCCCGCATTGTGGATGTTGAAGGTCTTGGTGCGAGTCCGCGACAGCGGCAGGAAATCGACGTTGAGGTAGGCCGGCAGCGTGTAGCAGGTCAGAGACACCGGGATGCACTCGCCCGTCAGCGGGATGCCCGGGCAATCCGGGCCACCGAGTTCGAGGAGGCCGGTCGCGGAGCCCAGAACCTCCGGCTCCAGCCGGATCACGATGGTGCGCGTCTCCTCCGGGGCGAGCTCGCCGGCGTCGCCGCCGGAGAGGATCTGGAATCCGGCGCCGGAGACCACCGGCGCGAGGGACAGGGGGATGCAACCCTGGTTGGTGACGTGCAGTTGCCGCTCGGCAAGGTACCCGATCTCGACGTCGCCGAAATCGAGCAACTCGGCGTCGACCGTGCAGATCGCCTGTCCCTCGATCGCCGTCCCCGCGAGCGGCACGGCAGCGCACCCGGTTTCGCCGAGACCGAGCACGCCCACGTAGCCGCCGGCGGCCGGCGGCGTGAAGGTGATGGTGATGGTCCGCGAGGCGCCGGGCGGCACCTGCAGCCAGAGCGGGAAGCCGGTATCCCACGAGGCGGCGAAGGCGGCGCCCTCGACCACAGGGAAGACCACCAGCGTCCCCTGCCCGCTGTTGCCCAGCTGCACCGTCGCCGTGCGGTGATTACCCACGCAGGTGGGTGCGAAGGTGATCTCGGCCGGGGTGATCGAGCACGACGGCAGCGACCCGCTGCCTTCGCCGATGAGAGTCAAGGGATCGCAGCAGTCGATGCTCGGCGCGAGCTGGGCCGAGAAGAGGCCGAGGTCCGTCGGGATGAAGGCGACCCGGACGGTGTGGGTGGCATTCGTCGGGATGGTCACCGGCCCGCCGCCGGTGACGACGTGGAAGCCCTCGCCGGCGATTGCGAAGGTCACGTTCGGCAGGGCGATGTCGCCCGTGTTCTGGAGCCCGATGTCGAACTGGGTGACCGAGCCGATGAGGCGGTCGCCCGCGTCGAGCGGATTGGCGACGGTCCAGGCGCAACTCACGATCGCTTCACGCACCGTGACCGTGATGGGCACGTCGGTGCACCATTCCGTGCCGAGGTCCAGGCTTCCCGTGTACACGCCGGGTTCGGGGCCGATGAAGCGCACCCGGATCTCCAGCTGGCCGCCGGCCGCGACCTCGTGGGGACCGCCGCCGGCGGCGATGCTGAATCCGGGATCTGCGATCTGGGCGTTCACCGCCAGCGGCAACTCGCCCTGGTTGCGGACCGTGACCAGGTAATCGACCGGCACCGTGGCCGGCACCACGCCGCCGTCGACGGCTTCAGGTTCGACCACGCAGTAGGGGCCGTACTCCCGGCCGACGCCGAGGCAGGCCACGCCGGCGCAGGCGTCGGCACCGAGGTCGAGCGTCGCGCTGAAGGCGCCGATTGCCGCCGGCGCGAAGGTGACCTGGATCAACCGCGATTGTCCCGGCTCCAGGGTGAACGGTCCTTCGCCGGCCGTCACCGCGAAGGGCCCCGGCGGGAGCGTCGCCTGCCCATCGATGGGCAACGTCCCCGCGTTGGTCACCGTCACGGTGTCGACGGCCGAGTACCCTATCGGCAACAGGCCGAAGTCCAGCGTCGTGGGCGCCACGACGCAGGCCGTCACCGCGGGGACGCCGACCACGGACAGGTCCACGTTCTGGCATCCGCCGAGCAGCCGCAGGGTCGCGTCGAAGGGACCTAACGCCGGCGGCGTCACGGCCACGGTCACGATGTGGTTGGAAGACGGCGCCAGCTCGACCCAGCCGCCGCCCGCGGTGATCACGAAGGCCTCGGGATCGTCGAGCAGGGCGATGTCTCCGGTGAGGACCTCGGTGCCGATGTTGCGTATGGTCAACGTGCGAGCGATGGTCCGTCCCACGGCGATCTGTCCGCAATCGCCGGTGCCGTTGCCGTCCAGAAGCACCACGCAGTCGCTCGAGGCCGGCAACGTCGTGCCGTGCAGGAGCAGATCCGGCGCGGCCGGCTGGCCGAAGCCGACGCGTCCCATCTGTGCGCCCAGGTCCGTCGGCGAGAAGCGCACCACGATGTCCTGGCTGCCGCCGGGATTCAGCGTGAAGTCCGTGGTGTCGTAGCCGAGGGTGAAGTTCTCGCCGGCGGTGATCTGCGGCGAGAAGTTCAGCGGCACGTCGCCGTCGTTGTGGACGGTGCAGGTCAGGTCGCGCAGGTCGTTTGGCGCCATCCAGCCGAATTCGAGCGACCGCGGCGCCAGGCTCACCGGCGGTGCGACGTCGCCGCCGCCCGTCAGCGGCAGCACCAGCAGAGGCCCGCAGCTCTCCAGGATGAGGTCGCCGTAGAACGGTCCGGTGGCATATGGCGAGAAACGGACTTGCACGTCGAGGCTCGCTCCCGGCGCGAGGCGGCACCACGTGGGTAGCGTGGTCCAGTCGCCGGTGCTGTGCTTGTAGTCGTAGGCTTCGCCGCTCACGGTGATCGTGCCGCACATGGTCGCCGGATACGGATTGGTCACGGTGATCGTGCGCGTGAGCTGGCTGCCCGTGGGGACGGCGCCGAAATCGGTGTCGCCCGCGGCACTCAGGTGGAGCGGCGGGCCGCTACCATCATCGTTGATCCGGCAGACAGGTTCGCCCGAACACCCCGAGATCGGCGGCGCCACGATGAACGGCGATCCGGGCGCTCCGACCCAGATCGGCTGCTGGACGCGGTAGCCCGGGGGATCCCACAGCGAGGGCAGCGGCGAGGGCAGGATGTGGAACGAGATCTCCTGGTCGGGATCCGGCACGAAGATGGTGGCCGTCGCGAGCAGCCTCACGTCCGAGTGGACCAGCGGCATCGGCAAGCCGACGATGAACACCGGCGGCGTGCCGATGTTCAGCCCGTTGTTGGCGACGTTCCAGACGATCGCGGGCGCCGGCCCGGCCGTCTCGACTTCGACCGTGCACTCCCAGCCGTAGAGGTTCGTGAGGTTGTTCGGCGAGATCAACAGGAGGTAGGCGGTAACCTGCTGGTTGGGCGTGGTCGTTATCATGGAGGTGGTTTCGCCGAGAGGGTCGAAGGCGACGACCATGCCGTCACCGGTCGACGGTATGGGCCAGGTGCCGCGACCGGCGAGCGGCAGCGGGTCGCAGGTGCCGCCGCTCGCGACCAGCAGTCCCGTGTAGTAGATGTCATCCGCGGGGCTGAAGGTCACGCCGACACGGTGGCTCTCGCCCGGCGCCACGGTCACCGGCCCGGCGCCGCTGGTCACGGCGAAGGCCGCCCCGACGACGCTGAACGTCACGTCGATCAAGGGAAGGTTGCCCGTGTTGCGGTACTCGAACTCGAACTGCGTCTGGGAGGCAACCTGTTGCTCGCCGAAGTTTCCCAGTTCGAGCCCGTTCCAGTCGCACGCAAGTACGCCGGCGACGGCGGACGCGGTCACCGGCACGTCGCTGCACGATGTCGAGCCGAGAAGGACGATGCCGTCGTAGGCGCCCGGCGTGTTGGCCAGGAACTGGACCTGGACCAGCAGGGTGTCGCCCGGCGCCACGAGGTGCTGACCGCCGCCCTGCGTGATCGTGAAGACGGGTGATGCGATCGACGGGTTCACCACCATCGAGGTCTCGCCGAGGTTGCTCACGGACAGGCTCATGGTGATCGGCAAGCCGACGATGGTCTGTCCCCCCACGAGTTCCGGCGGCTCGACCTGGCAGATCGGGCCGCTGTCGATCCCGACGCCGTGCAGCGCGACGTCGTCGCAGTCCTCGGTGCCGAGAGCCAGGATGGCGTCGTAGGACACCTCGGCCGGCGGCGTGAAGGACACCTCGACCCGGTGCGTGTCGCCGGGTGCGAGGGCGAAGGCGCCGGCGCCGGCGATGATGTGGAACGGCCCGGCGGCCAGCGACGCGTTGCCGTACAGCGGCTCGCTGCCCTGGTTGGACACGCTCACGACGCGGACCGGGGCGCTGCCGAGTTCCACCAGACCGAAGTCGATCGCCGTGGGGCTGACGTCGCAGGCGACCTGGGTCGATCGTCCGGAGAGCGCCATGGTGGCGAGCGATCCCGCGCACTCGAGCAGCAGGTCGCCGAGATGGAGGCCCGGCGTCGAGGGCCAGTAGAGAACGTCGACCGCGCGCGTGGCGCCGGGAGCGAGGCGGACCCAGGTGGGTTCCGCGGTCCAGGGACCGCCGTCGTGCCGTGTCTGGAAGTCCTCGCCGGCCAGGGTCAGCAGGCCGCAGACGGTCGTCGACCCGGCATTGTGCAGCTGTAACGTGTGGATGACCTGGGTGCCGACCGCGACGGTGCCAAAGTCGCTGTCGCCGACGAGCGTGACCTCGAGGACCGGGTCGACGCCGTCGTCGTTGATCAGCGAGACCGGCAGCGCGGTGCAGCCCGACGCCGGCGGCGCCATGACGAAGCCCTGTCCCGGCGGCGGCGCCCAGTCGGGCTGCTGCACGGGATAGCCGGGCGGCTGGATCAGCGAGGGAATCGAGGACGGCAGGATGTGGAACGCGATCTCCTGGCCGGGTTGCGGCACGTAGATGGTGGCCGTCGCCAGCAGGACGACGTCGGTGTTGGGCAACGGCACGGGCACGCCCACGATGAACTCGGGCGGCTGCATGATGTTCAGGCCGCTGGCCGCCAGCGTCCAGGTGATCGGCGGCGCCGGGCCGTCGGTCTGCACGTCGACGTAGCACTCCCAGCCGTTGATCGCCTCCTCGCCCGTCGGGTCGAGCAACAGCAGGTAGGCCGTGACCTGCTGGTATGGCGTGCTGGTGGTGACCGACGTGGTCTCGCCCTGCGGATCGAAGGCGATGGTCAGGGTGTCGGCCGTGGCGACGGCACACGACAAGACCGCCGTCAGCACCGTGACAGCGACAATCGACGGACGCACCGTGGACATGATGTTCCCCCCGGAAATGCCAGGCGAATTTCGTCGTCATCGACAACGAAACCTCAACACCATTGTCTCACAGCGGGCGGGGATTTTCCAGAGATCAAAGATCCTGCGCGAGGCGATTCAACCGTCGTCGAGCTTCCTGACACGCGGGATCGCGAGCGAGCGCCAATTTCAGGTAAGCGATGGCGCGTTCCGGTTGCCTCGCCTCGTCGTAGAGGATGCCGAGGTTCAGCAGGGGCGACACATCGCCGGGGCGCAACTCGGCGGCCCGCACCAGGGCGGCCGCGGCGTCGTTGCCACGGCGGGCGCGCACGGCGAGCACGCCGAGGGTGTTCCAGATCTGGCCGTCCTGGGGCGCCAGGCGCAGGGCGGCATCGACGAGGTCGCCCGCCTGTTGCAGCCGCCCGCGTTGCAGCGCGGCGCGCGCCAGCCCATGCAGGGCCTCGGCCCGCTGGGGACCCGACAACCGGGACGACCCCGCCGCCAGGTGCAACAGCGCCTCCGCCCGGCCGGGGGCGCCGGACTCGAGCCAGAGCAGACCGGCCGTGAGGGCGTAGTCGGGCCGGCCGCAGGACAGCCGGACCGCCTGGTCGATCGCCTCCAGCGCGGCCCGCCGATCGCCGTCGAGATGGCAGGCGGCGGCCAGCTCCGCCCAGGCCCCGGCGTTGTCGGCGTCCTCGCGGACCTTGCGGCCGGCGAGCTGGCGATACCGCAGCTGCTTGGCGGGATCCTGGCGCAGCGAGCCGAGGTGGTGGATGGGGGCGTCGGTGGCCTGCACCTCGACGCCCGCCTCGTGCAGGCTCGCCTCCACCGTCTCGTGCAGGCAGCCGCGGAAGCGGATCGCCGGATCGCGCGGGAACAGGCGCACCTTGCTGCTGATCACGAAACCCAGCGCGGGCGGTCCGCCGGCCAGCCCGTGCGGATCGTCGTCAGGAACGCGCTGCCAGCCGCGGCGCCAGACACCCTCCGGCTGATAGTTGCGGGTGTCCACGGACAGCGCGGCGCGCCTGCCCGCGGCGTCGTGCCCTTGCACCCACGCGCGCAGGGAGCCGCACGTCGCCGCCGCAACCACCTCGTCGGCATCCAGCACGAAGATCCAGCGGCCACGACAGAGGTCGAGGCTCGCGTTGCGGGCCGCGGCGAAGTCGTCCCGCCAGGGGAGGGTGTGCACGCGCGCGCCGGCCGCCTCGGCGATCTCGAGGGTCGCGTCGGTGCTGCCCGTGTCGGCGACCACCATCTCGTCCACCAGCGCCCGCACGGACTCCAGGCAGCGGGCGAGGGACGACGCCTCGTCACGCACGATCATCGCGAGCGACAGGAGCGGTTCTCGACAAGGATCTGGTCCGGCGGGAGACGTCATGCCCGCCGCTGATGCATTTTGCGTGCCCGCATTCAGATCAAACGAAGGCCGCGTCCCCGGTCCAGGAACGCGGCCCACGGTCGGACACCGGCCTGATCAGCCGCGGATCGCCTTCACCGCCTCGGTCAGCGCCGGCACCACCTGGAAGAGGTCCCCGGCGATCCCGTAGTCCGCGACCTTGAAGATGGGGGCGTTGGGATCCTTGTTGATCGCCACGATGCACTTGCTCGAGCTCATGCCCGCGAGGTGCTGGATGGCGCCGCTGATGCCGCAGGCGATATACAGGTTGGGAGAGACAGTCTTGCCCGTCTGGCCCACCTGGTGCGGGTAGTCGACCCAGCCGGCATCGACGATCGCGCGGCTCGCGCCCGCGGCCGCCCCGAACGCGTCGGCGAGGTCCTCGATCATCTGGTAGTTCTCCGGCCCCTTGATGCCCCGGCCGCCCGACACCACCACCTCGGCCTCGGTCAGCGTCGCCTTGGCCGACCCGCCGGCCTCGACCGCGGTGACGCGCGCTTTCGGCGCCACCCCGGCCAGGCCCGGGTCGAAGGTCGCCGCCGCGGCGGAGCCACCGAATTCCTGCACGCCGAAGGCGTTCGGCCGGATCCCCACCACCGCGAGGTCCGTCTTAGCCTTCACGTCCGCGTAGCACTTGCCCGCGAAGATGGGACGACGCACCGTGAGGCCGCCGTCCCAGGCCAGCCCCACCGCGTCGCTGACGCACGCCACCCTGAGGCGCGCGGCGAGCTTCGGCCCGAGATCCTTGCCCAGGGCGGTGGAGGCCACCAGCAGCGCGTCCGGCTTCTGCTGCCCCAGGAACGTCGCGAGCGCGGTGGTCCACAGCTCGCTGTCGTAACGCTCGAACGCGGCGTCCGTCGCGGTGAACACCTTGTGGGCGCCGTGCTTGCCCGCCTGCGCGGCCAGGTCGCAGTCGGCGGCGTGCAGGTGCACGGCCCAGACCTCGCCGCCGTGCTGGTCGGTGAGGCGGCGAGCCTCGCTCAGCATCTGCCAGGCGACCTTCTTGATCTCGCCCGCGCGCTGCTCGATGAAAACGGCAATCGTCGGCATGGTGGACGACCTCTCCTAGATGAGCTTGGCTTCCTCGTGGAGCCGGCGCGCGAGTTCGCGGGCGGCGGCGACGGGATCGTCGGCGGCGATCATGGTGCACGCCCCGCGCGGCGGCGGCGGCGTGTAGAGTGCGATCTCGGTGAGGGACGACGGCGGCGCGATGCCGAGCTTCGCGCAGTCGAGCACCTCGACCGGCTTGGCGCCGGCCTTCATGATGTTGGGCAGGCTCGGCAGCCGCGGCTCGTTGAGCCCCTTGCCGCAGGTCAGCACGGCGGGCAGCGCGCAGGCGACGATCTCCTTGCCGCCCTCGATCTCGCGGTGCGCCGTCAGGTCCTTCTCCTGCAGGTCGAGCTTGCCGACGTAGCCGACGTGGGGCAGGCCGAGCAGTTCGGCGACCATGATGCCCACCTGGCTGCTGTCGTCGTCGATGGCCTTGATGCCGAAGAGGATCAGGTCGTACGCGTCGCGCTTGAGCACGGCGGCGAGCACCTCGGCGATGGCCAGCGGGTCGGCGCCTTCGAGCGCGGGGTCGGCGACGATCACGGCGCGGTCGGCACCCACCGCGAGGCAGTCCTTCTTGATCATCTCGCGGACCGCGGCTTCCGGTCCGACCGTGATCACCGTGATGTCGGAGCCGGCGAAGCGCTCCTTGGTCTTCACCGCTTCCTCGACCGCGAACTGGTCGTAGGGGTTGATGACCCGCGTGAACGCGGACCGGTCGAGCTGGGCGGCAGGCTGCGGCAGGGTGATCCGGGTCTCCGAATCGGGCACCTGCTTGACGCAGACGGCGATCTTCATGCTGGCTCCTTGTCAGGCGGTTCCCGGGCGCGGATCGCGCGGCGCGGGGACAGAGGCGGCGCCCCGAAGGCGCCGGCGACGACAGGGGCCCATGATAGGAATCCGCCGCGGTCGCGTCAATTGTGGAACCTGGCGCGATCTGGTATGTTCAAGCGGTCGTTTGTCAGGGGAGTTGTCGTGCGACCTGGATTGCAACGCGTCACGATGGTACTGGTAGTGATCCTCGCCGGGTGGGTCGGCCTGATGCCCACCGCCGATGCGTTGACCCGCAGTGCGTCCACCGTGGGCTTCATGTCGGTGAAGGCGAAGACTTGCGGGACGGCACCCCGTCCTGTCGCCGCTTGCGGCGCCAGTTCCTGCCCTGACACCGCTCTTGCCACTCCTGGTCCCTGTGGGGACGACACCGGTCCGGGGTGTTGCGCCACGCGCACGCAGAAGCCCGAACTCCCCGCCTGCCAGGCCCGGATCCCGCAACCGGCGCCCGATTGCGACAGCAACGCCCGCGGCGGGCGATGCTGCCAGTGCTTCCTGCTCGGTGGGTTGCTCCTCTTCGCAGCCGAAGAGCCGGCGGCTGAACCTGATTTGAGGTTGCTGGGGCGGATCTTGCCCGGCAACCATCCTCCCGTCGTCCGCAACCTCGTACCGCCCGTGCCACCCCCGATCGGTGACTCCGTCAGCCAGTTCGTCTGAGCCGCGCGCGCGTCGCGCGTGGCCACCCATCACCGAACTTGACGGAGGTCCATCATGTCCCGTTACAAGCACCTGACTGCGAGCGTCGCGGTCCTGTCCCTCTTCGCCGTCGGCGCGCTGGCAGCCACCGCGGCCGACCCCGCCGGTTGCGGCGGCTGTCCGCAGCCCTGCGCCACGGCCACCACCGCCACGGCACCCGCGGCTACTCCCGACGCGGCCACGACGGCGACGCCGACCCTGGCCGTGGCCGTCGAGGCTGTCCCGGCCGCCGCGGCGGTTTGTGCGGCCAAGGACTGCCCGCCGGAGTGCCGCGAGGCCTGCCTCAAGGCCTGCGGCGGCGACAAGGCCGCCTGTGATCCGCAAGCCTGCGCGCAGGCGTGTGCGAAGCAGTGCGGCGAGAAGGACGGCCAGGCCTGTGCGCAGAAGTGCGCCCAGGCGTGCAAGACCACCGGCGAGCAGGCGGCGGTCCAGTCCGCCAGCGCACCGTCGGGTTGCTGTGCCAAGGCGGCGGAGGCCAAGGCGGCCGTGACCCAGGCCAGCAAGTAGATCTCACCGCTCCGTTCAACCACAGGCACCCGCGGGCCCGGCTCGCGGGTGCCTTGTCGTGGCCGGCAGCTTGAGCCCGGCGCCAATCGCAGGTATGTTTGCTCTCCGCGTGGTGCTCCACTCCTGGGAGGATATCCGTCTTGACCAGCAACACCGATCTGGCCGCTTTCGACCTCGCCGTGGTGGGCGCGGGCTACGCGGGGTGCGCCGCCGCGCTCGCCTGCGCGCGCGAGGGCCTGCGCGTGGTGCTGGTGGCCGAGGCGGGAACCCCGGGCGGGGGAATGTTGACCGGCGCGCTGGCGGTCGGGAGCATCCGCGAGAGTGCCGGCCGGGCAGCCTCGTGGGCGGATGCTCAGCGACGACGGGACCAGGACACGCGCGCGGCCGCCGCGGCGATCGCCGGCAAGCTCGCCGCGGCGAACGTCACCGTCCTGCCGGGACGGGGACGACTGATCGGGCCCGGCCGCCTGGCGGTGAGCGGCCCCGGCGAGGTCGAGCGGGAGATCGTGGCCGACAGCGTCGTCCTGGCGACCGGTTCGTACCCGACATCGCCGCCAGGAGTCGTCCCGGACGGCGAGCGCATCCTCACCAGCGAGCACCTGCTCGGCGGTGCGTTGCCGGGCCGTTCGGTGCTGATCGCGGGGGCGGGGCCGACCGGCGTGGAATTGGCGGGCCTCTGCCGAGATCTCGGCGCTGAGGTCACCCTGGTCGAGATGCGCGATGGGATCCTGCCCGAAGAGGACGGCGAGTCGGCGGCGGTGGTGCAGGCGGGGCTCGCGGCCGACAGCGTGCGCATCGTCACGTCGCATCGCGTCATCGGCGCGACCAGCGCGGCGGACGGCGTCACGGTCGCGCTGCTGGACATCGCGGCCCGCGCGGAAACCAGCCTTCACGCCGACACCCTGCTCCTGACCACAGGACGACGGCCCGCGAGCCGGGACCTCGGGCTGGATACCGTCGTCGTGGAGACGGACCGGCCGGGCCACATCCTGGTCGACGGCCACGGCGAGACCAGCACGCCGGGGCTCTACGCGATCGGCGACCTCCTGGCCACGCCGCGGACTGCCGACGCCGCCCTGCGCGAGGCGACCGCGGCCGCGGCGCACCTCTGCGGCCGGCCGGTGGCGCCATTGCGCTGGCGGCGGCTGCCGACGTGGGTGTCGAGCCGGCCCGAGCTGGCCTCGCTCGGGCTCACCGCCGCGCAGGCCACGGCCGAGGGCTACCTGGCGGACGTCAAACGCGCCGGCGGCGCCAGGGTGGTCGTGGAGCGGGAGACGGGACGGTTTCTCGGCTTGCAGGCCACCGGCGCCGGCGCGATCGGCCTGGTGCGCGGGGTCGCGGCGATCCTCTCGCCCGCGGACGCCGCCCGTCCCGAGCCGGCGCTGCTGCCGGATCCCCTGCCGGCGGACCGCGAGGCCGGGCGCGCGCTCCTGGCGGCTGCCGGCGTCGTGGTCCCGGTGACGTGACGTGAAGCCGGACCACCTCCTTTCCACCCTGCGCCGCGCCCTGGGCAAGGACGCGGTCCTGACCGATGCGGCGAGTTGCGCGGTCTACGCGCGCGACGCGTCGCACCTGACCCTCGGTCGTCCCCTTTGCGTGTGCCTGCCGGCCAGCCCGGAGGAGGCGCGTCGCACCGTCGCCGCGTGCGCCGAGCACGGAGCGGTGTGGGTGGCGCGCGGCGCCGGCACCGGGCTCGCGGGGGGCGCGCTGCCGCCGCCGGGCGCGGTGGTGATCGCAACCAGCCGGCTCACGCGTCTCGACACCGTGGATCCTTTCGCGCGTCGCGTCCGCGCCGAGGCGGGCGTGCGCAACGAGGAGGTCTCCCGCCGCGCGGCGCCGCACGGGCTGCACTTCGCGCCGGACCCCAGCAGCCAGGGCGCGTCCACCATCGGCGGCAACATCGCGGCGAACGCCGGCGGCCCGCACTGCCTGAAGGTCGGCGTGACCGTGCAGCATCTGCTGCGGCTGGCGTGGGTCGACCCGCAGGGCCGGCCCTGGACCAGCGGCCGCGGCCACAGCCTCGAGCGCGGCGTCGGCCTGCTGCCGCTGCTCGCCGGCAGCGAGGGCACGCTCGGGCTGGTCACGGCCGCCGACCTCGCGCTGCTGCCCACGGCCGCGGCCACCACGACGCTCCTGGCGGTGTTTCCCCGCCTGGACGACGCGACCGCCGCGGTGGTCACGCTCCTGACGGCCGGCCTGCTGCCCGACGCGATGGAGATCGTCGACCACGAGATGCTCGCGGCGGTGGAGGCGGCCTTCCACTTCGGCTTCCCGACCGACGTCGAGGCGATCATGGTCTGCGAGCTCTCCGGCTCGGCCGAGGCGGCCGCCGAGGATGCGGCGCGCGCGTCGGCGCTGCTGCGCGACGGCGGCGCGCGCGAGGTGCGCGCCGCGACGGACGCCGCGGAACGCCTGGACCTGTGGCGCTGCCGCAAGAAGGCCTTCGGCGCGGTCGGTCGGATCGCGCCGGCGTACGTGTCGATGGACGTCGTCGTGCCGCTCGGGGAATTGCCGGGCTTCGTGCGCGACGTCGCGGCCATCCGCGCCGAGCACGACGTGTGCATCGCGACCGCCTTCCACGCCGGCGACGGCAACCTGCATCCGGGCGTGCACTACGACGACCGCGATCCCGCGTCCGTGCAGCGCGCCCACGCCGCGGCGGACGCGATCGTCCTGCGCGCGCTCGCCCTCGGCGGCAGCGCGACCGGCGAGCACGGCGTGGGCATGGAGAAACGCCACCTCATCCACCGGCAGCTCGACGACGTCAGCGCGCGCCTGGAGCAAGGGCTCAAGTCGCTCTTCGATCCCCGCGGCCTCTGCAATCCCGACAAGAAGCTGCCGCCGGCCGGGTCGGTCTGCGCGCCGACGCCGCCGGTGCCGCGCGGCGTGGCGTTCCGCTGGCGCAGCCTGACGGTGACGGCATCTGCCGAGACACTCTTCGCCGACGTCCAGGCCGAGGCGCTGGCGCGCGGGTTGTGGATCCCGGTCGGCGCGACGCTGCCGGCGGCGGCGAACGGCAACGGCCTGGGCACGGCGCCGACCGTGGGCGAGTTGGTGTCGCTCGGCCTTGCGGGTCCGTCGCTGCTCGGCACGGCCCGCGTGGCCGACGTGCTGGTGGAGCTGTGGGCCGAGACCGGCGGGGGCGACGTCTTTCATGCCGGCGCGCCCGTGGCCAAGAACGTCGCGGGCTACGACCTCGCCCGCCTCGTCTGCGGCGACGGCGGCATGCTGGCCCGGCCGCTGGCCGCGACCTTCCTGCTGCGTCCCGCGCCGGCGGCCTTCGCCCGCTGGACCTGGGAGGTCGCGCAGTGGCCCCGGTGGCCCGGCATGCGCACCGCGCTGGTGTCCGTGCTGCGCCGCTGGACGGCGCCTGCCGTGGCGCTGCTCGACGTGAGCGGACACGGCGCCCAGGCGACGGTGCTCGCGGCCGGACGCGATCGCGTCTGGGACCTGGACCGCCTCGCGACGCAGCTCGAGGGCTGGGCCGAGGAGTTCGGCCTCGGCAGTCCCCGGGAGGCGATCCGGCCCGGGAGCGACCTCGCCGACCCCGGCTGTCTCGACGGCCTGCCGGCCTGGTCGCGCGGCGCGCCCGACTGGACGCTGCTGACCACCGCGCTGGCCGCCGCCGACTGGCCGCGAGTCGAGCGCGGGCTCTGGCAGGCGCGGCCCGAGGCGATCTGGCTGCCGCAGGCAAACCCGCCCGTGCCCGCGAGCTGGTTCGCTGACCCCGTTTTCCGCGACGGACGGGCCTCGCTGCCCCCGGCGCCGGATGCCGGGGTGCCGCGCGACGTGCTGGCCGGCATCAAGCGGCTCTTCGACCCGGCGCGCCGCCTGCCGTGCGCCGCCTGGCTGGACCCGGAGGCCGGCACGTGAACGACGACCTCGACGGACGCCTCGACACGCTGCTGCGCTCGTGCATCGAGTGCGGCCTCTGCCTGCCGCACTGTGCGACGTACCTCGCGAGCGGCAACGAGGCGCTGTCGCCGCGAGGTCGTCTCCTGCTGCTGCGGCACGAGCGCGCCACGCCGCTGGCGCCGGCGGTACGCGCGAGCTTCGACCTCTGCCTCGGCTGCCAGGCCTGCGTCACCGCCTGCCCGAGCGGCATCGCGCCCGCCTTGCTGGAGCACCTCCAGACGCTCGCCGCGCCGCGCGCCGGCTGGGCGGGTCCCGTGCCGGTGAGCGCGCTCGAGCGCCCGCGGGTCCTCGCCCTGGTCAAACCTGTCGTGGGCGCGCTGCGAGCCGCCGCGCGCGCTCTTGCCGGCGCCACCTGGCGCCGCCGCCTGGCCGCCGGGCCGCGCCCGCTGCGCCGCCTGGCCCGCCTGCTCGGCAGCCTGCCGACGTCGCCCGACGGCGACGACGAACTCCGGCGCCGTCTCGACGCTCTCTGCCAGGGACGGGGGGCGCGGGAGCCGGCGCCCGCGGCGCCCGCGAGCCCGGGCACGGGACCGGTGGTTGCCCTGTTCGAGGGGTGCGCCGACCGCGCGCTGTTGCCCGGCACGGCGCGCCGCCTGCGCGGGCTGCTGCTGGCCGCCGGCTGCCGGCTGCGCGAGGTTCCGCGGCAGGACTGCTGCGGCGCGCTCGCCTCCCACACGGGACGACCCGACCGCGCCGCCCGGTTGCGCGCGCACAACCTGGCTGCCTTCGCGCCGCATCTCGCGGCGTGCGATCACGTGGTGGTGGCGGCCGCGGGCTGCGGCCAGGAACTGTCGTCCCGGCCCGACGTGCTCGGCGGCAAGGGCCTCGATGCCGTGGTCCTGCTCGCGGACCTGCCCCTGCCGCCGCTGCGGGCGGTGCCCCTGCGCGTCGCCGTGCACGACCCCTGCCATGCCCGCCACACGCGCGGGATCCTCGCCGAGCCGAGGTCGTTGCTGGCGCGGATCCCCGGGCTCGAGGTGGTCGAGCCGGCGGAAGCCGAGGTCTGCTGCGGCAGCGCGGGCGCGTATGCCCTGCGCCATGCGGAGTTCTCCGGGGTGATGGGCCGCCGCAAGGCGGCCGCTCTGGCGGCCACCGGCTGCGACGTGGTGGTCACCACCAATCCGGGTTGTCTGGGACAGATCGCCGATGCGCTGGCGGAGGTCGCGCCGGAGGTGCCCATCTTGCCGTTGACCGATCTCGTCTGGTACGCCTGGACACGCACATTCCCCTCTTGACGCCCTCGGCCGTTGTGGATTACTATATTCCAATCTTTATATATTGTGAGGTGCGGCGTGGGCCCCGAGATGATGTTTCAAGCCGTGAGCGACCGGACTCGCCTCCGCTTGTTGCGCTTGCTCAGCCGCGAGGAACTCAACGTCCAGGAACTGGTGACCGCGCTCGAGGTGAACCAGCCCAGCGTGAGCAAGCACCTCGGCGTGCTGCGTGACGCGGGCTGGGTGCGGCAACGGCGCGAGGGGACCTTCAGCTGGTACCGCCTCGTCGCGGCCGAGGGGTTCGCCGGCGGCGCCGACCTGCACCGGGCGGTGACGACGATCGTGGCCTCCCTCACGGACTGCGCCATCGACGACGAGCGCGTCGCCGCCGTGATCGCCGCCCGCGAGCTGCGCAGCCGCGAGTCGTTCGCCGGCGTCGCCGACGACTGGGATCGCATCCGCCGCCAGTACGACCACCCCGACCTCCAGGCCGGCGTCGTCGCCGCGCTGGTGCCGCCCGGGCTGCGGGTCGCCGACATCGGAACCGGCACCGGCGCATTGCTGCCCGTGCTGGCCGCGACCGCCGCCGAGGTGGTCGCCATCGATCACAGCGCGGCCATGCTCGCGCGGGCCCGCCGGCGGTGCCGGGACGCCGGTTTCGGCCGCGTCGCCTTCCACCAGGCGGACGTGCTCGCCCTGCCGTTCGCCGACGGCATGTTCGACGCCGTGTACTGCTCGATGGTGCTGCATCACGTGGCCCATCCGCTGGCCGCGCTGGCGGAACTCGCGCGCGTCGCGCGTCCGGGCGGCGCCGTCGTGCTGATCGATTTCACGCAGCACAACCTGACCTGGATGCGTGACGAGCTCGGCCACCGCTGGCTGGGCTTCAGCCTCGAGGAGATGGCCGCCTGGCAAGCGGCCGCCGGGCTCGAGCCTGGACGCATCATCCTGCGCCGCCGGACCACGGCGGACGGAGAAGCCGCGACGCCCGGCGCCGCGCGCGAACAGTTCGCCTGGCCCGAGGTCTTCCTCGCTCAATCGATCCGACGACCTGACCACGGCCGCGAGGCGGCCGATCACCGCGCCCAGCCGGGCGCACCCAAGGAGAGTGCCCCACGATGAGCGTCGCCTTCACGGAAACCGACAAGCTCAAGGTCCGCGATATCTCGCAAGCGTCGCGCGGCCGCACGCTGATCGACTGGGCCGAGGCCCGCATGCCGGTCCTGATGCAGTTGCGCAAGGAGCACGCCGCCAAGCAGAGCCTCAAGGGCATGCGCATCGCCGGTTGCCTCCATGTGACCAAGGAGACCGCGGTGCTGGTGGAGACCCTGCGCGCCGCGGGCGCCGAGATCAGCTGGTCCGGCTGCAACCCGCTGTCGACGAACGACGAGGTCGCCGCCGCGCTCGCCGCCAACGGCATCTCGATCTACGCCTGGCACGGCATGAACGTCGAGGAATTCTACTGGTGCATCGACCGCACCCTCGAGATGAAGCCGACCCTGACCCTGGACGACGGCGCCGACCTCATTTTCTCGGTCCACAACCGTCACCCCGAACTGGCCACGACCATCATCGGCGGCACGGAGGAGACCACCACCGGCGTGCACCGCCTGCGGGCGATGGCGGCCGACGGCGCGCTGCGCTACCCCGTGATCGCCGTGAACGACGCCGAGACCAAGTGGGACTTCGACAACGTCTTCGGCACCGGCCAGTCGTCCATCGACGGCATCCTGCGCGCCACCAGCGTGCTGCTCGCCGGCAAGAACTTCGTGGTCGCGGGCTACGGCCACTGCGGCTCGGGCTGCGCGCTGCGGGCCGCCGGCATGGGCGCCAACGTGATCTGCACCGAGATCAAGCCCACGGCCGCGCTCAAGGCAATCCTCAACGGCCACCGCGTGATGCCGATGGACGAGGCCGCCGCGGTCGGCGACGTCTTCATCACGGCGACGGGCATGAAGGACGTCATCGTGGGGCGCCACTTCGCGGTCATGAAGGACGGCGCCATCGTCTGCAATACCGGCCACTACGACTGCGAGATCAACATCACCGATCTCGAGGCCATGGCCACCAGCAAGCGGGAGATCCGGGCCAACTGCGAGGAGTACACCCTGGCCGACGGCCGCCGCATCTTCCTGCTGGCGCAGGGCCGCCTGGTGAACCTCGCCGCCGCCGAGGGCCACCCCAGCGAGGTCATGGACATGAGCTTCGCGAACCAGTTCCTCTCGATGGTGCGCCTCGCGCGCGAGGGCCGCAACCTCGCCAAGGGCGTGCACGACATCCCCGAGGAGCAGGACCAGCACATCGCAGGCATCAAGCTGCAGACCATGGGCACGTGCGTCGATGCGCTCACGCCGGAACAGGTGGCCTACCTGACGGACTACTCCTCCGGGACGTAGGACGAGCGCCTCGCGAGTGGAAAACGAGAGCGCCGCTTCCGTCGGGAAGCGGCGCTCTCGCTTGATCGGTCGTCAGATCAGAACCAGTAGACGACGCCCAGGCTGAGCCTGTAGACGTGCGTGTTGGTCCACTGCTCCGTGTTGTCCTCCCACTTCGTCACGTCCTCGGTGAGGAAGTAGGACCACAGCCACTCGGCCTCGATGCCGAGGCGGCCGTTGATGTCGTACTCGGTGCCGAGCCCGCCGCCGAACTCCCAGTCGTCCCCTTCGAGCGGCACGTCGTAGATGGCCACCGGCGTGCTGCCGCCGCCGTCGCTGCCGACGTCCCACGACGTCTTGCCCGCGACGCCGATCACGTAGGGATTGAAGCGGGAGGTGGGGCACACCAGGGGGCCGATGTAGCCCATGAGGGTCAACTCGAAGCCGCTGAGGCTCAGGTAGGAATCGGCGGTGAGCGCCGGGTCGATGCCGGTCCCCTGGGGACCGCCCGGAGCGAAGAGGGCGAGGTTGGTTTCGTTGGTGTCGAAGCCCAGCCCGCCGCGGAAGTACCGCACCTGCACGCCGAACGAATCCATCACGTAATACCGCGCCCCGAGGTCGAAGCCGCCGCTCGAGGTGGTGATGTCGTTGATGTTGCGCACGTCCTTGCGCAGCACGTGGAGGGGATACCAGTAGGACAGGCGAGCCGAGGCGCCCAGGCTCGAGAAGTGCTTGCGCGGCTTCGGCGGCGGCGCGTAGTAGTCGGCCGTCGCGCCGGGGGCGCGGCCCACGCGCTCGAAGGTCAACGGCTGGCTGCGGCCGCCGAGGGAGAGCGAGCCCTTGATCTCGTCGTCCTCGGGAACGTAACGACCCCAGAACGACGCGAGGTACGGCGCGCCCTCGGGCCGGAAGTTGAAGGCGACGGTGTTGTCCTCGAAGCCGATATCGCGCAGGATCGTGGTCTGGTTGGTCCCGGTATCGGTGATGGTTCCCGAAACCTTGCTGGCGCTGTCACGACCGAGTTCGAGCTTGAGCTGGCGCGTCTCGTCTTCCTTCGACGACCGCGCGGCCCAGCTGCCCGACAAGGGGTTGGCAACGTCGTAGGCGGTAATGGGGGAGCCCGCCGGAGGCGTCAGCGCTTCCTCCTCGAGGAGGGTCAACCGCCGGAAGTTGAGATTGTAGGTCGTCGGCTTGCCGCGACCCTTGGCGGTCAGGGTGCCCTTGATCCGATCACCCTCGAAACGCCCCTCGTACCGCTGCTTCGCCGCCGGATCCAGGCCGGGCAGGGTCAGGTCGAAAACCACCCGGTCCTCGGCAACTTCCAGGTTCCCGACCGACAGCACCCGCCCTTTGTCCACAGACGAGCCGATGGTGCCGCTCCAGGCGCCCGCGTCATCCTGCATCAACTCCAGGAGCACCACCAGATCGCCCTGAAGCATGCTGATTTCGCCTCGCCACTTGCCTGCCTGGCCGTCGGCGGCCAGCGCCGCGGCCGGGCCTGCCAGGGTGCTCGCCACGACCAAGAGCGCCACGGCAAAACCGAACCAGGGGCGGTTACCCTGTGCCATTCCCACAACTCCTCGCGTGAAGACACCCGATGCCGGAGTGGAATATAGGGTTCGGGAAATAGGTTGTCCAATGGTTACGGACTCGCTGCCGGGTCTTGATACCGGAATCCTGACCCCGTATACTTACCCAGGCTATCACCCTCGAGGTGGTCGCCGAAGATTCGATGCGGGTTCTCACGGCGTCTTGGCTGGTCGTCGTGGGATGATCGAGGACCGGAGCTGGGTTTTGGGGAGTTGAGTCGCACCCTGAGACATCGGCAAACGTCTTCGCCCGCATCGATTTTTTTGGTTCTGAATCGCAGATTGTGCTTGGCCCCCGGCTTGCCGTACGGGGGCCATGAACACACCAACCCCCGA